>JAABUQ010013212.1_pt1 | contig 10070 bp, 8 predicted proteins | sample 5560001 | NCBI WGS metagenome assembly JAABUQ01 (sample SAMN10711888, study PRJNA513371) | rock metagenome | isolation source: Antarctica rocks | place: Antarctica: Victoria Land, Finger Mt nord | collected 2015-12-18 | reverse complement strand
GGTGGCCGACCAGATCGCCCGCCAGCTCGCTCGTCTCGGGTGACTCCTCACCCCCCCGCCGCCCCCAAATCATTTGGGGAATCTGGGGCGGCCTCACCGCCGCCAAATTTCCCCAAATCTTTTGGGGGCGGGAGGGGTGGAGGGGCCCGGCGGCTTTGGGGGCGGCCCCGAGGCGGTCGTAGGCTGACCAGTGGCGGGCACAATCGAAATCCGAAACGCGCTCCGGCGCGCGATCTCCAGAAGTAGGAGCTTCCGATGGCTGAGATCACGCTGAAGGCCAACACCGGCCGCACCACCGGCACCCGACCGTCTCGACGGTTGCGGGCCCAAGGCAAGATCCCGGCCGTGGTGTACGGCGGCGGCGCCGAGCCCACGACGGTGGCCGTCGACTGGCACGACCTTCGAGCCGCCCTCACCACCGACGCCGGCCTCAACGCCCTCATCAACATCGAGATCGAGGGTCGCCGTCAGCTCAGCATCGTCAAGGAGCTGCAACGTCACCCGGTGCGCCAGAACGTCACCCACGTCGACTTCCTGCTCATCCGCCGGGACGTGGCCATCGAGGTGGAGGTGCCCGTCACCCTCACCGGCGAGGCCGAGAAGGTCACCCGGGAGGACGGCATGGTCGATCACGTGCTGTTCGCCCTTACCGTTAAGGCCAAGCCCGCCGACATCCCCAACGAGCTCACCGTCGACATCTCCGACATGGAGCTCGGCGACACCCTCAGGGTCAGCGACCTCTCCTTGCCTGCCGGGGTGTCCACCGATGTCGACGACGAGGAAGCGGTGGCCATCGCCCAGGTCACCCGCTCCACCATCGAAGCCGAGCTCATCGACCTGGCCGAAGCCGAGGCTGAGGCCGAAGCGGCCGCCGAGGCCGAGGCCGAAGGCGGCGACGGTGGCGGCGGCGCAGCTGGCGGCGAAGGAGGGGGCGGCTCAGGCGACGCCGGTTCGCCGGAGAGTTAGCCCCGCGTGGCCGACCTGTTGGTGGTGGGCCTCGGGAACCCGGGTGCCGACTACGTCGGGAGCCGCCACAACGTGGGCGCCGAGGTGGTGCAGCGGCTAGCCGAGCGCCACGGCGGCCGCTTGCGCAGAGCGAGGGGGCGGGCGCTGGCCGACGAGGTGCGCGTCGGCACTCACCGCGTGGCGTTGGCCTTCCCCCAAACGTTCATGAACGACTCCGGCGCGGCGGTGGCCCCGCTGTGCCGCCGCTACGACATCGAGGACTGGGAGCGCCTGGTGGTGGTCCACGACGAGCTCGACCTGCCCGTCGGCCGGCTCAAGGTGAAGCGGGGCGGTGGTCTGGCCGGCCACAACGGCCTCAAGTCGATCCAGGCCCACCTGCACAGCGCCGACTTCGTGCGCATCCGGATCGGGGTGGGCAAGCCGCCCGGGCGGATGGCCGGCGTTGATCATGTGCTGCGCCGCCCCGGCCGAGCCGAGCGCGCCGCACTGGAGGTGGTGGTGAACGAAGCGGCCGACGCCGTGGAGATGCTCATCGCCGACGGCTTGACCGCGGCCATGAACCGCTTCAACCAGAGCCAGGCCGGACCCTGAGAGCGGCGCCGATAGGCGCAGCGACGAACCGGGTCTTTCTGCGTGCGTTCGTCACATCATGAGGTGACGAACGCACGCAGGAACGGGTGGGGGAGGGGCGGGGAGCTGCGCCGGTCACTCGGCCGGCGGCTGGCCCCATCCGGGCTGCGGCTGAACCGGTTGGTCGGCCTGACCGTACGGCGGCTGGGCGTACGGTGGCTGGGCGAGCTGGCCGGAGGGAGGCTGGACGTACGGCTGACCGGGCTGGCCGGGCTGGGTGTACGGCGGCTGGGCGGGCTGACCGTACGGCGGCTGGGCGGGCTGAACGTACGGCGGCTGGCCGGGCTGGCCGGGCTGGGTGTACGGCGGCTGGCCGTAGAGGGATGGTGGGCTCCCGGGCCCGGTGGCCTCCTGCGGGATGCCCCCACCGAACCCGCCACCGAAGCCGCCGCCGGAACCGCCGAAGCCGCCGAGACCGCCACCGAAACCGCCGAAGCCGCGACGGCCGCGGGAACCCCTGGGACGGAAGGCGCCAGCCATGTCGACCGCCGCGAACGGGCCGGGCGCGTGGCCTTGGGTGGCGAAGCGGTAAAGAGCCACCTGGTATATGCCGGTGAGCGCCGTGCCTACCGCGCTCACGAACAGCATCCAGAGCACGAACGCCACCACGCCGAGGACCACGAGCGGCGTCACCTTGGTGATCACCAGCAGGAACACCACCGGCAGGGCAGCGAAGACGGCCAGCGTAGTGACCAAGCCGATGCCGGCGTTGCCGATCAGGTTCTCGCCCCACGTCCGCTTGAACAGCTCCGTGGACCGCTTGATGGCGGCGCCCACGCCGATGCCCTCCAGCACCAAGATGGGCAAGACCAGGAACGTGACGACGGCCCAGGCCATGCCCACCAAGCCGATCACGATGCGCCCGATGAGCCCGGCCCGCTGTTCGAGGCCGCGCAGGATCACCGACACGGTGGCGCTCACGATGGCCCAGGGCAGGATGGCGCCGGCCCGCGACGTGGCGCCCCGCAGGGCCGAGCCGAGGGAGGGGTCACCGCCCTGGAGGCGCTCGTCGGCTCCTGAGATGAGGGCGGTGTTGAAGAAGACGGTGACGTAGGCCAGCGCGACGTACAGCAGGAAGACCAGCACGTAGCCCATCGGCGACATCGACGTGTGGGTGGTTCCGGTCACCTGGTCGGTGGTCTTCTGGAGACTGAACCAGATGGGGGCGGCGAAGGTGGCCACCACGACCAGCGAGGCCAGGAGCGAGAAGACCGGCAACAGCAACAACTCCTTGTCGCTGCGCAAGACGTTCCACGATGCCTTGGCCAGCGCCCATGATCTTGCGAACCTGCCCATCTCACCCTCCTTCTCGCTTGCCCGTTGAGCGGTCACCCCAGCGCCCGCCACCACTGATGTCCAGCAGGACCGGACAAAGCGTAAGACCGTTTGGGGTCACGTGAGGCGTCAAGGCCTCACCTTGGGTCACGTGAGGCGCCGAGGCCTCGCCGGGCCGCCGGTAGGTTGGCCTCAGTGGTGATGACCCGGCCGACGACGGCCCCGACGAACTTCGCCGACCTGGCCGACCTGGTGCGCGACGACCCTGCGCTGCACCGGGTGCTGGGCCGATCCCACGCCGTGCTGGCCGTCCCGGAACCGGCTCGGGCCCTTGCCCTCGCCGGGCTCACCCGGCTCAGCCGTCGCCATCCCCTCCTCGTGGCCGTGCCCACCAGCACCGACGCCGAGCGGTTGGCGCGCGACCTCGGCGCCTACCTCGGCGAGCACCAGGTCGATCTCTTCCCGGCGTGGGAGACGCTGCCCTTCGAGCGGGTCAGCCCGAGCGTGGAGACGATGGGTCGGCGGCTGCGCACGCTGTGGCGGTTGCGCACGGGCGGCGAGCACGTCCCACGCGTGATCGTGGCACCAGCGCGGGCCCTGGTGCAGAGGCTCGGCCCCCACGTGGAGGACGTCGAGCCCCTGACCGTGGCAGCCGGCGACCAGTGCGAGCGCGACGACATCCTGGCCTGGTTGGTGGCGGCCGGGTACCGGCGGGAGGAGCAAGTCGAGCACCGGGGCGAGTTCGGGGTGCGGGGTTCCATCGTCGACGTGTTCGGCTCCACCGCCGACACGCCGATCCGCATCGACCTGTGGGGCGACGAGGTGGACCGGCTCACCGAGTTCTCGGTCAGCGACCAGCGATCCACCGCCGACCTCGATGGCGTCGAGCTGTTCGGATGCCGCGAGCTCCTCCCCACCCCCGAGGTGCGGGCTCGCGCCGACAAGCTGGTCACCCGGGAGCCGTGGGGCCGCGAGCAGTGGGAGCGCCTGGCCGGGGGCCAGACCTTCGACGGCATGGAGAGCTGGCTGCCGTGGCTGGTGGACGGCGATCACGTGCTCGTCGACCTGCTCGACAATGACGCCCTGGTGGTGTTGGTCGAGCCCCGCCGGTTGCGGGATCGCGCTGCCGACATCCTGGCCGAGGAAGCTGACCTGGCCACCCACCTCGCCCGCACCACGTGGGACGTGCCCGAAGGCAGCGAGATCGCCCAGCTCCACCTCCCGTTCGAGCGGCTGCTGGCCCGCACCGAGGTGCCGGTGTGGCACGTCACCGTCACCCCCGAAGGTCCCGACGTCGCCACCGTGCAGGCCATGGGCTGGAACCCGGTGGTGGGCGACGGTGACGCTCTGGTCAGCCAGGTGCGGGGGCTTCTGGCTGACGGGTACCGGGTGGTCGTGGGGGCCGACGGGGAAGGATCGGCCGCCCGGCTCGGAGAGCTGTTGGGAGAGCACGGCTTGGTCCTCGACGTGGTCGTGCAGCCCATCGAGCGAGGTTGCATCCTGCCGTCGGTGAAGTTGGCCGTGCTGGCCGAGGGCGACGTCACCGGCCGTCGTCGGGCTCACCGCCGAGCCCGCCCCCGCCGCCACCGCGACAGCGTTGGTTTCTTCGACGATCTCAAGGCCGGCGACTATGTGGTGCACCACCAGCACGGCGTCGCCCGCTACGCGGGAATGGTGAAGCGGGCCATCGGCGGGGTCGAACGCGACTACCTCCTGCTCGAGTACCGCGGCGCCGACAAGCTCTACGTCCCGTCCGACCAGATCGACGCCGTGCGCCACTACACCGGGGGTGACGCCCCGTCACTTTCCAGGCTCGGCGGCGGCGACTGGGCCAAGACGAAGGCCAAAGTGCGGGCCGAGGTGGAGGTCATCGCCCAGGAGTTGGTGGTGCTGTACCAGAAGCGGTTGCACAGCGCCGGCCACCCCTTTGACCCCGACAGTGTGTGGCAACACGAGCTGGAGGAAGCCTTCCCGTTCAAGGAGACGCCCGATCAGCTCAAGGCCATCGCCGACGTGAAAGCGGACATGGAAGCGCCCACGCCCATGGACCGGCTGGTGTGCGGCGACGTCGGCTTCGGCAAGACCGAGATCGCCATCCGCGCTGCGTTCAAAGCCATCCAGGACGGCAAGCAGGTGGCCGTCCTGGTCCCCACCACGCTGCTGGCGCAGCAGCACGTTCAGACCTTCGGTGACCGCTTCTCCGGCTTCCCCGTACGGGTCGAGGTGCTGTCGCGCTTTCTCACCCCCGGCCAGGCCAAGCAGGTGGCCGAGGGACTGCGGACCGGTGCTGTCGATCTCGTGATCGGCACGCACCGGCTGCTGTCGGATGACATCCAGTTCAAGGATCTCGGTCTGTTGGTGGTGGACGAGGAGCAGCGCTTCGGCGTGAGCCACAAGGAGCAGATCAAGAAGCTGAAGTCCGACGTCGACGTGCTCACCCTCACCGCCACGCCCATCCCCCGCACACTGGAGATGAGCCTCAGCGGCATCCGCGACCTCACCTTGCTGCACACCCCGCCAGCCGAGCGTCAGCCCATCCTCACGTACGTGGGTGAGGAGGACGAGCGGGCCATCGGCGAAGCCATCCGCCGCGAGCTGCTGCGCGAGGGACAAGTCTTCTTCGTGCACAACCGGGTGCGCGACATCGACGACGTGGCCGCCCGGCTGCGCGACCTGGTGCCCGAAGCCCGCATCGTGGTGGCCCACGGCCAAATGGACGAGGGGACGCTCGAGCGAGTGGTGATCGACTTCTGGGAGGGCGCCGCCGACGTGTTGGTGTGCACCACCATCATCGAGTCGGGCATCGACATGCCCACCGTGAACACGCTGGTGGTGGACCGCGCCGATCGGCTCGGGTTGGGCCAGCTCCACCAGCTGCGGGGCCGGGTCGGTCGCGCCGGCCAGCGGGCGTACGCCTACCTGTTCCACCCGCGCGACATGGCCCTGTCCGAGGAGGCCTACGAGCGGCTGAAGACCATCGGTGAGGCCACCGAGCTCGGCAGCGGGTTCAAGATTGCCATGCGCGATCTGGAGATCCGCGGGGCCGGCACGCTGCTCGGCACCGGCCAGTCCGGCCACATCGCCGCCGTCGGCTATGACCTGTATTGCCAGATGGTGAACGAGGCGGTGGCCGAGCTGAAGGGTGAGCAACCGCGCCAGCCCGCGGACATCAAGCTCGACCTGCCGCTCGACGCCCACCTCCCGCCCGACTACGTGGCCAAGGAGGAGCTGCGGCTGGAGGCCTACCGGCGGCTGGCCACCGTCACCACCGAGGCCGAGGTGGATGACATCCGACTGGAGTGGGAGGACCGCTACGGCCCCGTCCCCGCGCCGGCGGCACGCCTGCTCGACGTGGCCCGCTTGCGGGCCGAGTGCGCGCGACTAGGGCTGCGGGAGGTGAACGTCACGAAGGGGCCGGCGTTCTCCGGTCCCGCGTACACGGCCAGGGTGGCGCCCATGAAGCTGAAGGTCAGCCAGACCATCCGGCTCGGGCGCCTGTTCAAGGGGGCGGTCTACAAAGAGGACCAGGGGCTGGTGGTGCTGCCAATCCCCAAGTCAGCTGACTTGGCCGGCGCCCTGGTCCACCTCCTGCGCCAGTTGGCTCCTCCCGACGCCGCCTGAGCGGCCCGCACGGCCGAACGCTCAGCGGTTCCGACGAACCTCTTGCCGGGCCGCCCGCCGGTCGGACCGGCTGCCGCTCGTCACGGCCGGAGCGGTCAGGCGATAGGTCAAGCCGACCAGCATCGCCCCGATCACGACCACTGCGGCTGCCACTGTGCCGCTGGCGAAGAAGAATGCGGTCACGATGGCAACGGCGTAAAGAGACGGCACCCCGGCGCGGATCCGCTGGTTCGTCGACATGCCCATCGGCGTACCCCCGCGTGAAGCCATCGAACCGAATGGTCCAGGGATCAGACCACGGCGATCTCGTAGGCCGAGACCAGGGTGCCCGACGCCGGCGCGCCCGGCGACCACGGCCACTGCACGGCCACGTAGACCATGTGCTCGACCGTGTCGAAGCACACGCCGGTGACAGGATGCTGGGGGCCGTCGCTCCAACCCGGCTGGGGGTAGGTGAGGCCTGGGTACCGCACGGACCAGGAACGGGCCGGTTGAATCGCCCACTGCGGTGTGGTGCCAGCGGCCACCGCCGCCAGGTCGCCAGGGTCATAGACCATCCACGCGTGCGACGCCCGCTCGGCGTGCAGGGTGGACGTCTCGTACCAGGTGCGCCCGTTGCCCAGGTTGGGGCAGAACAGCATCCCAGTGACTGCCGGCGTGTCCACCCATACGCCGCCCTGGGCCATCTGGTCGGTCCAGGACCAGTACCCCACGCCGCCCCGCGGGTTCCAGCTATCGAACTCGTTGGTGTAGTCGGTGTCGCGGTGGCATCGGTCGGGGGTGGTGTACGGAGTGGCATTGAACGGGTAGCCCACCAGCGGCCGGGCGGTGATGGAACCGACGCCGAGGATGGGGGCGATCGCCGCCGGATCGAAGGCGGCCACCGCCGGGCCCATCGACGCCGGTCCCACCGCGACGATGGAGAAGTACCCACCGAACCCGGCGGCCAGGCGTTGGCCCGGGCAGTGGGCGGCGGCGAACCAGTCCGGCACGGCGCACACCCCGCCCATCGTCATCTTGCAACTCCTGTCGAAGCGCCAGTTCCCGATGGGGGTGGCCACACCCGTGGCCTCGTCGAGCACCGACGCGCCGAGCGATGGGTCGGCGCCCGAGACGGTGTTGTAGCCGTCGCCGTAGGACCAGAGGAGGCGTTGGGTGGGCTCGTCCCAGTAGATGCCATAGACGTCGGAACCCCGGCCCGGGGGACCGTCGAGCGGCCGCCGCCCACCGGTCACGTCACCCCACACCCGCACCAGCGGTGCCTCCGGGTAAGGCTCTGCAGCACCGAGCGGCGGGACGGCCACCTCGAAGAACTGCTGACCCTACACGGTGGCCGACAGGACGCGGCGCTGACCGGCCGCCCGCCGGAAGGCCAGGGTGGTCCCGAAGGTGCCGTCACTGCCGGCCACCGTGCCGGGCAGCCGGAACGACCCGCGGTAGGTGACGTCTGACGGTGACAGCACGCGCCGCCCGCCGGGCGCGGGCCGGCAGGCGGCCAACCCGCCGAGGGCGGGCAGCGCAGCCAGCGCCCCGGCACCGACGAGGAACTGTCGCCGACCGAGCTCCACGGCGACAGTATCGGTCAGCGTCGCGACCGGCTTGAGCGCGCCCGATGGGGCGGGGCGGTGATGGGGTGGGCGGCGTGATTCCCGGTGGAGGAGAGGCCACGTAGCATCCTGAAACCGTGCGCCGCTTCCCCCTCTCTCGCCGCCGCGCTGGATTGGCTCTGGGCGGCCTGCTGCTGGTGGCGGCAGCGATCACCGCGTGCGACGCGGGGGTCGCACCGGCGGCCACCGTCAACGGCCACGCCATCAGCGCCGCCTCGGTCCGCGACGACCTGTCGGCCGAGGTCGCCGCCGCCAAGAAGGCCGCCCAGCCGGGTCAACCAGCCCAAACGCCCCAAGTGCGCGGCCAAGGCGACGGCACCTTCAAGACGTCAGTGGCGGTGGGCAAAGTCAGCTCTCGCATCCTCGACGAGCTGTTGCGTGAGGAGCTACGGCGGCGTCGCATCGAACCCACCGGCGCCGACCGCACGGAAGCGGCCAAGCAGCTCTGCGGAGGTACCGCCGGTTGCCTCGACTCCTACCCGTCGTCGTACAAGAACTTCATCACCGGGTTCGGCGCGCGCTACATCGCCTTCTCCCGAACCGTTCGCTCCAGCGCGCCCGCCCCCCAAGCCAAGTCCCAGACCCAGCTGGAGGCCGACGCCCAGGCCCAGTACGACCAGGCGCTGGCCCAGCAACCCGACCAGCTCAACCAGGTCTGTTACGTCGTCGCCCTGGTGCCCGACGCCGCCACCGGTGAGACCCTGAAGGCCACGGTGACGGCCGGCGCGGACTTCGCCACCGTCGCCGCTGCCATTCCCGGCGTGCAGGTCAACGCCACGCCCCGATGCGTGCCTCAGAGCAGCGAGCCCCAGCCCCTCGCCAACGTGGCCCCCGGCGCCCTCATCGGCCCGCTCGCTGACCAGAGCGGCCAAGTGGTGGTGCAGGTCACCAAGCGCGGGCAGGCCACGTTCGCCGATATCAAGGATCAGCTCGTCCAGTCCCTGCGCCAACAGGACCGGAGCCAGGTGCAACAGCAGGCGGGTCAAGCCCAGCAGCAGGACGTGCAACGTGCCCTGGTGAAGGTGGCGGCCAAGGCAGATGTCACGGTCGACCCGAAGTTCGGCACGTGGGACCCCAAGCGGCTCGACGTGGTGGCCCCCAAGGTCCCCAAGGGCGTCACCGTCACCACCCTCCCCGCCGCCGGCGCACCCACCGGCCAGGGGTGACCGGCCGGGTCGTGGTCGTCGGGCTCGGGCCAGCCGGGCCCGAGCTGATCACCGCCGGCGCCCAGCAGCGGATCGATCGCATCGAGCACCGGTACCTGCGCACGGCCAGGCACCCGGCTGCGGCGGTGCTGCCCCACGCCGCCAGCTTCGACCACCACTACCGGACCGGTGCCTCCTTCGATGACGTCTACCGACGAATCGTGGAAGATCTCGTCGTGGCGGCACAGACGCACGGCGAGGTCCTGTACGCCGTGCCTGGGTCGCCCGGTGTCGCCGAGCGCACCGTGGTGCTGCTGGCCGAGCAAGCCGACACCGGGCGCATCGAGCTGCTCGTCGAGCCGGCGCTGTCGTTTGCCGATCTGGCGTGGGTGCGCCTCGGCGTGGATCCGCTGACCGCCGGCGTGCGCCTGATCGACGGCCACCGCTTCGCCGTGGACGCGGCCGGCGAGCGGGGGCCGTTGCTGGTCAGCCAGTGCCACAACCGGGCCGTGTTGAGCGACATCAAGCTGGCGGTGGATCCAGCGCCGAGCACGCCAGTCACCGTCCTGCAACGGCTCGGCCTCCCGGATGAGGCCATCTTCGAGGTGGCGTGGGAGGACCTCGACCGGACGTTCGAGCCCGACCACCTCACGTCGCTCTGGGTACCCGAGCTGGCCGCGCCGGTCGCCAGCGAGCTGGTGGCCTTCGTCGAGTTGGTGACGACGTTGCGGCGCGAGTGCCCCTGGGACCGCGAGCAGACCCACGCCAGCCTGCGCCGCCACCTGCTGGAGGAGACCTACGAGGTGCTGGAGGCGATCGACGCCCT
>JAABUQ010013211.1_pt1 | contig 10071 bp, 12 predicted proteins | sample 5560001 | NCBI WGS metagenome assembly JAABUQ01 (sample SAMN10711888, study PRJNA513371) | rock metagenome | isolation source: Antarctica rocks | place: Antarctica: Victoria Land, Finger Mt nord | collected 2015-12-18 | reverse complement strand
GGTCGCTCCTCTCGGAGGGAAGGTGGTCGAATTACCGTCACCTTCGAGAGGAGCGCCCTGCTTTATGCTCTCAGGGGTTCAAATCTCCGATTCCGCCTGGGGGTTCAAAACTACGCGGCCGTTTCCAGCAGTGCACGCGCATGCGCGCGATTGCGCCTTCGTCATCGGCGGCACAGCTCCGGTAATACGGCGTCGGAGTTGTACCGCCAATGCGTTCCCAGAACGGGCCGGTGAAGCGAAGGATGCGCGCTTCCCACGGTCCCGGATCGTCGACGACGACTAGCTTGGTGTTCTTCGCGTCGTGCCTCGGTCTTGGACGGTGAGGACGGGGAGCAGGTATCACGTCGTCGAGGAGCATCGTCGTGTGCGCCCTCACGTCGTGTTTTAAGACGTGAAAAGGGTCCTTGCCGGCGTTTGCTCGCTCGTGAGCGCCAACAGCGTGATCACGGCGGAATTCAGCCACGTCGGCTCCCTCGACCCAAATCGAAGCATCGACGAAGGCTCCGTTCGGGCATGTCGACACGAATGCGTCGTCGTCGACGAGCATTTCAGGGTGTAAGCGTCGAGCTGCATTACGGTACGCTTCCTCGACCGACTCGTCGTCGGGATCGTTGTCGGTATCCATCGGCCTATCTTCTCGGATCGCCGTGAGCGCCCGATTGTTGCGACGTAAACGTATGGAAGACTCAAAACCCGATTGCCCAGATATGGTCCCATTTGGGATAGCTCATGCGAGATCGTCCGTGGTGATTTGCGGCACCCAGAGCACGTCGTCGAAGGCGACGCCATCGACGGTGAGCAGGGCGACGGCGTGGTCGGGTGCTAGGGCGCGGAAGGTTTGTGCGGTGAGCAATCGCTCACGCTGCCGCGAGGCGGAGTGTCCTTCGGATACCGATGCAATCTCTGGGAAGAGCAGTGTCGGCTTCGCTGACCGGCCGGTATTGTAGGTCTCTTTCCAGACCTCGACGTCGCCGATTTTCCCCGCGATATAGTCCATGGTCCGCTCGGTCGAGCGGAACGCGACGACGTTGGTAAAGTTCGCCAGGAGCGCGAGTGCCGCATGTTCGTCGCCGATCGTGCTGATATAGGCTTCGAGGGATTGGGCGGCGACGATGGCGACGACGCCGAGCGCTCGCGAGGTGTCGAAGAACTGCGCGTCTCCGGCGCTACAGATCTGCTGATATTCGTCGCAGAGGAAGAGCAGTGGTCGGCTTTTGCGCGGTCCTGCTGGCAAGTGCGCGCGCGAGTTGACGGCTTGGAAGAAGCGTTCCTTGACGAAGAGGTAGACGACACTTGCGGCGGCCTTGAAGCGCTCGCGGGGGACGTTGACGACGAAGACGGTACCGTCGAGAACGTCGGCGAGGTTTGCGTTGCCGGGAGCTTGGGTGCAGAAGGCGTCTTCGAGTTCCGGATCAGCGAAGCGCGCGAGGGCCGTTTCAATCGTACGATTCACGCGCGATCATCTGGACTCATCGACTCGATGAGCTGCTCGATCGCTTGATGGATCGCTGACTTCGGCGTCTCGTTCGGCATCGAACACGCGTTCGCTCGCTTGCTGAAGACGGTCCTCTCGGCTCGATTTCACTTGTCGCATTTGGTTGAACGGACGTTGAGACACATGCTACAGTTGAGAAAATGCCGAAATTCGTCGCTTACTACCGGGTGTCGACCGATCGCCAGGGCCGATCCGGCCTCGGTCTCGAGGCGCAGCGCGCGGCCGTAGTAGATCACGTCCGCGCCGGCGGTGAGGTGATCGCCGAGTACACCGAGGTCGAGACCGGCAAGAAAGACTCGATCGAGAACCGGCCAGAGCTGCAGCGAGCGCTCAAGCACGCGAAGCGATCGCGAGCGACGCTCGTCGTCGCGAAGTTCGATCGGCTCACGCGCTCAGTCGCGGTCACGTCAATGCTCCACGTAGCGAACGTCGACTTTCAGTGCTGCGACAACCCGCACGCGAACCGACTGACGATCCAGATCCTAGCTGCAGTAGCTGAAGACGAGGCGCGCCGCATCTCGCAGCGTACGAAGGACGCCCTGCGTGCCTATAAGGCGCGGGGCGGCATTCTTGGAGCGTCTCGCCTGGAGTGCCGGAACCTTACCGCGGACGGAGCTGCGCGCGGCCGCACGTCCTCGATCGCGGCGCGTGCGATCGGTAAGCGTGAAGCTTATGAAGACGTCGTCGAGCAAATGCGCGAGCTCCGCAGCGTTGGTCGCACGCTGCGCGATATCGCTGCCGAGCTCAACTCACAGGGACAAACGACGAGACGAGGTTGCCCGTGGGGACCTTCTCAGGTAGTGCGAGTGCTCGCTCGCTGAGATGCTCAGACCAGTTTTAATGCGACTTCTACGGCGAACGCATTAAGCTGAAGGATCCGCCATTGCTCGCACATCGATCGTCGCCAGTATAAGTGCCGTCGATCTGTGGGCCATTGGTGGTCGCGGTTGCCGTGTACGAGCAGCCAGCGGTATCTTTCGATTGCAACTTCAACGTGATGGAGTTAGTAGCACTATCAATCACATGCACGGCGCCGCCATTGTTTTCAATCGCTGCCCCAAACGACGCCGTCCATGTTGCAGCGCTGAGATCGCTTGAAAGATCTAACGTCATTTGCCCGCGACCAGCAGATCGATCGGCGATGGTCCCGATATAATATCCCGACGATGTTGAAACTGGAGGGGCGGAGACGCTTCGGGCCGCCGTCTGAGTAACAGGTATTATTGCGGTCGGGCGTTCCACAGGCGCGGCCGGCGTTCTCCGCGATGCTTGAGCATTAAACGGACCAGTACGAGAGGTCGCCGCGGCGGCTAGCGCGAGAACGCTACGATCGTTCCATATCGCGCCTGTTTTCGTCACGGTCGATGCGATTCCGCATGCGAGAACATCTGCGCTTGATGGGTCGCCGAATTTCGTGGCCGTATCCCAGATGAGATGCAAGGCAATGTCTGTGGTGTGAGCATCTTGGCCATAATTTCCATTCGGCTCACCCGCCCATCTCACTGCTGCGTCGGCCTTCTCAGGCACGAGAACCGAGACAAGCGGCACCTGGGCCGCCAGACCGTGATTCCCGACTATAGCAATTTGGAACGACTCGACTGAGGCTTCGGACTGTACAGATACCAGAAGATACACGACAAGATGATGCGTATCGCCTCTTGTCCATACGTTGCGGCCTTTCAGTTCGCAGTCAGTAATCCGCGCCGGTGCGTCTCGGTTTTCAATAATAAAGCTTGAGCCAGAGTCGGAGTCGAGCTTTGTTATTGTGACGGCATCTAATCGGCTAACCGTGAGTGCGACGCCTAAAACAACGATCGCTCCGATTCGGATGAAATGGCGCGCCTTCCGCACCCCGTACATTATTTACGATGGTGCGAAGTGATCGGGTGGACGTATTTCCCGTCTGGGTGTTTCTTAAAGCAGCTAGACGACTTACAATACGAAGTTCGCAGCTCACCAGACCGGCTTGAGTGAGAGCCACGAGTAGACGCATGTCGATACGCCTCAACCGGAACTAAACTAGAGGCGAACGCCATGGCGAGAAATGTAATGGCAGATAAGTGACGCATACCGACACCTCTCTAAGAACACAGTGTTAGATCGTCTTAGCGATGACTTCAGAAAGATCCTACGGCGGCGGGCTGTTCTGTGCACTCAGTAGTCGACTGGCCAATGCTCGATTCCTTGGTATGATTGCGGCATGAAGTTTGGGATGCGGTGGCCGTCCGTGCGCAGCCGCATCGCCGCGCGCACGTCCTGGAAGCGCGCCGTCCGGCACCGGCTCGGCGTCAAGGCGCCGCGTGGCTGGGGCTGGGTGACCAACCCGAAGCGCGCCGCGTATAACCGGGTCTACAAGCGCGTGACGTTCGACCCGATCGCTGCGATCATCAAAATGTTCCGGCGATAGTTAGTGATTACATAGCCTTCGGAAAGAGGACTGACGGAGCGGTTAATTGGCTACGATCGTGGACGAACATGCACGCGGCCTCGTGATAGCTCGTAAGGCCGCGTGCGCGTGATCCTGTTGGGTCTTAGCTACGCACTACGATGACGTGTCCGGCTCTCCGACCTCAACTTGAGGCGGCAGCTCGAGTGCAGCCACGACACGCTCGAGTAGCTTCGTGGCGGTTGCGTTGCGGACGCGGCTAGTACGCGCCTTGGCGGCGGCTGTGCCGAGCTTTTCGATGATGGCGTCGAGACTTTCCGAATGGTCCGCCTGCTCCGTGGTGAGGTCGTCCACGCGATCGGCGACGGTGCTTATCCGATCGCCGATCGCTGCAATCGAGGCGCTCAGAGACGGCAAGGTCGCTCTCCGAGGCCATCGGGAGCGGAAGTGCCGGCCACCGCCGCCCGGCGCGCGTCGACACGCCGATCGCTACGCGTCGACTCGGCAGCCTCAAGAATCCCCTTCTTCAACATGGCGATGCACTCGCCGAGCGCTGCACTTGTATCGGCGAGCGGATTATTGACGGTCGCGAGCGCGATGCGGACACCGAAACGAGCCGCTGCCATGAACGCTAGAAGCGGCTGCGCGTCCGACACATCCAGCCGAGGCAGGTTCTCGTCGAGGACGACGTAGATCGAATCGTCGAGCCACGCACCGCAGTCTCGGTCTGGATTTTCCTCGGCGATCGCCGAGAGGGCACGATGCAAGAGCACCTCGACAGCTTCCAATGCGAAGGGTGCGCTGACCGTGTACGATGATTCGGGGGCGGTCGAAGGCATAGTCTCGGTCTCCTCAAGAGCCCGGCGATGTTTCCAGCACCGCCGGGCTCGCTTGTGTGGTAGGCCATTATCGTATACACTTTACCCGTTGTATGCAACGGGTCATTGTTAACTGGCATCGGCCGCTACCGAGCATCGTCGGATGAGCCTGAGCGGGGAATCCGGGCTTCGGGTGCGGATTAGATCGCTCATCGTGGCTTCGAACGATCGGTCGCGGCTCAGCGAGGACCAGCCGGCTCAATTCGCGCTACGCGACGAGACCGCACAGCATGAGAGCCGCCGGCGAGCGTTCGCAGATCGCTATTTCGCTCTATGGCCCGACGAGCGAGAAGCCGTACTCGCGGCGCACCATCGCGAGGGGCGCGAAGTGGGGCGGATCCTCGGTACGGACATGTACTCCGTCGCGCTCGAGCTCGACGAGATCATCGCGGCGTCGGCGGATGGGGCGACGATCACTCGCTTTCCGGTGCCGCTTCAAGAGCCATATCGGCGACTCGACGAGACGTGGCGGCGCGCCTGGTCCTGGGTCGTCACGGCGATGGCCACCTACAGCGGATCGCTCGCTGCATCGCTAAGCGGGTACCTTATCCCGATTTTCACGGACGAGGAGATGGCTAGTGGCCAGATCCGAACGGCCGACCTTCGAGCGGCCGTGCCGGTCGCAATCGAGGTGAAAGGCCCACCGTGGACCGAGCCAGGCACATCAACTCGGGATCTGATCGCCTCAGCGTCAGCGGCGCAGCTCGGCTTTGAACCCGTTGCACCGGATGAAATGCCGAAGGCACTGCGAGCCCGCTTCGTAGCGATGCAGACGGCGTATGCAGCGTTTGCCGAGACGCCGGCAGCGGCCCAAATGCTCCCAGCTCCGGCCGCAACGCGTGCTACCTATCGAGACTTCGCGGACGCCTTCTTCACCTGGTACAACAAGGGCCCGGCGACTCAGCGCCGGCAACGGCAGTCGCCGGGCGCGCTTTTCGGCAGTTCAAAAACGATGCCACTCCTCGCGGCGCCGCCGATGCAGGTTGCTCTCGAGTCGATGATCGTCGACGACAAAGAACGCGCCTGGCGGAATCTCCACACACCGCATCCACCATTACACGGTGATCCGGCCGGAACGCATGTTACAATCGGCGATCCGCGCTCGGCGCAGCTATCGCGCGAACAGCAGCTTGCGTCTGCCGAGACCGTATTGAAGCTCTCGGACGAGCACGCCCAAACGTTCGTGTACCTCATGGCTCGATGGATCGTCGACAACGAGGGTCTGGCAGTGCCACAGGCGGCTCGCGTGCATGTCAACGAGCTACTCGACTTCCGCGAGCTCGTCCGGAAAAAACGCGATTTCAAGGCTGAACAAAAACGCGAAGAAGGCACGCGAATCTTACACCTCAACGCGATCTGGGTTCGGGTGCTCGAGAAGGTCGCGCCACGAGGCAAGACCCGACGGACCAAGCTCGTCAATGTGTACTCGCGATTGATTGAGCTCTCGATCGAGACCGAAGCAGATAGCGCCGGCGCGCCGATCCCGATGATGTTCGATGGTGTTCCGCCCGAGAGCGTGCCGTATGCTTTTCGATTCCGCCCGGGTAGCTGGATCGAGAGCTATTGGGGAAACGCCGCGCACGCGGGTCTGATTTTCAAGAAAGTGCTCGGTTACGACACGCGCGAACGCGCCGGGCGGATGGCGATGCGAATTACGCTGTTCCTGAGCTTCGTCCCATTCCGCCAGGACATCATGAAGGTCGAGGATCTCTTGCGCGCCGCGCACATCACGGTCCCCGAAACGCAGCCAGCACGGTCACGAGAGGCGTTCGACGACGCGTTAGGCCGCTTGCGCGACGACGGGATCATCGAAAGCTACGAGTACATCGACGGCGACCCGCCGGACTCGGGAAAGGGCTGGCGCGGCGTCTGGCTTGCTTCCCGCATTCGCATCCACGTGGCGACGGATCGCACGCCGGTTGGTCTGACCGCGCCGCAGCTGCCCCCCCTAGCCTGACCGTATTCTGAGCTCGAGACGATCGGCATCTCCGCCCTGCCCCCCCTAGGATGTCCCGATCGGCGAGAGCAGGGGCACCGTTCGTGAGATCTGCGCACGCCGACGCCCCCCCTTGCCTGTCCGAATCTCGGAAAGCGCGTGTGCGAGCATCGACGAAACGAACGGAAGCGGCCGCGCGGCAAAAGTCCCGAGCGGCTCCGGATGCAAGCAGAATTCGACGGCTCTTGTAACGCCGGCCGCTCTTCATCAAAGGGGCTTCAAGCCTCCCGGTTTCCCTATGCGCGAATAGCGCCCGTCCGCCGGTTCAAGGGAAACGGTCACCGGCACAAGAGTCGACGCCGAGAAATTGGCGTTTGAAGTCCGCGACCAATACGATCGCGGGCGCTTCTACTTTCGCAAGGATCCGATCGGGTTTGGGGTTACTTCAGTCGGGGAGCGAAAGCAGACGACTGACCGACCGAGCGACGTTCACGACGGCGATGGGGGTCAACTGAAAGCGCGCAGCTCCTATCTCTCCGCCAATGCGTGAAGGGGTAGGGGTTGCGTCGCTTCCCTCCCTCGGTCGCTTCCGTACTCAGGACTCCGAAGGTCCCATCGAAGCCTACGCGTTGAGCTCCCGATGCCTCGCGATCGGAATGTTCAATCCTCTAGCTCGCTCGATGTCAGCCAGCGCGGATGAGACCTGGCGATCGATCCGGCGTTCGGCATCTTCGAGCCGTTTCGATTCGCCGTAGCTCAACATGAGAGCGTCCGTCGCTCGTTCCTCGCTCTTTGATTTCGTGCTGACACTCATAGCACGTATCTTTGCGGTGGCAGCTCGCATCATTGACGCAGTATCAGAGACGAAACTGGTAGCGGTTCGCCCGCAGCACTCAATAGGCATCGACCGAGCGCACAAGCCCAATGCTGTGGCGACGGACTTCTTTTTCACCATGGTTGAGGACGCGGCGAGTTCGTCGAGGCGATCGGTGAGACGGTAGATGGCTTCGTGGGTCTCTGGCACGCCTTCGAAGAGCATTGAAAAGCCGTCGGCAGCTTCTTTCAGTTGGTGACTGTCTACCGCAGGCTTGAAGAGTAGCGCTGCTACAGCAGTAGCTTGTCGGGTTAGCTCTTCGGCTCGACCTTCGTATCGTTCCGAGGTTTCCTCAACGATTCGTGCGCGATCAGCGGCTGCGGAAAGCCGCGCGGTCTCGAATCGCCGAAGCCGACGGCCGCGCCAAAGTGCCGAGCAAAGTCGCTCTGCGAGAGCCATTTCTAGCGGGGATGAAGCGTCGAGATCTGCGACGATTCCACGTGCGAACGAATTGTATTCGTCCTGGCTCTCGACGTGCCGGATCACCGTGGTCGAGCTGTAAAGCCCGCTCTTCAGAGCGTTGAGGGACGATCGTCGTTTGCCGGCGGCGGTTCGTGGTCCAGTCGACCGGCCGAACGGAACGACGTTGCTAGGCATGAGTCCCATCGCCACGCAGTCCGAACGCGTCGCGACATAAGGTCCAGACGCGTCGCCAGTTTTTGGCTTCGATCTATTCGTGGATTGTCACGAGAAGTGAGCGCAGATCCTGACGCCGCAGCGATTCGAGCACGGAGGGGAGGCAGACTTCGTCGGCATCTTCATCTCCATCGTCGTCACCATCCATCGATTTAGTGATGCTCGCTGATGGCTTCACGAAGACGGTGACGAGAGGGATGCCCGAGATCTCCGCAGCGGTTTGCCAAATGCCGTCGAGAGCCATCGCGGTGGTCTCGAGCCTCATCGTCTCCAGGTTCGCCCGGGCGAGTTCGAAGGCTTTCGCCGATAGCTTCGTCCGGTTGCCGGCAAGATCGGAAAACGAACTCGCCTCGTCCCCTGTATTTTCGTCCATCAACAGTCCCTTCGGGTCAGTGCGAAGTCTCAACAAAGCCGGTGGATCTACCGCCGCGGCTGCCTGTTGCCCCATGTGATCCGCGACGAATTCATGGAGATCCATGGGACTCGTCACGCTGCGGTGTTCGCGGCCGCTCGCTCGAAGGCGAGCCGCTCTCGTAGCTGACGAAGGTGGCCGGTGCGTTCCAGCAGATCGAGCGAGGGTGTCCGGCCGATCAGGACTGCGTCCCATAGCTGGACGATCGCCGAGGAGCTGAGGCCGTCGCTGATGTCGCGGTATTCCGCCTCAATCGAGTTGAACTTCACGGTCGCCTCCCGTATTCCGTTGCATTATACCATGCAACGGTGAACGTATGGCGCCTAGGCCGCGTCGCGAACGCTCCTGAAGCCCGGGACTATCGAGGGCGCGGCGTTGAAATGCCGAACGTCTGTCAGACGTGGAAAAGCCGCGGATTGCGTAACCGCGATGCGGCCCTACCAGCAGCTTCCGGTCGTTCTCGGCACCTCGGTACGCGTTGGCCCAGCAAGATCATCGCGGCTCGAGGCTTGGGATCACCGATTACTCGGAGGATCGGATGTCGTCGATTCGAGCGGCGCAAAGTCGGTCCTCCACGTGAGGAACGGCATTTGAGCAAACACGAGCGGCAAGCACGTATCGATCCGGCTTGGATCCCGATCATCGATACCGGTCGTGCCTGGAAAGTGTATCTCGCCCTGAGTGCCTACGCGAATGGGGAGCGCGAGGCATGGCCTAGGCTGGCGAAACTGGCCGAGGATACGGGTCTCAACGAACGCGATGTGAGGCGCGAGCTGCGAACGCTCGAGCTTGGCGGCGCTTTGTTGACGTTCCCAGGCTGTGGAAAAGGCGGAACGTCTCTGTATGTGCTTCAGCCTTCGCCGGAATCATACTCCGAAAAGAAAATGACCACTGAATCGGGTCCGGGTGGCTTCTTCGGCTCCACCTTCTACACGATTTTCAAGTGCCTCTACGAAGACTTCGGCGTGACGCTGTATCCAAGATTGCTCCGGCGTGGCGAAAGCCTGCCAGCGATCGATCGCATGAACGTTCATAACCTCCAAGACGGCGTCGAGCGCAAGCCTCTCACGCTGCCGACGGTAACGTTAGAGCCGAAATATCATCGTGGCGTGCCAACTGTCGCCAATCATCAAGGTTCCGACGAAGAGGCGATAAGTCCAAAAACTTATGTCGAGACGCTTATCGGGTCGGCGATGGTCCTGGTTGCAAGGCAAGCGATGCCATGGTCTATGGTCGCTTATCTCACGTGGCACGTAGCTCGCGATGCAAACGTTGAGTACGGCGCTACGGACGATCTAGCGATCGCGGGTTAGAGGGCACAGACACCCTCCTAGTGCTCACTTTCGTAGTTCCGCGTAGGAATGGGTTGGTTTAGCATTATGAACGGTTGCTTTGCGCCACTCAAAGGGGGCGGCGTCGACGTTGTAGATCTTGACGAAACGATCGATGGCGTC
>JAABUQ010013210.1_pt1 | contig 10072 bp, 9 predicted proteins | sample 5560001 | NCBI WGS metagenome assembly JAABUQ01 (sample SAMN10711888, study PRJNA513371) | rock metagenome | isolation source: Antarctica rocks | place: Antarctica: Victoria Land, Finger Mt nord | collected 2015-12-18 | reverse complement strand
ACCAGCCCGGCCGAGGCAGCCACGCTGGCGAAGTGGTTGGGCCGCCCGATGCCCGCGGCGAACCGCTGGCGCCCGCTGGCCCGATCCAGGGCGACCAGGCGGCCGGCGTCGAGGTCGACGGTCCAAACTGCGCCCCCGGCGATGATCGGGGGCCCGGCGTCGAAGCCCGGGCCCGTCCAGGCGACGGCCGGACGATCGCCGCTGACTCGGACGGCATGGACCCCGTCGGTGCAGGGGACGTAGATCAGCCCGGCGTCGACGGCGAGCCCGCCGTAGGCGCCCCCACAGACCCGGGTTGAGCCGCGCTGACCGCCCACGCCGCCGAGATTTGTCGTATCGAGCAGGTAGCCCATTCCCGTCTTGCCGGCGACGAAGGCGCGGCCGCCAGCCAGCAGCGACGGCCCGACCGAGCCCAGGTCGGCGTCACTCGCGCTCTCGGCCACGGTGCCAGACGTGGTGAAGTAGCCCCGCTCGCCCAGGTCGGGCGACAGGCGGATGACGCTGTTGCCGTGATCGGGCTGAGAGGTCGAGCTGCCGTTGCCCGTGGCCACGAAGACGTCGCCGGCCGGATCGACCGCCGGGCCCGACGGGGCCCAGATCCCCGCCTCCCGGCCGGCCGGGACGCGGTAGCTGCGCAGGCCGGCGCCGCGCGTCGTCGTCACCGACACGACGCGGCCGTGGTAGTCGCCGCAGTCGCCGAACAACCCGCCGTAGGGGATGATCACCCGGCCGTGATTCAGGGCCAGGGCACCGCGCTCCTGGTGGACGAGCGGATCGGCCCCCGGCGCGTCGACCGTCCGGCGCAGGCGAATGGCTCCGCTGCGCAGGCTGAGGGCGACGAGCTCGTGGCGGTGCCCGCCCGCGGTGAAGGCCACCACGTAGACGCGGCCGGCGGCGGCGTCGATCACCGGCGTGCCGGTGATGCCCGACGGGTCGATGTCGCCGCAGGGCAGCGCACGGGCGGAGACCGGCGGGGCGACGTGGCGATGCCAGAGCACCCGTCCGTTGCGGCGTGACAGGGCGTAGACCCAGTTCTCCTCGGTGGCCACGATCACCCGATCGCCGGCGATCAGCGGCTCGGCGTAGATCTGTCCGTGCACGGGGGCCGAGGCCCACGCGCGATGGGGGCGCCCGAGTGGCGGGCTTGCCGGGTCGAGGCCGCTGCGCGAGTTGTCGTGGTGATAGGTGAGCCAGTCAATTGAGCCCGCCCGAGCCGGATCGGCCAGAGCGGCGCTGGCGATCGACGCTGGGGCGGACGCCGGTGCCGCGGCCGGCGCCGATGCCGCGCCCGGGCCGCCCGCGGCCGGACCCGAGGACCCGCACGCGGCGACGAGTCCGAGGCCGGCGACGAGCGGAGCCAGGCGCGCGGCGGCGAGGCGGAGGGGTGGCGCCGGCCGGCGGGAGGGAGCCATGCCGAATCATCCTAGGCCGCGCCGGGTTGGCCATGATCGTGACTAGATTGCGCCCGATGAACGGTGGCCGGCGGCCCAGCGCCCGAGTCGTCGGGGCTCCTGTCCTCGCCCCGGCACGCCCCTGGGCGGCGGCCCTGGTTGCTCTGAGCATCGCGGTGCTCGCCGGGCTCGTCGGTCCATTCGCGAACAGCGAGGCCGCCGCGGCCGCGCGGTGGGTCCGACCCCTGGGGTCCTGCGCGACGTTGGGGGCGCCCTGGGTCTGCGGCCAGGTGCAGGTGCCCCTGGACCACACCAGCGGCGCGGGCTCGGTGGTGCTCTCGCTGGCCTACCGGCATCCGGCCGGACCACCCCGCAACACCGTCGTCGGCCTCGCCGGCGGCCCGGGCGAGCCCGCCCTGGCGGCGGCCAGCTTCTTCGCCGGGCTGGCCGCCCCGGCGCTGGGTACCCGCGACATGCTCGTGTTCGACCCGCGCGGGGTGGGCCAGTCCTCCCCCATCGACTGCCCGCGCATCGAGGGTGAGCGCAGCTACAGCTCCCGCGACGTGGCTCACTGCGCCCGGCAGCTGGGGCCAATTCGCGGCCACTACGCGTCGCGCGACACCGCCGCCGATCTCGAGGACATCCGGGCCCTGCTGGGAATCCCCCAGGTGCTCCCGTTCGGGATCTCCTACGGCACCAAGGACGCCACCGACTACGCGCTCCTGTACCCGTCTCGGGTGGAGGCGATGGTGCTCGACTCGGTGATCGCCCCGGACACCGATCCGTTCTACCGCCTGGCGGCCGGCTCGACGGTGCGCGTCCTGCGCGCCGAGTGCCAGGCGCAACGCTGCGGCTTCGACCCGGCCACCGACCTGACCGGGGTCGTACGCCATCAGCGGTCGGGATACGTGCGCATCGCGGGAGCCAGCTTCTCCGAGGCCCAGCTGCTGGACTCCTTCATCGGTGACAAGGCAGGGCTCTCCCACCTCCCCTTCTGGTTGCACGCCGCCCATCACGGCGATCCCTTCAGCCTGCTCGGCGACCTGCCCACCGCGGTTGCCGACCTGCGCTCGGGTCTGCCCGAGCGCCAGAGCCGGACGGTCTATCTGGCCACCACGTGCGACGACTCGCCGCTGCCCTGGTATCAGGGCGATCCGCGCTCCGTTCGCCTGGCCAAGGCTCGCGCGGCGGTCAGGAGGCTGGGCTCGGGCTTTGCCCCCTTCACCCCCGACGTCGGTCTCCAGTACGGGGTGGCCGGGCTGTGCTCCACGTGGCCCTCGGCCGGCGCGGAGCCCACCCTTGGCCCGCTGCCCAACGTCCCGGCGCTGGTGCTCAGCGGCGCCGACGATGTCCTTACCCCGCTGGAGGGGGCGCTCCAGGTGACCCACGGCCTGCCCCAGGCCCAGCTGGTCGTGGTGCCTGGGGCCACCCACGCCGTGCTCGAGCAGGCGCCCTGCGCCCGGGCTGTCGTCGCCCGCTTCTTCGCCGGCCAGTCGGCCGGACCCTGCTGACAGCGTCCGCTCGCCGGCCCGGGCCGGGCCAACTCGGTGGGGGCGGTCAGGCCACGCCCTCGCCGCCCCTCGACGCCGCCCTCCGGGAAGCGTCGATTGACCGCGAGCGCGCGGCCTGACGGGGTACGCGTGCGGTGGCCCGCCGCGGCTGACGACGGCCCTCGACGGTACGCTCGGGGACGGTGGCTTCAGTCGAGCGCAAGCGGACCGGCGATCAGCCTGATGCCTGATCTCGGCGAGCTCGAGAGGCGCCTCTGGGACGCGGCCGACGACCTGCGCGCGAACTCGGGACTGAAGGCGTCTGAGTACGGCACGCCGGTCCTGGGCCTGATCTTCCTGCGCTTCGCCGACGCGAGGTTCACCGCCGCGCGCGATGCCATCGAGGCGAAGGGCCCCGCCGGGAGGAGCCCGAGCTCGCGTCGGGAGCCAATGCGCTGTTCGCCGAGCGCTTCCCGGAGGGGTGCTATGTCGACGTGAGCGGGCTGTGCTGCGTCGCGACAATCGCCGAGATCGAGGCGCAGGGGTGGAGCCTGAACCCGGGGCGCTACGTGGGGACCGAGGTCGAGGACCTGGAGGACGAGGTGTTCGACGAGAAGCTGGCCGCGGCGCATCTGGAGCTGCGCGAGTTGGCCGCGCGGGCAGCGGAGTTCGGCGCGAGCGTCGACGACGTCCTCACCCAGCTGCTCTCAGGGGGACCGTAAAGGACTTTACACGGACGGCGCAGGTCTCTAAATATCTGGCGCCATCGCTTTAGTGACGATACAGTCGTTGCGTGCAGCTCGGCGATTACGCGACGACGCCGTTCGGGGAGGCCAGGCGCACCCTCGGGCCCCATGGCTACGTCGCGTACTTCCCCGCTCCCATACCCCGTTGCATCGATCTGCCCACGGCGACGGTACGGCTTCTGGCCGATGCGGAGGCTGCCCTCGGCACGCTCGCGGGCGTCGGGCAGCTCATCGCGAATCCATACCTGCTGATCCGCCCCTATCTGCTGCGCGAGGCGCTCTCCTCGACGCGTATCGAGGGCACCCAGGCGTCGCTGTTCGACGTTCTCGAGATGGAGGCGACCGGCGAAGCGCCGAGCGCCGATGTCGAGGAGGTCCTCAACTACGTCGCTGCGCTCGAGTGGGGGCTCGCGGAGGTCCAGCGCCTCCCCCTCGGCGTCCGACTCATCCGCGAGATGCACCGGCGCCTACTCGCCGGGGTCCGTGGCCGCGAGCGCACTCCGGGGAGCTTTCGCACGAGCCAGAACTGGGTCGGCGGGGGCTCCTCGACGATAGGGACCGCTCGGTTCGTCCCTCCCCCGCCCGACGCGCTGCCCGATCTGCTGTCCGATTGGGAGCGCTTCGCCCACGAGGACGTCGAACTCCCCCTGCTGATCCAGAACGCGCTCCTGCACTACCAGTTCGAGACGCTGCATCCCTTCCTCGACGGCAACGGCCGGCTGGGGCGGCTGCTGATCGTGTTCCTCCTGGTCGCCCGCGGCCGGGTATCCGCGCCACTGCTCTACGTGAGCGCCTACCTCGAGCGTGATCGCCAGCGCTACTACGAGGCGCTGCAGACCGTGCGCGAGACCGGGAACCCGATCCCGTGGATCGACCTCTTCTTGACGGCCGTGCAGACTCAGGCCGCGGATGCAGTTGCCCGCGCACAGCGCATCGTCGAGCTTCGTGAACGCTACCGAAGCGCGGCGGAGACGATCAGGTCGAGCAGGGGCATGGCCCTCGTCGACCTCGTTTGCGAGACGCCGATCGTCTCGTCCCGGGGCGTCGAGGCGCGGCTCGGCGTGACACGGCCGACCGCGCTCAAGCTGCTGCGCCAGCTCGAGGCGGTCGGGGTGCTCTCCGAGGCCGAGGTAGGGCCGCGAGGACAGCGGCGCTACGTTGCCCGCGAGCTGATGGCCGCGGTGTCGGAGGATCGGGACGAAGTGGCGTGAGCGAGTGGCGGGAGGTGGCGCTCGGGGATGTGCTCGAGGTTGCTCACGGCTATGGGTTCAAGGGCCAGTACTTCACCCAAGACGGAAACGTCCGTCTCGTGACCCCAGGCAACTTCATCGAGTCCGGTGGCTTCAAAGACCGTGGCGCGGCGCAGAAGAGCTACGACGGACCGATCCCAGACCAGTTCGTTCTTGATCCGGACGACGTGGTCGTTGCGATGACGGAGCAGTCGGCCGGGCTGCTGGGGAGCTCGGGCCTCGTGCCCCCTGGAGCGACGTGGCTGCACAACCAGCGGATCGGTCGGGTCCGCCTCCGGCACCGCTCGACGAGCAAGCGCTTCATCTACTACCTCTTCAACGACCCGTCGCTGCGGGCGCAGATCAGTGCGACGGCGACGGGCGCAAAGATTCGGCATACAGCGCCGGACCGCATCCATTCAGCGCGAGCTTGGTTGCCGGACCCGAGCACGCAGCGCCGGATCGCCGCGCTCCTCGCCGCCTTCGACGACCTCATCGAGATCAACGAGCGGCGGATCGAGCTGCTCGAGGACCTGACTCGGTCGCTCTACCGCGAGTGGTTCGTGCGGTTTCGGTTTCCGGGGCACGGCAACTTCGACACCGTGGACACGCCGTTGGGGTCGGTGCCGGCAGATTGGCGCGTTACGGCGCTGTCGGACGTTGTGGAAATCGTGATGGGGCAGTCGCCCAGATCCGCCTTCTACAACGACACGGGCACCGGACTTCCTTTCCATCAAGGTGTGTAGGACTACGGGCGACTACTTCCCACGGATCGGGTATTCAGTACCGCGGGATCGCGGATTGCCAAGGTGGATGACGTCCTTTGCAGCGTGCGCGCCCCAGTCGGGCGGATCAATCTTGCCGACCGTGAGATGGTCATCGGTCGGGGCCTTGCGGCGATTCGACGAACCGACGGTCGCGTCGCCTTTCTCATGGAACAGCTCAAGATGGCTCTCGGCGCTGAGGACTCGATCGGAGGTGGCGTGATCTTCAACGCGGTTGGCAAGAGGGAGCTGGGAGGCCTGCCGGTACTGGAGCCAGATCCAGGCTTGGTCGCGGATTTTGAATGCGTCGCAAGGCCGCTGTTAGGCGGGCGCGTGGTGCTCACGCACGCCAACCGCAGCCCTCGTCCGCACTCGAGACCTCCTCCTCCCCCGCCTCGACACCGGTCGGCTCGACATCTCCGCCATCGATCTCGGTGCTCTTGTGCCCGAGGAGGACGCGGCGTGACCCCTGCCGGCTTCTCCGAGCAGGATCTCGTTGAGACGCCCACGCTCGAGCTGCTCGGGCAGCTCGGCTACGAGGTCGTCGATGCCTACACCGAGCAGTTCGGCGCGCAGCACACCGCAAGCGGGTCGCTCGGTCGCGACGACCGCTCCGAGGTGATCCTGCGCCGCCGGCTGCGGCCGAAGCTCACCGCGCTCAATCCCGACCTTCCGTCGCCGGCGCTCGACCAGGCCGTCGAGCAGCTCGTGCTCGATCGTTCGGCGATGGACCGTGTCCGCGCCAACCAGGCCGTCTGGAAGCTGCTGCGCGACGGCGCCAAGGTGGCGTTCACCGCGGACGACGGTCAGCGCGAGACGGCGACGGTCCGCTTCGTGGACTGGTCGAGCCCGGCCGCCAACGACTTCCTCGCCGCCGCCCAGCTGTGGGTGGTCGGCCCGCTGCACACGCGGCGCTGCGACATCGTCTGCTTGTCAACGGGATCCCGTTGGTTCTCATCGAGCTCAAGGCCTCGCACAAGTCGGTTGAGCACGCCTACGGGCGCAACCTCCGGGATTACCGCGACACGATCCCGCAACTGTTCACGCCCAACGCGCTCGTGATTCTCTCCAGCGGCTCGGAGACCACGGTCGGAGCGAGCTTCGCGCCCTGGGAGCGCTTCGGGGAGTGGAAGAAGGTCGCCGACGAAGCGGAGCCGGGGGTGGTCTCGCTCGAGACCACCCTCCGCGGCGTCTGCGATCCGGCACGGCTCCTCGACATCGTCGAGAGCTTCGTGGCCTACCTCGAGCGGCCGGGCGGGCTGGTCAAGGTGCTCGCGCGCAACCATCAGGTCCTCGGGGTCAACGCCACGATGCGCGCCCTGCGCGACGAGCGCACGAGAGCAGGGCGACTCGGCGTCTTCTGGCACACCCAGGGCTCCGGTAAGAGCCTTTCGATGCTCTTCTTCACCCAGAAGGTGCTTCGCCGCGAGCCGGGCAACTGGACGTTCGTGATGGTCGCCGACCGGGCCGAGCTCGACGACCAGCTCTACGGGGACTTCAAGGACGCAGGGGTGGTGGACGGCCACGTCCAGGCCGACTCGTCCTCGCACCTGCGCCGGCTGCTCGGGGAGGACCATCGCTCTATGTATTCACCTTGATCCACAAGTTCCGCACGGCGCCGGACGAGGCCATGCCCGTCTGCTCGGCCCGCGATGACATCATCGTCATAACCGACGAGGCCCACCGGACCCAGTACTCGACGCTCGCGCTGAACATGCGTCGGGCGCTCCCCAACGCGAGCTTCCTCGGCTTCACCGGTACGCCGTTGATCGCGGGCGAGCTGCAGCGCACGCGGGAGGTCTTCGGTGACACGTCTCGACCTACACCTTCCTCGACTCGATCGAGGACGGGTCGACGGTTCCGCTGTTCTACGAGAACCGGATCCCCGAGCTGCAGATCGTCAACGAGCGCTTCGGCGAGGAGCTCTCCGACATCCTCGAGGAGGCCGAGCTCGACGAGCAGCAGGAGCGTGCCCTGTCTCGGCGCTTCGCGACCGAGTACCAGCTCATCACACGCCCCGGGAGGCTCGAGCGCCTCGCGGCCGACCTGGTCCGCCACTTCGTTGGTCGCGGCTTCCTGGGCAAGGCCATGTGCGTCGCGGTCGACAAGGCCACGACCGTGCGGATGCACGACCTCGTCGCGCGCGAATGGACCGTGCACCGCGCCGAGCTGGAAGAGCGGGCCATGCGGCTACCCCCGCTCGAGCGGCAAGGAGTCGAGGGGCAGATCGCGTTCATGCGCGAGACCGACATGGCGGTCGTCGTCTCGCAGTCCCAGAACGAGATCGCCGACCTGCAGGAGCTCGGGGTCGACATCGCCCCGCACCGCCGGCGGATGCTCGAGGAGGACCTCGACGAGCGCTTCAAGGACCCCGCCGACCCCTTCCGGCTCGTCTTCGTCTGCGCGATGTGGATGACGGGGTTCGACGTCCCATCCTGCTCGACGATCTACCTCGCCCGGCCGATGCGCAACCACACGCTGGTGCAGACGATCGCGCGTGCCAACCGGGTCTTCCCGGCGAAGGATGCCGGGCTCATCGTCGACTACGTTGGCGTCTTCCGGCATCTCGAGGCCGCCCTGGCCGTCTATGCCGCCGGGCCGGCGGGCGATGCCGCGAGCGCCGGCGTGATCCGCGACAAGGCGTCACTGGTCGGCGAGCTCGAGGCGGAGCTCGCCGACCTGATCGACTTCTCGCGGCGCTGGGACGTCGACCTCGACGGGCTGACCCGAGCCGAACGGTTCGAGTTCATCGCGCTGCGCGATGCCTCGGTCGAGGGGCTGCTCGTCGACGCCGTCACCCGCCGCGCCTACCTCGAGCGCTCCGACCGTGCCCGCCGGCTCTTCGTCGCCATCCTGCCGGATCCGGCCGCCGGTCGGCACGCGCGGCAGGTGGCCGTGGCCCGCAACCTGGCCGAGCGCATCCGCGCGCTCGACGAGCCGCCCGATGTCGCGACCGTCGCGGGGGCCGTGGATGAGCTGCTCGATCGCTCGGTCGGCGCGGAGGAGTACGTGATCCGCGCCACGGCGGAGGGCGGCGAGGACAGCGGCCACATCGACCTCAACGCGATCGACTTCGAGGCGCTCGCGGCACGACTCGCGGGGCGCAAGCGGACCGAGACGCAGCGGTTGGTCAAGCAGGTCGGCGATCAGGTCGAGACGAGCGCTCGCCGCAACCCCTCGCGCCTTGACCTCGTGGCCAAGCTCCGCGACCTCATCGAGTCCTACAACGCGGGGAGCCTCAACGTCGATGAGATGCTCAGGCGGCTCCAGGCGTTGTCCCGGCAGCTCTCGGACCACGAGCAGCGTACGGCACGGGAGGGGCTCTCCGAGCCGGAGCTCGCCGTCTTCGATCTGCTCACCAAGCCCGATCCCCGCCTGACCGATGAGCAGCGACCGGCTCGTGCTCGACTGGCGCAGGAAGGCCGAGACCCGTGAAGCCGCTCGCGTCCTGGTTCGGGACGTGCTCGACGAGCTTCCCGACTCTTCGCCAGCTACTACGACGACGGCCGCAGCGTGTACGACGACGAGGCACCCGTGGCGCCCGAGCCGGAGCTCGCGGTCGTAGCACCGCCGGCGAGTGCTTCGCTGCCCGGTGACTTCGACGTCACGGCGATCACCAACGCCGTGCTCGAGCAGATAAAGGCAGATCCCGCCCTCGCCGAGCAAGTGGCAGAGCGACTCAGGGGCAAGGACGGCTTCTTCGCGGTCCCGAGCCCCGAGCTGATCGCCGGGGACGAGACCTACGAGGTGGAGTTCAAGTCCAGCGCCCGCTGGAACCTGCGCGAGGGCTTCAAGGACAAGCGAATGGAGGACGCGGTGGTCAAGACGATCGCCGGCTTCCTCAACACCGATGGCGGCACGCTGTTCATCGGCGTGGACGACCGCCGGACGCTGATCGGATTTGAGCACGACACGGCGCTGGTCAAGCCGCCGAACGCCGACGGGTTTGTCAACTGGCTCACGACGCACCTCATCGGCGCGCTTGCCCACGCGGCCGTGACGCGGACCCGGACGAGGATCGAGGTGATCGAAGGCGTCGAGATCTGCCGCATCGACGCCGCGCGGTCCTCGAGGCCGGTGACCGCGCGGATGAGCGGGGCGGACGAGAGGTTCTGGGTGCGCATGAGCAACAGCACGCGTGCGCTGCCCGAGATCGAGATCGAGAACTACTGCCGGGACCGCTGGTAGGCCGAAGGCTTGGCACGAGTACATGCAGTGGGTGGACGAGCATCCCGAATGGGAGACCGAGCCGTTTGACTCGGACTTCCGCGAGGAGTACGGCGCATCCGATTCGCTTGGCCGATTTGTTCCGCCAGATCGGCCGACTAAGTACCTATCGCAATAAGGGCATGACGCCCATCTGCTGCCAGGTGATCAGGGCGAATGAGAACTGCAGCAGGGCGTCGTGGTTAGCGGACTTCTTGGACCAGCGGATCAGCAGGGCGCGGTAGC
>JAABUQ010013209.1_pt1 | contig 10072 bp, 6 predicted proteins | sample 5560001 | NCBI WGS metagenome assembly JAABUQ01 (sample SAMN10711888, study PRJNA513371) | rock metagenome | isolation source: Antarctica rocks | place: Antarctica: Victoria Land, Finger Mt nord | collected 2015-12-18 | reverse complement strand
CGGCCAGCAGGTCGTCGTGACCGCCTTGAAGCTGCGTGACCTCGTGATCATCCCCTCTTTGGCGGGGCTGCTCCCCGCTGCCTGAACTTCTGCGCATTTTGCGATCAACTTCACTTGTAAGGGACTATAGCGTCGGCTCAAGGCCGGCCTACGTGGCCGTCGGAGACTTCGACGGAGATGGCAAGCTCGACCTGGCGGTAGCCAACTCGGGCGACAACACGGTCAGCGTGCTGCGCGGCCGGGGAGACGGGACGTTCGCGCCGGCCATCACCTACACGGTCGGGGCGAGTCCCGAGTATGTCGTCGCGCGCGATGTCAATGGGGACGGCAAGCCCGACCTCGTGGCGGCCAACTCCGGGGACAACACGCTGAGTGTCCTGCTCAACCACGGCGACGGCACGTTCGCGCCGGCCGTGAGCTACGCGGCCGCCGCGAACCCGCAGGTCCTGGCGGCGGCCGATGTCAACGGGGACGGCAAGCCGGACCTCGCGGTGGCCAACTTCGGGCCGACCGGCGGCCACACGGTGAGTGTGCTGCTCAACCGCGGCGACGGGACCTTCGGCGCGGCGGTCTCCTACGACGCGGGGCCAGGGCCGCGCTCGGTCGCGGCCGCCGACCTGACCGGGAACGGCAAGACCGATCTGGTGGTCGCCAGCAACACGAGCGGCGACATCACCGTCCTGCGCGGGCGCGGCGACGGGACCTTTGCGCCGCCCGTTGCCTACGACAGCGGCAGCGCGCAGCCGAGCATCGTGGCGCTGGGCGGCCTCGACGGAGACGGCCGGCCCGACATCGCCGTGATCCATGACACGGGAGACTCCGCGACGGTCGACCATGTGAGCGTGCTGCGCGGCCGGGGCGACGGGACATTCGGGTCGGCGACGAGCTACGTGACCGGGCCACGCCCACAGGACATGATCGTGGCCGACCTCGCCGGCGATGGCCGCCCCGACCTGGCGGTCGCGAACACCCGAGGCTCCACGATCAGCATTTATCCCAACAACGGCGACGGGACCTTCGGGTCGCCGGTGGAGATCGCGGCCGGCGCCGGACCGCACAGCGTGGCCGCGGCCGACCTGACCGGCGACGGCAAGCTCGACCTCATCGTCACCAACCCAGACAGCAACTCCGTGGGCGTGCTGCGGAACGGCATCACCCCTGGCACGCCCACGAGCACGCCGGCTGCTGTGCCCACGGCCGTCGACACCTTGTCATGGGATACGGGGACGACGACGCTGCCGCACCCGCTCTCGCGTCCGGCCGCCGCGGTCGGCGTCGACGGCCGCATCTACGTGTTCGGCGGTACCGCCAACGGCACGGAGTCCAGCGCCACCTCCATCTACGATCCTGCCGCCAACTCCTGGAGCAGCGGCGCGCCCATGCCCACCGCGCGCGAGGGCGCCCGCGCCGTTACCCTGCCCGACGGCCGCATCGCCGTCATCGGCGGCGGCAGCCTGTGCGGGACCAACCTGTGCGACCACGGCGTCGTCTACGACCGCGTCGAGGTCTATGACCCCGTTACCAACTCCTGGGCCACCTTGCCGCACATGCTCACGCCGCGCTACCGCCCCGCCGTCGCCTTCCTGGGCGGGCATCTCTACGCCATCGGCGGCTCCGACGGCCACTCCGTTGTGGCCAGCGCCGAGGTCCTCGATCTGGCCACAAACACCTGGTCGACCGCGCCCAGCCTCCCTCATCCCGTACAGGCGGCGGCCAGCACAGTGGACGCGCTCGGCCACATCGACGTGGCCGGCGGCGCCGACAACACCGGCAACGTGAACACCCTCTACATCTTCGACGGCGCGTCGTGGCACAGTGGCGCGAGCCTGCCGGAGCGCACCGCCGATATGAATGGGACCCTTGGGCCCGACGGCGACGTCTACGTCATCGGCGGCTATGACCAGACCTGGGTCAAGACGGTGCAGGTCTACGATCCGCGACAAGATACATGGTCTTTGGGCGCGTCGTTGCCCGCCCCGACCTGCTGCAGCGGCGCCGTCACCGTCGGCCGCCGCCTCTACGCCCTGGGCGGAGCGGACGGCACGGGCGCGCCGACCGCTCAGGTCGCCATCGGGCGCCTCAGTCAGTATCCCGCGCCGACGGCCACCGTCGGCCTGTCCTGGGATACGTCACGCACCTCGTTACCGCAGGGGCGGTCGCGCGCAGCCGTGGCCGTGGGGCACGACGGCGCCATCTACGCCTTCGGCGGCCTTGCCTTCAGCCATCCCAACGGCGTCTATACCGGCGCCGAGACCGCGACGACCTATATCTACCATCCGCTGACCAACACCTGGACGCAGGGCGCGCCGCTGCCCGCCGCGCGCGAGGGCGCGAGGGCAGTCACACTGCCCGACGGGCGCATCGCGGTGCTGGGCGGCGGCATACATTGCGTGGGCAACAGCGACCTCTGCGACACGGGGACGGTCACCAACCGCGTCGACGTCTACGATCCGGGTGCCGACACATGGTCGTCGCTGGCGCCGATGCGGAGCCCGCGCTACCGCTTCGCCGCGGCGCTGTATCACGGCCGCATCTACGCCATCGGAGGCTCCAATGGCAGTCGTGTGCTCTCCAGCGTCGAGTCCTACGACCCGGCGACGGACTCCTGGAGCGCGAGCGCATCCCTGCCGCAGCCCGAAGAAGGGCCTGTCGCGGTGACGGACGGCACGGGCCGGATCGACGTGGTCGGAGGGCTGGCCGGGAGTTCCACGACCTACGACACGCTGTTCCTTTTCGATGGGACGGCCTGGAGCAGCGGTCCCCGCCTCCTGGAGTCCATCAACGATGCCGGGGCGACGCTGGGTCCCGATGGGCGCGTGTACGTGATCGGCGGGTTCGACGCCGGCGCCTACCGCTACATCGCGCGCGTGCAGGTCTACGACCCGTACAAGGCGACGTGGTCGGAGGCCGCGCCGCTGCCCGTGCCGGTCTCCAACATGGGCGCGGCCATGGCAGTTGGCGGACAGCTCTACGCCATCGGCGCCTACGACGGCGATTTCGTTTCTGGAGTCGAGGCGCAGGTTGCCATCTATGGCCCGTCAATCGGCGTCGACTCCCTGAGCACGCTACCTGGCGCGACCGTGACGGTCTCGGGCACGGGCTTCACGCCGCACGGCACGGTCTCCTTGTCCCTGGACTCGTCTGGCGCTGGTGAGTTGATCGAGGGGACGGCCGATGTCAGTGGAACGATCAACCTGCTGGCGCCCATTCCTCTCACCACGACCAGCGGCCCGCATACAGTCACGGTCCTGGACGTGAGCACAAGTTATCCCGTGACCACGAGCATCGTCGTACGGACGGGCGCTACCGTGACGACCCCAACGGGAACCGCATCCCCCTCCGGCGGCACGGTTCCTGGCAGCGCGACACCCTCCCCAGGCTCGCCAACGGGGGTGGCAACGGAGAATGCCGTCAGGACCACCACGGCGACGACGACCGCGCCCGCATCCACCCCATCGCCGATTCCGACTCTAACCGCGACAACGACACCGACGAACACGCCAGCCCCACCGACGGTCACGTCCGTCCCGCGCGTGCCAACGGACACGCCCGCGCCGGCCGACACCACAGCGCCATCAGACACGCCGACGCCCACACAGCTCGCGGCAACACCGACAAGCACACCGCTCCCGCCGACAAGCACACCGCTCCCGCCGACAAGCACACCGCTCCCGCCGACGAACATCCCGGCCACGGTGACAGCGGCGCCAACAACAGCGCCCCCGTCCGCCGGCGCTCCAGATCCATCGAGCACGCCGACGACGACCGTGGGCAGCACATCATCAGGCTCGGACACACACTCACGGGCGCTGCCGCCGGCCACGTCCGTTCCCACGTCCGTTCCCACGTCCGCGCGTCCGTCTCCCGCGCGTGGAGGCGGAGTCGTCATCATCGTATTCGTCGACGTGCCGCACGGGAACGTCGCGTCCGGCGGGACGGTCGGGGTGCGGCTGCGCACGACCCCACACGCCCTGGTCGGCATCACGCTGCGGCTCACGCACACAGGCTACGTCCTCGTCAAGCACGGCGCGCACCGCACGCGTATCGCCCGGACCCAGTTGCTCTTCCGCAGCCTGACGCATCCCAGAGCCGATGCCAGGGGCCAGGCGCGGGAGGGGATACGCATCGCCTATGTAACGGCGCATGCCCTATCCGCGACGTTGACCATCACAGTGCGCTTGCCCTCCGGTTCAGCCACGCAGAGCCAGCGCGTGACGGTCCAGCCGGTCCGCGTTCATCGTACACAGACGCGGCTACGTCCACAGGGACCCGACGTGTCAAAGATCGCTTGACGGACGACTAGTACTTTTGGGCTATGTCGCGATCCGTCGTTGTGACGTATAGTCTGCTCTGCATCGGTTTGCCGGCGCACTCTTCCCACTGCCGTGCCAGGAACAGGGCAGCGGGAACGAGGAGTAGGTGAGCGTCGAATAGGCGGGTGCGCGCCACATTTTCGCGCTGGTCAGCGAGGCGCGCGTCGTGTCTCCTGGGAGCGCCGGCTCGCGCTGCGCTGCCAGCCGGCAGACGGACGCCGCCACGCTGTCTGCGCGTGGCGCAGCGCTCGCCCGTGCTGACCAGCCGGCTGGCAGCGCAGCACAGCGCGAGACGGCGCTCCCAGGGGGCGCGAAAAAGTGGCGCGCACCCATGAGTAGGCGAGAGGGTTGCGCTCCCAGGGAGCGATGTAGTACACTGCGCAACTAGCTGACCCTCGACGAATGATCCGAGACGCAGTAGCAAGGTTGGATATGTGAGACGTCTGTTCCTCATCGCGACAGCCGCCGGTACCCTCGCTATCTGCTCGACGGCGCTCCGTGCCGTCACTCCCCCCGACCTCTCGGCGTCAGCGGCAACTGTCGCTCTGTTCGCGTGGCGCCACACCATTGTCGCCGCGACCACGGGCGCCATCGCTCCCATCACAACGGCATCGCCCACGCCCATCGCCATGGCGTCCGCGACCGCGACGACTGTCGCTACCGTGACCACGGCGGCAACCACCCCTACCACGCTGACGACCACCGCGACGGCTGGCGCCACTCCCAGCGCCACGCCTCTGACGGCCGGGCTTGCCCCGCCTACGGCCACGAAAACTGCCGCTGCTCAACCGACGGCGACCCCAACCACGCCACCATCGTCCACCCTGACATCCGTGGCCATCATGACAAGCACGCCGACCGTTACCACCAGCCCTCCGCTGCTTTCGCCCACTCAGACGACCATGGCCGCCAGCCCGACGCCGATGGCGCCTGTTGCCACGACCACGACGGCTACCACCCCCACCACGGCGGCAATCACCCCCACCACGACGGCCGCCACGACCACGACGGTCACCGCCGCCGCCATCATCGACACGGCAAAGCAGTACCTTGGGTACCACTACGCCAATATTGGAGACGAGCCGAGCACCGGCTTCTCGTGTATTGGTTTGATCCACTACGTCTTCGCGCGTCATGGCCTCTACGTCCCCGGCAATCTGGAGACGGCCTACGCCAGCGCCCCGCATGTCGACCAGAGCAATCTGCAGCCGGGCGACATCGTCTTCTTCCAGAACACCGTCTGGAGCGGCCTGTCGCACGCGGCCCTCTACGTGGGCAACGGCCGCATGATCGCCGCCGACTCGTTCCAGACGGGTGTGCGGTGGGATATGTTGAGCGACCCCTACTGGCAGGAGCACTACCTGGGCGCCACGCGGCCGCTGTCTAACCCCAGCGGCACGCTGCTGTACCCTGTGCCAACGCCGGCCGCGGACGATCCTTTCGCCACGCCAACCCCGGACAACGGCCCGACCATCGTGATCGAGGCCGGCACGCGGCTGTCGCCCCGGCGCACCGCCACGCTCTATAGCGGTCCTGGCGCCAGCTACGATAGCATCGATACGGTGCCTCGGGGCACGTCCCTGACCGTGGTGCAGACGCAGGGGCAATGGGTCAACGTCTCGTACGCCGATGGGAACTCGTTCGGATGGGTCCGCGGCACGGATCTGGCGCTCCCACCCGGTCACGTCGGTCACGTCTATAGCGCCCATAGCGCGCAACACGGGCATAGCAGCCGGAACACTCGACGTCATAGCGCGCCGTCCCAGCCGGTCCATAGCCACGGCCACGGCAACAGCAGCGCGACGCACACGACGCGCACGGCAGGGTTGGGACGTCATCGGACAGCGCCCGCTTCCCACGTCACGCGTCATCGGACAGCGCCCGCTTCCCACGTCACGCGGCATCCTCGCTCCAGCACGACGTCCACGTGGCATCGCGCATCCCCTCATCGCCCAACGCAAGCGCACCACACCAGCCACGCGTCGACGCAGCGGCGCCATGCCGTCCACGTCTCCACGACGGGGCGTTCCCACCACGGCTCCGCGACCCATGCTGCCACGTCGAACCAGCGGCACGTGACACAACACGCCGCGCATCCCCACGCCGGTCCGGGCTACCACGTGCTGACCGTCACGGCCGACGTGCTCTTTGTGCGCTCCGCCCCCAGCACACACGCCCGCATCTTGCGCCGCGTCTTCGTGGGCGACCATCTCCGCCTGCTTGCCACGCACAATGGCTGGGACTACGTGGCCCTGCGCAGCGGCGCGCGTGGGTGGGTCAGCGCCCACTGGGTTCGCTGAGCCGCTCCGAAGGATCAAGCCGCACGCGCGGGCGCGCCGGACGATTGTTGAGAGGCTTGCGGTTCGCGACCCCACTCTCGGGGCGTACCCTATGCACGTCCTCACACGCCTTCTAGTCCGGGTGGCGAGTATACTCTATATGACGTGGGCAACGCATACGCGCCTCCAATGCGCCCACGCTCGATATAACGAAGAAACACGCCCGGCAGCCCTTAAACGGATAGATCCATGACGCGATAGAGGCGCCGCCGGGTAAGCCCATGCATCGGGAGGTCCGTGGTTCGCTTATGCAACGCCTGCTCAAATCTTTGGCGGTGACGACGACGCTCGTCATGTTCATCGTGCTTGTGATGGGCGCACTGGTGACCAACACCGGCTCCGGTCACGGCTGTAGCAACACGTGGCCCCTGTGCAATGGCAAGTTCATCCCCGAATTCACGGTCGCCGCGCTGATCGAGTGGAGCCATCGCACGGTCACCGCCCTGGTCACGGTGCTCATCCTGGCGCTCTCGGCCGGGACGCTTGCGCTCTATCGCCGCCGCCGCGAGGCCCAGGTGTTGATCCCGCTGATGATCGTGTTCCTGATGGCGCAGGCCGTGCTGGGCGCCATCGCCGCGGGGGTCCACGAGACCGCGGCCGTGCTGGCGCTGCACTTCGGCGTCTCGCTGATCTCCTTCGCCTCGATCGTGCTGACCACCGCGTTCGTCTTCGAGGCCGGCGGCGCGGACGCCGTGCGCGACCGCCCCGTCCCGGCGCGGCTGCGCCTGTCGATCCTTGGCCTGATCGCCTTCACCTACGTCGTCACCTACCTGGGCGCCTACACGCGCCATAGTGGGGCCAGCCTGGCCTGCCTGGACTGGCCGCTCTGCGGTCAGCGCCCCTTCTCGGCCATCCCCGGCATGGCATGGCTGGTCACGGTGCAAGAGGGGCACCGCGTTGCCGCCGCCCTGCTGGCCCTGGCCGTTGCCGGGTTATGGCTCGTCGCGCGCCGTGACCGCGCGGAGCGGCCCGACCTCTATCGCGGCGCCACCGCCGCGCTGGTCACGGTGGTACTACAGTCACTGGCCGGCGGGCTCGTGGTGCTGTCGCGGCTGGACCTCTTCACCACGCTGCTGCACGCCGCGCTGGTTAGCCTGCTCTTCGCCAGCCTGGCCTACCTGGTCTACCACCTGATCCCGCGCCGCATCTGCCTGCCGCGCCGCGCCGCCGCTCCACCCGTCCGCTCCGGCGCCGTCGCGGCCGGGGCGAAATAGGGCCTGCCGATAATAGGCCTACGATTGCGGTCGTATGGCAGCGCGCGGACACTGCGGTGTCGAACGGGCCTGTGCGACTAAAGTCGCATGGCAAACGACGGACACTAAAGTGTCTCAACACGCGTTGCCCCAACGATTGTCGTCGTCGTTCTTTGCCCTGCGGCGTCAGTCCATAGAAGTGCGCAGGATCTGTCGGCGTCGTTCTTTGCCCCATGGCTTTAGTCGCATGGCCGCCGCGGGTAACACGACGGCCTCCTGATGCAACTATAGGGAGGCGGGCAGGCCACGACGGGATAGTGAGGCGGAGGCGCGGGATGGTTGCGGACCGGGATCGGGGGAGGGACAACGGCGACGCCGCGCTGGTGGAGGCGGCGCGGCACGGCGACACGGACGCGCTGGCGCTGCTGCTGGACCGCCATCGCCCCCTCCTGCTGGCGCTGTGCCGGCGCGCGCTGGGCGATCCCGTCCTGGCCGAGGACGCGACGCAGGAGGCCATGCTGCAGGCGTTGCCGCGCCTGCATAGCCTGCGTCAGGCCGAGCGGTTCGGTCCCTGGCTGGCCGGCATCGGGCTCAACGTCTGTCGCATGTGGCTGCGCGCGCGGTCGCGCGAGGGGACGGCGCGGGAGGCGCGGCCCGACGGCGACGGCCAGGAGGCCCGCGTCCACGAGTTGCGCGACTGGAGCGCCGAGGGCGACCCGGCGGCGCGGTCCGAGGCGGCCGACGTGGCGCGCAGCGTGCGCCAGGCCGTGGCCGGACTGCCGCGAGGGCAGCGCGCCGCCGTCGGTCTCGTCTACCTGTCCGGTCTGAGCTACGCCGAGACGGCGGCCCACCTGGGAATCGAGGTCGGCGCGGTTCGCACGCGCCTGTTCAAAGCGCGCACGGCGCTACGCGCGCCGTTGCGTTTAATATGGGGAGAGGACAAGGACACCATGACTACCGAGACAGAAACCGAGTCCACGACGCGCGTCTACCACTGCACCTTCTGCGGCAAAGGCAAAGACGACGTGGAGCGTATGATCGCTGGGCCGCCGGACCGCGGCGGCAGCGTGATCTGCAATGAGTGCGTGGACCTGTGCAACGGGATCATCGCCGAGGCCAGGGCCAACGAAGCCAGAGACGCGGGAGGGGCAACGCCGTAAAGATGCCGTTCGCCCCGCTACGTACGTGTCGGCAGGTTCCTGGGAGCGCCGGCTTCCAGCCGGCCCGTCGTTTGCCGGCTGGAAGCCGGCGCTCCCAGGGGGAAGCCCATCTCTCCAAACTCTTCGTCGCCGCCGAGGCTCGTGGACGCGGTATCGGGCGCGCCCTGCTGGCGCACGCCGTAGCCGAGGCGCGCGCCTTCGGCATGCGCCGCCTCGACCTGGAGACGCGCTCCGTGTTCCGCGAGGCCGTCGGTCTCTACGAGGCCACCGGCTGGACGCGCGGTCCCGACCTCCCGCCCGGGCACGGCCCCGACCGCACCTACTACCTGTCGCTGGAGGCGGCCCGCGGTTAAAACCGCATGGCAGGGAAACGGACACTGAAGTGTCTCGTGGCTATGATTATGATTGTAGGAACAGAGTTGAGGCAACCGATGGGAAAACTGACGCGCATCGAGGTGCCCCTGTCGCCACAAGAAATGGAGCGGCTGCGGCTGCTGGCGCGGGAGCTGGCGACCTCGCCCGGCGACGCCTTGAGGCAGCTCGCGGGCCATGGGCGGCAGGGCTGGCCCTGGCTGCTGTGGCTCGACGTCCGCCACCAACTGCGCACCTTGCTCATGCAGCGTCTGCGCCCGCGGGGCAGGCGCGTCGGGTTCAAGCTCCCACGGGTGTCGGACGACGCATAGGTGTGTATGGGTAGCTTCTTCGTGCTCTCCCCGTGGGGAGTGATGGTCATCACGCTTCCGGGACGCGCGGGTCGATATAGAGGCTCAACGTCGTCTGATCGGCCAGATTGCTCTGCTGCTGCAACAAATCCTCCGTGGACTGGGTCAACCGCGCCAGGGTGGTGAACGGGGTAAAATAGGGGTACGCGGCCGGTGGGGCGGCATCCGCGTCGAACGACCCTAGAAGGGTTAGCGCAATCGCCCGCAGGCTATAGACCGGGTGCGCGCCACATTTTCGCGGAGAGGAAAGGGAGTAGACTAGCAAGCAAGAAGAGGGGGATAGAGACAGGGAGGACGGCGATGGCGGTGGAGCAGGGCGTCGGGACATGGCCGGTGACGGCGGAG
>JAABUQ010013208.1_pt1 | contig 10073 bp, 12 predicted proteins | sample 5560001 | NCBI WGS metagenome assembly JAABUQ01 (sample SAMN10711888, study PRJNA513371) | rock metagenome | isolation source: Antarctica rocks | place: Antarctica: Victoria Land, Finger Mt nord | collected 2015-12-18 | reverse complement strand
GCTCTCCACGGCAAACATCCCCGCCGCCTCGCAAAGCGAGCAGCCTATCCACTGGCCAGATTTTACTCCGCCACGCTCAGCAATCCGCCGGCGCTCCTGTGGCCTGGTTTGTCACCGCCGTATCCAGCTTGTCGAGCGTCAGATCAGAGATCGCACGCCTGAGGCGGAGATTCTCCTTCTCCAGATCCTTCATCCGACGCGCCTGGTCGGTCTTCAGACCACCATATTCCTTGCGCCACCGGTAATAGGTCTGCTCGGCAACCGCGATCCGCCGACACGCATCCCCTGTCGTCCCGCCCTGCGCCAATACGATCTCCGCCTCACGCAGCTTGCCAATAATCTCTTCCGGCTTGTGCCTCTTGCCCATTTCCAAACTCCTCCATGATCCAAAATAACAATGATTTTGGACCACTCAGAAGGGGGCAGATCAGCAATGCGTCGAACTCATTCACCGGGAGAACGGATTATTGACCCGGAATGGGGTCGAAAGCAGCATTGCTATCGTTCTGGAACCTACGTGCAGCGGCGCGCAATCATCCGACGCTCGACGCGAGATAGATGCGGGTCCCGACGCACATTAGCGTGAGACGCATAGCGTCGCCCGACGCACGATCGGTGAGACCGAGCGCACGATCGGTGAGACGGACGCAGGATCGTGAGACGTTCGATGTACGGTCGGCGAGACGCATGACGGGCAGCACGGCATTCACCTCTCAAAACTCAATACGACATGATCGTATCGGTAGCTTTGATGCGGGAGATAGTTATGGGAGGCGATTAGGCGCTCTGTGGCGCGGTCGGATGCGCCAGCCAGGGTTACTCCCGAAAACCTTCGATTTCAGGAGATCGGCACGGCACATGTGAACGGTCGAACCACATGCGCTTGGCCGCATGATCATACACTAGCCGGACGCTGCGCATGAGATCGATGCCGAGAATCATCGCCGGGCCGTCAAATCCGAAAAATCGGAGTACGGGTAGGTCCATCACCTGCGCGCGGGCCGCCGGAATCGTGACGTTGGCGTAGCGCACCTTGCCGATCGGCCCGACGCGTGACCCCATGCCCTTCGAGTTCGCGCCGTAGATCGTTCTCCGGCTCGGAAGCCCGGAGACGCCGGATCGATCCCCGCAGCTGCTGCGAACTGCGGGTTGAGCTTCGTTTCGCGCGAGCCGGTGTCGAGAACGGCGATACCACGGGCGGCACCCACGCGGACCGGAAAAGTGAGCTGCGTTCCGTCTCTGACCGATCCACCTTCGATCATCATCGCGTGAGAGGAAAGCAGCTTGTCGGGCCGAACCGGCTTCGGCCAGATTTCAACCTTGCGACATGGGTAATCGAACACGGCAATGGAGCCGTCCATGAAGTCGTTGCCGACAACGAGCGCCTGACGCTCGTTGTCTTTCCGGTTCGGGTAGCCATCGGCGTGGAGTTTGCGAACTGTATGACCGTCAACGGTGATGCTTCCGAGATCATATGAAGCCATGGACACGGATCCCGTCATTCCACCAACTACATTGCTCCCACCACGCGGAAGTTTCTGTTGGTTGGCGAACCACTGATACACGCCGCTTTCATCTGCTCCGGTGTCGAGGATGGCTGGGAAAGGCCCTACGCCATCAACAAGAACGGGTATTAGCAAATGGCCGTTGCCGGCAGGAGTGAGCGGCACCGCCGAATAGCTGATGGACGCCCATCCGCCGATGCAGAAAGCAAAGAGCATGGACCGCATGGGCATCTCCCAATAAACTCAACAGCCGGTCAGCGGCGGTCGGCAGTTACCGATCTACATGCGTGGCGAGCTATAGGCGAGACCGCTATGCTCTTTGAGCATTTTACAAAGTGTGCGCCGATGCCCTATGATCTCGCGTCCGTCTCACCGATCATGCGTTCGGTCTCACCGAACGCGCGTCAGGCGACGCTATGCGTCTCACGCGAACGTGCGTCGAGACGCGCATCTATCTCGCGTCGAGCGTCGGATGATTGCGCGCCGCTACACCTACGAGCCTTAGGCGATTATGAACTACCGTGCATCGCTCGCGCCAGCGCGTCCAATCCCAATTCGAGGTCGGACTTGGACATGATCCGCTCGATCGTGCCAGCGCGGATGACTGCCGCCGCTTTCGATATCTCGTCCACGACCGCGCTGTCGGCGTCGACCACACCGGCTAGCCGGTCGATCTCGCCCCGCTGCGCCCGGGTCAGTGAAGCGGCTCGCCAATAGGCGAGCTGCGCCCGATAAACGTCGAGCCAGTCGGCACGCTCTTTATAGACCCGTTCCATATGGTCGACAGTCGAGTCGTCCATGACGTGAGGGCGCGCGCGGGCTTCGCGCGCGATCGTCACGAACTCAAGGCTGTCCGCGTATTGGCCGTCGATCAGCTCGGCGATCGTCGGCAACATGGCAATGGGTTGCAGGTCGGGAGTGTCGCTACGGTCCACCCTAGTCGTCCCCGAATTAGCTAGCAAAAAGGGGGACTAAGCCCCCTTGGTTAGTGGATCAACTTAGCAATGATTGGTGCCGCGACGATCCCCAACCCGATAATCGCCAGCAACACGTTGGTGAACGTGAGCTGGTTGCGCAGACTGTCGGTCTTCGCGTCGAGTTGGCTCCGGAGGCTGTCGATCTTGCTCTCAAGCGCCTTGTTCTGGGCTTCGAGCGGCTTGATGGCGGTGCTGATCATGACTTCAACGTGATCCTCAAGTTGGTCGACAACCGCCGTCGCCGACACATCGTCGATGTTAATGGATTTCAGGGCTTTGAACAACGTGATTTGCATATGGTCTCCCTTTCTTGACGAACAGGGGGTCGGCGCTGCAAGCGCCGGCCCCCCAAGGTGGGGCGATAGGGGGAGGGGTTAATCGACCTCGGCCAGCTCGCGGGTGTCGGCGTTCGCCGATTCCTCCTCGGCGTACTCGGTGCGATCCTCGACCTCCTCGTCCCTTTCGCCGCCGGTAAGGAAGTCGTCGCCGTCGTCGGCCGCCATCTCAAGCTCGGGGCGCGCGCGAAGCGTGGGAGGAAGCCACCCGCGACCCGCGACACGCTCCATGCACGCGACCGCAAGCTCGCCCTTCTTCATCTTGGTGCAATTCTCGGCCGCCGCCGGGCTGATGGCCTCGGCAAGCGTCGCGAGCAAGGTGCGCTTGCTCAACCGCGCCCAAAACTCGATGGTCGGCTCCCAATGCTGCTCCATGTCGAGCCGCGCCGCCGTGGCGATGCGCTCGGCGCTGGCGAGGCGGGGACGGTCGGCGAACTTGCCCTCGGTGCCGTCGATCAACGCGGCGGTGCAATAGGATTGCAGCCGGGTCTTGGTGTCGTCGTCCAGCGCGCGCACCCAGGCGAAGCGCGCGCCCTCGTCACGTGGCATGGTCGCCAACACGTCCGCGACGCGCGCGGCGGGCGAAGCAATCTTGCCCGCCGTGATCTCCAACGAGCATTCGGATTGCAGCCGGTCGCCTACGCGAAGCTGGACGGCGTGCGGTGGCGTGTAACCCGTCGCCGCTACCAGCGCGAGCAATCGGTCGAGCAACACGTCACGCGCGAGCGCGTCGTTGTGCGCGACCTCATATTGAAGCGCGGCGGTGCGCACGCGTGAAAGGTCCTCGATCATCTTCGCGTCGAACAGGGGCCGCTCGGTCGCTGTGTTGACCTTGCCGGTGCCCGCGCCCGCGCGCTGCGGCGCCTTCTTGGTGTAGGCGGTCACGTCCAATCCGCCCGCGTGATCGAAACAGATTACCAGCGTGCCCTTGGCCTTTTGCTCGGCGGTGTAAAACTCCGCGCCGCGCCGGACTTTGCGGATCGCGGCTTCGTGCTCGTTGATCGTATCGTCGTAATAGACGTTATTGCCCAACGCGGTGCGCCTGATCGCGATGGCTTGCTGCGCATCGGCGATCTGCGCGTCCTCGTCGGGCGTAAGCGGCCTGCTGTCGCCGGGGTTCATCCGGTTCCACGAATAGACATTGGCGGGCGCACGGTCGTCGGCGAACACCTCGCCCCACCCCTCCGCTCGCGCCTCGTCCGCCATCTCGGCGAAACGGCCCTGCGCAAGCTCGGCAACAAGTGCGCCGTCGTCGGCGTAACCGTCGCCCTCGGCGGCGAACAGGTCGCGCGTGATGCTGCCGCCGCGCTCGGCGTAGTCGTCTGCGATCAGCGTAAACGTGCGTGACGTGGTTGGGACCTTGGTGTCGGTCAGCATGGCGCGAACCTCGCGTTCGGTCTTGTACCGCACGAGAATTGCCTCTTGCCGCGCGTGATCGTTGGTCAGCGTGAACGCGCGCGCGGTCGCCACGTCGATCTTGTCGGTGGCGAGTGCATTGAGAACGCGCGAGCTAAGTTGGCCCAAAGTAAGCAAGCGCCGAACCTCGGCGGCTTGATAGCCGTAGCGGTTGGCGATTGCCGCCTCGTCGTGGCCTTCGGACGCCAGCGCGGCAAAGGCGCGGAAGGCGTCGGCGGGGTGCATGGCAACGCGCTGGACGTTCTCGGCAAGCGATAGCGCGGTCACCTCGTCCTCGCCCCGAACCTCGACGGAGACAAGCGCCGTGCGCTCCCATTTCCCCGCCTTGACCAAAAGCCCGATGGCGCGGCGGCGACGCTCGCCTGCGGCGACCTCGTAGCGACCGCCCTCGCGCTCGATAACGACAAGCGGATGAATAAGGCCGTCCGCCTCAATGTTCGCCGCCAATGGTGCCGGATCGGACTTGACCTTGCGCACGTTGCGCTTTGAAGGAACGAGCTTATTCCAAGGGACTTAGCGCGAACGGTCGTCCATGACTTCTATCTCCTAACTATACTGCCGACTACTATTCGCCGACAACTAAAGAGATAGCACAGCTAGTCTAACAGGTCGCACGATCTTATTGCTTGACTGCCCATCATCGTCTTTGGTGAGTCTGAGCATTACAAAGACATGCGACCAGCATGTCTAACAGACAGACAAAGCGCATCGGTCGCGTGAAGCGGCCGATTCCTATTCGGCGAACCGGGTGAGCAAGGATCCAGGCCTGTTCCATCGTCCCCGGAGCCGTCTTCGCAGGGTCCGAAGGCGCGCCCTCCGGACTTGGCACGCAACCGACATTACGTTGCGGCCTAGCGGAGCTTGGGGTGCAGCGGGGCCGCCTCCGCCAGAGCGGAGACAAGCGGCGGCCCCGCTGCACTCCTAACGCAGATTGGTCGGAAGCAGCGGTTGCGTGCCGAACCGGTGGGCGCAACGCCCGGACACTAGAGGGCTGCGAACGGGGCGATGGAACAGGGCTGGCGAGCAAAGGTCTATCGCGCCTCGGGCGCGATTCCACCGGCCCGATAGGGCCGCCCCTGGTTGTCAAAGTCGATTTCAGCAGTGGGTCACACCCGAGTGCAGCAGCGTGCGAAATTGTCGAACCCGAGTTCAGCGCGGGCGTGGCTCTCGGGGCGCGCGGCGGCGATGTAGCTGAAAGGGAACCATCTCGCAACGTGATGCAAAATCGGGCGAAGGGCTTCAAAGCCTATTCACGATGGCTTTTCCAGTTGTTTGCAGAAATGGAGACAACCATGCTGATCCTTGCGATGTTGCTTGCCGGGCAATCGGTATCTGCCATGGAGACGGTGCTGCCAACGTGCCATGCCAACCAGCTACGCCTGTCGCTCGACCCGCATGATGGGGAGTTCAACGGCATGTCTCACTCGGGCACGGAACTCTCGATTCGGAATACTGGGTCGGACTGTATGCTTATTGCACTGCCTGCGATCCAGTTGAGTAACACACGTGGCCTTGCGCTGCCTGCTGTAAGACAGACTCCTCGAGGAATGCATCCAGGACCTGTAATGGTACCTGTTCGACTTCCCGGGGGGCATCGCGCAGCAACGAACCTACGCTGGGTTTCTGGGCCTGTCTTTCCCCACAGCCGTAGTGCACGTGCCGGCAAGATTACGGTGCAGATTGGCACGGATGTGCTCCGTGCGCCGCTGGTCGCCGTGCTCTACGGCGAAGCCGGTAAGCCCATCACCTTCGAGCAAGCGCCTCTACATGTGATGGAGGGCATGGCGGCAGATTAACAACGTTGCAAAGACCGCGTCTCACCCTGTCGGCCGCATACGCTTGTCGTAGGACGGACCTTGCAGCGTCGTGGACGCGCTTACGGTGCCGGCCTTGATCGACGCGGCGAGCCGCAGCGTCTCGTCCCAATGCTCCTCGATCGCGCGCACGTTGATCGGCCCTGCCACCAGCGGCTTCAGCGTCGGATAGGGTGCAAGATCGGCGAGGCCATAGAGCTGCCGCTCGTTCAGGTCGCGGATGCGCGGGGTAAAGCGGAAGCCGAGCAGGTGACAGAGTCCGAACACATGATCGACCGCACCGGCGGTGTCAGTCGAGTGCTCGCGGATGTCGAGCTGGCTTTCGTGGTCGAGCAACCCGTCGATGACGTGCGCGGCCTCGCCCGCGTTCGCCGTAAGCGGTGTTCTCACCCCACGGCGGGGTTGAAGTGCCAGGGCATGAGGTTGTCGAGGTGGCGGTTGCCGTGTCCGGCGGCGAGGCGGGTCAGCGTGTCGGCAAGCCATGCCTGAGGGTCGACGGTGTTCAGCTTACAGGTCTCGATTAGGCTAGCAATGACCGCCCAATGGTCGCCGCCGTCGTCGGATCCGGCGAAGAGTGCGTTTTTGCGATTGAGGGTGATCGGACGGATGGCGCGTTCGACGATGTTGGAATCGAGTTCGATGCGGCCATCGGCGAGGAAGCGGGTGAGGCCGTCCCAGCGGACGCGCGCATAGGCGATTGCCTCGGCGAGCTTGCTCTTGCGACTTGCCTGCGCGGCCTTGGTGTCGAGGAAGCAGCGCAAATCGTCGACGATGGGACGGCTGCGTGCCTCGCGCTCGGTGTGGCGCTCGTCGGGCGATCGACCGCGCACGGTGCCCTCGACCGCATAGAGCCTGGCGATGCGCGCGAGCGCCTCGGCCGCGACCGGCGACGATCCGGCTATCTCGAAGAAGCGCCGCCGGACATGCGCCCAGCAAAAGGCGAGTTACACGTCGCCGCGTCGCGCGAGAGCGGCGTAGCCAGCATATCCGTCGACCTGGAGCACGCCCGCGAAACCCGCGAGGTGCGCGATCGGTCGCTCGGCCTTGCGGTCGGGCGCGTAGACATAGGCGACCGCGGGCGGATCGGCACCGCCCCAGGGGCGGTCGTCGCGCGCGTAAGCCCAGAGCTGTCCGGTCTTGGTGCGCCCGCGCCCGGGATCGAGCACCGGGCAGCTGGTCTCGTCGGCGAAGAGTTTGGGCGAGCGGCGTAGCTGCCCAAGCAGATGATCGCGCAGCGGGGTCAGCCACCAGGCGGCGCGCCCCACCCAGTCGGCTAGCGTCGAGCGGTCGAGATGAACGCCCTGGCGCTCGTAGATCTGCGCTTGGCGGTAAAGCGGGAGGTGATCGGCGTATTTGCCCACGACGACGTGCGCGACGAGCGCTTCGGTCGGGATCCCGCCATCGACGATGCGTGGTGGCGCGGGTGCCTGCACGATCGCACCCTCGCACGCGCGACAGCCGTAGCGGGGCCGCTTGGTGACGAGCACGCGGAAGCTCGCGGGGACGATATCGAGGCGTTCGGCGACATCCTCTCCAATGACATGCATCGGCTTGGCACAGCAGGGGCAAGCGGTGCTCGCCACGTCGATCGTCTGCTCGATCCGATCGAGATGCGCAGGGAGCGCGCCGCGATTGACACGGCGCGGTTTTGCTTTCCGCGTCGTCGCAACCGCAGCGTCGCTCGCCGCCCGCAAGCGCGAGAGCGCCTGGTCGATCTCTTCTAGCGCGAGATCGAGCTGCTCGGCGTCGAGCTTCTCCGACCGTGCGCCGAAGCGGTGACGCTGGAAAGCGGCGATGATCGCGGTCAGCCGCGCGATCTCGGCCTCGGCATAGGTATTGGCGGCGGTAAGCCGCTCGACCTCGCCGCGCAACGTCGCGGCTTCGTTTCCATCGTCGGATCGGGCGGTCGCGTCGTCGAGCACGAGCCGCATCGAATCAGGATCGCACGGCGGCGTCCATAGCTTCCGAGCCGAGTCAGATCGTCGCTACTATCCTGCGATCCGGGGCGCATGCGTCGTACGACGTGCGCCGTGGACGCGCCGCCAATCCAGCCCTTCGATGAGCGCGCCGAGCTGGGCGGCGGTCAGCCGCATCACGCCGTCGTGGACCGCGGGCCAGCAAAATGCGCCGCTCTCGAGCTTCTTGTGCATCAAGCACAGCCCGGTGCCGTCCCACCACACGAGCTTGACCCGGTCTGCCTTTTTCGCGCGGAAGACGTAGACCACGCCCGAAAACGGATCGGCCCCGAGCTCGGTGGCGACCAGCGCCGCCAGCCCGTCCATGCCCTTGCGGAAATCGACCGGCCTGGTCGCGATCAGCACCTTTGCACCCGTGCCCGGCCCGATCACCTCGTCGCCTTGAGCGCGTCGATCACGGCGGCGATCATCTTCGGCTCCGCCCCGCGCGCGATCCGGACCGACACGCCGTCGATTTCAATCTCGACCGCGGCGGCGGGAGACCGGCGGCGCGCGGTCGTTTTGGCAGGTGGTCGCGCCACCGCCGGCTCGACTACCACGGGCACGAACGCCGGCGCGGGCGCGAGATCGGTATGCGACCGCCCGGCCGCCTCGGCTTCAGCCGCGAGCCGCGCGTCGCGCCGCCACGCGAAAAGCTGGCTCGACGCCAAACCGTTGCGCCGCGCCACCTCGGACATCGTGCCCAGCCCCGCATGGCTTTGCGCGACAACCGCCGCCTTGTCCTCGGCCAGCCACCGCCGCCGGCACCCTGCGCCGGTGAAAATCTCGAGCCGCCGCGCCGCCACCGGCTTGGTGCTAGTATCGTCACCTGACATCGTCATAGCTCTAAGCGCCTCGCCCGGGTCGGCGCGGACGCTCGCGGCTCAGCTCAACCCGCGCAATGTGGGCCGGAGACACCGCTTACCGTTCGCCGCGATGACCTTGGTGTGGAACGGCGTGAAGCGATCGGAGACGTGCGTGTAGAAGAGCACGCCGGGCTCCGAACCATAGCGTGCGTTGTGATCGGCGCGCGCTTCGCCGCGACCGCCAGCGCGGAAGAACTGCCCGTCGGAGGACGAGGTATCGCCGGGTCCCCAGATGGCGGCGAGCGGATGCGCGGCGTGATGATCGACGATCGCGCCCAAGGCGGCGGCGTAAGTCTCGTCGCGGACGTGCCACTCGGCAGTCCATCGCAGGCGCGCGAGCGTCAGCCCGCGCGAGCTTTCGGCCATGCGCGCGAGACCGAGGTTGGTCGCGTCGGCGAGGACCGCGCCCATTAGCGCGGACGAATCGGTTGCCGCCAGGCCGGTCTGCGCGTGCGTGAACTGGTCCGCGAACCCCGTCCAACCGGCGACCTCGGCCAGGAGGTCGGTCACGCGAACGCGTGGGAGGAGCGAGTATAGTCGTGCTTTGAGGTCGTCGGCTTCGTCGGGAACGGCGCGGCGCAGCGGTGAAATGGTCAGCTCGCCATCGGAGATCACGACATGAGGTCATCGCAACGGATGCTCTCCCGTTTGCGCTAACTTAGAACGTATCACGAACGTGATATGGATCGCACTCGACCGAGCATGGCTCGAGTGGTTGGACCGTGTTCAACTGAATGTGTAGCTGACCGCGAGTACGACGCGGTTTCTACCTCCAAATCCTTGGCCGGGAAGCGGGTCATTGTAGTCAGCGGTACCAAGATCTCTAATCGTGATATCCAGCTTCTTGGTTTTCCTCTCCAATCCAATTGAATAATCTTCGTAGTGTTTCCCGTTTGCCAAAGACCAATACGGTCCGCTACTCTGGCCGATATGGAGCAGAATGTTAAAGTCCTTCACGGGAAGCGGATGAACTAAGTTCGCCTCAATATAGTAAGCGGACTTTTTAACATTGAGATTATCGTAGGTCCAAGTATAGTGAAAACTAAAGGAAAGTTCCTTGCGAGTTACCGTTAGGTAGGCTTCAGGATAGTCTACTCTCGGTTTCCATCTCGGATACGTGAAATAGGAAATTCCCAAATCCCATTGAAGCCGGTCCTGATTGCCCCCTTGGTAGCCTGCCGTATAGGCAACTTCAGTGTGTCGCG
>JAABUQ010013207.1_pt1 | contig 10073 bp, 5 predicted proteins | sample 5560001 | NCBI WGS metagenome assembly JAABUQ01 (sample SAMN10711888, study PRJNA513371) | rock metagenome | isolation source: Antarctica rocks | place: Antarctica: Victoria Land, Finger Mt nord | collected 2015-12-18 | reverse complement strand
CCTGCTGACGTTGACGGCCGTGCCGTAGAGGTGCACGCCGCGATAGGCGTCGTAGGTGTTGAGCACGCCGATGCCGTAGATATTGAGCGAGGGCTGGTACGCGGCGGTCCCGAAAGAAACGGTGCGCCCCACGGCCAGGCGGTCACCCAGCAGGTCGGGGAAGCCGGGCAGCACAGTGATATGGTATGCGGTGGAGGGGCGCAGATTGCCGTAGACCGCCAGCGAGTTCTGGTCGTCGCCGACGTCGAGGTGCAGGGCGGCGATGGGCGGCGCGATGCGCAGGTAGCGGCCGGCCACGCGCAGGTCGATCGGCGCGGTGAAGTGGAGCTGCAGCGAGGAGAAGGGGTCGACGTTCGACGCGCCGTCGGACGGCGTGCTCTTCGCAAGCGCGAAGGCCGGCGCCACGTCGAAGTGGCTGAAAAAGTCGGCCGTGCCCGGCAGCGGTCCGCCCAGCGCGGCCACGCCCGGCGATTCTCCCACGATGAGGTGCTGGCCGCGCGGCAGCGGCGAGGCGGGCGTGAACTGCATGGCGCCGTCGTCGCGCCAGCTAAAGGAACCGGGCAGCGGGCCGGCGGACTGCCCCAGCTTGAGCGAGAAGTGCGCCTGCGCCGAGGCGTGGACCACGGGGACGTTGAACGCGACCACGACAGGCGCTTGAGGCAGCACGCCCTGCAGGCCGTTGGTCGGGGTAATGCTCTCCACGGCCGGGCGCAGGGTGGTGAACTGTATCGGACCCGAGCCGGCCAGCGCGGAGCCGTCGATGGCGCGCAAGGTGGGATTGAGTTGCAGGCTATAGGTCGTGGCCGGGGCCAGCCCGTGCGCGGGCAGGATCGTCCAGGTCGAGGTACCAAGCCAGCGCTGCTGGCCGGCCACGGGCGGCGAGATGGTGGCCGCGGCGGGACCGCCGCCCAGCCGCGCCAGGGACACGACAGGCCGGTCGAAGTAGACCGTGACGATGCCATCGGGTGATACGGCGGCGCTCCCTGGCGCCGGGATGAAGCGGACCACGCGCAACAGCGAGGGAGACGAAGAGGCGCCGGATGAGACCATGGGCAGCGCGACCAGGAGCAACAAGAGACCGCGTAGTGCCAGCAGAGACGCCTTTTTCACGGGGGTAACTCCTTCGTTAGTCATTAGCCGTTCGTTATTAGCCTACTCTATTAGATGAACGTACGAGTGCCGATGATTTAGTTGCTTGCCGCCGTGACAGTGATCCAGACGCGGGGGCTTGCGCAGGAGACCCTCACCCCCCGCCCATACGGATTGGTCTCTCGGCTCTGCGGAGCCGACAGCCCAACCGGCTCTCCCGTGCGCGGGGCAACCCTCACCCCCCGCCCCTCTCCCGTGCGCGGGAGAGGGGAGTAAGGCGCGGAGACCTGCGACGGCGGGAGAGGGGAGGAGGACGTACCCCCTGGGAGCGCCGGCTTCCAGCCGGCTGACGTTGCCTGGGACGGGTTTGCTACTCCCGACGTGGCGACAGGCAAGCCCATGCCGGCAGGGATGCCGGCGCTCCCAGGGGGTACGGTTCTCCCCCCTCTCCCTCCATGAGCCACGGTCGGCCCCCCTCTCCCGTGCGCGGGAGAGGGGTTGGGGGTGAGGGTCCCCCCGCACGCCTGCAGATAGTGCCGCCCTAGCCGTAGCTGCCACAGCACACTGCATGGCTGCGCGTCGCCGCTACACGTCCCCACGACACGGCCGTCGACGAGGATCCTCACCCCCAACCCCTCTCCCTGCCGCGGGAGAGGGGATTGAGGGGTGAGGGAGATAGAGAGTTGCTGCACCGACGCGGGCAGGTCGGGGCTCACCCCGAAGCGCGCTCCGTTTGGCGGGTCGGTGATGACCGGCGCCGCGTCAGTGCCCACTGCCCACTGCCCACTGCCCACTGCCGGCTGCGTGCCGGCGATGAACAAGGCGTCGGTCCGGTCGCTGCACGGCGTCGCTGGCGCGGGCGGCTGGCCTGTGCCCTGGCAGACGGTCTCGCGGACCATGCCGGGCGGGAGCACGAACGGCCGCGGGACCACGGGGCGCAGGGCGGCGGCCATCACGTCGTGCCAGATCGGCGCGGCCCCGGTAATGCCGGAGATGTGCAGCATCGGCGTGTTGTCGGCGTTGCCAACCCACACGCCGGTCACCAGGTCCGGGGTATAGCCGACGGTCCAGTTGTCGTGCCAGTCGGTGGTGGTGCCCGTCTTGACCGCGGCCGGGCGGTCGGGCAGCACCAGGGCGCTGCCAGCGCCGAACTCCGGCCACCGCGCGCTGTCGTCGGCGAGGATGTCGGTCATCAGGGCGGCCAGCTGAGGTCCGCGCGGGCCCAGGACCTGCCGCGCTGGCGGGGGCGCCCATGCGCCGAGGGCATGGCCATCCGTGTCGGTCACGCTCAGGATGGCGCTCGGCGCGTGGCGTATCCCGCCGGCCGCGATGGTGCCGTAGGCCGAGGTCAGGTCGAGCAGCGTCACCTCGCCGCCGCCCAGGGTCAGCGCGGGGCCGTAGCGGTCGGCCTGATACATCGTGGTGATACCGGCGGCATGGGCCACCTGCAGCATGCGCGGGATGCCGACGCGCTCCAGCGTCTCCACGGCCGGCACGTTGAGCGACGAACCCAGCGCGATGCGCAGCGGCACGCGGCCCAGGAAGCGCATGTTGTAGTCCAGCGGCTGGTACGGCGCGCCGTCGGGGCCATAGAACGTGGAGGGCACGTCGTCCAGGATCGACGTGGCGGTGAGGTGGAGGTTGCGCGCGCCGGGCGACCAGCGGTCGAGCGCGGCGAGATAGGTGAACGGCTTGATGGCCGAGCCGGGCTGGCGCGGGGCCAGCGCCACGTTGTAGGCGCCGTCGATCGACGGGTCGTTGGGGTCGGCGCTGCCCACCATGGCCAGGATCTGGCCGCTCCGCGGGCTGATCGCCACCACGGCGGCGTCGTGCGCGTTGTGCTCCTTGCCGACCTCGGCGATGCGTCGCTGCACCGCCTGCTGGGCGTCCAGCTGGATGCCCAGATCGAGGGTCGTGCGCACGGTCAGGCCGCCCTGGGCGACGCGCTCCGCGCCCAACCCATCGGTCAGTTGGCCCAGGACGTAGGCGACCCAGTGCGGGGCCAGGTTGACCGTCGCTCCAGAGGTGGAACCGGAGCTGCCAATGGCCAGGCGCTCGGCCACGGCGAGGCGCTCCCGGGCGGCGGAGATGAAGCCGCGCTGGCGCATCAGGTCGAGCACCACCAGCGCGCGGCGGTGCGCGGCGTCGGGGTGGCGCAGCGGATCGTAGAGTGTGGGCGCGCGGGGCAACCCGGCCAGCAGCGCGGCCTGAGCCAGGTCCAGGTCCCCGACGGGGCGGGCGAAATAGAACTCGGAGGCCGCCTCGGCGCCGTAGGTCAGGTTGCCGTAGCTGATGTTGTTGAGGTAGAGCGCCAGGATGTCGTCTTTGGACAGGTGGCGCGTCAGCTTGAGCGCCAGGATGGCCTCGTGGAGTTTGCGCAAGAGCGAGCGCGACGTGCGTTCCTGGGGCGACAGCAACAGGTTGCGCACCAGCTGCTGCGTGATGGTCGAGCCGCCGTACGCGGCGCGGTCGAGCCGCGCGTCGAGCAGGGCGGCGCGGAGGATACTAAGAGGATCGACGCCGGCATTGTGGTAGAACGAAGCGTCCTCGGCCGCGATGGTGGCCTGGCGCAGCGCGAGCGGGAAGAGGCTGAAGAGAACGGTTTCGTGGTGCACGCCGCCCCGCGGCAGGTCGGCGATCAGCGCGCCGTGCCGGTCGAGGATGCGCGTGTCCGGCGCGGGCAGCGCCGCCTCGGCCGCCGAGAGGCTGGGCAGCGGCGTCAGCGCATAGGCCAGCGCCCCCGCCGCCAGCAGCAGCAACGGGAGCAGCAGCAGCGCCGCCAGGGCGCGTCGCAGCCATCGCCAACGACGCGGGCGGCTGGCGCGGCTAGCGCGGGTTCGACGAGCCATCGGGGGGTCCTTTCAATCCTATTTTGTATCCACACATCCGGCCGCGGTCTCAGCGCCAGTCCAGCCTCATTCTCTCCATGGGCCTCGCAACCATTAGAACGCTCCGCCACGCCAAAAGTTACAACCCCATCCCGGATGGCCCGCGATGTGAGAAATACATCATGCGCCCGGACACTCCGCTGCTTTAAGCTGAAGATTGTAGACACACCGATACAGACTGGGCGAGCTACGCTTTTAAGACAACACCGAGCGATGTCGGAGCAAGTCGGAGCACATGGAGCAAGCGAGTTTAATGAGTTTGACGAACGACACGACGATTGGCGGGCGCGGATGGTTCCGGGCCGCCTCCCCTTTGAGATTGCGACATGGCGCGGCACGCCTGACCCTTGTCCTGCTGCTGGCCGCGCTGCTCGTCGGACCGTGGGCGCGCTCGACGCGGGCGGCACAGGCCGATAACGGGTGCGTCGACCCCAATAGCGCGAGCCCCTACCTGCATACGTGCAACTCGCAGATCGTCGACGCCAGCGGCAACCCGGTGCGCCTGCGCGCGCTCAACTGGTACGGCTTCGACAACAACGACTTCGTGGTCGGCGGCCTGCACTACTATTCCTATAAGACTATTATCCAGCACATCAAGGCCCTCGGCTTCAACGCCCTGCGCATCCCCTTCTCCGACCAGTTGGTGCAGGACAACCCCGTCGTCAGCAACATTCAGAACGTCTGCGCGGGGACCACTTGCGTGCCCGTGCCCGGCTCCGACCCGGCCAACCCCACCCCCATCAACGGGCAGTACCTGCTGGCCGCCGTCAGCGACCCCACGCAGAACAATGCCGACCTGATGGGCCAGCCTGCCCTCAACGTCCTCAAGACAATCGTGGACTATGCCGGCAGTCAGGGTCTCTACGTGATCCTCGACCATCACCGCTCCGAGGCCGGCTGGTCCTCGCAGTCCAACGGCCTCTGGTACAACAACTACCCGTTGGACTGCCCCACCACCCCGGCGCAGCCGGGGCAGCACACCTGCTTCAACCAGCAAGATTGGCTCAACGACTGGTCGGTCATGGAGAACATCTTCGCGACCGACCCCGCCGTGATCGGCCTCGACCTGCACAACGAGCCGCACTCCGCGACGGCGCCGACGAACTGCCTGAGCTACGTGTCCCAGGCGCACTGGGGTCCCTGCAACGATGGCAGCAACAATAAAGACACCGACTGGGCGCAGGCCGCGCAGACGGCGGGCAACCAGGCCCTGGCGGTTAACCACAACTGGCTGATGTTCGTGGAGGGCGTCTCCTCGTTCCAGCAGCCCGACGGGTCGTTCTCCAGGGACGGCTATGGCGAGAACCTGCAGGGCGTGACGGTCGAGCCCATCGCACTGAGCGTGCCTAACCGGCTGGTCTACGCGCCGCACGACTACCGCTTCTTCCAGGACAACAGCTCGGTGCGCGAGATGTACGACACGTTCGACCGCGTGTTCGGCTTCGCCTCCGTGCCGGGCCACAACTACACCGCGCCGCTGTGGGTGGGCGAGTACGGCACCTGCACCCACGCCAACAACTGCGTCGTGGACGGGACCGAGACTGGCGCGAATAATGCCGGCTTCTGGTTCAGCAACTTCGTCAACTACCTCAACAACGGCGACGCCAGCCCCAATCCGGGCCTGCCCACCGGCACAACCCCCATTCCGGGCAGCATGAGCTGGAGCTATTGGCCGATCAACGGTACCTACGGCGACGGCTACCAGCCGCAATACAACAAGTGGGCCACCTGCTACGGGCAGCGCGAGGATTACGGCATCCTGGGCGGCGACTGGAACACGCTCTCCAACGGCTACCTGCAGACCGTCATTGCCCAGCCGCCGGCCACGGTCTCGCCCGCATCCGGCGCCGCCGCAACGTCCGCGGACGTGGCAACCACCGCGCCGACGGCTACCGGGACTGCATCACCGGTGGCGACAAGCACAGGCTCGACAAACGGCGTGTTGGCCGTGGACGTGCCCAGTACCGCCACGCCGACGGCGGTCACGGGGACCAGGACCACCACCCCTTCGCCAACCCTCACCCCGTCTCCCATTCCGCCCACGGCAACGGCAACGCCAAGCCCCACGGCGATGGCAACGTCAAGCCCGACGACAACGAACACTAACACGCCAACGCCCACCGATACGCCCACCAATACGCCGGTCCCGCCCACGCCGAGCGGCCCCTGGAGCTCGTACACCTGCGCCACGTACTCGAACGTCACGCCGACGGCGACCAACACGCCAACTCCAACCAATACCCCGACGAACACGCCGACCAACACGCCGACCAACACCCCAACTAATACGCCGACCAACACGCCGACCATCACGCCAACTAATACGCCGACCATCACGCCGACCATCACCGCGACCATCACACCCACTAACACCGCGACCCGCGTCCCGCCGACGGCCACGCCTGGTTCGCCCACGGCGACGATCACGCCGGTCATCCGCGTGACGGCGACGCCGCGTCCACGACCGCTACTGCTCACCGTGACCTTCCCACGCAGTATCGCCAGTGGGCAGGTGCTGGCGCTGAGCGGGCATACGTTGCTGCCGGACGGGCAGGTCAGCGTGACCTTCCAGGTGACGACGACCAGGGTCACGTACACTGGAAGTGGCAAACATCGCCATCGCCTGACGCGCACCGTCGTGCTCTACAACGTCGTCCAACGGGTCAACGCCGACCGTCATGGCGCGTTCAGTGCGCGCCTGCGCATCGCCTATCAGACCAAAAAGCCCGTCAAGGCCAGCATTCTGGTGACGGTCAGCGCCCAGCACCGTACAGCCACGGCAGCCAGGAGCACGGCGATCATCAACATCCTGCCGCCGCTGCTCACCGTGGCCATCCCCCGCACCATCACCGGCGGCGACATCATGAGGCTGAGCGGGCAGACCCTGCCGAACGGACAGGTCGGCGTGAGCTTCCAGGTGACGACAATCAGGATAAGTTACACCGGGCAGGGCAAGGGGCGCCGCCGCGTGTCGCGCACCATCGTGCTCTACAGCGCGTCCAACCGCACCGCGGTGGACCGTCACGGCGCGTTCAGCGCGCACCTCCGCATCACCTACCAGACGAAGAAGCCGATCAAGGCCAACATCGTGGTGACGGTCAGCGCCCAGCACAGCAAGATCACGGCGGCCACCAGCGCGGCGGACATCAACGTCCTGCCGCGCCGGGCGCCATCGTCAAGATAAGCGCCGCTGTCACCGAGCGCGCCGTCCATGAGATGGGATCTCGGCGGTCGCGACGCCGACGCTACTCTCGGGCTTCACACGCCGGCACTCGTGCCGATACTTCTACTATGATGCAGACCGAGATGCCCGCCGCTACCGTCGCCCTCCCCCCGCTTGCGGAGGCCATCGAGGCGGCCCAGCGCGAACGGGTCCGCTGGCGGGACTGCCGCTCCCTCGTATCCTGGAACACGATCTTGAGCGGGCTCTGCGCGCTCGCGCTTTGGGGTCTGGTGTGGGATGGGCATGGGGACGCCGCCCTCGTGATGCTCCTCTCGTTCTACACGCACGAAGCGGGGCACCTGCTCGCGGCGGTGCGGTTGGGCATCCCCGTCCTTTTGTCCCCGCTCTTCACCGTCGGCGGGGCGCGCGTGTTCGTCTCCCATTCCCCGTACGATCGCGGGGCCGGTCTGCTGTTCTACCTGGCCGGCCCGCTCGCCGGCGCCGCTTTCGCGTTAGGTGTCATGGTGTACGGGGCCGCAACGCGCGAGACGTCCCTGGTGCAAGCCGGCGTAGTCGCCGTTCTTATCAACCTCGGCAGCCTGCTGCCGTCCCAGTCGTCGACCGTCACCAGCGATGGCATGCACATCGTCCACCTCCTACGCGACCGAGGGGAGGCCGGCGCATCGGTGTGGCCGCGCCGTCGCCTGAGATGGGTCTCCTACCTTGTCGGCGGAGCGACCGGGCTCGGCCTGGATATCATCGCCCTGGCGCATCCCCCGGGCGTCGTGCGGACCGCGGTGAGGGTGATCGCCATCGTTGCGGCGGTGGTCGCCGCGACAGCGGCCGCGCGGCGCGTGACCAGATGGGCGTGCGCGCCCGATCGCCCCAAGGCGGCGCGGTACCTCGCCCTCGCGACGTGCTCGTGGGTGCAGCCGCCGTTCTTGTTCTGGACGCCGCAGGGCGTTCCGCTCGCGCTCGTGGCCCTGGCGCAGTCCTGCGGACTCCCGGGCCTCGCGCTATTGCGCTGGTGTGCGCGGTCGTGGACCCACTCCTACCCGGATGTGGCGGGCATGGCCTGCGCCTACGGATACGACCTCCTGGGCTCCTCGGCCGAGCGGGACCGCTGGCTATAGGAACAGGCCGTGGCGCCCCTCACCGAGCACGCGATCCTCTCCATCCTGACGAACCTCGCCGAGGTGGGGCATGGGGAGGAGGGGGTGCGGTGGGCGAGCGCCCAGATCGCTCGCGTCCCGGTTGGACCATTGCGCGCCCCGATGGAGCAGTGGCTGGCCACGGTCTGGTTGACGTGCGGGCGGAACGAGGAGGCCGTCGCAGCCGCGCAGACGGCCGTCGCGGCCGCGCCTCTCCACGCTCCGGGGTACACCACGCTGGGGCTCGCGCTCATGGCCACGGGCAGGCCGGAGGCGGCCGAAGCGGTGCTCCGTCAGGCCCTCGCCATCGAGGACACACTGGGCCGGCGCCTGCAGGTGTGCCGCGCCCTTGCTGCTCAAGGGCGCTACGCCGAGGCCATGCGCGATGCCGAGGTGGCCATGTGCATGTGGGAGGCGTTTCGCAGCGCGGGGAAGGCCGAGTGGGCGGCGCTGGTCACGGAGATGCGCCGGTGGGACGTCATCGGGCGTTGGTATAGGCGCAAGCAGACACGTCGGGCCGACCAGCGCCGGATAGTCCGCCTGGCCCGCCCTGCCAAGCGCAAGCGCATCCGACGGACCTTTGTGCCCGTCCCGACGCCGACGAGGTAGCCGTGACGGCGTTCCGGGTGCGTCGCAAACCTCGGCCCAGGCGTCACGCGGGGGCCGGGGCCAGCACGTCCCGTGCGACGTCGAGGAAGGCCCGCACGGCGGGCGAGAGCCATTTGTCCTTGTGCCAGGCCATCTGCGTGCCGATGCTGCAGGGATAATCTTCCCACGGCAGCGCGGCGAGCAAGCCGCGCCCAAGCTCCGCCGCGACCGCCACCTCGGGCAGGATGGCGATGCCCATCCCGGCCATCGCGCATTGCTTGATGGCCTCGACGCTGCCGAACTCGATCGCCGGTCCCTGTCGGCAGCCCGCAGCGGCCAGGGCGCGCTCGAACGGCACGCGGTAGCTGCAGCCCGGCTCGGTGAGCAGCAATGGCTCGCCCTCCAGGTCGCGCGTCGCCACGTGCGCGCGTCGCGCCAGGGGATGGTCCGGGTGGGCCAGCAGGCGCAACGGCTCCGACACGAGCCTCTCGCTCGCCAGGGCGTCGTCCTCCACGGTGTTCTCGAGCAGGAAGCACACGTCGATCGTGCCCTCGCGTAGGGCGCGGTACAACTCGGACGACGCCACGACCGGGCGGAAGGCGAGGTGGACGCGCGGGAAGCGCGCGCGGTACCGCTGGAGGATGGGAGGCAGGCGGTAGACGCACAACGACTCGGGCGCGCCGATGACCAGCGTGCCGCCAGGCTCGGCGTCCGGCGCGACCGCCGCGCGCGCCTCGTCGGCCAGATTCAGCATCGTCTCGGCGTAGGCGAGCAGGCGGACGCCCGCGTCGCTGAGCGCGATGCGCTTGCCCAGCCGCTCGAACAGGGGGACGCCCAGCTCGCCCTCCAGGGCCTGGATCTGCGCCGTCACGCTCGACTGCGCGTAGTCGAGCGTGGCGGCTGCGCGCGTGAAGCTGAGCGTGGTGGCCACCGCGCGGAACGTGGCAAGTTGCCGCAAGTCCATCGTCATCTCCTGTTCCCCCGTTCCTCGGCGTCGCGTTATCATCCTCACCGATGGTATCCATCGGAACTATCGGTTGGACACATCGTACCATGGCGCGACAATAGGCAGTGGGCAGTGGGCAGTGGGCAGTGGGCAGTGGGCAGTGGGCAGTGGGCAGTGGGCAGTGGGCAGTGGGCAGTGGGCAGTGGGCAGTGGGCAGTGGGCAGTGGGCAGTGGGCAGAGGGCAGTGG
>JAABUQ010013206.1_pt1 | contig 10073 bp, 12 predicted proteins | sample 5560001 | NCBI WGS metagenome assembly JAABUQ01 (sample SAMN10711888, study PRJNA513371) | rock metagenome | isolation source: Antarctica rocks | place: Antarctica: Victoria Land, Finger Mt nord | collected 2015-12-18 | reverse complement strand
TAGCGCCTTTTCAGCCTTAGCAATGTGACCTGGATACCATTGGATAGGAGGAGAAGTCATAGAATTGCGGGACTCAATCAGAGCTGAGTTGATCTGGGCTAATGATTGTAGCCTGTTTTGACAAATACCTCTGCTTTAGCAAAGTGCAGCACGCCGACTACCATGATGTATATGGCAAGAATGAATCTCTTTAACCCAATTATTATAATCTCTAAAATTGTTGTATTTCTTTATACGGGCTCACTGCAAATCCCACCAAAAGACCAGCTTAGTTCTACAATTTGGTGGAAACTGGTAATTCAACGTCAAAAAAGACTGACCCAAAATCAGCAATATAAAGTTGGCTTATTTGGTGACTCAATTACTTCTCCTCTAGGAAACAGCTTGGGGAAGCATATTTTCAACTTTGCTATAACGGCAATGAGTACAAGGTCTTTGGTAGAGCAGTTGAAAGTTCTAGTAGATTCTCAAGTGACATGTGCAACTGCCATTGTTGCCATTGGCACCAATGATGCTTGGTACGATATCAGCAATGCAACCTTTGTGCAGTTGAAGAGGGAGGTGACTCACTTACTACGATTAATGGGGGCCAAACAGATAGTTCTACTTCCGGTTTTTTACTCCTCTGTTGCGGCTTCAGAAAATCCGTTTCGAGCTGCAACTTTAGCCAGAGTTGAGGAAATTAATGCTCTGTTACGTCAAGTGGCAGTTATAGAAAATGTATATTTGGCTGATAAAGAAATACAGGTTTTATTTGAAGACAAGGCAATAAAAGCAAATTTTACCAGCGATGGGGTTCATCTCAATCCCTCTGGCTTAGAGGTATACAAGCAAGTTCTACTAGAACTCATAAGTACCAGGACCTAAATATCTTTGAAAATAATTCACCAACATCAGATAAAGAGGTGTAGTATGAGTGCCCCTAAAGCCGTTGTTTTATTGTCCGGTGGTCTAGACTCAGCGACTTCTGCTGCCCAAGCGATCGCTGACGGTTACGAACTGATTGCCCTGTCGCTCCACTACGGTCAGCGGCACGATTGCGAACTGATTGCTGCCAAACGGGTAGCGGAACATCTGGGGATCGAGGGGCATTTTGTTGTGGACGTAAACCTGGCGCAGTGGGGTGGCTCTGCCCTTACCGACCAGATCGTAGAGGTACCCACCGATGGCGTGAAGCCTGGAGTGATCCCCATTACCTATGTGCCAGGACGAAACACGGTGTTTCTGGCGATCGCCCTCTCAATAGCTGAAGCCAAAGCAGCCGAAGCGATCTACCTGGGAATCAACGCGGTGGATTACTCTGGCTATCCTGACTGCCGACCAGAGTACCTGGAAGCTTATCAGCACCTCGCTACCCTCTCCTCAAAAGCTGGATTGGAAGGCAAAGCTCCCAGGTTAGTTGCCCCTCTAGTGATGGATTCCAAAGTAGACATCGTACAGCGTGCCCTACGGTTAGGAGTTCCGATTGAACTCACCTGGTCTTGTTATCAGGGAGAGGGCGAACCCTGTGGACTGTGTGATTCTTGCCGGATTCGCGATCGCGCCCTGATTGACGCTGGTAGACCCGATCTGGCAACGTTAATAGGTCGAGAACACTACGAACAGGAAGCTCCATGTCCTACCTCCATGTCTTAGTCATAAAAAAACCCTCCTGAGTACGTGGTACTTAAGCAAACAAAATTCCTTTCAGATCCAACACAAAACCAGGCAGCACTTCTTCCCCTGATAGACTTGTAGGTAACTGCAGCACCTGCATTGCTTGTCCTTGTCGATAAATTTCAACTCGCTGGTCTTGAGGGTTAATCAACCAATCCAAACGCAGGCCACTATCAAGATACTCATTCATCTTGTTTTGTAGTCCTTTGAGACTGTCGGTTTTTGAGCGTAACTCAAGGGTTTGCCGGAGGTAGCTCCGGCAACTTCCTTAAGCAAGCTCAACTACAAAGTCTGGACAAATAGGAGGGAACACATCTTGTTCCTCAATTGTTAGAGCATTCCAACGCTTCAGTGTTATCCAGGCCGCGTCTGGAGAACGATCGCCACCGTTGGGAAGATTGAACTCGGTGGAGGAATCGAAAGCAATTCCAGTTCCATCTGTATCTGTCCAAAGTTCTAATCGGGCAGCTAGCTTGATATTCCGGTTCCCTGTCCACCCTCCGGTTGGTGGCATAACAATCAAATCCCCTTTTCTATTGCGCTCAATTTGGACATCTGGATTCGCCCGACAAAGATGGTAGAATTGCTCATCAGTTAGATGAATAATGGGGTTAAGGTTTAGGGTGATGGCAGTCATCTCGGTGTCTCCTGAGGTTGCTAATTGATTCCTTTTCTTCTAGCTTCAAAATTTGACTTACTATTCCTTCAGGCGATGGGCAAATGCCACCCACTCGTTACATCTTTCATAGTCGATGGCTTCAAATCCTGCCTCGATTAAAGCTGCATCAACCTCGTCCTCATAATCGGTGGTAAAACCGGCTGTAATTAGGAATCCCGTATGTGCGTCAGTTCGCAGGGCATGCTGAAAGTCATGAGCCAGGGCAATATGCACCCGCGCCAAGATATTTGCGACAATCAGGTCAAAGGTCGGTGTGACATTAATGGTTGGCAGATTGTCGCTGGTGTTCCTGCCCATCCAATGCCCCAAGTCATTTCCATATCCCAGGCTCCCTTCCATGACCGTTGCCTGCTGTTGTACCCCATTTTGGCGGATCGCCTCTTGGGTTGCCCGCACAGCAATCCTGTCGTTGTCTAGTGCTAAGACATTTGCCCCAAGCTTCGCCATCGCAACACTCAGAATTCCTGAACCAGCTCCAAAATCCAGAACCTGCATGTTAGGTGTAACGTACCGTTCAAGTAGTTGGAGGCTGACAATGGTAGTTGGATGTAGACCGCTTCCGAAGGTGAGGGTTCCCCTAAGCCTTAAGGTCACTTCGTCCGGTGCCTTAGCTTGATAGGGCGCGTCGGGAGTAAGTACGACGAACCGTTGCCCGATCCGATGAATCAGGGGGCTGAGTCCTCCTGTATATGCTGGTTTCTCTTCAACTATGATTATCTGAAGTGCAGTTGTCATACCTGTACGATGTAAGGGCGAAAGTAGATTATCGATTTCTTCCACTCGCGCACTCGCATTGACATCGTAGGTTAGATAGAGGTGAATCGTGAACGCCCAAGCAGGTTGGACTACATCCCCATTGGTTAAGTGGTCTAAGTCCGGTTTAGCGTACTTTGTGATTCTGATGTCTCCAGTATAATCAGTTGCAGCAAGCAGCGTACTGACCCAATCAATCGCCTCGTGCGTTGTGTTGAGGCTCAACTCTATCCATGCCATATTCTCCTCCTTGGGGCATTGCAGCATCGCTGTAGGTCACATATTCGTGTTAGCGATACGAATCCTCCTAGTTTTGTTAGTACACTTGTTCTATAATAAGTCTCTTAAACCTGATTAGAGAAATCGCGCTAATTGTTCGCAGCGCTTGCAGCCAGCTCTAAAAGCGTAAGCTAGATGTGTTCTTGCCATTTACATGGCGTTACTACTGTTTTCTCAGCTCATAAGGACAAAATTCATGGCAACCTATACACTTGCAGAAGCTCCTGAAATTACCGTTTCTATCCGAGGCAAAGATTCACTCATTACTCGTAACAAAGCCCTAGACAAAATCACTGAAATGCTGGGATCAGGAGAATTGCCTACTGAACTGCCAAACGGTTTAAGCACTGAGCAACTTATCTTAGCTGAGGCTTCAGCCAAAATAACTGATGTAGAGGGTGATGAAGAGCAAGAACCTCTAGAAATGGCAGTACGCGAACTACAAAAGTTTTTATTCCTGAAGCTCAGAACGCAACGACTAAAACAAGGTGCTACTCAGGCTCGTCAAAATATTGCGAGTATCTTGACCGAGGAGTCAATCGAGCAAGACCTGGACCAGTTAGAGGAAATGCTAAAAGGGAATTTCAAAACGCTTAAAGAATTTGTTGGTATTCTCAGAGAATACCGCCAAGCCAAACCGGGAGCAGAGTCAGCACTAGTCATTCTTGATGAAGCCCTTCAATTCAACTTGTCAAGTCCAGCAGCCTCTAATGCCAGTACCAACTCATCAACTGAGATTGATCCATTGGCATCTGATACTAGTGCGTCCACAGATGGGACTAAAATAGCTAACAACGATACTGAAACTGAAGTATCCATAGCTGAAGCTGGGACAACTGAGACTAATACTGATGAGATAACAACTGAAACGGCTAAAAATAGCAAGCAGATAAGACCGCAACCGAATGGCTCTAAGGTCAGGCCAAATTAGTTAAGAATTGACAGTACTCAAAACGACAATGAGCAGATGAGCGTCTTTACCCAAGCCTACCTCTACGCAATCAGCCATCTCAGTGAACTCTTCTCTGCCTTAGGAGGTCATTTGCTGCTGGTGGCGGTTCCACTCGGTATTAGCTTATTAGTAGGTTTGCCATTGGGGCTTTGGAGCGCTCGCTCCAAAGCGGCATCAACAGTGTTAATCAATAGCTTTAGTGCTCTGCGCGTGATCCCCAGCTTAGCCATTTTGTTTCTCGCCATTCCCTATTTCGGCCTGAGCTTTCAATCGTCAGTGCTCGCGTTGACGATTTTGGCCATGCCGCCAATCTTGATCAGTACAGATGTTGCCTTTCGCAGCATTGAGCCAGCAATTCGCGAAGCAGCATTTGGCATGGGCATGACACCAGCTCAGGTCCTACAAAAAGTAGAAATCCCGCTGGCACTGCCTGTAATCATTGCAGGTATTAAAATAGCAACAGTTGAAGTGATTGCCAGTGCCACACTGGCCGCTTTTATCGGCGGCGGCGGCTTGGGCACTTTTATCACCCTTGGCTTTTCGCTGTACGACAATTCCATTCTTCTGGTAGGTGCTATTCCTGTGGCACTGCTAGCGCTGATAGCTGAGATCAGTCTCAGTAGCCTGCAACGCGCTTTACAGCCGCCTACAAGCAAGGCTTAGTCTTAATGCGCTGTCCTACTGGCGCTAAAACGCCGAATTCGCCTTCTAGGATTAGACGCCCACTCAAGCGATAGCAGTGCTCCATTAATCACCATTGCCAGAGCTGCGACTGCAATTGCTCCAGCCCAGATTTTGTCGTAGCGACCCGCTTCGGAAATGCCATCAAATAGCAGTGTACCTAGTCCGCCTGCCCCAAACTTGGCTCCAATCGTTGCGATCGCAACGCTAACGATGGCCGCAAGGCGCAGGCCAGCCAGAAAAATTGGCATAATCAGTGGTACTTGTACGCGCCACCAGCGTTGCCAGCTATTCATGCCCATCCCGCGAGCCGCTTCCAAGATTGCCGGCATGATTGATTGCAGACCAACAGTGGTATTGCGGACCAAAATGATCTGGGCGTAGACCACCATAGCCGCAACAACGGAAGTTATGTCGAGGCCGAAGATCGGCACTAGCAGAATAATCAATGCCAAGCTAGGTATTGTGTAGAGGATGCCAAGGGTCCCCATAACTGGAATGTTCAGCCAGCGGTAGCGGCTAATCAGCAGTGCTAAGGGCACGGCGATCAACACAGCAATCAGCAACGCTAAGGTTGTCATCTGCAGATGTTGGAGCAGCAAACCCCAGACAATTCCTGGGTGTTCTATGATATAGCTCACGCACTCACTCCCATGCTGGCTGAACGACGAATGTGTTCCAGACTCAGCGTACCGACTGGCATGTCATTATCCAGCACTGTTAGCGATGGCACACCCGTCCGGAGGATCAAGGATAATGCTTGGCGTAAACTGTCATGCGGACCAATGGTGGGTTCGGCGTTAGCACTGTAATCCCGAGGCGTATTCGTCATCGCCGTCTCAACTCGCAATAAGCTCAGCTGGCGCACCATATCATCGGCACCAACTAAATCGTGTACAAACGCATTAGCGGGCCGGGTCAAGATGCGGAAGGGCGTATCGTACTGCACAATCTGCCCTTGGTCTAAAATCAGGATCAGGTCGGCAAGACGTAGTGCCTCCTCAACATCGTGGGAGACAAACAAAATCGTCTTTTTGAGTTGACGTTGCAGACGCAAAATCTCGTCTTGCAAGCTAGTGCGGGTGATGGCGTCGATTGCTCCGAAGGGCTCGTCCATCAACATCACACTCGGATCTGCTGCCAGCGCCCGTGCTAAGCCGACGCGCTGCTGCTGTCCCCCCGATAGTTGTGCCGGGTAGCGATCGCGGTATTCGTTGGGCGGCAGCTTGATCAACTCCAGCAGCTCATCGACTCGATACTGAATTTTCGCGTTCTGCCAGCCCAGCAATTGCGGCACAACTGCGATGTTCTGAGCCACGTTCATATGCGGAAACAAGCCCGACTGCTGGATAACGTAGCCAATTTGCTGGCGCAGCTTCGTGAGTTTCATCTGCCGAATATCTGTGCCGTCGAAGGTAATCTTGCCTCCTGTAGGCTCGTATAAACGGTTAACCATCTTAAGCAGGGTTGTTTTGCCACAGCCCGATGGACCTAAAATCACAACTAGCTTGCCTGTCTCAACCTCAAAAGTGCAATCATTAACGGCTGGACGGGGCGAACCGGCAAATTTTAGGGATACATGCTCGAAATGGATTGTACTCACAAGCTGCTTCTGACTAAGATCAGACAAGAATTGCTACTTAAACTTCTAGCTTAAACCTAAAGCAGCTGAAAAAATTGCATTGCACGCTACTAGGTTTTCTTCAACACTCCGGCTTGAGTCAGAAATTCTTTAGCCACTTCAGCAGGTTCGCGCTTTTTACCGCTCACCTCGTAGTTGAGGCGTTGCATTACCTCGTTCGTGATTTTTGGAGCCAATCCATTTAGGGCATCGCGAATACCTAGATGGGCGTCCAGCGCCTGTTGACGCACCACGGGCGCAACTTGGTAGGGTGGATAAAAATGTTTGTCATCTTTAAGTACGACCAGGTGGTAGGCGCTGATCTCGCCATCGGTCGTGAAGGCTTCAGTCACGTCGGCTTCACCTTTGAGTAAGGCTGGATACCGCAAGCCCGGATCGGCCGAAATCAGCTTCTTTAACTTGGGGTCACCGTAGGCTTTTTTAATGCCGGGCAACCCATCTTCACGCTCCTGGAACTCGGGTGGGGCGATCAAGGTTAATTGGCTACCCTTAGCAACCAGATCGGAGATGGTCTTGACGCCGTACTTCTGGGAGCCTTGCTGAGTCATCGCAAATCCCTCAGAATCGTTCATTGGGGCAGGCTGAAGCCAGACCAAGTTGAACTTCTGCTTGTAACCCTTTGAAACTGTATCGAATACCTGCTGCTGGTTGCTGCTTGGAGGTAGCTTTAGCACCGTCAGCAACCCAGTGCCCGTGTACTCTGGGTAGAGGTCGATTTTACCGCTCACGAGACCTGCCTGAGCTACTGGCGTCCCCCCCAAGTTCATCTTGCGCTCGACCTTGAGGCCATTATTCTCCAGTACCAGAGCATACATTTCGCCGAGGATGAACTCCTCGGTGAAATCTTTGGAGGCCACCTGGATCGGCGTATCATTGTTGCCACCACCGCTACAGGCGAATACCGTCAGCGCCGTCAGCAAAGCTAGCAACAGCAGGGTCAGTGAACTACGGATCGACTTCATGGAACCATCCTTTAGGAATTCAAAGTATTGTTGCCTAAATGTCAAGGGTATGGCTGTCTTCCATCGCGATCGCCGCGCTGTTCAGGGTGCCGTTAGTCACCAGCTTGTATAGCCGCTGAGAATAGTGCATAATTTCTCAGAAATGGTATGAGAGGGCAACCGACTTGCCCTCTCGAGCGACGCGCACGACCTGAGGCATATTGAGTGTATGACCCGACAGAACCAGTACCTCCGTTGTCACAGTGCCTCCAGGGCTATGTAGGCCAGCTGACTTCCTTCACACTACCCAGCCGGAAATTTAACCCTGAATGTACTTGGAACAATAGCTGATTGCAAGATTTTACCTTTTAACCGCAAGAAGGCCCACACCGCTCTGGAGCGGAGCGATGTTTTGGTGGTGGGAGGAAACGCGGACTAGGTCTGTCGGCACAACCTGGAAAACCTAACGTAACTTCTGAAAGGGAGTTGAAATGCCTTTGGAGATCAGGGTCTCTGTCTGCATTTGAACTTAGCTCGAAGATTGGTCGCATAGACGGTTTTTTGGTTAAGGTACTGCCAGTAATGGACAGATGTAGGTAAGTCGGGTCGTTGAATGAGGAACCCCGCACCAAACGAAGTTTGGTGCCGGGAGGATGTCAGACTAGCCGTTGCTTCTCCTGCTTAACTTTTGTACAGGGAATTCCAACGGGCAGAGCTTGCTTAGTCTACGCTGCCCTCATTCAAGCAAGGTAATCGTACCCGGCGGCGATCACCACTTTGATGCCTTAGTTTTGCTCCAGAGCGAAAAGTCGAGTGGCTGTCATTTCCAAGGTGAGAACTAGATCTGATTCAATGCGATCCGCGCCCGTAATCACCATGTCCTCATACAGACCGTCAATCCATTTGCAAACAGTGATTTTTCGCGTTTCCGGGTCAACAATCCAATATTCGGCGATTCCCCGCGCCGCATATTCAGTGTGTTTGTGGCGGTAGTCGCGGGCGCGATTTGTCGAACCCGGTGAAACGATTTCGACTACCAAGGCAGGCGGTGGCATATCGCGGGTGATAGTGCCACGAGTTGCACCTGCAAGCGCCACGAAAGACTCTTCGCTGTGGACAATAAGATCAGGCAATCTGCATCTAGCCCGCCGACCTGTCACCTCAATTTCAGTGTCTTTATAACCAAGTAATGTAAACGGTACGTGTTTCGCTAGCTCAAACAACAGAAATCGCCCTAGCGCTGAATTCTCTGGGGATTCTGGGGGCATTTCAACTAGCTCCCCATCAACCAATTCATAACGGGTATCGCTGCCGTCGTCATACTTGAGGTATTCCTCAAACGTCAGTAGCCTAGATTTGGGCGCGGCGTTTTGGGTCATGGCGATCGTCCCAGTGCAATGGTGCTACATCGACGATTTTACAGTTGAAGGGTCGCCCTAGTCGACCAGGTAGCTGCCAGAGCTTTCCCTGTTGTCGTCAGTTTAGTTACCAGTCAGAGCCTATCGATGCTCTGAAATGCGGATGAAACTGACCCAAGCGCTACTTTTGCCAGTCTGAATTCCAGGGTAAGAGCTTAGTTTGGCTCACGCTCAGTTGGTTGAGCGAACCAAAACTCGATTTCTTCAGTGGTGACATCACACCCAGCTGCATGTTCTTTCAGAGCCGGTACATGGTACCAGTCTCCTACTCCAAATCGTGATGTCTGGCCATCCATAGTGATGACCATCTCACCTCTGACAATGACCCCCCAGTTATCTGTCGCGTGCGTGTGAGGTGTGATTTTGGTTCCAGCCGGATAGGCGGCAAATAGCACGTCACATCCATCAGCAGCTAATTTATAGGCATCAAAGCGTTCAGAGAATGGCTCTAAGCTCCTGATTTTTTCGGGAAAACTACTATCAGTCATTAACTTGTCCTCTGATGATTAACTGCTTTTTGCCCATTGTAAGCTTCAATTTTATCAGCCCTGGTCTGACCAGTTTTAACTCTTGCTCTGCTTGAGTTACGTCTTACCTTCGCGTGCCATTCGACTTCAGGGAGTCTTAGAAAATGGGAGTCCTCCCAGTTTTCCTTTGCTAATACCAACAAGCAAGTCCCAAGCATTGTGGGTTGCTGTAATTAAGAGGATAAAAACCACATATACAAGCGAGAACAGACCAACATGTCTGCCTTGCCAGACTGCGAAAGCGATCGCGATCAGACCCACATAAGACGCTGTTGGCATGATGAAGCGCCAGAACAGGTAGGTTTTTGCCCAAGTAGCTTGAAGATGACCTATGACTGGTTGTATGTGTCGGGCAGCGTTAACCAATCCAAATGCACCCAGTATCAGAATTTCAACGCCGATCAGATTGGGGTTGTGATCGGGAATCAATAACAAGAGCGAAATTAATAGGACGTAGAGGAAGCTGGCGAAGGTTTGGGTCGCCAGTTGCTTCAACCCGATTTGGGACTCATCACTCATCACTTCTATGCTCAGAGTTAGAGAGA
>JAABUQ010013205.1_pt1 | contig 10074 bp, 9 predicted proteins | sample 5560001 | NCBI WGS metagenome assembly JAABUQ01 (sample SAMN10711888, study PRJNA513371) | rock metagenome | isolation source: Antarctica rocks | place: Antarctica: Victoria Land, Finger Mt nord | collected 2015-12-18 | reverse complement strand
CACCTTTGCCCAGCCTGCTCAGTGGATGCGCCTGCCGAAGCATTCGGCGGGCGTCTCAGCCAAAATATCTGGCTGCTGACGATCGCGCTCGGCCTGCACAGCATGATGGACGGGCTGGCGGTTGTGATCGGGGACAAGATTACGGGGCATCCCAATTTTGCGCTGCTGTTTGCGGTGTCGTTCCACAAGCTGCCGGAGGGGCTGGCGCTGGCGCTGCTTCTAATTGGTGCAGGCTATTCCCGGCGCAAGGCTTTTTGGGCGACAGCGGCGATTGAAACGATGACGGAAGTCGGTGCGCTGTTGGGGATGTTCGGCTTGCGCTACGCTTCACCGCTGCTGCTGGGCCTTGTCTTCGCCAATGTCGGAGGCGGCTTCCTTTATTTAATTGCTACCACGCTAGGGGTCGCTGTTAAGCCGGCGGGCGCAACACGCACACGAAAAGGCGCAACACAGTTTGCGCTGAGTGGCAGCATGGCATTTACTCTGACATCGGGCCTGATTCTGGCGCTCCGGCACTGGTTCTCCTAATGCTCAGACGAAAAAATTACGGGGTTTATTTTTAAGTTGTGCTTGACAAACGCGCGGACTTTCGCTAGAATGTCTCTATGGACTCTGAACCCGCAACATCGCAACGCGAAACAATTGCGCCTGTGCGCCCCGACGATTTCATCGCCTGGGATCGGCAGCCGGAGCAACTCACGACACGCGAAGTCGCCTCCATTTTCGGCAAGTCCGCCGCGAACATTCGCGCCCGCGCGTCCCGCGGCGACTTCGGCAATACGGTGACAGGCGAAGACGGGCTGCCGCGCTACGACCGAGGGCGTGTCAGGGCTTTGTACGAGCGGGTTACCCAGCGTGAGGCGCAGGCACGGTCAGTGACAAATCTTCACGGACTTACGCCTTCCTACTCCACCAGCTTGTCACCGATGGTCGCGACGGCAATTGCCGAGATCCAGTCGCAGCACCGCGAACAAATTGCGCTGTGGTCTGCGCGGTTTGAAGATGTCCGTCTGGCGGCGCAGCGTGCTCAGGAAGAAGCGCAATCATTGCGCGATTTACTGCGGGAACGTGAAGAAACGACCCGCGCAACACTGTCGCACATGGACATGTTGCACTCCGAAAGTCTCGCCCAGCTTCGGGAAACGCTGAACCAAGAGCAGGCGCACAAACATGAGCTTGTTGCGGCTAAAGATGGGGAGATTGCGCGGCTGAAGTCCTTGGAAAACAACATGCCGCGCCGCGACTCGATCTGGCACCGGCTCTTCGGTGGGTAACCTCTGGAATGTTGGAAACTTAAAATCGCATGCTTGTCAAGTATAAAGTCAGTGTGGCGTTCCAGGGAACGGCAGTCGTGGAAATGGAAGCTGAGTCCCCGGAAGCGGCCCGGATTGCTGCGGCGGACATGACAGTGGATGATTTGGCCCGCAAGAGCCACTCCGATATTTCCCTGCTGAAAGTGGCCGCGAAAGAGATTGTTCCACTGTCCGCCATCAGCGGCCAGGGGGACGAGAACGCGGACGACAATGTACCGCGCAAGCCACGCCCCTCCGGCTGGTATCGCCCGCGCTGACAGCTAAGCTTCCTGCTTATAGCTCCAGATGCCCCTGCTTATAGCTCCAGATGCCCCTGCTTATAGCTCCAGATGCCCCTGCTTATAGCTCCAGATGCACACGAAGGGAAACCACATCCGCCGGACCGCGGTCTTTGTTGTAGCCGGGGTTGTTGATGTGCTGGTAATCTCCGGTTGCGAAAATCGTCGTCGCTGCCCCGTGCCTCGACAACTGGTAGTTGTAGTAAGCTTCCAGCAGCCGCTCGGAGCCGTAGTGCAGACGGCCGTCACCCAGCAAAAAACCATATCCTCCCGCCGCCAGGTAGTCCGCATGTGCTTTGGAGAGACCGTTCTGTTCCAAAGCCAGTGCAAACACGTCATCGGGCCGGCGAATTCGTGCTCCCGATAACTGAAAGCCGATGCTGCCTGTTCGGTCACACTCAGTATACGCAAAATCTTCCGTTTTGCCGTCGTTGTAGCCAAACCGCCCAAAGAGGCCCGTGTTGCCGTCATCCGCGAGCGGCTGCTCGTAGCCGACGACATAGCCGTACTTCTTGTTGCCGGTCGTCTCGGTCGCCGTGATGTCGGGCGTTGTCCCGGTCTGCCTTGCCAGAGCAATGGAAGCCCGGTAGTTCCCCATGTGCGCCCGGTTGTAGTAGCCAAGAACCCGCACGATGCCCGGTCCGGCTTTAGTGGACAGGAACGACGGGTGCAGCTCCACTTCAGCCTGTGAGCCGAAGTTGTTCTTGTAATCGCTGGACAACTGAATGAAGTTTGCGATCCTGGGCATTTGAAACACGCCGAAGCGGACCGCGTAGCTTGGCGTGATATACTCAATCGCACCGCCCTGGGTGTAGCCGCGTGTGTCCGCCGCATAATCATAGGCTGCGCAGTTAATCAGGCCCCAGTTCATAAACTGGGTGCGTGTGCTGTTGGCATAGCGGTTGACGTCAAAAATGTCGGCGACGGCCTCCTTGCCGCCCGAAATGACGATCCGGTGGGTCGGGCGCGGCCCGGCAAGCTGGACTTCGCCCTGCGCTACGGACTCTGTGGCTTTTCCAATTGAGATCACTTCCCGCAGGACATAGCGGGCCAGATACGGCGTTTGATCCAGCGTTGGCGTGCGGACAACGTCGCCGTTCGTAAACCCACCCAAGCCGTACCCCGTGCTGAGGCCATGCCCGCGCGAGACTTCCGGGTCTACATACGCTTCCAGGCGGCTGTTCAGCCTATCTCCAAGATAAATCGTGTAAGTATCGGTTGTCTCCGTTTCATTGCGGGACAGAAAGCTCTGTGCCCCGGCGTAAGGACTGTGGAACGGAAAAACATGCTGGGTGATGGTGCTGGCTTGAAAGCCCGCGTACATCTGCTGCGGCGGAGTCTGTGCCGGGGCTGCGGGCGTCGCAATCGGCACGAGTTTATAAGTATTCGTATCGGACGCCGACGCCGGAACCAGCTTGAAGCCGCCGGACACGTCCGGCACCAGCTTGTAGGTGTTGGCATCGCCGGGCGACGCTGGCACGATCTGAAAGTTTGCGGGGCTTCCGGCGGGCGCGTTCGGCCCGCCCGGTGTTTTTCCCGCCGGGCCGGGGTTGACTCCGGCCTGGTTGACGCCAGGATTGGCGGGCGGCGCGGGAGCGGCGGCACCTCCTTTTTGCGCCAGCGCCGGCATCGCGGGAAGGCCGAAGCCAAGCAAAGAAGCTATCACAAGAGCGCCGGCTGCCTGCGTGTTTTGTGTCTGTGTATTTTGCATCGTGTCTCTTCCTTGCTGCTGATCGCAGGAATGTGTCAGAAAGAGCCTGGGTGTGGTAATATCTCAGTGAATAAGCGTGTGGAAAACAGCCACACCTGGCCCCGAGGCCCTCCGTGTTCCCGCACGGAGGGCCTTTTACTTTTTGACGGTACGGCTAGTGCAGAGGATGGCCGAAAACGCCTGCTAAAGCCAAGACGCGGTAGCCAACCATTGCACCAATTAAAATCAGGTAGCCGCGCAGGGCATACAGCGACAGCTTGACGCTCCCGCTCATCGGCATCACGCCGAGGCCCGCCGGGCTGCGCTTTTCCTCCGCGATGTCGTCCAGCGGATGCACGACTTGAAACTTCCGGTCTTCAAATTTTTGGTCTTCCGCCTGTGATGTCATCAAAACTGCCATTTCTTTCTCCATTCTTGTTTCACCAACTCAGCCTCTTAAGAGGCTGGAAACAACTTCGGCGCGATGACTTGCAGCGCCAAAATCAGCGATAAAATAAACAGCACGATGATGATTGTCCAGTTCACCACGTTGTTCCAGGGCTTATTTGCCCACTGCTCGCCCAAAAGCGCACGGTCATTTAAGAGAAGCTGCAAAAAGATGATCGCCGACGGCAGCATCACCCCCGCCAGCACCTGTACGCTCACGATAATGAGCTGCAAAGGCGCACACGGGATCAGCACCAGGCCCGCCGCAAGAGCCACGCAAACGACATAAGTGGCATAAAAGCTGGGCGCGTCTTTGACGCTCTTTTGCAGGCCGTGAGACCACCCGCGCACCTCACCGTAAGCATACGCCGACGACAACGAAATGGCTGTCGCGCCTAAGATTGCCGCGTCCACCATCAGCAGCAGAATGCCGGTCTTGAACCACGAGCCGAAGATGTGTCCCAAAGAGACCGCCATCGTGGCCGGGTTGAAGTTATCCGCGTCAAACGGCAGGTGATGCCGAAACGCCGCGTCCCCAATCAGCATCATGCAGCCAGCCACGACGACTGTGAGGCAAGCGCCGAAGAACGTATCCAGCCGGGCGAACTTCAGGTCGGCAAAGCGCAGCTTCTTGTCGGCAACGGTGCTTTGCTGGAAAAAAAGCTGCCAGGGCGCAATCGTCGTGCCGACAATGGCGATGATCGTGAAGATTAAGCCGGAAGTCAGGCCGCCGCGCGGGATATTCGGCACGACCAGATTGCGGACGACTTCCCCGCCGCTGGGATGCGAGGCAAACGCCAGCACCACCCAGGCCAAATTGAGCAGGCAAAGCAGAAGGGTCATGCGCTCCCAGCGCCGGTAGCTGCCCGTCGTGACCAGCGCCATCAGGGCGAGCGCCGCCAGCGGCACGACAACCACGGGCGGCAGGCCCAGCGCACCCGCGGCCAGCGAAACCCCGGCGAACTCCGTCACGAGCGTCAGGAAGTTCAGGACCAGCAAGTCAATCAGCGAAAAGACGCCCCACCATTTGCCGAAGCGCTGGTAGATCATAGCCGCGTGGCCCTGCCCGGTGGCGATGCCGAGCCTTGCGACCATCTCCTGAATGAAGTAGCAGGTCGGCAGCAGCAAAATCAGCAGCCAGAGCAGGTGCTTTCCGTACTGCGCTCCGGCCTGCGTGTAAGTCGAAACCGCACCGGCGTCGTTGTCGGCAGCCATCACGATAAGGCCGGGGCCGACGACCAGCAGAAACGTCAGCACATTGCGCTGCCAGGAAGAGCGGACAGCGATGCTTTTGAGGGATACTGCTTGTTCCTGAGTAACAACCATCTCAGTTTTCGTGGTTTCCATCGCTCGTCTTCCTTTGCGTAAGTTCATTCTCGTCTTCCACCGGCACGAGAGGCGCAGACGCTTCCTCGAAAGAGCGCTTCGTGGCTTCTTCCTGCGGTGCATCATACTCCATCATGTTCACGGCGTCTTCATCCGATTTTTCATCCTGACTCTTGTCCGGATTGAGGTCATTGGTATCTACGCGGGACACATACTTCAGCGCGACCATGCGCGACACAAGCGGCGCGACTTCTTTAGACGTCAGGGCACGGCCCAGGTCAATCCGTAGCACAGCGGTTTCGCCGGCTCCCGGTATGACCGTGGCCCGCTTGATGATGATGTCCATGCGGGTCAAAGCTGCCATGGCTTTGCCGACCGCTTCTCGATCGTCCCGCAGATGCAGCGTCAGGCTGCCCGCGCCCCGCGTCAGCCGCAGACGTGACTCCCACCGCTGCAAGGGAACCAAAGTAAACAAAATCAGGCCCGCCGCCGCCGCTGCCAGCACCGGCAGGCCGACCGCAACTGTGATGCCGATCCCCGCTGCGCTCCACAGGCTGGCCGCCGTGGTCATGCCGCGAATGCTGGTCCCGTGCCGCAAGATCGCGCCCGCACCCAAAAAGCCGATGCCGGAGACAACGTAGCTTGCGACCCGCATGGGGTCCGCGCCGTGGGCGGCGCTTCCCGACAGGTCACGGAAGCCGTAGCCGCCGGCGAGCGTCATCATGCACGCGCCGAGGCCCACTAAGATATGCGTCCGGAAGCCACTGGCTCGCTCATGTGTGGAGCGTTCCAGGCCGACAATCCCGCAGAGCAGCAGGGTCAGTGCCATGCGCCCTATCATCAGGCCGTCACGCGACTGGGCCAGCAGGGTCAGGCTGTGAGCGAGATTCTGCCAAAAGAAATGCATTGTCTGCCTTCCTGCTCTGCGCCGATGAGGCACAAGCAGCATCACGCTTTGGCATCGCGTGAGACATCAAGAGAGGCGCGAGAAGACAAAAATGGAGGAAGCAAACCGGAAGAAGGTTCCGGCGGGATGCTGTCGCCGCTGTCTTGCTTTGCCTCACGGACCGGGGGCAATGAGCGAAGCGAGCAGGGCGAGAGCGAGAAGGAACTAGAACATAAAGCGCTAGAACAACATGCTGCCGAAGGATCGGATCACGGACGGGCCGGTCTTAAATTGTATAGATTTGTGTGCCTGCCATTCTGAGCAGGCACCTGACTACTGCCGAGTTCCATTGTGTTCCTTTTGTTTGTTCTTTAAGTTTAGATCAGGCGATCAATCGCTTTTCGCAGATCGCGAATGGCTTCTTCGGCCTTGCCGTCGGCGATGGCTTCGCGGACACAGTGTTCCACATGATGGTCTAAAATTGTCTTGCCGACCTGGTCCAGCGCGGCGCGAACGGCGGAAATCTGGGTCAGTATTTCCTCGCACTCGCGGTTTTCGTCCCAGAACCGCTTGAGGCTCGCGGCATGGCCGGCAATCCGCGCCAGCCGCTTCGCGACATCGTCTGTGACAGAGCCGTCACGTTCGGACATGAGACAGAACCTCTATCCCCCCTGGGGGGATAAGGCTATTATAGCACACGCTCCCAAAAAGTCAATCCCTTTTGCAAAATCAGCACGGGAATGCGCCTATGAGTCCAGTTAAGCTGCCGCTCGGTGAGGCGACAGTCTACAAACCACCACGGATAGGCCAGCGGATCATGGATGCGGAACGTCTCGCGGTAGCTTTTGATGGCCGGGAATGCCGCGCAGAAGCCGCACCGATGCAGGGTCAGAAACAGGGCCAGCAGGCGAATCCGCAGCTTGACGGCGCTGGTGTTCTCTAACGGAATTGCGAGCGTCTGCGATAGCGCAAAGACTTCGCGCTGGGCGAGATGCATGGAAACCGTGTCAATTCCCTTCAAGATGCCGATTTTATCCGGCGTTTCCGTCTCATGCAGCCGCGCGGAAAGCGTCAGAACGTACCGCTCCATGCTGTCCGCCCAGCCTTCTTCCACCCGGCGGGCGACGGCGACGACTTCTTCCAATTGCGGCGCTTTGCCGAGGTAGTCCCGCAGGTGCGTTTCGGCCCATTTCCAGCGCCGGACAGCTTTGGGCGGCAGGCGTCTCATATCTGCGGACGGGCAGAGGCGGCAGATGCCGCCGCGCGTTCCCAGCAGGCGGCTGTAGGCGAACTCAATGCCGGACGCGGAGGCGCGGGGGTCTAGCAGGCTTTCCACAAGCCGGGCGTAGCCTTCAATCAGGAATTCCAGGGCGTCATGCGACATCTCGGGCGGCGGCGCAGAGGCCTTAAGCTGCCGGGCCAGATCCACGCAGGGCCGCTGGCGTGCGTCTGTCAATGTGAGCATAGTAATGTCTCCCATGCCTTATTGTCGGCAGACGGCACTGTTTTCTCTTATGGTAGAGGTAACAGGAGTTAAAGAATTGACAAGCCTGGCTGCTTATGCTGGAATGCGCTGGGTGTGCAAGACCAGACGCCCGCTTTCCTCATGGAAGAAGTGAATTAAATGCCGCTGCCATAAGCAGGTGTGCTACACTTGGCTGTACGTTAGGCTGAACGCAAAAGGAGAAACTGATGAAAGACCGCGTTCCCGTAGCTCTACTGTGCTTGTGCGCCTTGCTTCTTGGAGCATTGCTCAGGCCAATCATGCTTCCCGTCGCCGCGCAGTCTACTGCGACAGGTCCCCCCGTTCAGGCAGGGCGATACAGCATCGCCGCAAGCAGCGACCGCCTCTACTTCGCAGATACTCAAACAGGTCACCTTTGGTATCTTCCCACTGGGATAGTGATGAATGAAAAAGGCGGTTTTGAGAAGCCTACTTGGCAAGAGACGCCTTCACCAGCCCATTAGCTACGCGCAAGCAGTCGCCGTCTTGACTTGCCAGCCTCGTTTACGCTATACTAAACCTGATGTCGGCCTTGATGGGGAAGAGTACGCGGGTTAAGCTGAATTAGAGAGGGAGCGCCACCGGCTGCAAGCGTTCCCGCAGCGAAGCCGCCGAAGGTCGCCCTGGAGCCATTTTCGGAATTGAGTGTCCGTGCCTGATCCAATTGGGTCAGTCGCGGGAAGCAAGGTGGTATCGCGCATTGGCTTTTGTTAGCCCCTGCGTCCTTGCGACAGGTTTATCCCTGCCGCGCTGGGCGCGGGGGCTTTTGTTGTTTTTGGAGTGAATGATGGAAAAAGCATACGAACCGAAAGATGTGGAAGCGCGGCTGTACCCAGAGTGGGAAGCGGCGGGGCTGTTTCATGCGGAGCCGACGCCGGGGAAGCCGAGGTTCAGCATCTGTATTCCGCCGCCGAATGTCACGGGCAGCCTGCACATGGGCCATGCCCTGAACCATTCGGTGCAGGATACGCTCGGGCGCTGGCACAAGATGCTGGGCGACACGGTGCTGATCCTGCCCGGCGTGGACCACGCGGGAATTGCGACGCAGACAGTCGTATCCCGGCAGATTGAACGCGAAGGCCTGACCCGATTTGACTTGGGCCGAGAAAAGTTCGTCGAACGGGTCTGGGCCTGGAAAGAAGAATACGGTGACCGCATTGTGTCTCAGATGAAGCGGCTCGGCTGCGCGTATGATTGGTCCCGCCTGCGCTTTACGATGGACCCGGCGTATGCCGACGCAGTCGCGGAAGCGTTTGTACGCTTTTTTGATGCCGGGCTGATCTACCGGGGCAAGCGGATGGTGAACTGGTCGGTCGGGCTGCAAACGGTCATCTCGGACATTGAAGTGGAATCTATTGACACCGACGGCTCGCTCTGGCACATCATTTATCCGTTCAGCGACGGCTCGGGGTTCGTGACCGTGGCGACAACGCGGCCGGAGACGCTGCTTGGCGACACGGCAGTCGCGGTTAATCCTGCCGATCCGCGCTACGACGGCAAGATCGGCAAGATGCTCCGGCTGCCGCTGACGGATCGGGAAATCCCGCTGATCGCTGACGACTACGCAAGCCAAGAGTTCGGCACCGGCGCGGTCAAAATCACGCCCGCGCATGACCCGAACGACTATGAAGTGGGCCTGCGCCACAGCCTGCCGCAGATCACGGTCATCGGCTTTGACGGCAAGCTCACTACTGACGCTGGCGTTCGCTATGCCGGCATGGACCGCTTTGAGGCGCGTGATCTGATTGTCGGCGACTTGGAAGATGCCGGGGCACTCGAAAAAATCGAGCCGTACCGCCATAGCGTCCCGCACTGTGACCGCAGCAAGACTGTGATCGAGCCGCTGCTGTCCGAGCAGTGGTTTATGAAGATGGCCGGGACCGAGATAGTCCAGAAGGCCACGGAGATCGTGCGCGATGGTCAAATCGAGTTCAGCCCAGGCCGCTACGCCAAGACATATGTGGACTGGATGGACGGCATCCGGGACTGGGCCTTGTCACGGCAGCTCTGGTGGGGGCATCGCATTCCCATCTACTACAAGCCCGACGGCACTTATGTCGCCGCCCGCTCTTTGGCTGAAGCCGTGGAACGCGCCGGAACAGACCAATTGACGCAGGATGAGGACGTGCTGGACACCTGGTTTTCGTCGGCCCTGTGGCCGTTTGCGACGCTCGGCTGGCCGCGTCTGACGCCGGATTTGGATTACTTCTATCCAACTGATTTCCTGACGACGGCAGGCGAGATTTTGCGCCTTTGGGTGGCCCGCATGGTGATGATGGGACTGGAGTTCACCGGTGAAAAGCCGTTCTCCGACGTGTACATCCACGCAACGGTGCTGGACAAAAAAGGCCGTAAAATGTCGAAGATTCTCGGCAACGTCATTGATCCCGTCGAGATGATTGACAAGTACGGGGCTGATGCCCTGCGCTTCTCCCTGCTGCGCCTCGCGTCGAAAGGCCAGGACATCAAGTTCAGAGAAGACCGTGTTCCCGAAGCCCGCAACTTCGCGAACAAGCTCTGGAACGCCGCCCGCTTTGTGCTGCTGAACTTACCTGACGGTTTTGACACACGGGATTGGTCCCATGTCCTTCATGCCGAAGGCTCGCTGCCGGAGCGGTGGATTTTGTCGC
>JAABUQ010013203.1_pt1 | contig 10074 bp, 5 predicted proteins | sample 5560001 | NCBI WGS metagenome assembly JAABUQ01 (sample SAMN10711888, study PRJNA513371) | rock metagenome | isolation source: Antarctica rocks | place: Antarctica: Victoria Land, Finger Mt nord | collected 2015-12-18 | reverse complement strand
GTGCCAAGCTCGACTTACTCCGCCTGCGCGTGCTCTTGACGTAAGGTGACGTGTCTCTGGTCTACCACGGGCGCGCGGCCTACACCATCAAATGTGTGCCAGATCCACTTTCTACCTGTAATCTACAGGCGTGACAAACATCGTCTTCTTACAAAGAAAGGGAGTGATATTAGTTTCTTGTTACCCCGTGAGCGCGTGCGTAGCGGCGCGGTCAATCTTCGCGCAGACAGCTACGCAACCATGGTCGACGCCTTACACGCGGCTCTCGCTTTATACATCGACGACGGAATCACGGCCGTGCAGCGCTTCTTCGAGCGAACAAACCTCTTTGCCAATCCAGACTTCGTGCAGTTCGTGGAATTGGCTCTGAAGATGCTCCCACCAGCAACAGAGGAACATAAAGCCCTGACGGACCTGCTGCTCAGCGATGTGAAGCTGCGTGGCGCGATCCAGATACCGCTATTCGAGGGCATCGAAGCCCAAACGCATGAGCAGCCAAGGTTGCTCTGATGGGTTTACGCGATTACGACTGGGAACCATTGTACGAGCGAGATAGCAGCCATCTCGACCGTGACGTGTTAGTGCCCGCTCTGTCCCAATCAATCACCTATGACCGGAAAACGGGCTTCTTCTCGAGCTACACCCTGGCTCTCGCGGCGGCGGGCCTCAAGCGCTTTATTGATGCGGGTGGCCGCATGCGGCTGCTTGTATCGCATAAGCTATCACCCGAAGACGTCAAAGCCATGGAAGATGGGTATGACCTGCGCACCCGGCTCGGGGAAATGCTTACTCTTGCTCTCCCCGACGACAAGATCCTGGCCAATCGCCTGCGCTGCCTCGCGTGGCTCGTTGCCGCCGGCCGCCTTGATATCAAGATCGCGCTGCCCACAGACGACACGGGCAAGCTCATTGGCGGCCACTCCATGTTTCACGAAAAGGTGGGGCTGCTGACCGATACGTCCGGTGATCGTCTGTGTTTCGTTGGCAGTGTTAACGAGTCCGTCAACGCCTGGCGCGATAATCAGGAAAGCCTGACAATCTTTTGCTCGTGGGAAGGTGACGGCAAGCATATCGTGGCGCACCAGAGGTCCTTCGATCTCCTCTGGAATGGCCTGGCGCAGCGCACGCTGGTCGTAGACTTCCCCGATGCTCTACGCGACAATCTCATTGCTTTGGCGCCACCTGAGCTGCCGGCACATGATCCCGATGAGGTCGACGATCCTGTCGATGGAGAGAGCGCCGCACCCATCCTCAGCGAGCAGGACGTACACATGCGCGAGCGCACGCTCGTCGCGTTTGTCCGCGATGCGCCACGCTTCCCCGGGGCTGGAGTCCATGAGGCCATGGCCACCAGTACGGTCTCGCTCTGGCCGCACCAGGAGCACGTCATCGCAACCATTGCACAGACCTACCCGGATCGGTACCTGCTCAGCGACGAAGTCGGCCTGGGCAAGACCATCGAGTGTGGCGGCGCGCTCCGCTATCTCATCACGTCGGGACGTGTGCGGCGCGTACTCCTGCTCGTGCCAAAGGGCGTGCTTTCGCAATGGCGGACCGAGTTGCGCGAGAAGTTCGCCTTGCCCTTCTGGTGGTACGACGGCGCGACCTTCCACGATCCGTACGATGGCACGGAGACCCGTGCCTCGACGCAGCCGTGGGCTGAGCATGATCTTATCATTGCTTCCAGCCACCTCGTGCGACGCGCGGACCGCCAGGATCCCCTACTCGCTGGGCCGCCCTGGGACCTGACCGTGCTCGACGAGGCGCATCATGCGCGGCGACGCGACGTGCAAGGTCGCGGCTCGGGCATTCGGCTCAATCGCCTTCTCGACCTCCTGGGCCATCTGTCGGAGAACAAGACGCGGTCCTTGCTCTTGCTGACCGCCACTCCCATGCAGATCGACCTCATCGAGACGTGGGACCTGCTGCGCCTCCTTGATCTCGGCAGCTCGTGGGCGGTGTCTCCCGACAAGTTCCGCGCCTATTACCAGGCGATCAAGGCGGGTGTGACGACCATGAACCTGCCGCTCTTGGTATCGCTGATGGCCGATCACCTCTCGACGGGAGGGACGATTCCCCCCGATGTGCGGCGGCGCATGGACGCCGCGCTTGATCCCAATACTTGCCGGAGGCTGATCAATGCCCTCACCGACAACAGGGTCGAGGATGTGCGACGGATGCTCACCAGCCAGACACGGCCCGTGCTGGATGATGTATTCCGCTCCGCGACGCCGCTACAGGATCGCATGTTCCGCAACAGCCGCGAACGTCTGCGCGAGTATCGCCGCTGCGGGCTCTTGCACGAAAACATTGCCACCCGCCGAGTCACCGACCGCTTCCTGGCCTTCGGCAGCCCCATAGAAGTGGACCTCTACAACGAGATCGACGACTATATCAAGAACTACTTCGTCATCAAGCAGCGGTCGAGCCTCGGCTTCGTGGCCGGTATCTACCGCCGTCGTTTGACCAGTTCGCTCTACGCCTTCGCGGAAAGTCTGCGCGCCCGGCAAGAAACCCTACAGGGCAAGCGTCCAACTTTCCTTCAAGCTGACGACGCCGCGGACATGGACGACGTCACCGACGACGAGATTGCCGATGAGATCGATTCGGACGATATGCTTCGGCTGGCGCAGCAGCACGCCATCGACGCGGAACTGGGCAAGATCGACGTGATGCTGGCCAGGGTCGATCAGGTGCGCATCGACTCCAAGTTGAGCCTGTTCATGGACGACCTGCATAACTACCTGATCCGCGGGCACCGGCAGGCCATCGTCTTCACGCAGTACACGGATACTCTCGACGATATCCGCGCCCACTTGACCTCTCGCTTCGGCAACGACCTGGCCTGCTATTCGGGCCGCGGCGGTGAACGATGGCACGCGGAGAGCGCGTCCTGGGTCTCCATGACCAAAGACGACATCAAGACCCTATTCCGGCGCGGTGACATCCGCATTTTGCTGTGCACCGACGCAGCCAGTGAAGGTCTCAATCTGCAGAGCGCCGCGTTGCTCTTTAACTACGATATGCCGTGGAATCCGATGCGTGTCGAGCAGCGCATCGGTCGCATCGACCGTATCGGCCAGCCGAGCGATGTGGTCGAGATCGTCAATTACTACTACGAAGGGACGATTGAAGCCGATATCTACCGTGCTCTGCGCCAGCGCATCGGCATCTTTGAGGTCGTCGTCGGGCCGCTACAGCCGATCCTATCGGGGTTGGGCGAGCGCATCGAGACGGCCCTGATCGGGGGTGTCTCGCGCGCGAAACTCATCGCCGATTTGACCGACGACGTTGAACAGGCCCAGAAGAACGGCGTCAACCTGGAAGACTTCGCAGCCTCTGGCGTCGAGCGATGGATCACGTCGCAGCCGCTCCCGGCCCCTCCGCGCGACATCGACGCCTTGCTGCGGGGTTCCCACTACCTAGCCGACGCCGGTATCGCCTTTAGTGCGGATGAGAGCCGTCCGGGGGTCTACATCATCACGCGCCCGGATACACTGGACCTGACCGTGACATTCCTGCCGGATGTCGCGGACACCTATCCCGAAACGGTGCGCTATCTGACCTATGGGGACCCCGTCTTCGATGAGCTGCTCGCGGGCGTGCCGGCGAGTGATCTAGCTACACAGGTAAGGCGTCTCACTGCCGCCGACAGCCCCCTCGTCGCCTACGCGGGAGCCGGTGGGGCTGTCGTGACCATAGAGAGCCTGAGAGCCGCGCTGGACGACGTGGGGGCGATACCCGAAGCAGGAGTCGTCCAGGGAGTGAGCGACCGCCTGGACGCGTCGGAGCGTGTGGTACGCGACACTATCCAGAAGATTGAGAAGAGGCGTCTCAGCGCCCGGCGCGCCGGGGCGGCCGCTATGCTATCGGCGTATCTATCGCTTGTTGCGCAGGAAGCGCAGGTGGCGGCCGGCCCCGCCGTCAATACGGGCTATCTGATCAACCGTGTGCGGCCCCAAGACCGCGCGCTCCTCCAATCGTTGCATGCCTATGCGAACGCGCCGCGGACGGTGCCCATCGACTATGACAGCACTAATCCTCTTAGCGTGGGCGAGATCGCCATGGCCCTCCAGGCTCAACGGCAGCCCATCCAGAAGTTGATGCAACCCCTCACAACAAGCGGTGACTAAGAACCGCGCATCGTGATCGCTCCGTCGGGTCCGGTCACGCGGAAATCACGGAGGCAATGACCGCATGGCGCGTCGTCGGACAATCGAAGGTCGCTGCACTATTTGTCGTACGTATCACACCTGTCCTGGCTCCCGTCGTCATCCGCGCTGTTTTTTTGGTCGGATGACGACGGGAGCCAGGACACGCCGTGCCAGGACGCCCCGGCCCGCTCCACGTGCAGGGCATACGACCTCCCCTCCGGCGAATAGAGGAGCGTCAGGTCCCAGGCGCGCGGGCCGGGCGTGGAGAGGACCTGCCAATTGGGATCGCGGTCTAAGAGGTGGACAGCGGCGCGCAGGGTGGTGTCGCTGAGGGTGCCAGCGACGTAGGCGCGCACCTCGTGCGGGCTGGGCCGGGGAGACAGGGATATAGGCATGGAGCCTCCTGTTCAGGGGTCTGGCGCGCGGGCGTCCCGCAGGGGCGCCCGGCCAGACCTGCAGGGGCGCGGCCCTGTGAGGAGCATGATACGCGAGGTTGGTCCCGGCCCGCATGCCCCACACAGGCTGGGATAGAGGTCCCGTCTAGCCCGACGACAGGGCCAGGGGCAGCCGGCGCCGCAGCCCTCGTGTCCTTCCAGAGATAAAGATGTCTGCGCTGCGCATCCCTTACAGGGCTTGTGCGCCGCGTGCGAGGGGAGGCTAGCCTGGACGTGTCCGTGGCCATGGTGTGCGGGGCGAGCGTGGGGGTACAGTGGGGCCTAGTGGAGAGGGGACGGTCCGTCGTGCACTCCGGCGGCGAGGGGGCGGAGAGAGGGAGGGGAGGACCATGCGCGCGGTGATGACACGGGAGACGGGGCGGGCGCTGGGGACCCAGGTCGTGGGGACGTGCGGCCTGACGCTGGCGGCGCTGCTGAGCGGGACGCCCTACGCGGTCGCGCTGACGCTGGCGGCGTTCGTCTATGCGTTGGGCGCGATCTCAGGGTGCCATCTGAACCCGGCGGTGACGGTGGCGCTGCTGGTGGCGCGGCGGCTGTCCGTGGGGCGAGGGGCGCTCTACGTGCTGGCGCAGGGCGGGGGGCGCTGCTGGCCCGCCTGGTCGCGGATCAGGCCCGCAGGGGCGCGCTGTCCACGCACTATCAGGCCGCGCCTGCGGTGCTGGAGTTCGTAGGCTGCGGCTTCTTGCTGCTGACGGTGCTGGCTGTGGCGCACGAGACTGTGCCGGCAGCGGCGAGTGGGGTAGCGATCGGGGCGGCGGGGTTGCTAACGAGCCGGGGGGTGCTGAACCCGGCGGTGGCGGTGGCGGTGGCGATGGGGCTGGCGCTGACACCGGCGACGTGGGCCGCGCTGTTGAGCGGGGTGGCGTGCGCGGACCTGTTCCGGGTTCTGGCGCCGGCCGTAGCGGGAGAGGGCCGCAGCAGGAGAGGGCGCGGCGCCGGCCAGCCCAAGCGGCGCGGGCCGGGGCGGGCGTGGGCCACGCCGCTGGCTGGAGACGAGGCAGGCGGGACGGGAGGGATGCGGGTCGTCTCCGACAGGGCAGCGGGTGCATGAGGGCATGGTCTGTCGCCGGCGAGCCCTAGTGGGTCATGTTGCATTTGATGCGGCCATTCCAGCGCCCCGATCACACGTGTTTGGCCGGTAGAGTAGTCCCGCTTTAGTTGTAGGTTGACCACTAGGTGTATACGGCAAGCTAAAGCACAGGTTCTTGGGCGCTTTTGATGTTGCTGCCCGAGAGGGACGTTTGAACCATAGTGCAAGATCCAGAGCGATTGTTTCCACGAAATGGCAGTAGTCACTGGCTAGACAGCGAAATGGTCAACCGGCCTTGCACTATCCCAACCATGGCGCCCAGCGACGAAGCCCAGCAACAAAACGAGGGCTCACGCGTTGCGAGACCTGAACCGCTCTTATTCCTGTTGTTCATGTGCCATGTCAATATAACGTTAGCCAACCACCAACCCCACGACTTCTCGTCGTTGCCGCCGCACATCGACACGGACATCGGGTGCATCAAAAGCGCCCATGAGCCTATGGTGATGAGGCTCACGAAATTGAGGACTAATAGATGAGCGCAACAGGACGAATGGGCCTCACGTCCAGAGGCGGGGATAGTCTATACTCAGGGCAGACGTGGGCGGGAGGGCCAGAAAGCCTCAACGTCGTCGGGGCCGTACCCGGCGCGCATCGTGTCCACTTCGCCCACCGTCCACTGTCACGGATGAGGAGAAGACCCCGATGCGTACCGTCTCACGCCCGTTGTCCTGGCTGCTCGCCGGCCTGTTCATGCTTGGAGGATCCACCCTGGTCCCCTCCTCCTCATCCGTCGCTCACGCCGCCGTTGTCGTCGGCGCGGCGCGGGCAGCCAACCCGCTGATGAGCACGACGCCCACCCCCGCCGCGCCCGTGAGCGCGACCGCTGCCGTGACGCCATCCGCCTCCGCCACCCCAATGGGGCCGGCGGCAACGCCACCCGTGACCACCACCACCACCACGACCGCGACGAGCACGGCCGCCGCGACCATCTCTGGCACCACCAGCACGATGACCACGGCCACGCCAACCGCCGTGCCGCTCACGCCCACGACCGCCGCGACCGCCGCGACCGCCGCGCTGTCTACAACGGCGAGCGTCACGCCGACGGCCACCACCAACGCGGGGGCAAGCGCCGCGCGCGTCGACGCCGGCGCGCGCTCCGTGCTGCTGGCCTCGCCCCTGACCTCCGGCCCCTGCCCCACCGGCTGGACCTGCGCCGACATCGGCGGCCCCGCCCTCGCTGGCGGCCAGACGCTCTCCGGCGGCACGTGGACCGTGCAGGGCGCCGGCGACCTCTACGGCTCCTCGGATCAGTTCCACTTCGTGTGGCAATCCGTCGCCGGCGACGGCGGCGTCACCGCCCGCGTGGTCACCCAGACCACCGACGCCTCGCCCTACGCCAAGGCCGGCGTGATGCTACGCCAGGATAGCTCCGCCGGCGCCCCCTTCTACGATGCCTTCGTCGCCTCCTCCGGCTTCGTCGACGTGCTGTACCGCTCCACGGCGGGCGCCGTCGCGGTCGATGTGAGCGGCCCCGGCGGCGGCGCGCCCGTCTACCTCAAGGTGGCGCGCGTCGGCAATGCTTACACCGCCTACACCTCCTCCGACGGGCTCTCCTGGGCGGCGGTCCCCGGCTCGACGGTCAGCATCGCCATGACGGGGGCCGCGCTGGGCGGTCTGGCCGTGGCCTCCAGCAACGACAGCGCCCTGGAAACGGCGACGATCGACTCCGTGCTGGTCAGCGCCTGCCCGAGCGGCTGGAGCTGCGCCGACGTGGGCAGCCCCGCCCTGCCCGGCGGCCAATCCCTATCCAACGGCACGTGGACGGTGCAGGGCGCCGGCTACGGCATCTTCGGCTCCTCCGACCAGTTCCACTATGCCTGGCAGACCGTGGCCGGCGACGCCTCCATCAGCGCGCGCGTCATCAGCCAGACCAACGTGACCGCCTACGCCAAGGCCGGCGTGATGCTGCGGCAGGACGCCACGCCCGGCACCGCCTCCTACTACGCCTACATCGACACCGACCCCACCTACCCTGGCGTCAACGTGGAGTACCGCAACGCGGCGGGAGCCACCACCGTCGGCCTGGCCAACCCGGGCAACACGCCGCCGGTCTCCCTCAAGGTGGCGCGGGCCGGCGCGACCTACACCACTTACACCTCGGCCGATGGCGTGACCTGGACGGCGGTACCCGGCTCAGCGGTCACCTTCAGCGCCACCAATACGTTGCTGGCGGGCCTGGCCGTGACCTCGGACTGCGCCAACGGCCTCAGCACGGGGACCTTCGACGGCGTGGCTGTGACCTCCCGCTCCAGCGGCCTGATCCCCTGGCACCCGCACCAGAGCGTCTCCTTCGGCGGCGGCCTCGCGGCCAGCGTGGACCTCGCCGACGGCCACGTGGATGTCTCGGCGGGTGACCTGAGCGTGCCGGGCCGCCGCCTCGGCCTGGCGCTGGGCCACACCTGGGATAGCTGGCTGGCCCAACACGGCAACGCCACGGCGGCGGGACCCGGCTGGGTCAGCAGTCTTACGCCGCGCATGGGCGGCGTGCTGACCCAGACCGTGGTCTACACCGACGCCTCGGGCGCGCAGTGGGACTTCCCCTACCAGGGCGCCCCCAACGGAAGCGGCCCCTACACCGCCTACGGCACGCCGCCGGGCCAGCCCTGGCTGCTCAGCACCTCAGCTATCACCGGCTTCGTCCTGACGAACTACCTCAGCGGCGAGTCCTGGAGCTTCGATACGCAGGGCAGATACACGTCCGCTACCGACGCCTACGGCAACCGGAACACCATGACGCAGGGGCCGAGCGGCAGCACGGCGCAGACCAACAGCGGCGGGCGGGCGCTGGCCTTCACCTATAGCAATGGCCTGCTCTCCGACGCGCAGAGCCCCCTATGGCAGAGCGGCGGGGCCGGCGCGGCGGGCAGCCAGCACGTCAGCTATGGCTACAACGCGCAGGGCCAGTTGACCACCCTCACGCGCGGGGCGGGCACGCCCGACGCGCTGACCGCCACCTTCGGCTACAGCGGCACGCAACTGGTCACCGTGACCACGCCCGCCCCACAGGCCTGGTCGCTGGGCTACGACGGGCAGGGCCGCCTGACCACCATCACAAGCCCGGTCTCCGGCACACTGGGTCAGGCCGGCTACACCCCCGCCTACGCCACGCAGGTCACGTACGTGCCGGGCCTGACACAGGTGATCCGCGGCCTGGGCGCCGCGGGAGCCCTGACCACCACCACCACCCTCGACGCGCTCGGTCAGGCCACCCAGACGCAGGACGGCCAGGGCCACACGAGCAGCGCCAGCTACGACGCCGACCACGACGTGACCAGCAGCAGCGACGCCAACGGCAATACCACGACCTACGCCTACAGCTATGTGGGACCGGGCGGCAGCGTGGGCCTGCTGACCGGGACCACGCGGCCCGCCGTCGGCCTCTACGCGCCCGGGACCACCCCGACCACCTCCACCGTCACCAACCGCTACGACCCCGCCACGTATGACCTGCTGGAGACGGACCGGCCCGAGGGCGGCGTGACCCGCTACGCCTACGACGGCGCGCACTCCCCGATCACCACTACCGTGTTCACCGGCTACGGCAATTGCTTGCAGGCGCAGACCGCCGGCCGCACGGGCGCCATCGCGCCGAACGGCTTGCCGCAGTGCACCTACCTCTGGCGGGCCAGCGTCAGCCGCTACGATGGGTACGGGGAGCGCGTCACCGCCATCGACGGCCGTGGCCTGAACGTGACCCAGGATGCCGCCGCCACCGTCACGCTCGACCCGGTGAACGCCCCGCTCTACACGCGTCACGACGCCTACACCGCGCAGGGCGACCTGCGCAGCGAGAGCACGCCGCCGCTCACCACCACCCTCAACGGCGTCACCACCTCCGGGCCGGTCACCACTACCGACGGCTATGATGGCGACGGCAACCAGACGGCTGTGACGTCGGCCAACGGCAATACCACAACCATGGCCTACGACCACCTCGGCCGCCAGACCTCCACCACCTTGCCGCAGGTGACGCTCTACAACGGCAGCAGCAGCACGCCCACCAGCAGCACCGGCTACGACGCCGACGGCAACACCATTCGGTCGAGCAACGCCAACGGTGAGGTCACGACCAGCAGCTACGACCCCTGGCAGCGGTTGGTCGCGACCACCAACCCGGTCAGCGGGACCGCGCTGTATACCTACACCGCCACCGAGCAGACGGCCACGCGCGATCCGCAGGGCAACGTCACCGCCAGTCAGTACGACGCGGCCGGCCGCCTGACCCTGACCACCGACCCGTCCAACAACACCACGCAGTATCAGTACGACGCGGTGGGCAACACCGTGGCCATCACCGGCGGCGCGGCGGGTGCGGCCACCACGGTCGAAACGCGCGCCTACGACGCGCGCAACGAGGTCGCCACCGACA
>JAABUQ010013202.1_pt1 | contig 10074 bp, 9 predicted proteins | sample 5560001 | NCBI WGS metagenome assembly JAABUQ01 (sample SAMN10711888, study PRJNA513371) | rock metagenome | isolation source: Antarctica rocks | place: Antarctica: Victoria Land, Finger Mt nord | collected 2015-12-18 | reverse complement strand
GAGAACGCAAATCATCAGAATAAGGACGTGCCATTGCCGCTGGCCTCCAATCCAGCCAGCAGCTTGAATCACATCTCAGCCCGCGCCGGAATCGTGATTCGGACAGATACGAACGTGCTCTAGAGCAAGATGCCTTTAGCTTGAACCGCTTTTTCAAGCTAAAGGCATGAACTTGCTCGTCAAAATCATCTAGAGCGTGATCACGCTCTAGTGTCGTGAACCCCGCGCGAGCCACCGGCCGCGTTGATCATCCTGCGCGAGCCTGTTACCTGCCAGGGGTCACGCAGCGCCACAGGCATCCGAGCAGGTCAGACTAGTCCATGACGCGACACCTGCCGGCCCGACTGACGCGCTGGCTCGGCGCACACCAGATCGGGCTTTCGCTGCTGCTGCTGTTCGCCTGGACCGAAGAGACCGCCTGGCGGCTGCCGGGCGACGCCTCCTACGACCTGCTGAACTACCACCTGTACGGACCGTTCGCGCTGCTGCACGGCAAGTGGGCGCGCGACATCGCGCCGGCGCAGAGCCAGGGCTTCCTGCCGCCCACCAACGACATTCCCTACTACCTGCTCGCCCGGCACGTGCACGGCATCCACCTGCTCCACCTGCTGCTGGCGCTGCCCGCCATAGCCGCGATCTGGCTGTCGTTCCTGATCACGCTGCGGCTGCTTCGCGCCACCGGCGTCGTCGAACGCCTGGTGGCGCTGCTGGCGATCCTGATCGGCGCCACCGGGGCCGCCACGCATCCGGTGCTGGCGACCGCGATGAGCGACATGATCCCCTGCTCGCTGGTGCTCGGCGCCCTGCTGCTGCTGCTGCGCCACGCCGACGCCTCGGTCTCCGGCAGCCTGCCGCGCGGGCCGTCCGAGACGCTGCTGCACCTGCTGCCCGGCCTGCTGGTCGGGGTGGCGCTGGGGCTGAAGCTCACCTTCTCTTACGCTGCGGTCGGCCTGCTGGCGGCGCTGCTGGCGCGTCCCGACGTCTATCCGCTGCTTCGGCTCAGGATGGCCTTCCTGTTCTGCGTGGGCGTCGGCCTCGGCACGCTGGCCGCCGGCGGCTGGTGGTGGTGGCGCCTGGGGCAGCTCACCGGCAACCCGGTGTTCCCACTCTACAACAACTTGTTCCACTCGCCGCTCGCCGTGGCCGGCGACTTCGTCGACCGCCGCTTCTTCCCTCGCGACGCGCTGCACTGGCTGCTCTACCCGTTCCTGTGGGCAATCCGGCGGGCACCGATGGTCACTGAGCTCGACGAGCCGATGCGCGACCCGCGCCTGGCCCTGGCGCTGCTGGCCGCGGCGGCAATCCTGCTGCGCTCGTTCCGCAGCTCTGACGCCCGGCGCGGCCAGGCCCGCTTCGCCGGCATCTTCTTCCTGCTGTCGTTCGTGCTGTGGGAGCTGCAGTTCTCGATCTTCCGCTACCTGTCGGTGCTCGAGCTGCTGAGCGGCACCATGCTGGCGATGCTGGCGCTCGACATCGCGCAGGACGCGCGTGCGCGCAGGATGATGCTGGCGCTGTCGGTGCTGCTGCTTGCCGGGTTGCGGCTCTACACGGTCTACCCGAACTGGGGTCGGCTCGCGGAGCCGGGCGGCCGTTCGCTCGCGGTGCAGATACGGGCGCTGCCGCCCGACTCGCTGGTGCTGATCCTCGACGCGGCGCCGCTCTCCTACCTGGCGACCTTCGAGCCGGACTCGGTGCGCTTCGTAGGGGCCAACAACAACCTGACCCAGCCGCAGCATGACGGCCCGATGCAGCAGCGCATCCGTGCCGCCATCGACGCCCAGCGCACCGACTTGTACGGCCTGGAGAAGCCCGACTTCGAGCCTGGCAGGGCCGATCGCACCCTGGCCGCCTACGGGCTGCGCCGCGCCGGCTGCGAGAGGGTCACCGGCGGCATGGTCGGCAGCAGCACCAGGCTCTGCGTCCTGTCCCGGTAGGGCAAGATGCTCATCGAAATTATCTAGAGCGTGTCAGCCACGGACGATCTCGTAGAGCGCCACCGCCGCGGCGTTGGAGACGTTCAGGCTCTCCATGGCACCCGGCATACGCAGCCCGGCGACCTCGTCGCAGGTCTCCCGGGTGAGACGGCGCAGCCCGTCCCCCTCGGCACCGAGCACGAGGGCGACGCGGCGGTTCCTGAAGGCGGCACCATCCAGGATGCCGCCGCCCGCATCGAGGGCCACGGTCCACAGGCCGACAGCCTTCAGCGCCACCAGCGTGCGCGACAGGTTGACCGCGCGCAGCAGCGGCATCGTCTCCAGCGCGCCGGACGCGGCCTTGGCGAGTGCCCCGGTCTCCTCCGGCGCGTTGCGGTCCTGCACGATCACCGCCGCCGCGCCGAACGCCGCCGCCGAGCGCAGGATGGCGCCGACGTTGCGCGGGTCGCTGACCTGATCCAGCACCAGCACCGGCCCTGGACGCTGCAGCGTGTGCTCCAGCGAGGGCGGCGCCAGCGGATCGGCGAGCAGGGCGGCGCCCTGGTGCACCGCATCGCGTCCGACCAGCGCATCGAGCTTGGCGCGCTCGGTGCGCTCGACCGCGAGCGGCCAGGCGCTGCCGAGCCGTGCGGCGAGGGCCGCTTCCGCCTCCTCGGTCAGCAGCAGCCGGCGCAGCCGGCGGTGCGGGTTGAGCAGTGCCGCTGCCACCGTGTGCAGCCCGTAGAGCCAGTGACCGCCACCCGGCGGCGCGTTGCGCGAGCCCGACTGCCTGGTCGGCTGGCCGGGATGCAGGCGGGACTTGCCGTCCGCCTGGGCGGGTCTTCCGGGGGGTCTGGATCGCATGGCACGCCTTATAGCCACCGGGCGCCGCGCCGTCACGGGACCCCGCCGACATGGCGTTGACAGCGGGGTCGATCGGCCCTAGGTCGCTGCCCACCGGAGGGGTGCCCGAGTGGCTAAAGGGGGCGGACTGTAAATCCGCTGGTTATGCCTACGTTGGTTCGAATCCAACCCCCTCCACCAAGGCAACGCGGCTGCCACCGGCTTGGACCTGACGCTATGTGCGGACGCTACGTCTCGACGCTGCCGCCGAGCGACCTCGCCGAGATCTTCGGAGCGATGGGCGAGCTGCCCAACTACGCGCCGAGCTGGAACGTGGCGCCGACCAACCGCAGGCCGGTGCTGCGTCGGCATCCGGAGTCCGGGGAGCGCCGGCTCGACCTGCTGACCTGGGGGCTGGTGCCGCACTTCACCAAGGACCTGAGATCCGCACGCAAGCCGATCAACGCGCGGGCCGAGACCGCCGCCACCTCGGGCATGTTCCGCGGCGCCCTGGCGCGACGGCGCTGCATCGTGCCCGCCGACCTGTTCTACGAGTGGAAGGCGGAGGCGGACGGCAAGCAGCCGTTCGCGGTCGGCCGCCACGACAGGCGTCCGTTCGCGTTCGGCGGCCTGTGGGAGAGCTGGACCCAGCCCGACGGCACCCTGCTGCGCAGCTACGCCATCATCACGACCGCGGCGAACGCCGACATGACGTGGCTGCACCACCGGATGCCACTGGTGCTGGAGCAGGAAGCCTGGCCGGCCTGGCTCGGCGAGGATGCCGGCGCCGCCGCGGCCCTGATGCAGCCGGCGCCTCCCAATACGCTGCGCATGTGGCCGGTCGCGCGCCTGGTCAACAACGTCCGCCACGACGGTCCCGAGCTGATCGAGCCGATCCCGGACGGCGCCGGAGCCGCGCCGGTGGAAGCCCCCAATAGCGCATAGGCCCGAACAACGCGTAGGAGGGGCCTCAGCGGAACGGCGTGCTGCCGTACCAGCGGTCGCGGGTGCCCCTGTAGTGCCGTTCCGGGTCGTAGATCGGCACCGGCAGGTCGAGGCCCGCCGCACTCAGGCCGCCGGTCACCGCGAGCAGCTGCAGCCCGGCCACGTACTCGTCGCGCAACGCCGTGGCCAGGTCGACCCGCGCCGTGAGCAGTTCCTGCCGCGCGTTCAGCACCTCCAGCACGGTACGGGCGCCGACCGACTGCTGGCGCGCGATGCCGCGCTCGGCGACGATGTTGGCGGCGATCGACACGCGCTGCTGCGCCACCCGGACCTGCGACGCCGCCAGCGTATCCAGCGCCGTCATCGCCTGCTGCCGCGCCGCGCGCAGCACCGTCTCGACCTGCAGCGCGGTGCGCAAGGCGGCCTCCTTCGCCTGCCTGGTCTCCGCCGATACCGCGCCGCCCTGGTAGAGCGGCACCGAAAGCTGCAGCCGTCCCTCCACGATATGGTCGCGCTGGTGCTGCAGCTGCACGTCGGTCTCCTTGACACGGGCGCCCTCGAAGACCGCCGAGATCCTCGGCAGCAGCCCGGCCCTCGCGATATCGATGCCGGCACGGCTCGCCTGCAGCGACAGCCGCGCCGCCGACACGTCGAAGTTCGCGGCCTCGACCCGCTGCAGCACGGCGTCGCGGCCCGCCGGAAGCCGGAGCCTTGTGTCGGGTATCGACAGCAGCCCCGGCGGCTCGCCGACCTGCTGCTCGAACACCGCGCGCGACGCGGCGAGCTGGCCCTGCACGCGCGCGGTGGCGGCGCGCTGGTCGGCGAGCCGCGCATGCGCCTGCGCCACGTCGGTCTCGGTGACGGCGCCGGCGGCGAAGGCCTGCGCGGTGGCGTGCAGCGAACGTTCCAGCACGCCGGACTGGTTGGCGTTCAGCGTGACGATGGCCTGGTCGCGCGCGACGTCGAGATAGGCGGTGGCCGCCTCCAGCAGCACCGCCGCCTCGCTCGCCTGCAGTGCCGCGCGCTGCGCCCGCACCAGCGCCTCGGACTGCGCCACCTGCGCCCGCACCCGGCCGCCGGTATAGAGCGGTTGGGTCAGCGACAGCACCGCCTGCTGCGGCACGCGGCGTTCCGGCTGGTGCCTCCTGTCGATCGTGTCGAACACCGCGGAGGCGCCCGCATCTCCATCGAGCTGCACCGTCGGACGCCATCCGGAGAGGGCGCGCGGCACCCCCTCGTCGATCTCGCGCAAACGCTGCCGCTCGATGGCGAGCTGCGGGTTGGTGAGATAGGCGCGGGCCAGCGCACCGCTGAAGGTGGGGTCGAGCTGGCCGGCTCGCGCCGGGGGATCGAGCTGGCCGGCTCGCGCCAAGGGGGCAACCAGCACGAGCATCGCGGCCAGGCCGAAGCGGGCCACGGTCCCGATCATGCCGGCGCCCTGGGGATGCGGACTTCGGCGATCGCCAGCACGATCAGCATGCCGCCGATCGCGACCAGGCCGAGCATGCCGTAGGTGTCGGCGGTCGCCAGCACGGTCGCCTGTATGCGGGCGGCGCCGGCGAGGCTGGCCGGGCCGCCGGCGCCCGCGGGCAGCGCGCCCGTCACCAGGTGCTCGACCAGCACGTTCGAGTGCACCCGCTCGCGCACCGTCAGCACGCCGGTGACGATGGCGCCGCCGATGCTGCCGGCCAGGGTCCGCACCACGTTGAACAGGGTGGCGCCGCTCAGCGCGTCCTGCGGCCGCAGCACCGAGGTCGAGGTGAGCAGCAGCCCCACCATGACCAGCGGCTGCCCGCAGGCGACGACGATGCTGGACGCCAGCAGGTCCGGCACCGCCCAGTCGCCGTCGATGAAGGTGGCGAGCCGGCAGCCGAGTGCCACCAGCGCCAGGCCGCAGGCCAGGCCGACGCGGGTATCGATCCGGCGCATCAGGAATGGCGCCAGCGCGCACACGCCGACCTGCGCCATCGCCGCCCAGATCAGCACCTCGCCGACCTGCAGCTCGCGGAAGCCGCGCACCTGGGTGCCGTACTGGGTCACGACGCTGGAGGTGACCAGCAGCGTCAGGCTGAACGGGAAGATCATCAGCAGGCCGCAGACGAGGTTGCGCCTGCCCAGCAGCCGGAGGTCGATCAGGGGCTTCTCGATGCTGAGCTCCCACAGCACGAAGGCGGCGAGCAGCAGGGCGCCGACCACGAACAGGGTCACGATCAGCGGCGAGCTGAACCAGTCCAGCCGCTGCCCCTCGTCGAGGGCGATGGTGAAGATCGACGCGCACAGCGACATCAGCAGCATGCCCGGATAGTCCGCGCCGGTCATGCCCTCGCCGCGCGCCGGCTCCACGGGCAGGCCGGTGAGCACCAGCAGCATCGAGACCGGGCAGATCAGGACCCCGAGGTAGAACACCGACTGCCAGCCGACCAGCTCGGTCAGCAGGCCGGATACCGTCTCCGCCAGCAGCGGCGTCGCCGTGGTCACCAGGGCGTAGAAGGCGAAACCGACCACGCGCTGGTGCAGCGGCATGAAGCGGAGCAGCGTCGCCAGGAACAGCGGGATCAGCGCGCCGCCGCCGAGGCCCTGGAGGAAGCGGAACCCGACCAGCCACGTGTAGCTCGGCGCCGAAGGACAGGCAGCGCCGGCGAGCGTCAGCAGCGTGATCGCCAGCGCGATCGCCCGGCGCGGCGAGATGATGCTGGCCAGCCAAGGCGTCAGCGGCACCACCGCGATCTCGGCGACGTTGTAGGCGTTGCCGACCCAGGATGCCTCGTCGATGCCGATCCCGAAGCCGCCCCTGAGGTCGGCCAGGGCGAACGTGGTCAGGCGCGTGTCGAGGTTGGAGGCGAAGGCGGCGAGCACCGCGCCCACGATACCGAGCTTCAGCGACCGGGTCAGCGGCGGTGGGCCGGAGGGCGGCTTGCCGTCGGGTCCCGGCGGCGGCGGGCGCGGCGCCAGCATGGCGAGCAGGCTCACGGGACGGCTCCGGTATCGATCCGGACCTCCGCCGAGAGGCCGGGCCGGAGCATCCCGGCCAGCCCGGGCCGCCCGTCGAGGGCATCCCGGTCGATGGCATCGCGGTCGAGGACGATCTTGACCGGCACGCGCTGCACCACCTTGGTGAAGTTGCCGGTGGCGCGGTCCGGCGTCAGCACCGAGCCGAGCGCCTGGCTCGCCGGCTCCAGGCTGTCGACATGGCCTGCCAGGCGCAGCCCGGGCAGCGCGTCGACGGTGACCAGCGCCCGCTGCCCGGGCCGCACGTGGGTGAGCTGCACCTCTCGGTAGTTCGCCACCACCCAGACGTCCCGCAGCGGCACCAGCGTGATCAGCGCCCGGCCTGGTGACACGTATTCGCCGCGCCGGGCCAGTCGCGCGGTCACCACCCCGTCGGACGGCGCCGTGATCCGGGTATGGCCGAGCTCGACCCGCGCCAGCGTCAGCACCGCGCGCTGCGCCGCCAGGGTCGCGCGACGGGCCTGCAGCTCTGCCCGCAGCACGCCGAGCCGGGCCTGCGCCGCGCTGAGCGCGCGCCGGTCGCCCTCCACGGTGGCACGCTGGCGCTGCTCGGCGGCGACCGCGTCCTGCCAGTCGCGCTGCAGGAACGACTCCGTGTGCAGCAGGCTGTCCTGGCGCAGCCGCTCGAGCCGGACCCGTTCGAGGTCGGCCTGCCCGCCCTGGATGGTGGCGGCACCGACGCCGAGCCGGGCCACCTGCAGGGCCAGCTCTGCCTCGCCCTCGGCGACGTCGGCCTCCGCCGCGGCGACCTCGGCGGCCGACTGGTCGAGCCTAGCCCGATAGTCGCGGTCGTCGACCTGGAACAGCAGCTCGCCGGCATGCACGAACGCGTAGTCACCGACCGGCACCGCGGCCAGGAAGCCGCCGGCGCGGGTGGCGAGCTGGGTGGGGTTGCCCTGTAGCATGGCGTCGTCGGTGCCGCGCCGGTCCGTGGGGCCGATCAGGACGTTCCAGTCGATGGCGAAGGCGGCGACGGCCAGCACCATCAGGACCAGGACCACCGCGCGTGCCAGGATGTTGCGCATTACCGGTCGGTTCCGGTGAATACCGTCGCGGTCGCCGACATGCCGGGCCGCGCCAGGCCGCGCAGCCGGCTGCCGTGCCAGTCTATCGCGATCCGCACCGGGACACGCTGCACCACCTTGGTGAAGTTGCCGGTCGCGTTGTCGGCCGGGATGGCGCTCAGCAGGCCGCCGGTGGTCGGCGAGAGGCCCGCCACGTGCCCGTCGAGCGGCTCCCGGGGGAACGCATCCAGCACCAGCCGTGCCGGCTGGCCGATGCGTATGTCGGTGATCTGCCGCTCGGTGAAGTTGGCGTCCACCCATACGGTGTCGAGCGGCGTCAGCACGACGACCTGGCTGCCGGTGCGCAGCAGGTCGCCCTCACGGACCAGCCGGGCGCCGAGGGTGCCGTCGAACGGCGCCGCGAGCCGGGTCCACCCCAGGGTGATCCGCGCCAGGCGGAATGCTGCCTGCCGGGCCTGCAGCGTGGCCTCGGCCTGCCGGCGTTGCGCGGCCAGCGCATCCGCCTGGCGCTCCTGCACCACCACCCTGGCCTGCCCCGACGCGACGTCCGCCTCGGAACGACGCTGGCTGGCCTGCGCGCGCTCGAAGTCGCGCCGCTCGCCGAGGTCGGTGTGCAGCAGGAGCCGTTGCCGGCGCAGCTCGGGGGCGGCACGGCCGGTATCGGCGACCGCCGCGACCTCGCCGGTGCGAGCCTGCGCGACCTGTTCGGCAAGCTGGCCGACCTGCGCGTCGAGCGCCTGCAGGCGGGCCTGGGCCGCCGCCACCTGTGCCTGCGCCTGGTCGGCCTGGGCGCGATAATCGTCATCCTCGATCTGCGCCACCAGCTCGCCCGCATGGACGCGCTGGTTGTCGGCGATCGGCAGTCGCCGCAGGTAGCCCTGCACGCGCGCGGAGAGCGGCGTCGTGTCGCCGCCGACATAGGCGTTCTCGGTCTGCGGATCGTGACGCCGCGCACGCGGGCTGTCGAACGAGAGCAGCGCGACCGCCACCACCGTCAGCAGGGACAGGCCGACCACCAGCAGGATCGCCCTGCGCCGGACGCTGCGCGGAGGCGTCGCTTCTGTCTCGGTCATCCACGGTCTCGTAGGGAGTGGAGCGGGCGGAGGGAATCGAACCCTCCTCGGTAGCTTGGAAGGCTACTGCATTACCACTATGCTACGCCCGCGTATCACCTCGACGCTCTGTAACGCCCGGCCAGGGTCGGCCGCAAGGGCTGCCGCAACGGCCGCCTGAAATCCGGTCCCGGCGCCGCGCAGCCCTTGACTTTGCAACCTGCTCAGCTTCTTTACGCCCCCTGCGTCGGGTTCGCGCGATGCAGGGGCGTAGCTCAATTGGCTAGAGCGCCGGTCTCCAAAACCGGAGGTTGCGGGTTCGAGACCCTCCGCCCCTGCCAGTCGTCCGCCGGTTCCGTGCAGGGTCCGGCCATCCAGGGCGGGTCGGGATCACATCAATCAAGAAGGTGCGGCGTGGCGGTCAGTCCTGCGAAATTCGTGCGCGAGGTACGCGCCGAGGTGACCAAGGTCACCTGGCCTTCGCGTCGTGAGACGCTGGTCACCACCGGGCTGGTGCTGGCGATGGCGGCCCTGACGGCAGTGTTCTTCTTCGCCGTCGACCAGATCATCCGCCTCTGCGTCGGCAGCCTGTTCGGCCTGGGAGGCTGACGTCCATGGCGAAGCGTTGGTATGTCGTTCACGTATATTCCGGGTTCGAGAAGAAGATCGCCCAGCAGATCAAGGAGCAGGCCCAGCAGAAGGGCCTGGCCGACCATTTCGACGAGGTGCTGGTGCCCTCCGAGGAGATCGTCGAGGTGCGTCGCGGCCAGAAGGTCAATGCCGAGCGCAAGTTCTTTCCCGGCTACGTGCTGGTCAAGATGGAGCTGACCGACGACGCCTGGCACCTGGTCAAGGACACGCCCAAGGTCACCGGCTTCCTCGGCAGCCGGATGCGTCCATCGCCGATCAGCGACGGCGAGGCCGAGCGGATCATGAAGCAGACCCAGGAGGGCGTGGAGCGTCCGCGTCCGGCGGTGCTGTTCGAGATCGGCGAGCAGGTGCGCGTGGCGGATGGCCCGTTCACCAGCTTCAACGGCACGGTCGAGGAAGTCGACGAGGAGAAGGGCCGCCTGAAGGTCAGCGTCTCGATCTTCGGCCGCTCCACCCCGGTCGACCTGGAATACAGCCAGGTCGAGAAGGTCTGATACCAGCCGCCCTATGTGTTTGGTCCCGGGATGAGGTGACGTGGGTTTAGTTTGAAGACATCGGGCGTTGTCGTCCAGGCGTGGCAGACAGCTTCGAAGGGTGTCTTCCACCGGATGGCTTTGAGGTGCTTGGCGAAGTTGT
>JAABUQ010013201.1_pt1 | contig 10075 bp, 7 predicted proteins | sample 5560001 | NCBI WGS metagenome assembly JAABUQ01 (sample SAMN10711888, study PRJNA513371) | rock metagenome | isolation source: Antarctica rocks | place: Antarctica: Victoria Land, Finger Mt nord | collected 2015-12-18 | reverse complement strand
GCCGGGGTCGGTCGCGGCACGGGTGGCGTCGCCGACGTAGCGCCGTCCCGGCTCCCCGGCCGACCGGGCCGTGATGGCGCTCTGGCCGTCGAACGGCAGGTCGAGCAGGTTGCCGGTCATCATCGGGTTGACCGCGTAGCGGATGCGAACTGTCGGGTCGGCCACGGCGCGCCAGGCCGAGCCCATCCACTCCAGCGGCTGCCAGCCTCCGGACTGCGCCGCCGTGGCCCACGGGCCGGGGTTGGCGTCGGCCTGCACCAACACGTCGGTGCCGAGCGCGTCCAGGCAGGGCACGTAGGTCCGGCGTACGTCCGCGCAGGGGTCACCGGCTGGCCGGACTGTGCCGAAGTCGTAGCCGTACTGGAATGCCGGCAGGCTGGTCGCGAAACCCAGCCGCAGGCCGCCGACGGTGACCGGCTTCAGGTTGGCGCGCGCCGCCTGCCCCCCGGCCGGGCCCGGGTCGATGCCGAGCACGCTGGTCTCGATCGCGGTCAGCGGCACCTTGCCGTTGCGGGCCAGCACCCTGCCGTCGGGGCCCCACAGGACGGTCTGGTTGGTGACGCGGGGGCTGGTCGCCACCCACGTGGGGCCGTCCGGCACGGCGGGGTCGCGCAGGGCAGCGACGTCGGCCGGATCGGTGCTGCGCCGCAGGTCCGCCTCGTCGACGCCCGCGACGAGGTAGATGCCGTGCTCGCGCGCAAGGTCGGCGAAGGTCTGCTCGAACGCCCTGCCCAGGGTGTCGCTGGCCGCGGTCAGCAGCGCCTTCTGGGGGTTCAGCGGGCCGAACCGCCGGGTGTACTCGGCGACCTGCGGCCCGTACGCCTCGCGGAGCCGGGCCAGCGCGTCGAGCACGCCCGTCGAGTGCGCCCGCGCCGGCGCACCGCGGTCACCGAGAGCCAGCAGCGACAAGCCGATGTCCTCCGGCAGCACCGCCAGCAGCCGCCGGCCGGAGACGCGCAGCGGCAGGACGAGGTCCGCCAGCAGGCACTCCGTCCGGTGCTGCCAGCTGGCGTAGCTGGTCAGGGGGCGCAGGCTCTGCTGGTACTGGACGGCGACGACGCGCAGGGAACCGTGGTCGTCAGCTGCACCCGTGGCCGGAGCCCAGCGGGGCGGCCGCTCGGCTACGCAACCGGCTGCAGCAGTAGCAGCCGCCGAGCCAGCGCGGGTGCCCGCATCGGCAGGCGTGGCGGGCCGCGAGGAACTGCCCGACGAACAGGCCGATGCCAGCACGACGGAGGAAGCGACCGCAGCAACGCCACAGAGGACCCGGACCGGCAGCACTCGGGCAGTATCCACCGCCGGACCAAGCCCAGCGCATCGCTGCCGTCCGTTGTCAGTACCGCTGGCCTGCACCTCAGCTCGTGGTGCCCGCCGGCTCCCACGTCCCGTTGATCACAGCGAGGACGTCGGAGCCGTACCGGTCGAGCTTGGTCACACCGATGCCGGACAACGTGCGCAGCTCCGCGTCGGAGCCGGGCCGGGCCCGGGCCACAGCCGCCAGGGTCGCGTCGGTGAACACCACGAAGGCGGGCTGCTTCTGCTCGCGCGCCCGCTCGGCGCGCCAGGCGCGGAGCCGCTCGAACACCAGGGCGTCGTCGCCGTCGAGCCCTGCTCCCTCTGCGCCGCGCGCAGACCGCCCGCGCCCGGCGCGCTGGCCCACGACCGGCTGCTGCGGCAGCAACGGCTCGATGAAGCGCGACGGCCGCCGGGGCCGCCGGCCCGCCTCTCGGCTCCGCGCGTAGGACAGGCACAGGTGACGGCGAGCCCGGGTGATCCCGACGTAGAGCAGCCGCCGCTCCTCCGCCACCTGCTCGTCGGTCGTCGCGTGACTGATCGGCAACAACCCTTCGGTCAGGCCGACGAGGAAGACGGCCTCCCACTCCAGACCCTTCGCGGCGTGCAGCGAGGCGAGTGTCACCCCCTCGACGGTCGGGGCGTGCTGCTGCGCCGCCCGCTCGGTCAGCTCCGTCACCAGGGTGGGCAGAGCGGCCTCGGGCTGCTGCTCCGCGAGGGACTCGGCGAGCCCCACCAAGGCATTGACGTTCTCCCACCGGTCGCGGGCGGCTCCCGCTCCTGCCGGGGGTTCCCCCGCCCGCCAGCCGGTGGTCGCGAGTACCGAGCGCACCTCGTCCAGCAACTCGCCCGCACCGGGGTCGGCGGCGCGGGCGGCCCCGCGCAGCAGCGTCACCGCCTCACGGACCTCCGGTCGGTCGAAAAACCGCTCCCCGCCACGCAGCAGGTAGGGGATGCCTGCCGCCGCAAGCGCGGACTCGTACGTCTGCGACTGCGCGTTGATGCGGAACAGCACTGCCACCTGGCTGGCAGGGACGCCTTCGTCGAGCAACGACCGGATGCGGCGCGCCACGAGTGCGGCCTCGTCGGCCTCGGACTCGACCCCCGCGATGTGCGGCTCCGGGCCTGGCGGCTGCTGGGCGACGAGCTTGCCCGCGCCGATCACGCGATTCGCCAGGGAGACGACCTGTGGCGTCGAGCGGTAGTCACGGATCAGCCGCACGCGCACGGCGTCCGGGTAGCGGCGGCCGAAGGCGTGCAGGTACGACGCGGAGGCCCCGGTGAACGAGTAGATGGTCTGGTCGGGGTCGCCGACCACGGTGAGGCTGGCACGGCCGCCGACCCAGGCATCGAGCAGCCGCTGCTGCAGGGGGTTGACGTCCTGGTACTCGTCGACGGTGAAGTGCCGGTAGCGCGCACGGACCTCGTCGGCGACGAACCGGTGCCCCTCGATCACGGCGGCGGTCAGCAGCAGCAGGTCTTCGAAGTCGAGCACCTGCTGGCGGCCCTTGACCTGCTCGTAGGCGGCAGCGACCCGGGCGACCTGCTCGGCCGGCACCGGTGGCTGGCGGCCCGCCTCGGTGGCGGCCGCGGCGTAGGCGTCGGGCGTCAGCAGCGACGCCTTAGCCCACTCGATCTCGCCGGTGACGTCGCGCAGGACGGTCCCGGACAACGAGAGCCGCAGTGAGCGGGCTGCAGTCGCCACCAGCGCGGCCTTGCTTGCCATGAGCTGCGGAAGCTGGCCGCCCATGGTCTGCGGCCAGAAGTAGGACAGCTGGCGCAGGGCCGCGGCATGGAAGGTCCGTGCCTGCACTCCCTCGACCGCAAGCAGGCGCAGGCGGGTGCGCATCTCGCCCGCGGCTCGGGCCGTGAAGGTGACTGCCAGCACCTGCTCGGCCGGCGCAGCGCCCGTGCGTACCAGCTGCGCCACCCGCCGGGTGATCGCTCGCGTCTTGCCCGTGCCGGCGCCTGCGAGCACACACACCGGCCCAACGGGTGCGAGCACCACCTGCCGCTGCTCCGGGTCGAGCCCGTCGAGGACGTCCACGGCGTCACCGTAGCGAGCCGCGCCGACAAGGTCGGGGCTCGCGCAGAGGCTGTAGACGGCCATGGACGCCGCCGACTCCTCGCCCGCGGGCGGGCGGGACCGCGGGAAGCAGTCGCGACCGGCCCGCGTTGTTGCAGACGTGCTGACGATCTACTCGACCACCTGGTGCGGCTACTGCATGCGGCTGAAGCGACAGCTCGACCGCGAGGACGTGACCTACCGCGAGGTCGACATCGAGCGTGACCCGTCGTCCGAAGCGCTGGTCAAGTCCATCAACGGTGGCAACGCCGTGGTGCCGACACTTGTGTTCGAGGACGGCTCCAGCCTGACCAACCCCTCGCTGAAGGACGTGCTGAGCAAACTGGAGCATGCGGCCTGACCCGTTCCGGGGACACGCGGCCGGCGCAGCCGTGTAATGCTGGAAAGCGACAAACGCTCTGCCGGCCGCCGACCCCGGCGGGGGTGGCAGACCGACAACGGGGTGTGACGTGACCATCGAGGCCTCAGCCGCCGCCGCACCTCGCGGGCCAGCCAGCCCGCAGATCGAGGCGGCCCTGCGTGCGGCGGCGGCCCTGACCGGCATGGAGCTCGTCTTCCTGGCCGGCTTGGGTCCGGAGCGGTTCACCTGGGAGGCTGTCCACGGCTCGTGGCCCGGCATCACCGCGGGTGAGACGCTGCCCCGCGCCGACTCCTTCTGCGCCGCGATGCTCGGCGGCGCACCCCCCATCACCTCAGACGCAGGGCGGGAGCCGGCGTATGCGCCACTGGCTCTGCACACCCGTTTCGGAGTGACCTCGTACGTCGGGGTGCCGGTCGTGACGCCCGCGGGCGTCGTCGGCACCCTGTGCGCCATCGACCGCCGCTCCGTCCCGGTCGACTCAGCGGTGCTTGCCGTGATGCACGGGCTGGCCGACGTCGTGGCCGAGGCGCTGTCGGGCGGTCCGACGGTCCGCGTGACCCGTACCGCCGCCGGGTGGCGCGTCGACACCGGCGGCCGGTCCGCCGGCCTGTCAGACGGTGCCGATGAACTGCCCGTCGCGCTGTCGCTGGCCGACCTGTGCGTCGAAGACCTCGAGCCCCCGCAGCGCCCGCAGCGCCAGCAGGGCACTGACGCCCCGCAGGACGAGACCGAGCTGCTGCGGGTACAGGTGCGCCAGCTCGAGTACGCCCTGGCCGCCCGTGTGGCCATCGAGCAGGCGATCGGCACGCTGGCCGAGCGGTGGTCGATACCGCCGCGTGACGCCTTCGAGCGGTTGCGCAAGGTGGCCCGCGCCAAGGGCGTGCGAGTGCACCTGCTTGCCAGAAGCGTCGTGGCCTCCACGCACGAGACGGTCCCGAAGCTGCCTGTCGAGCTGCGCTGAACCCGCCAGGCGACTCCCCCGCCGAGGGCGGCGGAGGCACCGGGGGTACTGGAAGCACAGCCCCAGGACACGTCGCGCTCGGCGCCGCCTGGGGCCCCGAGCTGCAGGAGCTCGAGCGGCGCAAGGCGCTGGCTGCCCGGATGGGCGGCGACGAGCGGGTAGGCCGCCAGCACGCATCCGGCCGGCTCACGGTCCGCGAGCGCATCGACGCACTCGCCGATCCCGGTACCTGGCGTGAGGTCGGCGCCACAGCGGGACGCGCCGAGTACGACGCCGGCGGTCGCCTGGTCGACCTGCAGCCGGCGAACCTGCTGGCGGGGCGGGTGCGCATCGCCGGCCAGGACGTCGTCGTCAACGCCGACGACTTCACGGTGCGGGGTGGCGCCGCCGACGCAGCACTGCACGACAAGCAGGTGCTGGCCGAGCGGATGGCGGGGCAGGTACGCATCCCGATCGTGCGGCTGCTCGACGGCACCGGCGGCGGCGGCAGCGTCGCGACGCTGCTCGAGCACGGGCGCACCTATGTCCCATGGAACCCGGGCTGGGACGAGGTAATCGCCAACCTCAGCCGGGTGCCGGTGGTGTCGCTAGCCCTCGGTCCGGTCGCAGGCCTCGGCGCTGCGCGGCTCGTGTCGAGCCACGTCGCGATCATGGTCCGCGAGCTGTCGCAAGTCTTCGTCGCCGGGCCTGCCGTCGTCGAGGCCGGGATGGGGCAGACGGTCGACAAGGAGGAGCTCGGCGGTTGGCGGCTGGCGGCCCGCGCGGGGACCGTCGACCTCGTCGTCGACACCGAGGACGAGGCCTTCGACGCGGCGAGGCAGGTGCTCGCGCTACTGCCGCCGAACGTCTGGCGGCTGCCGCCCGTCGTCGCGACGGACGACCCGGACGACCGCCGCGACCCGGCGCTGCGCGACCTGGTCCCGCGCGACCGGCGCCGGCCGTACGACGTCCGGGGCCTCCTTGCAGCGGTGCTGGATACCGGGAGCGTGGTAGAGCTCGGCCGGCTGCACGCGCCCTCGACGGTCACCGCGCTCGCCCGGCTCGCTGGTCACGCCGTGGTCGTGCTCGCGAGCGACCCCCACATCTACGGCGGCGGCCTGACTGCAGCGGGTTCGGACAAGATGGCGCGGGCGCTTGACCTGGCCGAGACGTTCCACCTGCCGGTCCTGCACCTGGTCGACCAGCCAGGGTTCGTGCTGGGCACAGCAGCCGAGGCGGCCGGCACGATCCGGCACGGTGCCCGGGCCCTCGCGGCCGTCTACCAGTCGACGGTGCCCTGGGCGAGCGTGCTCATCCGTCGCGTGTTCGGCGTCGCCGGGGCCGGCCACCGTCCGCACTCGCGCTACACGTACCGGATCGCCTGGCCGTCCGGCGACTGGGGCTCGCTGCCCGTCGAGGGCGGGCTGGAGGTGGCCTTCAAGCGCAGGCTCGCCGAGGCCGGCGAGGAGGCGGCGCGGCTCAAGGACGAGCTGGCGGCCCAGCTGGAGGAGGTGCGCTCACCATTCCGCACGGCGGAGGCCTTCCTCGTCGAGGACGTGGTCGACCCCGCGGACACCCGGCCACTGCTGTGCGACTGGGTCCGCAGCGCGTACGAGACGCTAGGCACGGAAACGCTTGGTCCTCGCTCGCCCGGCTACCGCCCCTGAGCCGGTTGCAGTGCGAGCCGGGTCAGGCCGCCAACCAGTCGTCGATCAGGCGGCGGGCGACGGAGACGACCGGCGGCACCGTCAGCCCGCCGTCCTTGATCCCCTGCTGGAGCTCGCGCCGGGTCACCCACCGGGCCTCGGAGATCTCGGTGGGATCCGGATGCAGCTCAGCCTCATCGGCGACCGCTCGGAAGGCGAGCATGAGGCTGCACGGGAACGGCCACGGCTGCGAGGTGGAGTAGGCGACCTCCGTCACCGCGAGCCCGACCTCCTCCTGCACCTCCCGGACCACGCACTGCTCGGCCGACTCGCCGGGCTCGACGAAACCGGCCAGGCACGACATCATCCGGCCGCGCCAACCGACGGCCCGCCCCAGGACGGCCTTCTGCGCATCGGGCGTGGTGACGAGCACGATCATCGCCGGGTCGGTCCGCGGGTGGTGCTCGCTGCCGTCGGACGGGCAGCGCCGGACGTGACCACCCTCGTGCACCTCGGTCGGGTTGCCGCAGCGCGGGCAGCGGGGGTGCGAGCGGTGCCAGGTCTGCAGACCCACCGCGTGCACGAGCAACCCGGCGTCGCGGTCACCCAGCAGAGCGCCGACATCGCGCAGGCCGGCCCACTCACTCGCCGCCGACGCCGCCTTCTTGGCCGGGGAGCCAGCTCCGGGCTCGCCCTGCTGGTCGAGTGCGAAGTAGGCGCCGTCGGCGTCGGCACCAAGGAACAGGGCATCGGGCGGCAGCCGACCAGCGGCTTGAGCGAGCCGGAGCCCGGCTGCGTCGCCGTTGCGCTCGACGGGAGCACGCATCTCGTCGTCGAGCACGAGCACATGCCCGCGGGACGACCACGCCTGAGCGAGCCAGGCCGGGTCACGCCTGTGCTCGGACGCGCGGTCGACTGCTCCGCGCGAGAGCACCGGGGGCCGGGTCACTGCGTGGTGAGGGGCGTCAGCACGCCGACCGGCCCGCTGATCCGTGTGGCGTCACCCAACAGCACGGTCGTCAACCGAGCCGGCGAGAGCACCTGGGCAGCAAGCTCCTGGACCTGCTCGCGGGTCACCCGCGCCAGCGCGGCCGGGTGCTCGATCAGGTACTGAGGGCCAAGCCCGACGCCGGCGAGCACCGAGAGCGTCGACGCCAACCCTGCGGACGTGGCAGTCGACAGGGCGAGGCTGCCCATCGCGTACTGGCGGGCCCCCTCGAGCTCGTCGTCGGTGACCGGCAGGACGCCGATGCGGCCGAGCTCGTAGCCGATCTCGAGCAGTGCCGGTGCGGTGACCTCGGTCGCGACATCGGCACCGACGGTCAGCCGGCTGCCGGCCAGCGCGTGCTCGATACCACTACGGGGCGAGTACGTGTAGCCCTTGCCCTCGCGGATGTTGAGCACCAGGCGGGAGGAGAAGTAGCCGCCGAAGATCGTGTTGGCCACTTGCAGCGCGGCGTACCGCGGGTCGCTGCGCGCCAGCGCGGGGCCACCGAGGCGGATGTTGGTCTGCACGGCACCCGGCCGGTCGACGATGGCCACACCAGCCGGCCGGTGTTCGGGCAGCGCGGGCAGCCCGGCGCCGGACGAGCCGGACCAGCCGCCAAGCGCTGTCTCGACCGCGTCGAGCGCGGCCTCGGGCTCCAGGTCGCCGACGAGCGTCAGCACGGCGCTCTGCGGCACCACCCGGGCGGCGTGCAGCGCGCGCACGTCGGCCGCGCCGACAGCGGACTGCTCGTCGGGGGTCGGGACCTCGCGGGCGTAGGGGTGGGTGCAGTAGAGCTTGCCGAGGAGGGCCTCGCGGGCCAGCAGGGAAGGCTGGCTGCGGGAGATGGCGAGCTCGGCGACGATGCGCTCGCGCTCGCCGCTCACCTCGTCGTCGGGATAGCTGGCGCTGGTGAGCACGTCGGCGAGGATGTCGAGCAGCCCGTCCAGCGAGGGGGCCAGCACCGAGCCGACGACGGCCAGCCGGTCGGCGTCGGCACCGGCCGACAGGCCGGCCCCGAGCGACTGCAGGTCGGTGGCGAGGCGCAGCCGGTCGCGGGACGCCGTGCCAGTCAGCAGCGTCTCGGTCAGCAGCGTGCGCTGCGCCAGCTGGTCGTCGGCTCCGGCGGAGAACGGCACCCGCAGGCGCGTCTCGACGACCGGGATGCCCGGACGGGCGACGGCGAGCACCCGCAGCCCGGAAGCGAGCGACCGCTCGCGGACGTCGAGCGGATCGAGGGGACGCGCAGGCAGCACGGCGGGCAGGAGCCGCGGGGCATCGCCTGGCACCAGCGCGGGGGCGCTCATCGCCCGGCCTCCCCAGGCTCGACGAGCAGGACCGCGCCCGCCTGGCCCGCCACATCTTCTGCCGCTGCCGCGAGCTGGTCGTCGGTCACCGCGTTCAGCAGGTCAGGCAGGGCGTTGAGGGTCGCCGCGTCGTCGTGCAGCAACTCGAAGGTGGCGAGGGTGAGGCCGCGGCCCAGCACGTCGTCAACCTCGCGCAGGAGCTGAGCCGCGAGCCGCGCCCGTACGCGGTCGAGCTCGCCGGCATCCGGGCCATCTTGGCCGAGCCGTTGGAGCTCGTCGTGGGCGGCCTGCAGCAGGGCGTCGGCGGGCGTCTCGGCCGAGTGGTAGGCCTCGAAGGTCATCAGCAGCGGGTCGCGCTGCTCGAACGGGTCGCCGAACGTGCCCAGGTAGCACGACACGCTGGTCGCGATCCGGTCGCGCTGCACCAACCGGCGCTCCAGGCGGCTCGCGTCGCCGGCGGACAGCACATCGGCGAGCAGCAGGTAGGGCAGATAGCCGGACAGGTCGGGGAAGGGGTCCGGCACCCGCCATCCGACGGCGAGCGCCGGCTGGGGCGCCAGCGCGTCGGTAGCGGTGTGCCTGTTCTCGGCCGTCAGCCGCGGCTCGGCGAACGACGGGCGGGCGGGCACCGCGCGAGCCGGGACATCGCCGAACTGCTCGTTGACCAGGGCCAGGGCGGCGTCGGGGTCGAGGTCGCCGGCCACGGTCAGTACCGCGTTGCCGGGGGCGTAGTAGGACTCGAAGAACGAGGCAGCGTCGTCCAGCGTGGCCGCCTCGAGCTCCTCGAAAGCGCCGTAGCCGTCGTGGGCGTTGGCGAAGGTCGAGAACGCCACCGGCGGCAGGGTGATCCACGGGAAGCCGCCGTAAGGGCGGTTCAGCACGTTGACCCGGATCTCCTCCTGCACCACAGCGATCTGGTTGTTCAGGTTCTCCTGGGTGATGCGGGGCGAACGCATCCGGTCGGCCTCGAGGAACAGCGCCAGCTCGAGAGCGCCGGAGGGCAGCATCTCGTAGTAGTTGGTGAAGTCGCTGTGCGTCGAGCCGTTGAGTGTGCCGCCGGCGGACTGCACGTGGCGCGCGTGCTCCATCTTCCCCACGTTGGCGCTGCCCTGGAACATCAGGTGCTCGAACAGGTGGGCAAAGCCCGTGCGCCCCTCGGGCTCGCTGCGGAAGCCCACGTCGTAGAAGACCGAGACTGACACCACCGGGGCGCGCCGGTCGGGCGCGAGGACGACACGCAGCCCGTTGTCGAGCGTCGCGCGGCGCACGTCGAGCCCGAGCGGGGGGATCGCACCGTTTCCGGCGTGAAAGAGGGGGCGCGCGGGGGCAGAAGCAGACACAACCGCAACGTATCTGCGCCTACCGACAAAGCACCGACCAAGGCACCGACCAAGGCACCGACCAAGGCACCGGTCAAGGCACCGACCAAGCACTGGCAAGCACCGGCACGAGCCCGC
>JAABUQ010013199.1_pt1 | contig 10075 bp, 7 predicted proteins | sample 5560001 | NCBI WGS metagenome assembly JAABUQ01 (sample SAMN10711888, study PRJNA513371) | rock metagenome | isolation source: Antarctica rocks | place: Antarctica: Victoria Land, Finger Mt nord | collected 2015-12-18 | reverse complement strand
TGTACCTGCGTCTTTTGTATTTAACGGGGAGACACCATGGGGCTGGCTTGAGTATCGCGGTGGGCGTTTTCAGGGCCAACGTCTCGCGCTAAAACGTGCTATCGTAACGATTGGACGTGATGAAGATAACGATATCTGGATTGATGATGATATGGCCTCACGCTACCACGCCGAGCTAGCATGGAATGATGGCAACATTTGTTTGACCGATTGTGATAGTCTCAACGGAGTTCTTCTCAATGGAAAGCGTATCGCTGACTCGATTGAGGTGAAACCTGAGAACCTTTTAGAGATCGGGTCAGACCGTTTTATCTTCTCGCTGGCGGAAAAGCCAGAGCCTGTCCTTGAGGCATCTGATCCTCTGAACAATCATACGTGGCGTTCCTCGCTCGACTCGTTTACGGCAGCCAGCACTATTCTTCCCGCGACACGACCATTGGAAGACAAGTCAGCGATTGAGAAGATACCCACTACCTCACTTGGGGGTTTGATAGAGGGTGTGTCGGAAGCGATGATGAATGAATGGCAAGATACCGCTCCACTCTATAGAGTTACACCACTACCACAACCACCAGAGCAGTATGGAGCTTTGCTAATTCAAAACGGTGCAATGATGGGCAAGATGGTCTTGCTTAATCGCCCCATGATTACTATTGGTCGCGGCATCGAATGCAATATTGTGATGAACGATGCCTCTATCTCGCGCCAACATGCCCAATTCTCGCATCAAGCGAATGGTGATTATGTGCAAGACCTGACAAGCCGCAACGGAACACTGGTCAACAACGAAGCACTTTTGGGTCCTCGTCTGCTGTATACAGGTGATCGTATTTGTTTAGGGACAATTAACTTTGAGTACACAGCCGCGCAACACGCACGAATGACGCCACTGCCACATCTCGTTGCGCCTCAATCGTTCACACGTTCAATGAGCGGCCCCGTCCCCCTGAAATTGCCAAGTAAACAAAAAGAGAATATATAAACAGGGTGTTCTTTACCATTCAAGTTGCACATGTGCTAAAGGTGTTTCTCCAACAACTTGACGCCCATGTCCTGGATAGAGGTAGTGGACAGGCAGACTACGCAACACACGAAGCGTTTCGTCGAGTTGATGACGATTTGTGCCGCGTCGCAAGAGCGGCCTTCCATTGTCTACAGTAATAATAGTGTCTCCACTCAAGAGTTCACTTGTGAAGGGATTGTAGAGGCAAAGACTTTCGGGTGTATGCCCTGCACTAGCAATGACACGCCAATCAGGATGAAGTGGTAAACCGCCCACATCCTGTAACCAGATATCGACGAATGCTGCTTGCTGTATGTAGAGCGGAGGAGTCATATCCGCGCGACTCGGCAATGTGTACAGCATCTTAGGCATGACTGGCTGTTGTGTTGTCTGTGTCATGGTAAGAGCGGCAGAGGAAGCGGCAACAGGAGCAGTACAGACATGTCGTAACGTTTCGATCCCATATGTGTGGTCCTGATGCATGTTTGTCAGAACGATGAGATCGATATCGGCAGGTGAACGATGCAAGAGATGCCGTACATAGTGAGTGAGCAAGCGTACATTCAACTCAGAGCCAGGGTCTACCACTAGCAGTCGGTCATCAGCAATGAGATAGGTATTTGACATGGAGAAACGGTCTGTAATCGTATGCACACATCGAGGGCGTAATGCGTGCTGAGACGCGTCCTGCGACGTATTCGCCGACACTGTAAACATGGTGTTGCCTCCGGCAATGACACAACAAATTCTTGCTTTATAATATCATCTTTGACAAGACACTTCTACAACTCTTTTCCCCGATGTAATATGCTATACTGTTAGCAGTTTACGAGAAAACCTCAGAGGAGGAACATCAGCTATGTCACGTATTCGCGAAGGCCAATGGCCTGACTATACATATATCGTGCCACATATTTATACAAAGGCACCTGTACGTATTATTGGGTTAGGCAACTACATCCCAAAAAATACTATCACCAATGAGTTCTTTGCCTATATTTCTACCCGTTTGGGCGACCCACGCAGTGCGAGTGATTTAGAGCGCGTTACGGGCTTAGAGACGCGTCATGTACGTGCTAGTTCAATTGCACTCTGCCGAGAGGTCGTAGGTGCTAATGCTCCTGGCCTTGTGCTCGATCCCACAACTCCACAAGAGGAGTCACTGGTAGATATGGCTGTAATTGCCGCCCAACGTGCAATCGCAAGTTCGGGACGCGATCTCTCGGAAATCGACACCGTTGTTGGTGCCTCCTCTTCTGATAATGATATGTTTCCTACTATCGCTGGTATGGTGCAGATGCGTCTTGGTCTTGGTTCGATACGTGCGACGATGCTCAAAGGTGCGTGTGCCTGCCAGACGGAAGCATTTCAAATGTGCGCCGAAATTCTTGCCGCGAACTCCGCAAAGCTCGTGCTGCTCGTCATGTCTGAAGGGTTGTTACCAAACATCACAAATATCCTGGATTGGAAGACAAGCTCTCTCTTTGGAGAGGGGGCTGCGGCCTTTTTGCTGGAACGTGGTGACGAAGATACTTACGTAATCAATGGTTCCGATGCACACCAGGGACCATCGCTTATGTTTCAACTACCATTACGACGTGATGTGATTGAGATGGCAGAGGTCGATACGAAGATGCGGCGTCTCTTTCAGGAGGGCAATGGCAAAGAACTGAATCAAATAATCGCGCAATATATGACTGGCTACACCAAGATGAATGGTAAAGAGGTGTACCGAGAAGCACCACGTGCGATGGCGGAGAGCCTTGACACGCTAGTACGGCATGCGCAAGTGGGGCATAGCGACATCGCGTATATCATCCCTCATCAAGCCAACTCACGTATCACGCACCGTTTGGGAGAACTGCTAGTGAACGATTACGGCTGGCCTGCCTCGACAACGGAAAAAATCGTCGATAACTTCCGCTATTATGGCAACCTCTCCAACGCCAGTATCGCAACCGCACTGGTCGAACTCCTACGCAAAGAGCAACTGCACGATGGTCAATGGATTGCTCTGCCTGCCGTTGGTGGCGGTATGAACTATGGTTGCTGGCTCCTGCGCTTCCATAGCTTGAAAAATATCGAAGCTGTGCTAAATCCAGCATAATAACAAATGGGTAACAACCCTTGTGGTCGTTACCCATTTATTATCATATCCTTCTGTCCCTACACCAACCCGCGTTCGTAGGTGTAGAAGACCTTGCCGTCCCATGTGTATTCGATGCCTGTAAGGCCATCGCGTATCAGCACAAGGTCAGGCGCATAGACGTAGGCACTTTCCAAACCCATAGCCGTTAAACGCTGCCTCAAGTCATAGGCTACAAGGCTGATCGCTTCAATCGTCATCCCGTCGATATAACCGATGGAAAGTCGTTTTCCCTGGCGGTCCTCACGCGGTTCGGCTATTGTCAGTCCATCCAAACGGTCCCAACGACGCAGAAGATAGATGTGCTGCGCCGCGATCTGCTTTTCGAGCCATGTTGCTGTAATTTCGTATGCCACAAAACCAACATAGTAGAGACCACCAACGGCTGGAAACACGTTGGAAGCATTCAGGTAGTCAATAATCTCGTTCAGGTCGTCTGGTGTTGCGAGTTGTGTTTTCTCTGGATTGTAGTCTACCTTTGTCCGACCTTTGGACTGAACCACGAATGGCTCGGCCCGAAACGGCGCAAAAGCTCCCACTTGTCGCATCCGAATGGGGTCCATAATGTGAATGGACCCCGTGTTTGTAGATTCTGTGACAAGACGCGCATTTGTCGCACCACGACGTATCACCTCCTCCAATATTGCCATATTCAGTGCCGTGGCAATACCTTGTCGCCGATAGTTCGGATCGACGCGTAAGCCTTCGAGCCATGCATCAGTGGCATTGATCATACGTAAATGTGCCACTCCGGTAGGCTGTCCGTCGGTAACAGCGACAAAAAGCTCACCCTGTGGGTCTACAAGCCACTCGTCCCACACACGATCAATATAATCTCCCCAATCCCATGTGTTGGCGCAAAAGGCTAACACTGTGTCTTTATCTTCAGCTTGTGCGGAACGCACCACTGTTTGTGTCATTATTCCTCCTCTCTCCTCTCTCTGACTATAACGAGGATTCGACAAGGCGTCAATAGAGCTTCAACGTCTAACACGTTTATTGTCAACCTTCGTAGAAGCAGAAACGTAATATAACTATCCTATAGGATATTCGTAACCATACAAGCAACTAGCAAGGGTAGAAAGAAACATGAAAGATTCAATGCAAGAAACAATGGATACCGTGGGGGAGCAGGTGCAGCAAGAGGTTGATAGTGGACGTGAACCGTGGTATCGCTCATCACGAAGGACACAAATACTTGTCGTGGTGTACTTTATCCAGTTTCTACTCTTTACCGCGCTCGCATGGTTCGTGCATTTTAACCCCGTTCTTCCTATTGATGTAGCAATCACACAAGAATTTCAAGAGAATAAAGCACCTTGGCTTCAATCGTTTATGATCGCGGTAAGCTTTCTCGGCAATCAATCGCTTCTTTTTGCTGTCCTCATACTGCTCACAGCTATCGCGTTCTGGTTGGTAAAACTGCGGCTGGAGGCACTCATTATCGTCACGCTTTCAATTATAAGTTCCGCCGTAAATTTTCTGGTCAAGCTAATTGTGAGTCGCCCGCGTCCAACGACACATCTTGTTGATGTCTTGCAACACGCCAACGGGCAAAGCTTTCCTAGTGGACATGTTATGTCCTATGTTGCGTACTGGGGTCTGCTCTTCTCGTTTGGACTCATCTTGTTCAATCGAAAGCACTGGTGGCACTATGCACTACTGATTATTCCAGCCCTCTTTGTGCTACTGGTTGGACCATCGCGCATCTATCTGGGCGATCACTGGGCAAGCGATGTGGTCGGGGGCTACCTCTTCGGGGGTCTCTTGCTCGGCATAACACTATCGATATATCTGCGCTTGAAGGCAAAGGACGTTTCGACACCGAGAGTAGTGCCAGCAAAGACATTGACTCAGCCAAGAATATCATCGCACAAAAAATAATCTGTATTGTACACAACAACGAGACAACAAGAGTCTCGTTGTTGTGTACAATACAGATTATTCTGTAGTTTTTCGTGTACGCCTATTTGCAGTGGAACTCCTGCGGTGCGTTTGCTCTGCCGTAGGAGTCTCGTCCTCTTCTGAAGGGGATAGCGCGTCAGTAGCGGAAGCGTCTGATGTACTCGCTTCTTTAGCAACCTCTGCGACCTCTTGAGGTGATGCGTTCTCATCGTGAGAGAGAGGTGGCATATTTGCATCATTCGACTCAATCTGCACATCCGATGTATCTGCTACTTGTTCAGGTTGCGCCTCTTCTTCACTTGTCTCAGCAGATGTCGTTGCGTCTGACTCCTGGGAAACGTCAGGAATATCGACACGTCCCTCTGCCGGAGGTTGGTCCGCTTCCTGGTCGGTTGCGATATCAGTTGGCATAGAAGGAGTGCCTTGCGTTTCAGAAGTCGATGTATCAGAAGATTCAGTTGCATTTGTCGTATCAACACTTTGCGTGATGAACGGCGTTGTCAAGGAAAGTGGTACATCATCCGTATCAGACGCATCTTCTGTCTGAACGATTGCTATCAATAGCTCGTCTAATGCCTCTGGAACACCATTGTGTGATGCTACTTCTTGCTGCGGTGTACGCAACTCAGCGAGCTTTTGTTCAAGCGTATACTGTGCGGTGCGAGCATCTTCAAGCTGTGTCTGTGCTTTTGCTAGCTTTTGCTCTGCCTTTTGCACATCCTTCTTGGCTTGCTCTACCTTGAGCATAAGCTTCGCCTCTTGTTTCGCGTACTCTTTGCGTTTCTGCTTCTCATCGGCCTGAGCAGAAGCACGGGCCTTTTTTTCATCGACTTTATGAGAAGCGTGTACATCTTTCTCGTGTTTTGACTTTCTTGCATCAGTTTGAGCAGAAGCGTGTGTATTTTTCTTAGCGTGTGTGCTTTTTTCCTGCTCTTTTGTGTTAGTTGCTGTCTTTGCCATGCCGTCCCTCTCAATCGCGTAGGCGATTATGTGTATTTGATGGTTGTTACATAGAGCATTATTGCTCCACTTACGAAAAAGGATGGGTTTCTACCAGGAACACGAAAAGTAAGGTGCCTTCGTTTCAGTATGGTGGTGGATGGCATATAGTATACCACGTTTTGGTATGGTAAGTGCTTGGCATGAAGTAGGTATATTTCCTATTAGTAGTAAAACTTATGAAGAGGTGCTATAGTTGACAAGAGACAAGCTTACGGAGATTCAAGGAGATATGCATGTCAACATCTGATTGGAAGCCGCGAGATGAAGGGAAGTACTTCATAGATGCTGAAAGTGCGGCTGAAACTGCACGGTTAATGTATCAAGATCGTCTCACGACACAGCAGATGGGTGGTGTGTTACGCGAACATTCGCCCGAAAAGATTGCTTCGATGCGAAATGTTCTTGACCTTGCCTGTGGTCCTGGTGGTTGGGTGATTGACCTTGCCTATGCTTCGCCTGAGACACAGGTCGTAGGTGTAGATATGAGTGCAGGTAATATCGCCTATGCACAAAGCCAGGCACGTGTACAAGGGCTGGATAACGCACGATTTCAGGTAATGAACATTCTCAATCCGCTAGACTTTCCCGATAACTCGTTTGATCTGGTCAATGCTCGCCTGCTCTTTGGCTTCATGCCAAAACATGCGTGGATTCCCCTTGTACAAGAATGTCAACGCATCCTTCGCCCACGAGGAATTATGCGTCTTACCGAGATTAGCGATGGTGTGAGCACAAGCCTTGCCTGTAGTCAGTTGAATATGAAACTCACGCAAGCCCTTTTTCGTACCGGACAAAGTTTCTCTCCTGATGGTCAGACATTAGGCATCGCGCCCATGCTTGGACGGTTCTTGCATGATACAGGCTACGTGTCGCTCGGCAGAGTGGCGGTTCCCGTTGACGCATCAGCACAAATGGAGGCCCATTGGCAGTTCTATCAAAACTTCAAGGTCCTCAATCGGCTCCTCAAGCCTTTTATGCTTAGGATGGGTACGGTCTCATCAGAGGAGTTTGAGCAGCTTTATGAACAAGCGTTGACAGACATCGAGTCTGACTCATTCTGTGCGCTGAACTTCGTTCTCACCGTATGGGGCGAGAAACCTAAGTGATGCTCGATACAATCATGCGAGACTTTCCAGAAATGCAAAGCTTCTTTGATAAGTAAAATGTAATGTACGGGCCTAATTTATTACGCCCTCGTCCCACACTACAAGCGGGACGAGGGCGTAATAAATTAGGCCCGTACAAACAGATCTTATTGTATCTCTGGTGGTTGATACGAAGATATTGGTGTCGTTGGAGATGCAGGTACGACACGTTGTGGTGGCGCACCTGGCACTGGTAAGGATTGCGTTGACGCGATCTGCGCACCAGTTTCTTCCAGGATATTCCGCATCTGCTTCGCGTCAATCGTCTCATGGCGGCGCAACTCTTCCGCGATACGGTCAAGCGTTGGACGATGCGTGGTCAATATCTCGACTGACTGCGCGTAACAGGTACGTACAATACGATCTACCTCATCATCAATCAACTCGGCGGTCTCTTCGCTATAGTTGGTAGGAGCACCTGTGTCACCACCGCCTCCAAAGGGACTTTGACGCTCGCTAAACGAGACCGTTCCCATACGCTCGCTCATACCCCAGCGTGTAACCATCTGTCGCGCAATCGCTGTAACGCGTTGCAGGTCATTCTCCGCGCCTGTTGTGATTCTGCCATATACCACTTGCTCTGCTGCTCGACCACCGAGGGCGGTGACAATCTGTGTGAGCAGATAGTCTTTCGAGTAGTTGTAGCGATCATCAAGCGGTGTGGACATTGTTACGCCGAGGGCTTGGCCGCGTGGTACAATTGTAACCTTCGTTACCGGGTCTGAACCCTCTGAAAGCAGACCTGTAAGCGCGTGCCCACCTTCGTGGTACGCCGTTACATTCAAGTCTTCATCGCTCAGCACCAGTGGACGTTCCGCGCCAAGCAGAATTTTGTCGAGCGCATCGTTGAAACAATTTTGTGTCACACGATCAAGATCACGTCGCGCTGCCAGCAACGCGGCCTCGTTGACAAGATTTGCCAGGTCCGCGCCAACCATACCCGTTGTGCTACGCGCAATCGCAACGAGGTCAACATCTGGTGCTAACGGAACTGTGCGCGAGTGAATTTTTAGGATTGCCAGACGACCATTCCAGTCGGGGCGGTCAACAGTTACACGTCGGTCAAAACGACCTGGGCGTAGTAACGCCTGGTCAAGTCCATCAGGTCGGTTGGTTGCCGCGATGACAACCACAGCCTGACGATTGTCGAAACCATCCATTTCGACCAGCAACTGGTTCAATGTCTGCTCTCGCTCGTCGTTGGTATTGATGCTTGAGCCACGCTGACGACCAACTGCGTCGATTTCGTCGATGAAGATGATGCTTGGTGAAGATTTCTTGGCCTGATCGAACAGGTCACGCACACGGCTGGCACCGACACCAACGAGCACTTCGACAAACTCCGAACCACTCATTGAGTAGAAGGGAACGCCTGCCTCACCTGCTACCGCGCGTGCTAACAGCGTCTTACCAGTTCCCGGAGGTCCCACCAGCAACACACCACGCGGAATTTTGCCGCCGAGCCGTTGAAACTTCTGCGGTGTTTTGAGGAACTCAACCACCTCTTGTAGTTCATACTTGGACTCGTCTACACCCGCGACATCCGCAAAGGTGGTGCTTGGTCGATCTTCAAGAATCAACTTCGCACGGCTCTTGCCAAAGCTAAAAATGCCTTGCTGCCCCTGCGATGCTCTACGGCTAAAGAAGAGGAACAAGCCAACCAGCGCAACCCACGGCAGGAAGGTAATCAGGATATTCAGCCAGAACGTGTTGTCGGGTGGTGGCTGATACGCTACTGTTGCTCCACTTGCGATCAGTCTATTGGCAAGATCGGTATCACCATTAGGCAACTGCGTTGTGTGATACGCTGTGTGATTGCCAACGGGAGTGCGCAACTCGCCCTGAATGTCTGTTTGCCCAATCAAGGTCGCGGTCTTGATATTCTTCTGATCAATCTGCGTGTAAAAATTACTGTACGAAAGCTCTGTTCGCGTTGGTGCTGTGTTATTCGAGTTGAAATTGAAGTAACTATAGAGATACACTACGACCATCACCGCTACGAGCATAAGGAGCCAGCGATTTAGGCTGGAACCGCGCTTTGGGGGTGTCGTCTGTCCATTTGGTGTTGGGCGACCTGTTGGGTCTACTGGTCGTTTTGTTGGTCGCTCGTTGTTATTTTGTAGCCAGTGCATGTTCTCCGGCTGTCCATCCATGTTGTGATTACCTGCTTTCTGCGCCTCCGACATGCATGATCCCTAAAAAACACATGCAAAAGGGAAAGTGGGGCATAATATCTACTGCTATTGTATCCTACGCGTATACGATATAGCTAGACGTGTTTCTTTCGTCCTGTCTTGAGCGGTATCGTTACGCTTGTAACCTTGTGTTTGGGTACACTGCTGTCTTCTATTTCCGCTGTCAAAGAAAAAGATGGAATGCGCTGGCCTTTCGGGTAAGCGAGTCTCTTTTTCGTCTTACTTAACATACGTTTTCGCGCCCTCTCTCGTTGCTATTTTCGCCCTGACTTTCGCAATCGGCTATTCTCATCAACCTCTTTGCCGACCGCAACGTTCGCGCCGCGTTCCGCCCCTGATTTCAAACAGTAATAACGTGCTCCATCCTCTGTTTAAGAATGGAGCACGTTATTGTATGTATCGTTTGATTTGAGGGGATGCCGCTATTCCAACTAAAGTGAATAGATCAGGCAATTACCATTTAGGCATATGTCCGGCGGGGTACCGACTGCCAAATGCTCCATACGGCAGAATATGATGTACCTGATCAAGATCAGCTTGGCTGAGGGTTACATCAGCAGCAACGATATTTTCTTCTAGCCTGTTTGGGTTGCGCGTGCCTGGAATTGGCACGATATCCTGGCCCTGAGCGAGGAGCCACGCTAGTGCCAACTGGGTCACGGTGATGTTCCTGGATTTC
>JAABUQ010013198.1_pt1 | contig 10076 bp, 2 predicted proteins | sample 5560001 | NCBI WGS metagenome assembly JAABUQ01 (sample SAMN10711888, study PRJNA513371) | rock metagenome | isolation source: Antarctica rocks | place: Antarctica: Victoria Land, Finger Mt nord | collected 2015-12-18 | reverse complement strand
GAGGATCGCCAGGGTCTGGGCCGCGATCCGGCCGTGTTGGAGCCGGGTCAGGTTCCCCCGGTTGAAGTAATTCCCCCGGCCGACGATCACCTCGACCCTCCGCCCGCCCGGCACGCCCGAGCCGAACCCGGCGTCGGCCAGGGCGGCCCTCGCGGCGTCGAGCACCAGGAACTGCTCGGGCTCGCCCCCGTCGACGGCGTTGGGCATGATCCCGTGGTCGACCGGGTCGAACGGGATCGGCGCGTCGAGGTACCCCCCCCGGCGGCAGGGGAGGCGGTCGTTGGCGGTCGAGGCCGGGTCGAAGAAGACGGCCGGATCCCAGCGGTCGGCGGGGACGTCGGCGATGGCGTCCTTGCCGGCCAGGATGTTCTCCCAGAAGGAGGGGAGGTCGCTCGCGCCCGGGAATCGGCAGGCCATGCCGACGATCGCGATGTCGAGCCCCCCTCGGCGGCTCATCGGGCCGCCCCCGCCAGCAAGGGCCGGGCCGGCTCGATCGGCCCGTCGAGCGAGCCGAGCTCGCCCGCCTGGATGACCTCGACTTCCCCCTTCCGGCCGGCCCTCAGCTCGTCCAGGAGCAGCGACCGGCCGACCTCCGGCGGGATCATCCCCAGCCCTCGGCCGCCGAGGTGCCCCTCCAGGTCGGAGACCATCCCCACGCCCGACCAGGGGCCCCAGATCATCGAGACGACCCGGCCCGGCCAGCGGCGGTCGAGCCAGAGGGCCAGCTTGTTCAAGACCTCGTTGGCCGCCGCGTAGTCGGACTGGCCGAGGTTGCCGAACCGCCCGGCGATCGAGGAGAACAGCGCGGCGAAGCGCAACGTGTCGCCTTTCAAGAGCCGGGCGAGGTTCAAGGCCCCGTCGATCTTGGTCCCGAGGACGAAGTCGAACGCCTCGGCCGTCTTGTCGCGGAGCAGCTTGTCCTTGATCACCCCCGCGCCGTGGATCAGGCCCGCGGGCTCGCCGTGCCGGCGGCGCCAGCGGTCCAGGACTTGGGCCAGGGCCCGGCCGTCTCGGACGTCGACCGGGGCATAGTCCACCGTCGCCCCGGTGGCCCGATAGGCCTCGAGGTTCGCGCGGATCTCGCGGGCGTGGCGGACCGCCTGATAGGCCCGGTCCAGCGTGGCCGGCGTGGCCGGTTCGCCGGCTTCGCGGAGCCGGGCGTGGAGCACGGCCTTGAGCTCGGAGGCCGAGTCGATCCCGGCGGTCTCGCGGTCCTCGGCCCCGGCCGGCAAGGGGCTCCGGCCCAGCAGGAGCAGCGTCGGCCGCCAGGCGCGGGCCAGCTCGGCGGTCAGGGCCGCCGTGATCCCCCGCGCCCCGCCGGTCACGATCAGCGGCTCGCCGGGGGCCATCGCGACCCCGGCCGCGGCGAGCGAATCCGACCCGAGCGGGGCCTCGACCGCGCGGAGTCGGGTCCGACGGTCGCCGAGGTAGCCCACCTCGGACCAACCATCGTCGGTGAGCACCTCGGCGGCGAGCCGGGCGGCGATGATTCGGGCCTCGGCGGCGGGGTCGAAGTCGACGACCCGGGCCCGGACGCCGGGCCACTCGCGGGCCAGGGTCTTGACCAGGCCGGAGATCCCCCCGTGGCCGGGGAAGAAGTCGGGCCCGCGCCCGACCGATCCGCACGCCCCGCCCATCGCCGTCGCCGCCACCAGGGCCCCACCCCCCCGGCGCGAGGCCCGGTCGAGGTCGGCGGCCGACGCCTTGGCCAGGTGGAACAGCCCGCGCAGCTCCGGGCCCAGCCGGGCCGACCAGGCGGCCGGGTCGAGCCCGATGTCGGCCCCCGGGCGGAGTGGCAGGGCGTGGACCACGCCGACGAGCCGGCCCGACGACCGGGCCGATTCCAGGAGCAACTCGACCGACGACGGCGAGGCGAAGTCGATCTTGCCCGGCCCGGCCAACAGGACCGGATGGCCCGCCGCCCGCAACTCCGCGGCGACCGCCCGCGCCACGCCCCGGCCGTCGTCGGTGACCACGACCACGCCGCCGGCCTCCAGCCCCGATCGAGCCTTCGCCAGCGGCGCCGGGACCGCTTCGAGCACGAGCCGGCGGACCGCGGCGGCGGGCGTCGCGGTCGCGGCGGGCTCGGGCTTCGGGATGGCCTGGGGCGGGGGCTTTTCCGCGGATTTCGGGGCCGATCGCCGGCCGATCTCCTCGACTCGGTCGACGATCGCGCCCAGGGTCCGGGCCCTCGACAGGGCGTCCATCGTCGAGGTGTCGGACGACCCGTTGAGGGCGGGGACGGAGTCGCGGAGCGTGCCGAGGATCTCGACCCGCTTGATCGAGTCGATCCCGAGGTCGGCCTCCAGGTCGAGGTCGAGCCCGAGCATCTCCGCCGGGTAGCCGGTCCGATCGCGGACGATCTCCACGAGCCGGGCCGCCACGGCCTCGCGGCCCATCGCGGCCGGGGCGACGGCCGGCGCCGGGGCCGGCCCGGCCTCGACGGGCCGGGCGATCGGCTTCGGATCGATCCGGGGCCCGGCCGCGGGGGTCGGGGCCGAGGCCGGCGCGGGCCGGGGCGTCCCGTTGAGTCGGTCGGAGATCGGATCGGGGATCCCGGTCGGGAGGGGCGGACCCTGCGGCCGGGCGTCGGCGGGCGACCGACCCCCGAGATACGCGAGCATGGTCGAGCGCTGGACGTCCAGGAAGGTCCGCATCGTCTCCTGGAACGCGGCCATCACGCGCTCGTCGGCCGGGCTCGTCGCGAGCGGGGCGGGAACGGGAGCGGGGGGGAACTTCGAGGCTTGGGTCATGGCCTTGCCGTTCTGATGACCGTCGTGATGCCCGTTCGCCGAGCCGTCGCGAGGGACGGGCGGCACCGGGGTGGCGATCGGTCGGGGGACCGCCTCGACCGGCCGAAGCCCCGCCTGGCCGAGCCGGCGGGGTTCGGGCTGGTCGATCGGGCGGGCTCGGGAACCGTTGACCATCCAGGTCGTCGCCGAGAGGGCCGGCGAGCCATCCCCGGCGGGGAGGCGGGCCAGGTCGATCGGGCGGCCGGTCCGGCCCTCCGCCAGCCGTTCCAGCCGTGCGGCTACCCCGGCGGCGACCAGTCGTCCCAGCCCCCCGAGCAGGGCGGCGATGCCGGGGCGTCCCGGGGCGTCGCACGAGACCGCCAGGTGCGGCCGATCTCCGAGCGTGGAGCCCACCAGGGGCGCGAGGACCGAGCCCGGGCCGACCTCGACGAACACGCGGGCCCCGGCCTCGTGCATCGCCCTGACCATCGCCCCGAACCGGACCGGGCTGGCCAGGTGCCGGCCCAGCCGGGCGGCCACCTCGGCGGGGTCGCTCGGGTGCGGCCCGGCGTCGAGGTTCGAGTAGACCGGGCGGTCGGCGGGCTTGGCGAGCGCCGCCGCGGCGGCGAGTTCGAGCGGTCGCGACGCCCCGCCCATCGTCGCCGTGTGGAAGGCCCCCGAGATGGGCAAAAGGCGGGCGCGGACCCCTTCGCGCCCCAAGCGGGCCAGGGCCTCGGCCACCCCCTCCGGGCGGCCGGCGATCACGGTCTGGGCCGGCCCGTTCTCGTTGACGGCGGAGACCCCCTCGATCCCCGCGATCCGGCCCGAAACCTCGGCGAAACCGGCCGCGACCGCCGCCATCGCCCCGGGCCGACCGCCCATCGCCCCTTGCATCAGGCGGCCCCGCTCGTCCGAGAGCCCGGCCAAGCCTTCGAGCGAGAGCGAGCCCGCGGCGTGCAGCGCGACGAGCTCGCCGTAGCTGTGGCCCCCCAGGAGGTCGGCCTCGACGCCCAGCTTGCCGAGCAACCCGAGCAAGCCGACCGAGGCCGCCCCCAGCGCCGGCTGGGCGACCTCGGTGGCCCGGAGGGCCTGGCGAGACCGCTCGGCGTCCGCCTCGCCGAACGAAGGGGCGGGGAAGATCCGCGAGCCGACGCGCGGCCGGCCGGTTCTGGCGAGGGCCTGGTCGAAGGTGTCGAAGCCGTCGCGGACCTCGGGGAAGGCCACCGCGAGCTCGGCCAGCATCCCCGGGTATTGCGACCCCTGCCCGGGGAAGAGGAAGGCAACCTTCTCGCCGTGGCGCGGCGGCGACTCGCGGTACCAGGTCCCGTTCGGGTCGTCGATCGCGGGGGTTCCCGAGCCGATCGCCGACCGAGCCGACCGGATCTTGGCCGCCAAGTCCTCGACCGACCGCGCGACGAGGGCCAGCGTCGGCGAGGCCGAAGGCCGAGGGGGGTTGGCCCCGTTGACCGCCCTGGCCAGGTCGGCCAGGGGAGGGCGGGCCCCCCGCTCGATCGCCTCGACCAGCGGATCGAGCGCGGCCAGGAGCGAGGCCCGGTCCTCGGCCCGCCAGGCGAACAGCTCGGCGGGCCAGTCGCGGACCGGGGCGGTCGCGGGCGGCCCTTGGCGGTCGTAGGCCTCGAGGACCGCGTGGAAGTTGGTGCCGCCGAAGCCGAAGGCGCTCACGCCGGCCCGCCGGGGCCGGTCGCCGTCGCCCTGGAGCCAGGGGCGGGCCTCGGCGTTGAGCCGGAACGGGCCGTCGGCGAGGTCGGCCTTCGGGTTCGGGGCCTCGATCCCGATCGTGGGCGGCAGGACCCGATGATGCAGCGCGAGCGAGGCGTTGATCAGCCCCGCTAGGCCCGCCGCGCACTTGGTATGGCCGATCATCGACTTGACCGAGCCGATCACCACCAAACCCGGCTCGACCCCCCGCGCCCGGAACACCTCGGAGATCGCGTTGACCTCGACCACGTCGCCGACCGCCGTGCCCGTGCCGTGGGCCTCGACGTAGCCGACGCTCGACGGCTCCACGCCCGCCTTGGCATACGCCCGCTCGACGGCCCGGACCTGGCCGGAGGGGCTGGGCGCGGTCAACCCCTTGGCCCGACCGTCGCTCGACGCCCCTAGCCCTTTGATCACGGCGTAGATCCGGTCGCCGTCGCGCTCGGCGTCCGCCAGCCGCTTGAGGACGACCACGGCCACCCCTTCGCTGATCGCGATCCCGTCGGCCGAGGCGTCGAAGGGGCGGCACCGACCCCGGGGCGAGAACGCCTGGGTCTTGCTGAACGCGAGGTAGGTGAACGGGTTCTGGACCGTGTCGGCCCCGCCCAGGATCACCACGTCGGCCGAGCCCGACTCCAGCTCCCGGACCGCCAGGGCCGCCGCCGCCAGGCTCGACCCGCACGCGGCGTCGACCGTGTAGTTCGCCCCGCCCAGGTCGAAGCGGTTGGCCACCCGGCCGGCGGCGACGTTCAGGAGGAAGCCGGGGAACGAGTCCTCGGTCCACTCGGGGAGCAACCCTTCGCAGGCCGCCAGGGCGTCGCGGCCCGACCCGGGTCGGACGGCGTCGAGCATCGGCAGGTACGACCGGAAGGCATAACCCATCGCCAGTTGCGCCGCCCCGCCGCCCATCCCGAGGACGACCGCCGCGCGGTCGCGGCGGAACGGGCGGTCGGCATAGCCGGCGTCGTCGATGGCGGCCCGGGTCGCCTCGAGCAGCAGGAGTTGGACCGGCTCGATCGACGGCAGGCTCGTCGGCGGCATCCCGTAGCGGAGGGGGTCGAACGGCACGTCGGGCACGAAGCCGCCCCACTTCGAGACGATCTTGTCGGGCGCCTTGGGGTTGGCGTCGTAATACAGACGCCAATCCCAGCGGTCCGGCGGGACCTCGGTGATCGCGTCGAACCCGCGCAAAGTGTTCCGCCAGAACGTCCGGACGTCCCCCGCGCCCGGGAGGATCGCCGACATCCCCACGATCGCCACGTCCGAAGGGCGGGCCGGTTCCGCCGCCGGGGCCGGCTCGAACGCCTCGATGAGCGCCTCGCCATCCTCGGCGATCGACCGATGGATCTCGGCCACGGTAGTGACCCGATCCCGGAGCGTGGCGACCTGGCCGAGCATGTAGATCCCGCGCTCGAACTGGTCGGCCTCGCCCGCCGCGATCAGGGTCGAGTCGGCCCCGTCGGCCCGCTCGAACCCCTTGGTCGCCAGCCGGAGTCGGCCCGCGTTGAGCCGTTCGAGGGCCTCGCGGCTCGCCTCGTGACCGATGCCGGAGCCGGCCAGGCGGCGGCGCTCGGCCTCGAACGAGGCGACGAATGGCGTCGGGCCGACCCGGACCTCGTGGCCCGGCCCGGTCTCCAGGAGCGTGGTCCGCTCCATTCGGATCGCCTCGTCCTGGTAGCGGGGGACGATCGCCCCGGTCGCGACCGCCTCGGCCGTGAACAGATAAGCGGTCCCCACGAGGACGCCGACCTTGGCCCCCCGGGCGGCCAAGGGTCCGGCCATCGCCGACACCAGGGCGGCGGACCGGCCGTCGTGGACTCCTCCGGCGAAGACGACGTGGAGATCGCCCGCGACCGCGCCGCCGCCGTCGATCGCCGCCAGGCAAAGCTCGATCGCCTGCTCCCAGAGGACCAGGCTCGACCGGGGGCCGACGTGGCCGCCGCACTCGCGGCCTTCGAGGACGAACCGCCGCGACCCTTCCTTGAGGAACTGGGCGAGCAGGCCGGGCGAGGGGACGTGCAGGTACGCCGCGATCCCCGACCGCTCCAGCTCCGCCGCCTGGTCGGGCCGGCCCCCGGCGATCAGGGCGAACGGGGGCTTCGCCCGGAGCACGGCGGCGACCTGCTCGGCCCGAAGCTCGGGCGAAACGAACCCAAGCAGGCCGACCCCCCAAGGGCGACCGGTCAGGGTCCGCGACGCCTCCTCCAGGAGCGCGGAGACCTCCGCCCCCCGGAGCATCGCCAGCGCCAGGAAGGGCAAGGCCCCCTCGGCGGCGACCGCGCGGGCGAAGGGGACGACGTCGCTCACCCGGGTCATCGGCCCCTGGAGGATCGGGAACCGGGTGCCGTGCGACCGGGCCAGGGGGGATCCGGCCGCCAGCGGCCGGGTCGCCCGGGCGTCGGCCAAGGCCCGCTCGATGGTCGCCTCGACCGCCTGGATGATCCCGCCCGCGGTGACGTGGCGGCGGGCCAACGGCCCGGCGAAAGCGGCATCCTGGCCGACGGGCCAGGCCCGATCGACCCCCCAGCCGATCGTTTGGCCGGCCTCGGCCTCCCACGACTCGCCATCGGCCGTCCCGGCCGCGCGGAGCCGGGCCAGGGCCGCCGAACCGGGCGGGGCATGGAGCCGCCGCCGGGGCCCGTCGGCCGGGCCGAAGACCTGCGTCTCGCCGCCATCCCAGCGCCCGATCCGCTCCCGGATCGCCTCGGGCAAGGGGGACTCGCGGGCCAGCAGCAAGGCGCCGTCGAGGACGACGCCATGCGCCCCCGCCGCCAGGCAACCGGCCGCGGCGTGCGGCCCGATCCCGCCCCGGACCCAGATCGGCGCGTCCACCCGCCCGGCCATCGCCTGGAGGAAGATGAACGACGAATCTTCCGAGGCCAGGCCGCCCGCCTCGTGCCCGGCCAGGATCAGGCCTCGGGCGCCCGCCTCGACCGCCTCGAAGGCCGATCGCCTCGAAGCCACCTCCGCCCAGGCGACCCGGCCGGACCGCTCGACGGTCGCGACGGCACGGGCCCAGTCGATGCCCGACCCCTCGACCAAGGCGACGAAACCGAGCGATCCCGGCGCCTCGCCCAACCACCCTCCCTCGACCACCGACCCCGCCACCCGGGCGCCGAAGGGTCGGTCCACCGCGCCCGCCACCCGCCGGGCCTCGACCAGGGCCGCCCGAGGGTCGCCCAAGGAGCCGAAGTCGAGGAAGCCCAACGCTCCCGCCCGGATGGCCGCGGCGACGAGTTGGGCCCCGCCGGGATGCTCGGGAGCATAAACGAGGATCCGAGCATCGAGACGGGCCATCACGCTCATCGACTCCTGACGACGGGCCGGACGCCGAGGCCATCCCGGGCGTTCGGGTCAACGACGACCGGGACGAAATCGCCGGCCCCGCGAAAGCCACGCCTGGAGGGCATTCTTTCGCGGAACCGGATCCTTCATCTTATGCAACGACGTCCGGAAAGTGCAGGTCTCGACCTTCACATTGGGCAAGATGGCCAAACAGGTTGAGGTGGTCGCGCCTCGGGATCGTCGGTTGGACCGCTCCCCGGCCGGCCCGGACCTTCAAGCCTAGCAATCGTCATTTCTTCGCGCGCTTCTTCTCGATTTCGCGGCGGATCTGGCGAACCTGGTCCTGGGCGATGAGGCCGATCTTGGAGCGGAGGATCGGGTTGCCCTGGAACCAAGCTTGGGGCTCGACGAAGGCCAGGTGCGCCTCGACGAACAGCGTGCCGGGCTCGGCGGCCAGTCGAGTCAACTTCACGTAGCTACCCCCGCCCTGGTAGATCCGTCGCGGGCCCGGCGTCTCCTCCTTCCCCTTACGCACGAGGGGCGACCATTGGTTCGGGTGGCGCGGGTCGTCGTCGAAGGAATGGTCGGTCCGGGCCGCGACGACGAGGGATTCGGGCGTCCGGGTGGCGACCACGCGATCGGTCGCCTCGACGGCGATCCGGTCGAGCAGGCGGCCGGTCGCGTGGCTGTACCATCCGGTGATCCCGTCGGCCTTCGGGAGTTGCTCGGGCTTAGAGCGCGCCAGGTCGTCCGGCCCGAGGGTCTTGGCCCCGAATCGCATGTTGCCGGCCTCGACGTCGGCCTTATCGGCCTGGGCGAGCGAGTGTTCGAGGTCGACCTCGTCCAGCGTGGCGTGGACGCTGAAGTACAGGTCGGCGACCCGGATCGTGGCGTCGCCCGCCTTCACGTCGCGCGCCTTGAGGACGAAAGGGGCCGTGATCGAATCCTTGAGCAGCTCGCGGACCGCCCGATCGTCGCCGACGACCGCCCGGATCGCGGCGAGCCCACCTTCGGCCCCCGCGCCATCGGCGAGGACCGGGTCGGGGAGGCGGGCCGCGACGCCGTTGGCCGAGATGCCTTCCGCCCGAAGCGTCCGGTAGACCGGGTTGCGAGCATGATCGCCGTCGGGACTCGGAACTTGGGCGGCGAGGGATGAGATGAGGAGCAACAGGAGGGTGGACATCGGAGGATTATCCCAACCGGGAGGATCGCGCGGGCAAGTTTTCCGAGGATCCGGCCGATCTAGCTGGAGTCGAGGCGTCATTCCCGGCGCGGATCGGACCTTGGGCGCGGAGGCTTGGATCGGATGGGCCAGGAACCGAGCAATACTCGCGCCGGGCTGCTGATCGTCGGCCTCTGGCTGGGCGGTGCGTGGGGGTGCGGCCGGTTGCCGATCCACGGGACGTTCCGGGCCCAGGCCAAGGTCGACGCCGATGCCCGGGTCCTGGCCGACGCTTCGGTCCGAGGTTCGGTCGAGGTCAAGCTGCCGATCAACCCCGACCCCGGGCCGATGCGGGCCGTGGTGGTCCGGCCTGCGCACCTCGGCCCAGCCTGGTCCCGGGTGGGGATGATCGACGTCGACGGGCTGCTCCTGAACCAGAACCTCACGGGTTTGTATTCGGTCGGGGAGAACCCGGTGGCTTCGTTCCGGGAGAAGCTCGAGGCCGCCGCGACCGACCCGAACGTCCGGGCCCTGGTGGTCCGGATCAACAGCCCCGGCGGCGGGGTGACGGCTTGCGACGTGATGGCCGACGAGCTGAGGCGGTTCCGGGCCGAGTCGGGCAAGCCGGTGGTGGCCTGCCTGATGGACGTGGCGACGGCCGGGGCCTATTATCTGGCCGTCGGCGCCGATCGGGTCGTCGCCCTGCCGACCGGCGTGACCGGGTCGATCGGGGCCTTGCTCAACCATTACAACCTCCAGGACGCCATGGCCCAGCTCAACCTGACGGCCGACCCGGTCAAGGCCGGCCCCCTGGTCGACATGGGCCGCGTCACGGCGCCGCTCGACGAGGAGACCCGCCGGCTGCTCCAGGAGCTGGTCGACGGCTTCCGCGACCGGTTCCGCGACCGGGTCGCCGAGCGCCGCCCCGGGATGTCGCCGGAAGATCGGGCCCAGGTCGAGGACGGTCGGGTCGTCTCGGCCCCGAAAGCCTTGTCGCTCCACATGATCGATCGCGTGGGCTACGTCCACGAGGCGATCGCCGAGGCCGAGCGGCTGGCCGGCTCCGGCGACTCCGAGGTGGTCCTGTTCCAGCGGGCCGGATATCCGGCCCACTCGATCTACGCGATCACCCCCAACACGCCGATCCAGGGGGAGATCGTCCCGTTCAGCTATCCGGG
>JAABUQ010013197.1_pt1 | contig 10082 bp, 8 predicted proteins | sample 5560001 | NCBI WGS metagenome assembly JAABUQ01 (sample SAMN10711888, study PRJNA513371) | rock metagenome | isolation source: Antarctica rocks | place: Antarctica: Victoria Land, Finger Mt nord | collected 2015-12-18 | reverse complement strand
AAAGCGATCCGCGACTACATCCGCGACCACAACAACAGCCCTCGTCCGTTTCAGTGGGTCGCCAGTGCCAGCCAGATTATCAGGAAGGTCAGCAAATATAAAGGAATTTTAGAAACGGGAGACTAGCCGAAGATCAATGAATTCCGGAACATGAGGAATTTGCAAAACTTCACCGCGAATCGATTCCACGAGCACATAATTCCGCCCGCTCGCTTCATCCTGTCCCGCCACGAGGACTCTGCCCTCAATCTGATCGATATCCGATGCTCGTAATACCCGAAATGGTAAGCGCCTATCCGACGCCAGCACACCATGTTCGGCGGTGATTTTTAGCCGGTCGTGGGTTTTCTGCATGGTCCGCAGTGACTTCTCGAAATCACCGTCGATGAGCCAATGCCCGGCGGCGCGCGTGGCAAGACCCATTCGCTCGAGCATCTCTAGTCGCAAGCGAAGATGTAATTCGGTTGCAGTGTTCGTGTTGGAGGAAGAACGCGGTTCTCCAACACGCACTCTCCACCGATCCACTTCAAAGCACCCGCGGCTCTTTAATTTCCGGTCCAGGCCCGTATACCGCATTTGCGAAACTTCCCGCCGCTGTACATCCAGAATGTCGCTCTCTTGCCGATAACCGAGCTGGTTCGTAGCGGCTTCCTCGGCTCTCCGCCGAAATCCCTCTTTCACATACCCCTTAGGAATAAAAAGCGTGGAGCCGTTTTCCTGTCGGCCGCGAATGACCACGTGGACATGAGGATTGTCAGTATTAAAGTGCGCGACGGCCACCCATTCCAGCTTCGTTCCGAGGTCTCGCTCCGCACTCGCCATGACCTCGCGGGTATGCGCTTCGAGGTCCATGCGATCGCCGCGCTCGGGAGACAAGATGACCCGGAAGAACATCTCATCCTGTTCCTTTCGCCATCCCGCGACGGTTGGCGCAATCGAAATGCGCTCCCCATTCGAGCCGAATCCCAGAGCTCGCCCCTGAGCATCTCGTTCTTTACTCTCGCGCCCGATATACGAGCCGTGGCTATACCATTTGCCAACGCTCCCGCCCTTCGTGTAGCGGACCTGCACCGCGCAGCGCTGTAAGAAAGCCTTCGAGTGGGGCACAGGTTTGGGGCGCGCATGCTTACCCATCCGCGCCATGCGCATGAATGCGCGAAAGCTGTTATCTACCCGCCGCGTGGCGGTGCCAAGCGGCTTTTCAGTAATTGGTTTGCGTGCTTCGAGTTCAATTGCATGGCCGTCGTCCCCTGGTTTGTTGACTGAGATCACCATTTGTCACCAACGCCAGCGTCTTGTCCTGTTCCAACGAACCCTCCGTCGTCTCGGCAGTACGCGAAGAACAACAACGATGGTGAAGAGGACAATGAACGGCATCATGGCGTGCGGAACGGAAAACATCCTAATCCCCTGTCGCAGCCAGCCGCGGCTCCTCAGTTAGGGATTCGAATTCCCGGCCTACCGCGCCGTTGAAGTGCCCAGCCACATCCATAATGAATTGCCTGTATCGCTCATCGAGCGTGGCCCCCGTGTCGCGCAGAACCACGTGCGGCGGCTCCGGGAAGTACAACATGAACAACTTCGCAAACGCCGTAAATGCGGAGAACGCCAGGCGCTGTCCTTGATCCAGCGAACGAATACACTTGGAGTGCTCGTTCAGCGAAGCCAGCAGCCGTTGTTCCAGTTTGCGCTCGAACTCACCACGGCGCAGCTTTTCCTTTAGCGCCTCTCGTACATACGCGCTTTCCGAGTCATAGCCCTCTTCGAGCGCATGTTGCTTTAGATCCTGCATTAGAGCTTCCGGCAGCCGGCACCGCAGGGGAGTGCTCTTCGTCTCGCCGTCTGATTTCCGTCGAATCGAGCGCATTCAGCAACAGTATACACGCTTTCCATTGAATAGCAAGCAAGGACTTTGTTATGCCGAAAACCATGGGACAATTGCGGATGGCATGCCCGTAACTCACCGGCTCAGCATCGAGAACGTGAAATTGGATGACGAACGCGAGATCGACGCCTTCGATCAGCAGGCGTCCATCAGCCCAATGACCACATGGTCGTTCTGTCGACTCGCCACCGAGCCTTCTTCTATTCATGCCGAGTGGGTCTTGCAACTGATCGCACGATCTGGAATAGCCGCCGTACAGCGGTTGCGAGGAGGTAGGTTTGGGTTTTGTGTTAACGCCTGTAAGGTAGTACCCGCCGGTCACTCTAGCCAGTCGTTTTGGGTTGCCCTAGCGTGGCAACGTTTCCGGATTGCGCCTGGATCATGCGCCACTCTTCCACAACTCAACTAATCGAAGAATCGCCGACCGTCCGAATCCGGAGTTGTGAGCGCAATGGGGATTCATCGCCAACTACCGTGAGGCTGAATGGTATTCACAGCCGCACAAGGGAAGTCTGCCATCGGCATCCCTGAAGGCGACGTACAGGATAAGCCGGTACCCGCTTGCGGTAGGTAGAAAAGGGCTATCAAGACTGCGAGCGCATAAATGAGTGTTAGAGCCTCTGGCCGAGGCTCGGCGGAGGTGACGTGGTCGTGAAGTGACTCAGAAAGACGACTGACTTCCCTTTCTTCCCTGCCAGCGTGAAACGCCACGCCTCCACCCTAAGATGCATTTATGTTTACGGAGTACGAATCGGCGCAGGCGGTACGACGATCTCAACAAGTCCGGTCGCCACGACATAGACGAGACCGGAGACAAGCCACTCGCCCGGCAATGCGGGAATCGCCCGGAGCGAAGCAACGTCGACCGCAACCGCCGCGCGAGGATCGCTGACCGCTTTTGTCTTGAGTTCCCCTTCCTGTATTTGAAAATAGTGCGTCAGCATGGCCGGGTCGCCTGCGAGGCGAGTGATGCCGCAATCGGTGTGCTGAAGCACGATGATGTGAAACTCCGCGCCGCCTCCAGGAATCTCTCCGGCAACCTCGCCGATTCCCCGAGTAGACCCAACTGCTCCAACAACCCAGGGGTGATTCGACCGCCGATGTTACGCATAACGACGGCCTCGCCCGGTTTAATTCCAAGTACATAAGCAGGATCCACACGCATATCAGCGCAACCGATGATGACTGCCTTTACATTCGGCAGCGCCTCCGGAAGCGAGGGCATAAGTGTGCCCGCAGCAGACTGCTGAGCAGCAAAGTCTCTGTTACGTTCTAACATGTAATCGAGATTGTTCATGTTGATTCTCCTTGAGAGATGTTGCGCGATACTTTGCTGAAACAGCTTTGTCAAGCCGGACCGCGGCCACTGATAACTACGTGCTGACCGCTGACGAAACCCGAAACATCGCTCGCCAGGTGTTCTGCTGCTTTGGCGACATGGCTCCTTAGGGCTCCGATTGCGGTGATTGCAGTAACCTTTATTCTCGGCATTTCGGTGACCGGCTTGAATTGTACCGTGATAAGGGGGCCACAAAACCACAACTGTTGTAATCAGGCCATTGCGCTCACCACCGGAATTGGCAATCAGGATACTGGGCGAGTGACGGGCTATACTTCCCGTGCAATCGCAACTCCCTGAATTACCAAACGCTCCGCAGCACGCCGCGGATTAGTAATGAGAAACGCCCTTCTCGTCTGCCATACGGCGAGGAGGTTACGGGCCTAGAAGAGGTATCGCTGCTGCTTCGATTCGTAAACCCTTCGCCGTTACTCACGAGCTATGCGAGACCGAGCCTCACAATTGCGGGTTGCGCGTTGTATAGACACATGATCCCGGGCTGCTGGTCGAACGGCGCGATGGCAACGGTGAATTCCTGATCTGGTCCAGATTTGCGAGCATCTAGCCTGACCTCAGGCTGCATGTAACTCAAGAAATCTTCGGCCCATCCTGCTAGCTACTTCGCGGTGCAAGATGCAGCGATGAAGGCCCGTAAAGACGGGATTACGCTTTTGATTGTTGAAACAGAATAACCTGATTTTGTTTTGGTTCGTCATAGGATCATGATCCGGATGAGACATCAGCAACCGAGTTTGTGGGAGACGTTTTTCGCTGGCGAGGTGGCGGAACTCTGGGAGCCGTGGATGCAGGCTGCGGATGAGTTGCTGGAGGATGACGAGCTGGTGGATGTTGTGTACGAGGCGCAAGGAGAACGGCACGCCCAGAGCCGAACGCGTGGGCGGCATCAAACGCCAGCGGAGGTAGTGCTGCGGATGCTGATTCTGAAACATGTGCGCAACTGGAGCTATGAAACGTTGGAGCGTGAAGTGCGAGCCAACGCCGTGTACCGCACCTTTTGCCGCATCGGACTGGAGAAAGCGCCGGATGCAAAGACTCTGATACGGCTCGGTCAGGCCGTAGGTTCAGAAGCGATCCGTGAGTTGCACCACCGGATCGTGTCGCTGGCACAAGAGCGTAAGGTGGTTCGCGGTCGAAAGATGCGTGTGGATACGACGGTGGTGGAATCCAATATTCACTATCCGACCGATAGCGGCCTGCTCCAGGATGGCGCGCGCGTATTGACGCGGAGCATGAAACAAATCGAGCAGAAGGCCGGTGGACTGAAAAGGAAGGTCCGCAACCGGATGCGCAGTGTGACGAAGCGAGTGATTGCGATTGCGCATGCCTTGCGCCACAAGGGCCCAGAAGGGGAAGGCAAGCGCAAACGGGAATATCGGGAACTGCTGTCGCTGACACGGCGAATCCTGAATGATACCGGGCGAGTGTTGCAGGAGGTAGAAGCGATGCCGCGGCGCCGACGCAGAAAAGGTACGGGCAATTTCACAACAGATGCAAACGAGCTCCGAGCGAGTGCGCGGTGTGATCCGCCAAACCAAAGCGCGCCTGTTCCAGGGGATGACTCAGTTTCCGGAAAAGATCATCAGTCTGTTTGAACCACACACCGAAATCATTCGCGAGGGCAAGGCCGGTAAGCCGAATGAATTTGGAAAGTTGGTACAAGTACAGGAAGCCGAGAATCAGATTATCACGCATTACGAGGTATTCGAGAAGCGGCCGAGTGATCAACGTCTGCTGGTGGGGGCGGTGGAAGCACATCGACAGAAACTGGGCCGGGTACCCAGACTGGTGGCGGCAGATGCGGGATTCTATTCACGCGAAAACGAACAGGCCGTGCAACAGATGGGTGTAGCTTACGTATCGATTCCGAATCGGAGTACGCGGAGCCAAGAGCGGCGGAAACTGCAAAAGACGCGCTGGTTCAAGAACGGTCAAAAATGGCGTACCGGATGTGAGGGACGAATCAGCACCCTCAAGCGGCGACACGGATTGTCACGCTGCCGCTATCGTGGGATAGAAGGGATGCGGCGTTGGGTCGGATTGGGCGTGATTGCAGACAACCTCTTGAATATCAGACGCTGCCTGGCACCCAAGCTCGCATGAATTGCAGTTGCCCGGTCGCGATTGCCCACCCGCGCGACGGCGCAAAACAACGCCCGATGCTCCATCAGCAATGGCACTAAACGAAAACCAACGCTCAGAATGCGCTATTTTGCACCGCGAAGTAGCTAGAAGTCTTGGGGTCCACACGTTCAAAAATGCGGAGGACGCATTGCTAAGCGGTCTGGCGTTGTGGTCGATCATTCCCGGCCGATCGGCTCGGCTGTGTCCGTCTCGGACGGAGAGGATGCATTGAGCGGCATAGTCAGGCATCATCCGCAGCGCGAGGACAATCGCTATATGGGCACGGTGCATGCAATACAGTCCCAATGAATGTATTTGATTCTAGGCATCGGCTCATTACTTTCGGGTAGCCGGACTTTTCGCCCTTAGCTCCAAGAACGTCTTTTGTGCCGCATCTGCCTTGGCGGGATCGCCGACACGCCGGTACACGCGCGCCAAGAGAAACTGCGGCTCCGGATAATTCGGATCCAACGCAGCGGAGCGCCTGAGCCAGTTCAGGCACAACTCGTGTTTTCCGAGCTGCTCAAGGGCTTTGCCGCCAAGATAAAAATTGCGCGCGGAATACGGATTTCGCTCCGCAGCTTTCGACGCCGCACCGAATGCCTTCTCCGGGTCGCCAGTTTTGAGAAGCAGTTCCGCCAGATCGGCATAAGCGAGATCGTAATTCAGGTGGTCTTTCTCTGTCAGCTTGATGGAGGCTAACAAATGACGAATCGCCTGATTTTCATCGCTCTTGGCTTCGTAGCAGAGGCCGAGATTGTCGTAGGCTTTGTAAGATGCGGGATTGAGCTTCAGCAGGCGTTGGAACTGTCCCATTGCCTGGTCAACTAATCCTTCCTGATAGTAGATCCGGCCAAGCATGTACGGCGCTTCCTGATTTTCGGGATGAGACTCGAGCAGACCGATGAAGGTACCGATCGCGGCGCTGGAGTCGCCTTGAAGGTACTGCACGTTGCCTTTGATCTCCAGTGCGGCAGGATTGGCCGGCTCGATTCGCAACACCTCATCTGCCAGGTTTTTGGCTTCCGTAAGATGCTGTGCTTTGAAAAGCGCATTCGCCTGGAGCAGGGTGTCGGACACGTTTGCCCGGAGGGACATTGCGGCCGCACAGATCAGAACCAGACAACGCAACATCTTACTGCAGGGTAGCCAGTTCCTGTTTAACTTTGGGAATGATGCTGCCGTATTGCGCAGGCGACGCTTTGGCGAGAAACTCCTCGAAGTAATGACGGGCCCGGGCGCGGTCGCCGGACATTTCGTACAGCAGCCCGAGATTCATCTGCGCCTCGACCAGATCCGGATCGAGTTGAACCGCGCGGTCGAAGTAGTTGCGTGCCGCATCGGGATCCTTCTTCTGGATCGCCACGAGTCCGAGCCCGTTGTCAGCGGCGGCGTTATCGGAATCGGCGCTCAAGATCCATTTGAATACGCGTTCGGCTTCCGGAACTTTACCTTCCTCCAAGTAGGCGGTTCCTAGATTAACCGCGCTTTCGAGATCCAACGGGTTGAGCTTGGCGGCCTTCTCGTATTCGGAGATGGCCTCTTCTTTGTTACCTTTGCGGAGCGAAAGATCGGCGATGCGCGAGTGCAAGCGTCCATTCTCAATGCCATGCGCAAGCGCACTCCTGTAAAGGCGCAGAGCGTCATCGTAACGGCCTGTTTTCTCCAGTTCGCTGCCAGTTTGGTGGTAGAGCGAGGGATTCGACGGATCCTGACGCAAAGCCTGTTCGAGAATTGCAATCCGGCGAGCTTCGGGCAGATGCGTTTGCGAGTTTTCCGCGTCGTAAAGAAGTTTCAGAATCGCGATTTTGTCCTTCGGATCGGAGCCTTGCCCATTCAGATCGTAGTGCTGAGGAGAGAACCCTGACAAGTACCCGAGCGATTTCAACTCCGTCATCTGACGCTCGTCGAGAGTATTGGTTTCGACACTCTCCGAAGCGCCGCCGCCGCTGATATTGCTCAGTTGAGCCTCTAACTTGCCCACCTCAGCCGGATGCTGTTTGAGTACGTTTACGGTTTCCCGCGGATCCTGGGTTAGATCGTAGAGTTCAGGTTTCGGCGCTCGAATGTACTTCCAGCGGTTCGTCCGAATACCCCGGAGCTCCGCCCAGCCCATGGCTAGCTTCGGATAGACCGTTTCTTCGTATGAGATTTCGGTAGGAACCGCCTGGCCGGAGAATGCAGGGACGAGGTTCAGTCCCTGAATTGCGCCGGGCGCCCTGCCGCCGAGCAAGGCCAGCAGGGTTGGCAGGAAGTCGATGCTCCGGACTTGTTGCTTTACGCGGAGACCGGAAGGGATGCCGGGGCCAGCCATCATGAACGCAATGCGCAGCGTGGCATCGTATAGAAAAACACCGTGCGTGTATTCGCCGTGTTCCGACAAGCTTTCCCCGTGGTCGGAGAGTACGGCGACAACATTCTTCCCGGCCGGGGCTTTCTTCGAAACAGCATCGAGAAGCCGGCCGACTTGCCCGTCGGTGTAAGCGATCTCGCCATCGTACGGCGCACTTTTGTATTTATCTTTGAATGCGCCGGGCGGATTGTAGGGCATGTGGGGGTCGTACAGATGAACCCAGAGAAAGTACGGCTTGCCGGACTGGGTGTTCAGCCACTCTAAGGCGCGGTCGACCGTATCTCCGCCCTTGCGTTCCGCATCTTCGCCGAAGTCGCGCTTGTTACCCTGGCGAGGCATCTGGTCGTCGTAAACGGTGAAGCCGTTGTTAAACCCGATCGCTTTCTTGAGAACGGCCGAGCTGACGAAAGCCGCGGTATCCCAGCCCTGGTCTTGCAGAATCCGGGCGAGCGGCTTGGCTGAAGATGGCAGAACAAAGCCGCCAGTGTTGCGAACGTGATGCACCGTCGGGTATTGGCCAGTGAAAATGCTCGCGTGCGAAGGCGGTGTCAGGGGCGTTTGGGCGACAGCGCTCTCGAAGAGAACACCACGCGCGGCGAGGGCATCCAAAGCAGGGGTTTCGATGTTCGAGTCACCGTAACAGTGCAGGTGATCCGGGCGCAGCGTGTCTATGGTGATTAGGACTACGTTGAGGGGCCTGAGAGCGTGATTCGCCTCCTGCGGCCGGCTCCTGGGCGCGCAGGACACTGTGGCTAGGGGCAACAGAAGCGAGCCGGTAGCAAGCAGTAGACCTTTTGCCAATCCCTCCCGCCTAAAATTCGAAACGCGCGTTCAGCTGCATGACCCGGTCTCCGCCGCCCAGCAGCAACGTGCCGAAGGCGGCATCGCCTACCGTCGTGTCAGAAATGTTTGGCCTCGTTCTTTTAAGCGGATTAGTCATGGACGCAGCGATCTCGAAAAACCGATGCTCCTCTCCAAGATAAAATCGCTTGCTAAGACGGAGTTTTTCGGTAAGAATTGCGGGCCCGCGCGTGGTTGGCAAATTGCGCGGCGCAGTGCCCACTCGTAAGGGTGTCCCGTTGGCGGTTAATGGGCTCAGGGCAAATGCGGCAGGATTCAAATACTGGGTAGGATCCTGAACATCTACATGACTTGGAACGCCTCCTAACGTCAGTTTCTGCCCTCCAATGATATCGGGACGAATGCTTCCTGCGAATCCCAGGGGCACGTTCGCGCCTGACTCGCTTATACTGACCGGGAATCCTGATGAATAGTTTTGATTGGCGGATATCTGCCAACCGCCAAGAATTGGGTTGGCCCAATGCAGATCCCAGCGTCTTCCTTTTCCAAACGGCGTCTCGTATACCCAGGTCAGCTTTAAATTCTGCGGTAGGTTGAACGACGCTACTGACCGCTCAAGCCCGCGATTGTAGTAATCCTGCACGGTCGCATAGTACGCTGCCGGGCCATTCGAGTCGATATAGCCGATGGCCTTTGACCAGGTATAGGCACCGAGAAAACCCAGACCTTTCGCCAAGTGATGAGTCATAGTCACCTGGAGGGAGTTGTAGTTGGAGTTTGTATTGTAAGGAAACTGTTCTTCCACGCCGAGGTATTGCGGATAAGGACGCAGCGCCTGAGACACAGTCTGGTCCGTTGGGAAACCGTTATACGGACTGTACTGCGGATGGAGACTCACGGGATCGTTGAGGACATCTCCCATCGAAAGAAGTCTTGAGGGTAAAGCGTCGTACTCTGAAAACCCGCTCCCTGGCGTACCGCCCCAGAGCCGGGTCCCTTTATTACCGATGTATGCGAACTCAAGGAGGGTTTCTTTGGGCAGTTCGTACTGGATAGTAAAATCCCAGTTCTGAACGTATCCGGGACGATTCGCGTTTGGCGCAGTAGTCGCGCCCTGGGTAAAGTTTGCTGAGGCGGGATCTTTGTTCGGCAGCGGACTCGCCAGACCGGGGAACGGCTGGCTCAAGTAGAGGGACGGATTGTCAACGAAGCCGGTGGGGCTAGTTCCCGCACTCACGTTGACGGTGCCGTTATAACCAAAGGTGAACGCGCCATAACCCCAGTTGTTCGCGATGGGAGGCGTGTTCATGATGCCGTACCCGGCGCGAACGACGATCTTATCCGATACTTTGTACGCTACGCCGGCACGAGGATCGATCTGTTTCCAAAATGTATCGTTCACATGATTTCGGAAAACCAGCGCGCCTAGCCGGCCATCGGCGCCCGGGTTTGGGGTGTTCAGGTCGATCTCCGACATGCGGTTCGTCACTTCGTAGAACGGCGGAATGATCTCCCAGCGCAGGCCAAGGTTGAAAGTCAGCTTTGGCGTGGCCTTCCAATCG
>JAABUQ010013196.1_pt1 | contig 10082 bp, 8 predicted proteins | sample 5560001 | NCBI WGS metagenome assembly JAABUQ01 (sample SAMN10711888, study PRJNA513371) | rock metagenome | isolation source: Antarctica rocks | place: Antarctica: Victoria Land, Finger Mt nord | collected 2015-12-18 | reverse complement strand
CAAGAACCTGGGACGCAGACCGATCACATTGCTGTACACGGATCTGGTACATCTCGGCGCGCAATAGCCGTTCAGCCTGTTAGCAACATAGAAAACGTAGCCACAGGCACACCTGCATCTCAGAGCAACACCCATATTACTGGCTCCAGCACGACTGCGATCCCTATGCAATTTGAAGCGCTGCTCTTGCCAAAGCTCCAGGTGCCTCGTCTTCAGAAATCACTTCTGCCCCGTGAGCATCTGCTGGACCTGCTGGATAAGGGGCTGGAGCATAAACTAACGTTGATTGCCGGACCAGCCGGCTATGGCAAAACGACACTGGTCGGCCAATGGATTACGCGACAGCGCGCACGCGCGAACTCCCCTTGTATTGCCTATCTTGCACTTGACGAGGGTGACAACGACCCGATCAGCTTCTGGCGCTATATCATCGCCGCCTGCCAGCAATTTCGCCCCCAATTGGGCCAGGAAGCGCTGCAATTGCTGCTCGCGCATCGCCTGCCGCCGTTTAAGCCGCTGCACATGATGCTCACCTCGCTGCTCAATGAACTGAGCGGGCTTGAGCAGCCAGCTGTCCTGGTGCTTGACGATTTTCATGTCATTGGTCCGTCTCAGGTAACCGAAACGTTCAGCTTTCTTCTTGATCATCTGCCCACCTTGTGCCACCTGATCATGCTCATTCGCGGCGATCCTCCCTTCTCATTGGCGCGTCTGAGGGCACGCAATGAGCTGCTGGACATTCATCCTCCATATCTGGGTTTTTCGCTGGAAGAGACGCGTGCCTTTTTTGCGCAGGAGCTTTCCTTCACGCTCTCCCCACAGATGCTGCGCCAGATTTACGAGCGGCTGGATGGGTGGCCTGCTGGCTTACGTCTGCTTGCCAGGGAGCTTCACGGGTCCGATAGCTCACAGAAAATCGAGCAGGTCCTCTCAATCTTCGCGGGCAGCTCCTGGAGCATTCAAGACTACTTTCTCAGCGAGGTGCTGCACACACTTCCAACGGAGCAGCAGGAATTTCTGTTACAAACAAGTATCCTCCCCCGCCTGACTGCCTCGCTCTGCGATGCTATAACGGAGCGCAGGGACAGCGCGCGGCAGATCGAAGCGCTGCTCGGCGGCGATCGCTTTCTCATACCACTGGACAGTACAGGTGAATGGAGCCGCTATCATTCCCTCTTCGCGCAGGCAATGCAGCAGGAGGCTCGCAGGTGCCTGGGAGACGCTCTCTTGCGCCACCTGGCGGCGCGGGCCAGTGTGTGGTACGAGGAGCATGGGCTCCTGGCCGAGGCCATCGAGACCGCGCTCAATGCCGCTGAGTTCGCACGTTCGGCTAGCCTGCTCAGGCGTTTTGTGGCAGGGAAACAACTGGGTAACGCCCTTGCCCTCTCAGAGCTGTACAACCTGAAGGGCTGGTTAGATAGAATGCCGCCAGAGGAGCTGGAACGCCACCCTGACCTTTGTATACACTATGCAATGATACTCCTTTTTGTCCTTATGGAGGAGTCACGTTTTCCTGCTGGAAAAGAGCGCGTCGAGCATCTACTCCAGGTGGCGGAGCAGAAATGGCGTGATACAAACAAGATCGCGAAGCTGGCCGAGGTGTTTGCCTTCCGGGCCCTGCTGGCACATCAGGAAGGGAAAATGCTTCAGGCTGTGACCTGGGCCAGGCAATCGCTTGCCTGGTTGCCACGGGAAGACCGTACCTGGCGCACTGTTAACCTGACTGTCGTAGGGATCGGCGAGATACTCGATGGTCAACTTGATAACGCGCGCCCAATCCTCCTTGAGGCGTTGTCGCTCAACGAACTGCAAGGCAACCGCACCTATGCGCGTGCCGTCAGAGGGATGCTGGGTTGGGTAAGCTTTGAGCAGGGAGAACTGCGCCATACCTGTGAGCAGCTCCGCCAGATACAGGCCGAGGCCAGGATACAGGAAGATCGCGACGATATCGCACGCACTCAGGTAGGACTGGCGAGGATTGCTTACTAGTGGAACAACCTGGAGGATGCGGAGCGAGCCGCGCAGGAGGCGCTGCGGATCGGCGAGCAAATGAATGTGGAAGAATCTCAGACCCTCGCGACGGCCTGCCTGGCGCTGGTTGAGCATGCACGCGGCGAGACCACGCAGGCGCAGCAGCGTCTTATGGCCTGGCAGGCACGAGCTAAAGTGCCGATCTCACCACATAGTTATCAGCTCGCGCGTGAGATACAGGCCACTCTGGCCCGTATCGCGCTCGACACCGGTAACCTGGCAGTCGTGGAGCGCTGCTTTGCCAGTATCGAGCGCGACGAAGAGAACCTGCCCCTGCTGCAGCGCCAACGCGAGCGCGTGTTGCGCGCACGCCTTCTGCTGGCTCAAGGAGAGATCCCCCCAGCGTTAGAGATGCTAGAAAGCCTGTACACGGCCGCTCTTCAAACGGGTCATGTCCATTTGAGGCTGGAGGTCCAGGTCGTGCTGACCCTGGCGTATGCTCGCCAGGGATCGCTCGCGAAAGCACGCGTACAGTTACACGAACTGCTGGCAGCGGCACACAGTGAAGGCTATCTGCGCCTCTTCCTCGACGAAGGCGAAGAGATCACCGACCTGCTGCGAGGACTTCTACCCCATCTCCACGAGAAAGCACTGCTCGCCTATGCGCGGCATGTACTGCGCGCATTTTCCCCGCAAGCCAGTACGTCAGCGCTGGAGCCAACACCTGTTGCGACGTTTGAGCCTTTGAGCTCACAGGAGCACAAGGTCTTGCGCTTGCTCGCCGCTGGCAATTCCAATGCCGAGATCGCTCGCGAACTGGTAGTTTCGGTAAACACGATACGTACCCAGATCCAGAGCATCTATCGCAAATTGAACGTCAACAACCGCGTCGAGGCGAGCGCGCTCGCCAAAGGGCTTGAGTAGTGCCGCAGGCACCGCATGAGTGTTCTCCTGAAGAGCTATCGCTTTCATGGGTGATGGTGCCTGGCAGAAGCATGGGTATTCATGACGGATTAGCCAGGGGTGACGCGAACAGGCGGACACCCAATAGGCATCAATGGAAGGGATAGGACCTCCGACACATCAGCCAGGGGCAAAAGATGCGATAGGCGAGCAGCGGGCACCCTGAAGGTGGCCCGTACCTCCATGTAGCCATTGATATAAAATCATCCACCAGATCATACGTGTGGGTGATGCTGGCTCATCCATCTGACAGCTATAGTAGGGACTGTTACGAACATACAACTAGATTGGAGTACTACTATGAGTACATCAGAAGTCCCTACCGCACAACCGGCGTCTCCCGGGAGTGTGACGCCCGCGCCGAAGCGTAAAGCTATCATCTTTCTCGCGGTGATCGCGTTCTTAAATACTATGGGTATGACCATCATCGGTCCTGTCGTCCCATTCATGACCCTGCAGCACCTGCGAGATCCACACAATCTCGCCTTTGTGGTGGCCTGGATGACCTCGATCTATGGCATCTGCCAGCTTATCGCCGCTCCTGGACTGGGCCTGTTGAGCGATCGCTTTGGCCGTCGCCCTGTCCTGTTTGTCTGTCTGTTTGGATCAGCCGTCGGGTACCTGTTTTTCGGTCTGGGAGGCGCGCTCTGGCTGCTCTTTCTGGGCCGCGTCATCGATGGCCTGACGGGCGGCAACTTTAGTGTCCTCTTTGCCTATATCGCCGATAGTACCGAGCCGGAGGAACGTGGCAAGTACTTTGGCATCGTGGGCGGCTTCTCCGGTGTTGGCTTTATCCTTGGTCCCAGCATTGGCGGCCTCCTGGCGACTATCAACTATAGCGTGCCCTTTATCGTCTCGGCCGTGGTAATTCTGCTCACCATCGTATGGGGCTTTTTCTTCCTACCCGAAAGCTTGCACAAAGAGCATCGCATGAGTTCGATCAGCCTGAGTGATCTGAACCCGCTCAAGCAGCTGAGTACTGTGTTTACGATGGCCGATCTGCGCTGGCTCTTGCTGGCCGGTTTCTTCTACTACTTCCCGTTCGCGAATATCATGTCGAACCTGACCATTTTGTTGAAGGATAGTCTGGGCTGGAATGCTACGCAGGCTGGCCTGGTGGCGACGGTGGTTGGGGTGGTGGATATTCTGGTTCAGGGAGTGCTGGTGGGCAAACTGCTGGCGATCTTTGGCGATGTGAAACTGGGCATCAGCGCGCTGGTCCTGGTCGCGATCAGCTATATCCTGCTCGGCTCGATCGCATTGATTGCTTCACCGCTTCTGTTGATGGCGGGAGTAATGCTCTTCGCCGGTGCGGGTGGCCTGGTGGAAAACTCACTGCGCGGTCTTATCTCGCGCCTGGTCGGACCTCGCCAGCAGGGCCTGGTTGGTGGGGCCAGTCAGTCGATGCAGTCGCTGGCGATGATCCTGGGTCCACTCTTTGGCGGCCTCCTCTATGTCCAGGTCGGACACGCTATACCCTACTGGTCGGGTGCGCTGATTGTTCTGCTGGCCCTTGTCTCGGTCGTGCTGGCTATTCCGGCTCTGCGCACGCGTTTGGCCAGAGAAGCAGTGGAGGCTCAATAGAGCAGCCTGTGCATGATCCATTCTCGCGCGGTGGAACTATGCAGGTCTACCGCCGCATGTACCCGGGGTCCACCCATGACACGTGGGAGCATATATCCTCGCAGTGGGCCATGTGTTAGCACACGAACCGGCACCTGCGCGAAGCGCAGCAGCTCTGGCGCGCATAATGCCATGACCGCCAGTGGATCGTGTAGAAAAGGCTGCCGGGGCTGCCAGCGCGGTCGCTCCCGCTGCCAGATCGCCAGCAGTCGGCTCAATAGGTCCGTTTGCGCTGTCCCCGCGTTACGCAGTTGTGTGATATCTTCGTCGCGCATATGGCAGCGCAGGGTCACATTCAAACCGACCATCGTGACCGCTATCCCCGCGCCTAACACCATCCGTGCCGCTTGTACATCGTTGCGCACATTCCACTCCGCCAGTGGCACACTCGCTGTCCCTCCCATCATGATGATATTTCTTATAGACGAAGAGAGCGAGGGCGCAAGCATGAGCGCATGAGCCACGTTCGTCAGCGGGCCAATACAGATGAGCGTGAACTGACCAGGATGATCTCGGGCCGCCTGCACAATCAGTTCCGGTCCCGACAGCGTACTGAGGGTGAGTGGCTCGTAATCATCTATGACCGCGGCCTGGGGCACGCCTGAAGGGTGCCCGCGTGGCTGGAGTGGTGTTTCTATGCCGGCGGCAACCGGCACATCTACACGACCGCTAACATGCAGCACATGTGCGGCCAGGTACGCACGCCTCCGCGTATCGCCAAAGACTGTCGTCACCCCATAGAGCGTGATCTCTGGTGAGCGTACTGCCAGCGCCAATGCCAGCGCGTCATCAATATCATCCCCGATATCTGTATCGATGATAACGACATGCTTGTCTGGTGTACATTGGCCTGCTAGAGAAGCTGTCGCATGACTATTTTGGCGCATTGTAACGAGACCTCGTTTATGATACAGTTTTGGCAAGGTAGATGAGAGGTGGGAGGTGAAACTATTGTCTCCGCTGTTCAGACTACCATAGAAGCTCAGAATAGGCAATATGCATATCAGCAGCCTCCCAGGATACAAAGAAAAGGGGTAGAACACACTATGGATACGCTCAAGCGCGAAGTACTTTCACAGCGTGTGCGTACGGTCAGACCTTCGGGGATACGCAAATTTTTTGATATCATTAACACTATGCCAGAGGTCATTTCGTTGGGGGTCGGGGAACCTGACTTTGTGACGCCTGAGCATATCCGGCAGGCCGGCATCGCTTCCATTCAGCAGGGCCGTACTCGCTATACCTCCAACTACGGTATACTGGAACTGCGTGCGGAGGTCGCCGCGCAGCTCCAGCAGCGCTATGGCCTGACCTACAATCCGGTCACACAGATCCTGGTGACTGTCGGTGTCAGCGAAGGTGTTGATCTCGCGATGCGCACGCTTATCGATCCCGGCGACGAGGTCATCTCGCCTGATCCCGGCTATGTCGCTTATGAAGCCGATATTATTTTCGCTGGTGGCATCCCCGTTCCCGTCCCTACCTACGCACAATATGGCTTCGGCGTACGTGCCGCTGAGATCGCCGCCGCCATCACGCCGCGCACAAAAATGATCCTGCTCGGCAATCCCAATAATCCCACCGGGGCCGTTATCCCACGCGCCGAGCTGGAAGGGATCGCCCGACTGGCGGTTGAACACGACCTGGTGGTCGTTGTCGATGAGGTGTATAGCCGGCTCGTCTATGATGTCGCGCATGTCTGTATTGCAACCCTTCCCGGCATGCAGGAGCGCACGGTCCTGCTGGATGGATTCTCCAAGGCGTACGCGATGACCGGCTGGCGCGTTGGCTATGTCGCCGCCCCCGACCACATTCTGGAGGCCATGCTCAAAATCCACCAGTATACTATCATGTGCGCCGGGACCGCCGCCCAGGAGGCCGCGCTGGAGGCCCTGCGGCATGGCGAGGCCGATGTGCAGGCGATGCATGATGACTATGCCCGCCGTGGCAAGATGTTTGTCTCTGGCCTCAATCGTATCGGGCTCCCCTGCTGTGAGCCGCGCGGAGCCTTCTACGCGTTTCCCTACGTTGGCGATACCGGCATGACCGATGAGGAGTTCGCGGAACACTTGCTCCTCGAAGAACAGGTCGCCGTTGTCCCCGGTAGTTCGTTTGGCACGGCCGGTATTGGTTATGTACGCGCCGCCTACTGTACCGCTTATAGCAAGCTCGAAGAGGCGCTGGTACGCATGGAGCGCTTTCTCAAGCAGCACTCCTGACATGTTGTAATCATAGAGCCCCTGTTTCTGCCGCAGGCAGAAACAGGGGCTCTATGATTACAATACTCTACGCCGAGACTGGACCCCACTCCGCCGCCGCCGCCCTGTCGCGCTTCAATTCAAACAGGTTTGGCTGTTTCAACGCCCACGCTGTATAATCCCACAGCTCGCCTGCCTCCTCGCCGTGCGGCACCGTGTGAATAATTGGCCCATAGAAACCAACATGCGAACCTTCAAAGGCAATCGTTGGCACGCCAAAGCCGTGGTAGCGCTGCACCACCTCCTCGTGATCGCTCAGCACATCGCGAATGGTCTCCTCGTTTGCCAGCGCCTCCTCCACAAATCCCGCTGCGAAGCCGGCCTCCTGCGCGCACTTATCCACCGCCTCGCGTTGCCTGATGCTCTCCTTACGTCCATGCTGCGCGTTCCCCAGCGCGATGTATAGCTTCTCGACGCCCTCGTTCCCGCGCTGGCGACGCGCCAGGGCGAGCGAACGGAGCGCCGCCCAGCCATTGCCGTTGACGTAATCGGGCTCCGTTCCCGGCTGGCGATTCACCACCTCCAGGCTGAAAAAGCGCCAGCGTACATCCACCGGTCGCACCGCGCGTGCTTCGCGTATCCACAGCGCGGTGCGCCATGCCAGGGGGCACAGCGGGTCAAAATGGAAGTTAATGGTTGCAGGTGCTGTTGTCTCTCGTGTACTCATGGGGCAAGATCCTCTCCCAATTGTCTGTGTTCTTTGATATCTCCTCAGCCCTCTTTGTATGACGCGCCGCCAAAGGCGGCCCATAGATTTTTATGAGTGTACTACATTTCCTGCGGCCACAGCCGCAGGAAATGTAGTACACTCATATTTTCTTGTTCTGCTGCGCCGAAGGCGCAGAAAAGGCTGAGGAGGTACATCCTTTGTAACCCTTCATATAGTGAAGTTTTACCAATAGGATACGTATGTTTGCGGAATTATGTCAAGCACAGCCGGATTTTGTACGCAAAAAGCTTTTGTAAAGGGAAAATTTAGAGAGCGAATGCTACCGGAAGTACTTTTGGGCCGCGAATAGGAAGACGCTCACGCCATGCCACCTCCTCATATAGCATGTGGAGGTGCGGATAGCGTTTGCGCAGAGTGAGCAGCGCAGTCTGTAGTTCGAGACGGGCTAACGCAGCACCGAGGCAATAGTGTATGCCCGTCCCAAATGCGAGATGCGCCAGGTGATGATTTTCTGTCCGTGATAGCTGAAGCTCATCTGGATCAGGAAATTGTTGAGGATCGTGATTGGCCGCGCCCAGCCAGAGCCAGACGTAGCTCCCTTGACGAATGTGTTGTCCCGCGATCTCCAGATCAGTACTTGCCTTGCGCGATATAACCTGAAACGGACTCTCATAGCGCAGTAACTCTTCGACGGCTGTTCCAATAGTGCGAGCTTCTAACGCCTGCCATACCTCTGGCTTACAGAGCAGTGCTAGAACACTGCTGCTGAGTGCATATGTTGTGGTTTCATGGCCTGCTACCAGTAATAAGAAACACTGGGAGATGATTTCTTCCTCTGAAAGGGCGTCGTCCTGATCTTTTGCCGTAACAAGAGCGCTCATAAGGTCATCTTGTGGATGAACTCTTCTTTGTGCAATCATAGTGCGGAAATAGTCGGCCATTTCCCACATCGTGTTGGGGATATGATTCGTCACAGCCTGACGAATGGCAATTAAGCCATGCGACCAGCGTTTAAATAAGTCCAGATCCTCTACTGGCGCACCGAGCAACTGAGCGATAACTGTGGTAGGAAGAGGATAAGACAGGTCTGCTACTACATCCATTGTTCCTGCCGGTTCCAACGTTGTAAGTAATTGATCAACAATCTTCTGTACCTGTGCTCGTCGAGATTCAACCATACGTGGCGTAAACGAAGCTGCGACCAGTTTACGTAAGCGTGTATGGTCAGGCGGATCAAGATTAAGCATCATCTGTGCCACCGTCTGGCGTGAGAATAGCGCACGTTCTCGCTGCTGCTCTGTCAAAGAGGCAAGCGGAATCTCTTGCCGCGCTCCCATATCTCGACGTGCGGAGAGGCGCGGGTCGCGAAACGCTGCTGCAACGTTTTCGTAGTCGAACACATGCCAGCTTGCGACTCCGTTCATCTCCTCTGCCTCGACCACAGAAGAGTTGTTACAGATAGCGTGGTAGAGCGGATATGGGTTGGCAATAGCAACGGGGTCACCCTGGAACAAGCGACGAATCATCTCTGATGGCTTGTCTGTCATATATGTACTCCTTAAAGCATAAGCTGTAAATTTCTAGCGATGCAAGGTAATCTGTGCTGTGCATGACATGACGAGTGTCTATGTAGGCGTTTCTGACTGTGTTGAGTTTGAAATCGCCAGCCCTTCAAGCATCAGGTGCGTAATCTGATCCGCAATTTCCTGCGCACGTCCGGGTACTCTGCGGTCAATAGCTGATGTACCGGGGATGGGGGCACGCAGGAAATAGGAGATCAGTGTCAGCAGGAGTCCTGCTGTTGTTGCCGCATCAATGCCGCCATTCGCAGGCGTACGAAATTGATATGTTTGCTGCCCCATGTCAAAAAGTGCAGTGAGTGGAGCAACAAGTCCAGTCGCAAAAGCCTCGCGCAGTGTTGCCTGGCCGGCCGCGCTTAATTCGTTATGCACATCGTAGAGCATCAGCGTATGGTCTTGCTCAGTAGTAGTAAGTAAGTAGCGTGTGATATGACGTATACGTTCAGGGAGAGGCGCATCGCGTTGCAAAATACGCACAAGACCACTATGTGTACGTGCAATCTCCTCTTGTATCACCGCAACGTATAGCGTTTCCTTGTTGGAAAAATAGTGATAGAGGGATGGTTGGGTGAGTCCACAGGCATCAGCCACCTGTCGTGTTGTGACCGAACGATAACCCTGATGAAAAAAGAACTGTCGCGCATGCTGCAGAATCATCTGGCGCATCTGTTCGTGCGTCATTGCCCGTGCTTTGTCAGCGGATGGCAGCCTTTCTCGGTAATCGGACATATATCTCCTGGCTAAGTATTACTCTTAGACAACATCCTCAGAGAAATGCAGGCTATCGTTTGATAGCCTGCATTTCTGAGTAAACATAGTGTAGCAAAAGCGTAGAGCCACGTTATTACAAAAATCATTCTATCAATTGATAGAAATATAGAAGATTTTGCCCTGTTTGTCAAGAACCGTTGAACGTGCACTGACGTTTTGATATAAGGGGTTGTGGGGAGGGGAAGAAAGTGATAGTCTGGGGGAAAAGGGACAGGGAAGATGAAGGAAAGCCCAGAAAGCGAAAAG
>JAABUQ010013195.1_pt1 | contig 10083 bp, 9 predicted proteins | sample 5560001 | NCBI WGS metagenome assembly JAABUQ01 (sample SAMN10711888, study PRJNA513371) | rock metagenome | isolation source: Antarctica rocks | place: Antarctica: Victoria Land, Finger Mt nord | collected 2015-12-18 | reverse complement strand
AACTTGGACGAGCGACCAGGCGTTGTCCACGGCCGAGTATCCGGCCGCGCTCGTGATCCTGGGCGGCGGCGCGGTCGGCTGCGAGCTCGCGCAGGTGTTCGCCGGCTTCGGCTCGCGGGTCACCATCATCGAAACGGCCCCGCAACTGCTGCCCCGCGATGAGCCTGCTATCGCCGCCGTGCTCGCGCGCGCCCTGCGCGCCGATGGCATCGACGTACGCCTGGGGACAGGGGTCGGGCGGGCGCGGCGCGTCGCCGAGGGGGCGGAGCTCACGCTCGATGACGGCGCCACGCTGACCGCCACGCGCGTGCTCACGGCAACGGGACGGACGCCGCGCACCGCCGGTTTCGGTCTGGAGAACATCGGCGTCGAACCCGGCGAGAAGGGGCTGGAAACGGATGAGCGCTGCCGGGTATCCGGCCAGGAAAGGGTCTGGGCGGCCGGCGACGTTACGGGCATCGACCCCTACACGCACACGGCGAACTACCAGGCGCGCGTCATCGTGGCGAACCTGCTGGGACAGCCGGCGTGGGCCGACTACCGCGCCATCCCGCGCGCGGTCTACACCGATCCCGAGGTCGCCGCGGCCGGCCTGACGCTGGCCGCCGCGCGCGAAGGGGGCTACGACGCCGCCAGCGCGAGTAAAGACCTGCGCGAGCTCGAGCGGGCCACGACCGAGGGCGACGTGTTGGGGCGGCTCGAGTTGGTGGCCGATCGATCGCGCCGCGTTCTGCTGGGGGCTTCGGCGATTGGGCCGAACGCGAGCGAGTGGATCGGCGAGGCCGTCCTGGCCATCCGCGCCGGGATCACGCTCGACGTGCTCGCCGACGTGGTACACCCCTTCCCGACCTTCGCCCAGGTCTACGAGTCGCCCCTACGCGAGCTTGCCGCGCTGTAAGGGTAAGGGCTCCTTTCCCGCCGTGGCGACGATGTGGTACACGTAGTCATGGCCGCGAACAAGTGGGTGACCTTCCTGATCGTCGCCGTGGGCGTCTTCATGTCCACGCTCGACGCGTCCATCGTCAATATCAGCCTGCCCTCGATCGCGCGCTACTTCGGCGTCGCCCTCGGCGGCGCCGTCGAGTGGATCATCACCGCCTACCTCGTCGTCATCGCCGCGATCCTGCTGACGGTCGGGCGGCTCTCCGACCTGGTCGGGCGCAAGCCGATCTGGGCGGCCGGGCTCGTCATCTTCACGATCGGCTCAGCCCTTTGCGGGGCCGCCCCGTTTCTCCCTTTGCTCATCACCTTTCGCGTCGTACAGGGCTTGGGGGCCGCGCTGCTCTTCGCGGTGAGTCCGGCCATCATTACAGCCGCCTTCCCCGCCAACGAGCGCGGGCGCGTGCTCGGCTCCAACGCCGTGGTCGTCGCCCTTGGCACGAGCGCCGGCCCCACTAGTGGCCGGCTGGCCGACCGCGTTGGCACGCGCTGGCTGGCCGCGGGAGGGTTGGTCATCGCCTGCGTTGGGCTCGTGCTGATCGCCGGGCTTGACGCGCGCTCGTCGGTGTTCGACATCGTGTGGCGGCTCGTCGTCACGGGGGCGGGGCAGGCCCTATTTCAGTCGCCGAACAACAGCGCGCTGATGGGCGCGGCGCCGAAGGGGCAGCAAGGCGTGGCGGCGGGCTTCCTGGCCACCGGACGCGTCGTCGGGCAGAGCACCAGCGTGGCCGTCGCCGTCGCCGTGTTCGCCGCGCTCGGCGGCGCGTCGGCGGGGCGCGCCCTGGCACAGGAACCGGCGCACGGCCGCGCCCTCTCGCCCGCCAACCTCGCCGCCTTACAGCGAGCGTTCGAGGCCGGCTACCACGGCGCGTTCCTCGTCTGCGCCGCCCTGGCCGCGCTGGGCATCTTCACGGCGCTAGCCCGTGGAGCCGAAAGTGAAAGTCGATAGTCGATAGTCGATAGTCGATAGTCGATGGTCGATAATGGTACGGTAAGGGCTGTTAGCCGTTGAGATGGGACATTGCTTTCCTCGACGCGCCCATCAGGGAAGCCGTGTCCAAGCTGACTAGAAGTGGTACGCTGCACTATCGACTATCGACTATCGACTATCGACTATCGACTATCGACTATCGACTGGAGGACACATGGAACGAGTAGGCTTTATCGGCGTCGGGGTAATGGGGCGGCCGATGTGTCTGAATCTGCGCAAGGCTGGCTTCCCGCTCACGGTCTACGCGCGGCATCCCGAGAGCGATGGTGTGCGCGAGGTTGTCGCGGCGGGGGCGCCACTGGCGCCGTCGCCGCGCGCCGTCGCGGAAGCGTCGGATGTTGTAATCACGATGCTGCCCGACTCGCCCGAGGTGGAGGAGGTTGTGCTGGGCCAGGGCTCTGCGCAGGGGCGCGGCGTGCTCGACGGCGCGCACGAGGGGCTGGCCGTCGTCGACATGAGCACGATCGCGCCGGCCGCGAGCAAGCGTCTCGCGGCCTCCTGCGCCGAGCGCGGCGTGGCCTTTCTCGACGCTCCGGTCAGCGGAGGCTCGCAAGGGGCCGAGGCCGGCGCGCTGACGATCATGATCGGCGGCGACAGCGCGACGGTTGAGCGCCTGCGCCCCGTCTTCGTGGCGATGGGAAAGGCCGAGAACATCGTACATGTCGGGCCGGTCGGGACCGGCGGGGTGGTCAAGCTGGTCAACCAGCACCTATGCGGCGTGATCGCCGCGGCCTCACTGGAGGCGCTCGTGCTCGGCGTCAAGGCTGGGGCCGACGTGGAAACGATGGCGCGTATCGTGGGCGTGAGCAGCGGGGGCAACTGGCAGCTGGCCAACCCGATCCGCCTGCGCGCCTTTAGCGGGACCTTCGAGCCCGGCTTCTTCACCGACTTATTGGTGAAGGACCTGCGCCTCGTGCAAAGCCTCGGTGAGGAGCTACACGTCCCGCTGACGCTCGCTGCCGTGGCCAAGCAGATGTACGAGGCGGCGCGGGCGCAGGGCTATGGCCGCGACGACTACACAGCGGTCGTGCGACCTCTGGAGGACCTCACTGGCGTGACCGTACGAAGTGAAAGTCGAAAGTGACATCTACTTTCGACTTTCGACTTTCACTTTCTACTACAGATACGCCGCCAGATCTCGGCCCCCAGGGCCGGTGCGCAGGCGGCCGAGCGCGAGCACTTCGAGTTGGCGCACGCGTTCGCGCGTGAGGTGTACCCGCTCGCCTACCTCGGCGCAGGTGCGTGGGCGGCCGTCGACGAGCCCGTAGCGCAGAGTGATGATGGCGCGCTCACGGTCGGGCAGGCCGGTCAGCAGTTCCAGCAGGCGGTGACGCAGCAGGCTGTTGGCGGCGGCGTCGAACGGAGAGGTGGCGTCCTCGTCGGCGACGGCCTCGGCGAGCACGGCGTCCTCGTCGTCGCCGACCGAGCGTTCGAGCGACACAGTCTGCCGGGCGCGGCGCGCCAACTCCAGAGTCGTGCTGGAGATCGGCGAGACGTGAGCCGGGGGCGCCGTTTCCGCGCCTGCCGCCGTCGTGGCCCCAATGTCGTTAGCGGGCGACTCGGGCGCCGCGGCGCCCAGCCGCTCCTGCGTCTGCAGGTCGGCCAGCGCCCGCTCGGCCTGGCCCATGCCCTCTTGGATGTGGACCGGGACGCGGATGGCGTAGGCCTGGTTAGCCACGGCGCGGCTGACGGCCTGCCTGATCCACCAGATGGCGTAGGTGGAGAAGCGGTAGCCCTTGCGGTAGTCGAACTTCTGGGCGGCGCGCAGCAGGCCGATGTTGCCCTCCTGGATGAGATCCTGCAGACCGATGCCTTCGTGCCGGTAGCGTTTGGCCACGGCGATGACCAGGCGCAGGTTGGCCTCGACCATGCGGCGCAGCGCCGCGTCGTCGCCGCCCGCGATACGCTCGCCCAGTTCAAGTTCCTCGGCCGGCGTCAGGCGGCGCACGCGCCCGATTTCGCGCATGTAAGCGGCCCAGCCGTCGACCTCATGCGTGTTTTCATCGCTGACTATCCCGGCTGCCCCGGCTGCCCCGGCCGTTTCCTCGGTGTCCCACGTTTCGGGCGCGTGATTCATCCTCAAGCCTCCATACGCGCAGGCCGGGGCGGCGCCACGCTCTAGGTGATAAGGGCAGTGCTGCGTTTCAACTCAAACCCGTTACATCATCTATATACGGATCGAAGGCCAGGGTGGATGTATCGAGGGTACCTGTCGTAGACGGGACGTTGAATATCGCTCCCAGGTTCACTCACAAGGCAGGCCCAGCAGAAGTAACCATATGCTTACAAGTATATGCGCCTGCCGGCCCAAGCCTAGAGCTCGTGACTTATCGCGGTACGATCGAGATATGGACATATAATGGGTCATGGCTATCGAGGGAGTCTCGGGGGTGCGCGGAGCGGACGGGGCGGACGAAAGCGTCGCCGCCGCGATGGACGCTGTGCGCGCGAGCGTCGGCCGCGTCATCGTGGGCAAGGGGGCGCGTGGCCGCGGTGCGCCGCGGTGAGGCCGTGGAGGGCTACGCCGTGGACCTGGTGCGGGCCACGCGCGAGCACGAGGGGGTGGCCTTGGGCGCCTTGGGCGCCAGCCCGCGTGCGACCCTGGCCCTCTGTCGCGCGGCGCAGGCCCTGGCCGCGCTGCACGGGTGCGCCTACGTGCTGCCCGACGACGTCAAGCGCCTCGCGCCGGCCGCGCTCGGACACCGCATCGTCGGCAGCAGCGTGGCGCGCCTGAGGGGCGCGACGGCGGACACGGTCGTCGTCGACGTGCTGGCGAGCGTCCCCGTCCCCGTGGAGGAGGCCATATGATAGGGCATGGACCACCACGCCAGCACACTGCGTACCTACTGGGAGCGCCGGCGTCCTCGCCGGCATACGGTCGCGGGCGACTGCCTTGACGACAGCAAACGGCCTGGCTGCGGACGGGGGCCGGCTGGAAGCCGGCGCTCCCAGTAGGCACGGCCGGCTGGAAGCCGGCGCTCCCAGTAGGCACGGCCGGCTGGAAGCCGGCGCTCCCAGTAGGCACGGCCGACTGGAGGCCGGTGTTTCTAGTAGACGCCTTGGTAGGCGTGACGCATGACTGAGGCGCCGCGCGGCGAGGTGGAAAACGCGATCCATCCCGCGTGGGTGTGGGGCGCCGCGTGCGTGCTGCTCGTCGCGTTGCTGGCGCGACAAGGCGTGCTCGTGCTCGCCGCGGCGCTGCTGCTGTGCGCCGTGGGCGTGTCTTATCTGTGGGGGCGCCACGCCCTGGACCGCGTGTCGTACCGCCGCGCCTTTGCGCAGCGGCGCGTCCGCTGGGGCGAGGATGTGGCGATCGAGATCGTGATCGAGAACGGCAAGTTCTTGCCGCTGCCGTGGCTGCGCGTCGAGGATGAGGCGCCGGTGCTGCTACGCTGGTCGACGCCGCTGGGCGCGACGTTCACACGGGAACGCGGCCTGTTGCGCCATCTGCTCGCGGTGCTGTGGTACCAGCGGGTACGGCGTCGCTACACCCTGCGCGGCACGGCGCGCGGCGAGCACGTCTTCGGTCCGGTCGAGTTGCGCGCGGGCGACATCTTCGGGCTCTCCGTCGTTTCTCGTGTCCTGCCCGCGCGCGACACGCTGGTCGTCTACCCCAAGGTCGTGCCCCTGACCGCGCTGGGGCTGCCCGCCGTGCAGCCCTTCGGCGACCTGACCTCGCGGCAGCGCCTGTACGAGGACCCCACCCGCACGATCGGTATCCGCGATTACGCCGTCGGGGACAGTTCGCGGCACATGCACTGGAAGGCGACCGCCCGCGCCGGCGCGCCGCGGGTGCGTATCTTCGAGCCCGTGCGCACGCTGCGCGCCGCGCTTTTCAGGGCCAGGCTCGGTCGCGACGGCTACGACAGGCATGGGCCACGCGGGCTTCAGGGCGTCGAGCCCGAGTCGCGTCGCCGCGCCAGTTCGGCGCGCAGCGACTCCAACTCCGCCCGCGCTTGCGCCGCCTGCTCCTCCGCCGCCCGCCGCGCCTGCATTTCCTCAGTCAGCCGTCCCTGCGTTTCGTTCAGCCGTCCCTGCGTCGTGGTCAATCGCTCTCGCGTCGCGTGAAGGTCCTCGCGCTCCTCGTCAGGGATGGGGATGGGCTCCCCGGTCCGCGGATCGATCACCCGCAGCCAGACGCCCGCGGGATGCCAATTCACCGGGGTCATCGCCACCGGCCGCAATTCCGTTCCCAGCAATGGGCTCGCGATCCCGCCGCTCGGCAAGAACGGCAGCGGCTGCATGCGCCCCGCGCGTAGTTCGAAGCCCAGGAATGATGGGTCCATCTCCTGCAGTGGGTCGTAGATGTAGTACTCTCGCGCCCCCAATTCCGCGTATAAACGCCGCTTGCCGCGTGGTCCTTCGCTCAGATCCTGCCCTTGCGTGCTCGGCGAGGTAATCTCGAACACGATATCGGGGAACTTGCCTTCCACCCAGGTGCGCCATTTGTCGGGGGCGAGCACCGCGACGCCGAAGACGACATAGACGTCGGGCGAGAGGTTGTCGCGCCCGTTGTGCGGGTTATAGTAGACGAACTGGTTGCCGGCCACGGTCACCGGCGCGCGCCCTTGCAGGTCGAACAGGGCCTGCAACTCCCACACCAGATCGACCATCTGGACCACATTGGCGCGGGTCTCGGCCATGGCCTCACCGTCGCTCTCGGGGAAGGTGGAGAAGTCGATGTCCTCCGGGGTGCGAATAACCATAGCTCATCATCCCTCCGTCGCCCTATCGCTCCTATCCGCCCCAAGTCTACCACCGTTTAGCCCCGGGAGGGTTCGTCCTGAGGCACGGCGCCTCTACGCCGCATAATGATCCGTTGAGCTACACGGGCTCCTTGCGCAGCATGTAATCGTTGGACTCGGGCGTGTAGCCCAATGCCCGGTTGATGGCCGGGCCAACGCCATCTTCCCACACGCGAATGAGGAGGGCCGGGCCGTGGGGGCGGGCTTACGCGGACGCCGCCGGGCTCGCCTACGGCAGCCGGTACGAGGAGGGGCGCTTCTCGTTCACCATCGGCACACCCGAGCGGTACGCGGCGCCGCAGCATCACATCACGGAGAGCCCCATCGACGTCCTGGGCCGGGTCACGCTGATCCAGCGGGGATATACCGCTGTAAGTAGCGTTCCGTGATCGCCCGTTCGACCGGCAAATGCTGATCTAAGCGGGTCGCCTCATAGTCGTAGCCCGACGTTTCCAACCCCGACTGATCGTAGTGCTGCCCGACGGTGGCGTGATGTGCCGCCGGCGCGTAGGACGTCGCGGTCTGGCCCTGAAAGGTTTGAATGGCCGGTGCGGTCCGCGTATTCTCAGAGCGTTGGCGCCGGCGAGCGCATGGTTCCCGCACAGACCTTTTACGGTCTGTCCTGAGCCATGGTCCCTTCAGGCCAGGCTTCAGAGCCAGGCTCGGTCACGACGGCTACGACAGGCGGGGGCCGCGGGCAGCTATAATAGCGACATATGAGCATTATTACCCCCGAGGCGCGCCCATGACCGCTGTGGCGGAGCATCGCCGCCTGCGCCTGGATCTCGACTGCGTCGTGCGCGATGTGCGCGTGACCGACTTGCCGTCCCTGGAGTGGTTCGGCACATACGCCCATTTCCGCCGCCTGGAAGAGTCGAACTATCGCGACGTCGAGGCGGGCTACAAGCTCTGGCTCGTGGCCGAGGTCAACAAGTTCCCGGTCGGTCACCTCAAGATCAACCTGCGGGTGGAGGACCCGCTACGCGGGAACCCGCGCGGCTACATCTTCGCCCTGCGCGTCTTCGCGCCGTTCCAGGATCTGGGTATCGGCACGACGCTGATCCGGGCCGCCGAGGTCGTACTGCGCGCGCGAGGGTTCCGCTACGTGAGCATCGCCGTCGGCAAGGACAATCCCGCCGCGCGCCGCCTGTACGAGCGCCTGAGCTACAGTATCTACCGCGAGGAGATTGGGCGTTGGCAATACGTCGACCTGGAGGGCCGCCTCCATCGCATGGAGGAACCCGAGTTTTTGATGGATAAGCCGCTGTAGCAGCTAGCAGCGTGCGCTGAGAGGACATCTTGATGCAAAACGAACGTTTTTCCTTTCTTAAAACACTGGTCGAGTCGCCCAGCCCGTCGGGGTACGAGGGGCCGGCGCGGGCTATTTGGCGCCGCGAGGTCGAGGGTGTGGCCGACGAGTCGCGCACCGACTTGCACGGCAATACGATCGCTACGGTGAATCCAAGCGGCGCGCCGCGCGTCATGCTGGCCGGCCACATCGACGAAATCGGCTTCATGGTCACCTACATCGACGATGACGGCTTCCTTTACTTCGGCGCGATTGGGGGGCAGGACCCCGTCATCGCACCCGGCCAGCGCGTCTATGTCCACGCCGCCACCGGTCCGATCCTCGGGGCCGTCGGCCGCCGCCCGATACACCTGATGCAGGGCGATGAGCGCGACAAAAAGGTCGAGTTGCGCGACCTGTGGATCGACATCGGGGCGCGGTCGCGTGACGAGGCGGCCGGTCGCGTGCGGGTCGGCGACCCCGCCACGTTCGCCGTCGGGCTGGAGCGCCTGGGCGACCAGCTGGTGGTTTCGCGCGCGCTCGACAACAAGATGGGCGCGTTCGTCGTGGCTGAAACGCTCAAGGAGGTGGCCGCGCGCCGCTCCTCCGGGCTGGCCGCGTCGCTGACCGCCGTGGCGACGGTACAGGAGGAGGTCGGCTTGCGCGGCGCGTATACCAGCGCGTTCGCGGTGGCCCCACAAGTCGGCATCGCCGTGGACGTGACGCACGCGCTCGACCACCCCGGCGCGGGGGGCGGCGACAAGCGGCGGCTGGGCGATGTGCGGTTGGGCAAGGGGCCGGTCATCGCGCGCGGCCCCAGCGTCAACCCCGTGGTCTTCGAGCGCCTCGTCGCGGCGGCCGAGGCGACGGGGACGCCTTATCAGATCGAGCCCGCGCCGGGAGGCTCGGGGACCGACGCCGACGCCATCCAGCGGTCGCGCGGCGGCGTGGCCACCGGCGTGGTCAGCGTGGCCCTACGCTACATGCATACGCCCGTCGAAACGATCGAACTCTCCGACATCGAGGGCGCCATCACCCTGCTCGCCGCGTTCGTCGCGCGGCTGGAGCGCGACACGGACTTTACGCCATAGTCGATGGTCGATGGTCGATAGTCGATGGTCGATGGTCGATAGTCGATAGTCGATAGTCGATAGGGCGCGTCGTGCTATACCAGCGCACCCGGACATCATCCGCCGCAACGCGGCCCATTTAGCTACGTCCGACTCCCGACTCCCGACTCCCGACTCCCGACTCCCGACTCCCGACTATCGACTATCGACTATCGACTATCGACTATCGACTACCGACTATCGACTATCGACTATCGACTATCGACTATCGACTATCGACTATCGACTGGCTACCGGCGCTAGCCCGAACGGGGGATAGATCGCGACGCGGCGGTGGCCGATAGTAGGAGAGGGCAGCCTCTCTTAATTAGTCCTGTTAGTCGTGGCGCGATAGCCCGCGCGCCGGAGGTATAGACTGGCGTGCAACGCACCGGGCTTATCAGCCGTTTCGCGTCCGGTGGCCTGGCCGCCGTCCTGATCATCCTGACGGGGTTCGCGTTGTGGGCGGCCGTGACTACGCGGCAGGCGGCGGTACGCGCGCGTAGCGCCGCCTATCTGAGCGACCAGTACCAGCAGGCTCGCTACCTGGTCGGCGCGGAAGAGTCGCTGGAACGTAAGTATCGCTTCGACCCGGGGCGCGACACCCGCGCGGCGCACCGCGCGGCGGCCGGCGCGCTGGTGTCCGCCCTGGCGGTGGTTCGCCGCGCGGGCGGGGCCCGCGATCAGGCGCTCGTGGATCGCACGCTGCACGCGCACGCGGCTTATCTGGCGGCCGTCACGGAGATGTTCGCGGCCATCGACGCGCGGGACACGCGGCGCGTCAACCTGCTCGATCGCACCAGGACCGACCCCGCGTTGGGCGTGATCGAGCGGCAGGTCGACGCCGCCGCAGCGGCGCGTCGCGCGGAGGCGCTACGCCGCCTCGCCGAGCTCGATCGTACACAGCGCGCCGTCGTGGTGGCGACGCCGCTCGTCTTCGCCCTGGGGCTGTTGCTCCTGAGCCTCTGCGCATGGGTGCTGCGGGTCTACAAGCGTGGCATCGACGAGGCG
>JAABUQ010013194.1_pt1 | contig 10083 bp, 9 predicted proteins | sample 5560001 | NCBI WGS metagenome assembly JAABUQ01 (sample SAMN10711888, study PRJNA513371) | rock metagenome | isolation source: Antarctica rocks | place: Antarctica: Victoria Land, Finger Mt nord | collected 2015-12-18 | reverse complement strand
TGCTGTCGGCTGGACCCGAGCGCTGTGTGCTCGCGACCAAGAGTTTCACTGCCAAGCTGGGCGTGCTACTGATGGCGGCGTTCGCCGCTCGAGGCCGGTTGGACGAAGGCCAGGCTCTCGTGGCAAGGGCGGCAGACGAAATTCAGGCGCTGCTGACCGACGGACGCGTCGAGCAGCTGCGAGCGCTGGCGCACCGCATTGCCGAGCGCGAGCACCTGTACGTGATCGGCCGCGGGCCCAGCTATCCGATGGCCCTCGAGGCGGCACTCAAGATCAAGGAAGTGAGCTACATGCACGCCGAAGGGTTCGCTGGGGGCGAGCTCAAACACGGCGTAATCGCGCTCATCGAAGCCGGCAGTCCGTGCCTGGTGCTGGCGCCGAACGACGAGACCTTTCATTCCATCCTCTCGGGGGCTGAAGAGATCAAGGCGCGCGGTGGCTTCATCATCGGCGTGTCGCCTTTCGAGAGCGAGGTCTGGGACGAACACATCCACGTAGCCGACGTAGGCGAAGCTGCCTCAATCGTCAACGCCGTTCCACCTCAGGTGCTGGCCTACGAGCTGGCCATTCGCCGCGGGCTGGATCCCGACAAACCCAGGAACCTGGCCAAAAGCGTGACCGTCAAGTAGCGCAGTGGCGAGCGGCGGCGTCGACGAAGGCGCGCGCCGCGGGCGAGCGGTAGCGGTCGCGGTGCCAGGCGAGGCAGAGCACGCGGGGCGGTATTGCTCCGCCAAGCGGCAGGGCGACCACGCCTGGATCGCGCGCGTCGACAGCCAGGGCCGGCACCAAGGCTACGCCAAGCCCTGCTGCCACCATGCCCTGAACCGCGCCATTGTCGTCGGACCGAAAGATCACCCGAGGCTCGTTGCCGTGGCCTCGAACCAGGCCCTCGAGCAGGGTTGCGTCGCGTTCATTGCGGTAGCCGATCAATGGCAGCTCGGCAATGTCTCGGGGGTTGGGGGGTTGGCCGGCTGAGGCACGCTGCGCCAGCGGCGACTCCGCGGCCACCAGCAGGACATACGGATCGTGCAGCAGTTCGAGCGTCTCGAACGGACCTTCCGCTATTGGCAGGATCTCGAAGGTCAGGTCGAGCTCACCTCGCTCGACCAGGGGCAACAGCTCGTGGTTGGCTACCTCGGTCAGACGCACCTCGACGTCGGGCCAGGCGGCGCTGTAGTCGCGCATGAGCGCAGGCAAGATGTGCGTGCTGACGCTCTGGTAGGTGCCGACGCGTAGGACGCCGAGGGCTCCCTTGCCGAATGCCTCGAAGTCGGCCTGGGCAGCCTGTATGCGCGCCAGCACGGCGTCGGCGTGGGCGAGCAGCAGGCGACCGGCTTCGGTGAGATCGACCCTGGGCTGGCCGCGGGCGCGCTCGACGAGCCGCTGACCGACGAGGTCTTCGAGGGAGGCGATCTGCTGACTCATGGCCGACTGGGTGTAGCCGAGCTGGGCGGTTGCTCGGCCGAAGGTGCCGGCGTGGGCGACGGCCTGGAGGGCGATCAGGTGGCGCAGCTCGAGGCCTGGCCAAATAGTAGCCGCCATGCTGACCTACATCATGAACATCTGTTTGATTTATGATTCATTAGCGCGCATGATGCTGAGTATGGAAGCAGTCATCGTTCTGGGCTTTTTCGGCCTATTGGCCGTGCTAGCCCCCCGCTTCGGGGTCGACTCCCGCAACCTGCGTTAGCCCCCGAAACGGTCTGCTCGTAGAGCCTTACAATCGTGCCTCCATGGGGAGTGACACACGATGAGGCCTCTGCGCGTGGCCGCACGGGGGCTGCGGTCGCTAGCGGCCGTTCTCGCCGCGCTGGCCCTGGCAGGCTGTAGCAGCGCACAGACCAGTGCTCCCGCGCCCACCACCGCGGCGGCGCCACAGACTTCACCTTCACCGGTTGCTGCTAGCGGCGCGAGTGGCACCTTCGACGGCACCCTGGTCTTCGGCGCGCCCATCTCCCTCACTGGCAGCACCGCCAAGGAGGGCGGCTTGACGCGCGACGGCTACGACCTGTGGCGGGACACGTACAACAAAGCCGGCGGTATCAACGTCGCCGGCAAACACTACAAGATTGAAACGAAGTACTACGACGACGCGAGCAATGCCCAGCAGAGCGCGACCCTCGCCGAGAAGCTCATCAAAGAAGACAACGTGAACTTTCTGCTGGGCCCATACGGCACCAGCCCGACACTTCAGGTGAGCACCGTGGCCGAGAAGAACAAGATCCCGATGATCGAAGGCAACGGCGCTGCCGAAAGCATCTTCTCCCAGGGTTACAAGTACACCTTCGCTGTCCTGTCACCTGCCAGAAGTTACCTGCGCGGCGTCGTGGACCTCGTACTTACGCTTGATCCGAAGCCTACTTCGGTGGCCGTCCTGAGCGCGGACGATCCGTTCTCCGTAGAGGTGGCTGACTCGGCCAAAACCTACGCAGAGCAACACGGCCTGCAGGTTGTGTACTACCAGAAGTACCCGAATGCATCGACCGATCTGCGTGCTCCGCTGACCGAAGCCAAGGCCAAAAATCCGGACCTCTTTTTAAACAGCGGCCACTTGCAGGAAAGTCTGGCGATCATGCAGCAGGCCAAAGAGCTCGGCTTCAGTCCCAAGGGTTTCGCCTTCAGCGTCGGTCCGTCAGTGCCCGACTTCGAATCGTCGCTCAAAGGTGATGCAAACTTCGTCATGGGCGGCACCCAGTGGACGTCAGCCCTCAAGTATCAGGGCGACGATTTGTTCAAGACGCCCCAGGCGTACAACACGCTCTACAAACAGACCTTCAACTATGACCCCTCCTACCAGAGCGCTGACGCTACGGCCTGCGGGATAGCGTTCGTCAAAGCGATCGAGGCCGCGGGCAGCACTGATGCCAGCAAGGTCCGCGACGCGATCGCAGCGCTTGACTTCATGTCGTTCTATGGCCAGCTCAAGTTCGATGAACGCGGCATCAATCTCGTCAAGCCCATGGCTGTCGAGCAGTGGCAGAGCGGGCGGCGCCTGACCGTCTGGCCAGCGGAGGTCGCCGAGGCGAAGGCGCTCTGGCCGCTCACCCCGTGGAGCGCGCGCTAACCAGCGTTGGACTTCGTCCAGCACATCCTGAACGGCCTGCTGCAGGGCTGCGTCCTGGCGCTGATCGGCCTCGGCTTTTCGCTGGTCTGGGGCATCCTGAATATCGTCAACCTGGCCCACGCGGCGTTCATCATGCTCGCCGCGTACCTGACCTACTTCCTGTGGTCAGCTGTAGGCATCGATCCGTTCGTTACTCTGCCGATCAGCATGGCCGTGCTTTTCGCGGCCGGTTACCTGTTGCAGCGATACGTCATCAACATGGTGATGGGCGCCTCGGTCCTGGCGACGTTCTTGTTGACGTTTGCCGTTGAAAGCCTGCTTATCAATCTCGCTCTGCGCCTCTTCTCGGCTGATACGCGCCAGAGCAAGCCGTTCTACGCCAATTCGTCGCTGACTATCGGGCCGTTGTACTTGCCGTATACGCAGCTTGGGGCGGTCGTCGTGGCGCTGGTGCTGACGTACCTGGTGTATCTGTTCCTGGACCACACGCGCACCGGCTCGTCGATTCGGGCAGTCGGACAGGACCGCGTGGCTGCTCGCCTGATGGGCATCGACATTGGCCAGACGTATGCGCTGACCTTCGGCCTGGGCACCGGCCTGGCTGCGGCCTCGGGCACGCTGCTGTCGACGACCAGTGGGTTCGGGCCCAACGCCTTTGCCAGCTTCAACGTGCTGGCGTTCAGCGTGGTGGTCCTGGGCGGCCTGGGAAGCATTCCCGGCGCGCTGCTGGGTGGCCTCGTCTTCGGTCTGGTGTACGAGTTCGCGGGTACCTACGTGCTGTCGCAGCGAGACCTGGTCATCTTTGTCATATTGATCCTGGTGCTGGTCTGGCGCCCAACCGGCCTCCTTGGGCGCGAAGGCTACCGGTGAACCTCGCAATATTCGTGGCGGGAACCGTGCTGGCGATTGTTGCGGCCCGGCCGGGCTCGTCAGCGCTGGTGCGGCGTGGGGCGACTGGGGCGTTGCTCCTGTTGCTGGTGGTGGCGCCGCTGCTTTCGAACAGCACGTCGATCCTGTTCGATGCGCTGACGGCAATGTGTGTCGCGTATGGCTGGAACATCATTGGCGGGTACACCGGCTATGCGTCCTTCGGCAATGTTGCGTATCTGGGTCTCGGCGCGTTCGTCGCGGCGGGCTTCATGAGCCGGCAGCCTGGACACCTCGCCTGGCCCTGGTTTGTCGGCATTCCCCTGGCGGTGGCGATCGTGTGCCTGGTCGCTGGTGCCATTGGACTGGCCGTGTTGCGCCTGCGCGGCCACTACTTTTCGATCGCCACCCTCGGCGTCGGCATTGCCATGCCTCAGGTGATCAACGCCGACGCGGTGTTCGGCCCGCGCGCGTTGTTTCCGAACTTCTTCGGTGGCGGGCTCCCGCTCAACTTCCCGCTGGCCGACGACATCCGTATCGGCGGCCTGGTCCTGAACGCCGATCGCTATTTCTTCTACGCCCTCGCTCTAGGCGCGGCGCTGGTCGGCTGGGGTTTGACGCGAGCGCTCAGCCGCAGCAAGTTCGGCTACGGACTGATCGCCATCCGTGAGAACGAACAAGCCGCCGAGGTCATGGGCATCGACACCACCGTCACCAAATCGTACGCCTATGTGCTCAGTGCCGCCCTCGCGGCGCTGGGCGGAGCGGTGACCGGTTACAAGCTCACCAACATGACCACCGAGGCCGACGCGGTCTTCAGCACCACCAACAACCTGCAGATGATCATCATCTGCCTGATCGGGGGCGTCGGCACGCTCTGGGGGCCGTTCATCGGCGCCTTCATCCTGTTCGGGATCCAGGAAGCGCTGCGGCTCTGGTCAAGTAGCGCGGAGTTCCTGGCCTGGCAAGGCGTGATCTTCGCGCTGCTGGTGGTGCTGGTCGTTTTGTTCATGCCCCGCGGCGTGATGCTATTCGTCGCTTCGAGCACGCGGTTGACGTGGCGCGTCTTTGTCCGCAGCTTGGTCGCCCACCGCATATGACGCAGCCCATCCTGCAGGTGCGCGACGCGGCCAAGCGCTTCGGCGGGGTCATGGCCGTTCAGGACGTGAGCTTCGAGGTGCACACGGGTGAGATCATGGGCCTGATCGGACCCAACGGAGCCGGCAAGACGACGCTGGTGAACATCATCAGCGGAGTGACGCAGCCGACCAGCGGGTCAGTGACGTTCGAAGGCCGCTCACTCCAGGGGATGCGAGCGCATCTGATCGGCCGGATGGGGATAGCCCGTACGTTTCAGGTCGTGCGGCCATTCGCCAATCTGACGGTGCTGGAGAATGTCGGCGTCGGAGCAATGTACGGTGCGGGTGGAGCCCACCGTTCAGCAGCCCAGGCGCTGAGGAAGGCCGAAGAGGTGCTCGAGCTCGTCGGCCTGGCCGAGCGCTCGAACGATCAGGCGGACAGCCTGCCCATCGCCGGACGCAAGCGACTCGAGCTGGCCAAGGCGTTGGCCATGGAGCCGCGCTTGCTGCTGCTCGACGAGGCCATGGCCGGCCTGCGCGGAGTTGAAGTCGACCAGGCGATGGCGCTGATCCGCGCGATCAGCGCTCGCGGCATCACCCTGCTCATCATCGAGCACGTCATGAAGGTCATCACGGGTGTATGCAACCGGGTGGTGGTACTCGACTACGGCAAGAAAATCGCCGATGGCACCCCAGCCGAAGTCACCGCCGATCCTGCCGTCATCGAGGCATACCTGGGCAAACGCTACGCCAGGACGCATTCGGGGGAAGTGTCATCCTGAGGCACGTCCGTGTCATCCTGAGCTCGCGAAGGAATACGCTTCCGGTCGTATGACCGCGGGCGCTGATGCCTGAGCCGCTGCTGAAGGTGCGCGATCTGAGCGTTGGCTACGGCGAGGTTCAGGTGCTGTGGGATGTTTCTCTCGACGTGTTCGCCGGCGAGATCGTGGCCCTGGTCGGCGCCAATGGGGCTGGCAAGAGCACGCTGCTGTCCAGCATCAGCGGTCTGCTCCAGCCGCTCGCCGGCTCCATTGACTTTGGCGGCCGAGCCATCGCCGGAGCGAGGACCGAACGGATTGTCGAGCTCGGCATCGCCCACGTACCTGAGGGCCGGCGGCTGTTCCCAGCCATGTCCGTGCGCGACCAGCTACTGCTGGGCGGGTTCCGACGCCGCGACCGAGCGGAGGTCCAGCGTGACCTCGAGCGCGTGCTGGATATCTTTCCGCGCCTGCGCCTGCGGCTCCACAGCCTTGGCGGCCACCTCTCGGGCGGCGAGCAGCAAATGGTGGCGATCGCCCGCGGCGTCATGGCGAGGCCAAAGATCCTGATGATCGACGAGCTGTCGCTGGGGTTGGCGCCCGTGCTGATCGAAGGCTTGATGGACACGATTGGTCAGCTGAACGCGGAGGGCATGGCTATTCTGATCGTCGAGCAAGACGTCCAGGCGGCTCTCGAGCGAGCTACGCGGGGGTACGTCCTGGAGACGGGCCATATCGTCCTCGAAGGTACCTCCGAGCTGCTGCTGCACGATCAGCGCGTACGCCAGGCCTATCTCGGCGTGTAGCCCGCGCTGTCAGTTTGAGAGCCTGTCAGGGAATCGCCCGTCGCTACGCCGCTCTGTGCAGCGTCTCACAACAGCACGAACTGAAATTCTGTCGGACGGGAGTGAGCGTAGCGAGCGGGCGATTGCGGCGGCCTCAGCCGGCGTGCTCGATCTTTTCGATGCGGTAGCGCGCTTTGCCTGAGGGGATGTCGACCTCGACGATCGCGCCGACGGAGCGATCCTTCAGCGCGCTGCCAACTGGCGACTGGATCGAGATGCGCTGGTTGCGCGTGTCCACTTCGCCTGGGCCGACCAGGACGTAGTCGAGGTCTTCGTCAAACTGAAGGTCTCGCAGCACGACCTTGCTGCCGAGCCCCACCCGTTCGTTGGACGACTCGCGCTCGACAACGCGGGCGGCTTTGATCTGGCTCCTGAGGTGGTTGATCTGGCCCTGGACCTCGCCCATCCGACGCTTGGCTTCGTCGTACGGCGCATTTTCGCGGAAGTCTCGATCCTGGTATGCCGCGGCAAGGTCCTCGCGCACCGATGGGGCGACTTCTGATTCGAGGTGCTGCAGCTCAGCGTGAAGCTGCTCGAGGCCTTCGCGCGTCAGCTCCAGGACCGCCGCTTCTTCGCGACGGGCCTGCGCACTGCCGCCTTTGCGGCGCACCCGCAGGCCAGCGCCGAGATTGACATCGGTGAGCTTCTTGGTCTTGAGATCAGACAGAAACACCTTGAGCGCTTCCACGCGCGTGGCAGCGTCGCCGACCGTATCAGCCAGGTACTGTTGATACCGCTCGACGGCGAGCTTGGTGATCTCGGCCACAGGTCGTTCAGGGCCCATGTGACGTATGAATCGGTTGATCTCACTAGCCGCCAGCTCACGCTGACCGGCGGCGAGATTACCGAGGTACCGTGCCGCTGCCTGACCTAGGCTCTTATTGTCTACTTCCTGTATGGCAACACCTCCGACTGGGGGCCATCTCACAACCCGTGGTCTTGGCTAAATTATACGAATGATGCTGCCTCGCCTAGGAGTTCGACCGAAAAGTGCATTTCACCCGCCAAAGGGTCGCCGGACTCGGTTCGATAGCAAGTTGCTGTGAGCCTCCTGCTCGAAGGCGCTGCACGCCTGGAAATCAAGCTTAACGACGGTCAGCTGGCCAAGCTCGACCAGCTCGGCGCGGCGCTGCGCGAAGGCAACCGCCGCGTCAATCTGACCCGAATTACGGACCCCGCCGACATTGAAACGCGCCATTTTCTCGATTCGCTCTCGGCGGCCCTGCCCTTGCTCGACCGCTTGCGAGCCAACGAGCCGCTGCGGCTGGTGGACGTCGGCAGCGGCGGCGGCATGCCCGGGCTCCCGCTGAAGATCGCCTTTCCTCAGCTGCGGGTGACGCTGGTAGAGTCGATCGGCAAGAAGGCCGCCTTTTTGAAGCAGACCGTCCAGGAGCTTGGCCTGCACGACGTCGAAGTCGTGGCCGACCGCGCCGAGACCGTAGCGCGCCATGCCGAGCACCGCGACGCCTATGATTGGGCCACTGCTCGCGCGGTTGGTTCGCTGCCAGTCGTGATCGAGCTGTGCGCTCCGTTCCTGGCGCCAGGTGGCCTGCTGGTTGCCCAGCGCAGCGGCGATCTTGACGCAGAGCTCACGCTGGCGGCGCCAGCCTTCAAGGCGCTGCGTCTGTGGTCTCGCATCCCGATCTGGATCGACCTGCCGGGGCTGGACGGCAAACGCGGCCTGATCGTCGGTGAAAAGTACGCCTCCACTCCGGCAGCCTATCCGCGTCGGCCGGGCGTGCCGCGCAAGCGCCCGCTGGGTTAGCCGATCTGGAGCTCAGCGCACAATTCTCTGACAAACCCCTCGACGTCCATCACCAGACCAATCGTCTGGAAGCTGCCACGGTCGGCGAGTTTGGTGACCACGGCCGGATTGATGTCGACACACACGGTCGTAACCGCCGCCGACAAGAGATTGCCGGTGGCGATCCCGTGCAGCATCGAAGACAACACCAGCACCAGGTCCACGCCCTTGCGAACTTCGGCTCGCATCAGGCGCTGGGCCGTAAGCGTGTCGCTGACCACGTCGGGCAACGGGCCGTCATCGCGGATGGATCCCGCCAGGATGTAGGTGGCGCCTGCAGTGACACACGCGTGCATGATGCCGTTGGTGAGCAAGCCCTGCTCGACCGCGGCGCGGATGCTGCCGGCCCGCCGAACGCGGTTGATCGCTCGCAGGTGATGCTCGTGGCCGCCCTCCTGCGGGACACCCTGGCTGAGCGACACGCCGAGCGATGTGCCGAACAGGGACATTTCGACGTCGTGGGTGGCCAGGCCGTTGCCAGCGAACAGTACATTGACATAACGCTCACGGATGAGGCTGGCCACCCCGTCGCGGGTGCCCGTGTGTACCAGCACCGGGCCGCCGACCAGAATCACGTTGCCGCCGCGGGCACGAATGTCCCGCAGCCGCTGCGCGATCTCGTGAATCAGTAGCATTTTCGGCTTTTCGCTGGAGACGCTGCTGCCCATGAAGGCAAACACCTGAGGTTGGGTTCGCGGGCGTTCCAGCGGCGTGACGCGCACGCCCTCGTGGCCCACGACGAGCCGCTCGCCGAAGGCGACGTCGGACAGGGCCACGGTCCAGGCTCGGCGGGCGCTTTCGTCCACGGCGATGCCGCAGTCCATCTCGGGCCAGTCCACGTGCACCCACTGCCCCCCCAGGCGTACGGCTGTGTCCAGGTTGGTGGTGGAATAAAAGCCTTCGGGGAACACGCCGTCCGCCGGAGCCGGCACCAGGTTGACCTGTTCGACGTCCTCGGGCAGGGCCCCAATGCGTTGGACTCGATCCAGCAGCAGATCGAGCAGCTCGCGATTCGGCGCCGAGATCTGGATGCGGGCGTAGGACGGCTCGTCCTTACGCCGCCCCACGTGGATGTCCTGGATCACGAACTCACCGCCGCGATCCATCACCTCGTCCATGATCTGCGGCAGCGCGTACGAGTCGATGATGTGGCCGTGTAGTTCGACGGTCTCTGAAAACGTCACGCGCCGAGTAGTCTATCGAGTATGGATGCGGTCATTCTGGACGTAGGTGGTGTGTTGCTGGTGCCGCATGCCGAGACGGTCAATCCGGCCCTCCAGCCATTCGGCATACAGTTGAGTCTGGAACAAGCTGAGCGCGCCCACTATGACGGCGTGCGAGCGCTCGATGCTGCGAACGAGGAGGCAGCGAACGATGGGTCGGCCTACCTGGGCGGGTACGCCTCAGGTGTGGGTGTGTCGGACGCCGACCGCGGGGGTGCGGTGGCTCGGCTGGCCGAAGCGTTCCGGTCCCCGAGCATCGACGTGTGGCGGCAGCGGGTCAGCGGGTCAGTCGAAGGGCTGCGGCGCCTGGCCGCGTCGGGCAGGAAGCTGGGCATCATCAGCAATGCCGACGGCTCGATCGAAGAGCAATTGCGGCGTGGCGAGATTTGCCAGATTGGAGAAGGCCTGGGGGTGCCGGTGCTGGCGATCATCGACTCGACCGT
>JAABUQ010013193.1_pt1 | contig 10083 bp, 16 predicted proteins | sample 5560001 | NCBI WGS metagenome assembly JAABUQ01 (sample SAMN10711888, study PRJNA513371) | rock metagenome | isolation source: Antarctica rocks | place: Antarctica: Victoria Land, Finger Mt nord | collected 2015-12-18 | reverse complement strand
TTGAGTGCAACTTTCAACCGTTGCGTTGGGAAAGTTAAGCAATGTATCAAGATGAATGTCCACTGGTGCCACACCTTACTAAAAGTGTCCTATTATACGATTTTCACCCCCGTTCCGGAAGAACCCTCGTAGCGACCGTCTCCCCCCACACTAGCGTCTAAGTAACGCCCTTCGGCAATGCGCCGGGACATGTCCTGCAGTTGCCCTAAATGCCATTGCAACATTGTTTTCACTGCATTTGGGACTTTGCCTAATTCAGAAAGTTGAAGCATTCTTGAGATTTCCATTGGTTCAATTTGAGCCTGTTAAAGCTGTTACTCATAGCTGCCCGCTACCCATAGCTGCCTTTGCGGATAATGCTTGACCTAAACAAGCCAGCTTAAGCAGCGTAAGGAAGCCCTGTTTTGAAACCAGGGCTCTATAGATAGCACTACTTCATCGCTTGGCAGTGGCAATCGCCTTCCAAGTAGATGCTGGAAGACTCAACACCTTAGAGCCATTTAGTAACTAACTGAGGTCTTTTTCTCACCTTTCTTGCGCGATAGCGCTCAAACCACAGGTGTTACGTCCTAAAATGGTGGCAAATTTGTTCAATGACTGATATTGCGTTGTCGTTGATAGGGATGAAAACTCGCAGCTTCTATGAGATCATCTCGGTCATACAACCAAGCTGTTTAAGTAGCTCTACTTCGGTTTTCTCCTGAACTCCAGTGATTTCAAGTCGCCTATTGCTCATAACGTTAACCGAGCGTAGTTGCCACTTTTGTCCGATCTCCATAACTTGACGCCTATCATATACAGCGCGATAGATCTCATTCGCTGAGAGCGTCATCAGGCCATCTATGCCTAGCTTGTTGCAGACCGATGCAAGCTGTTCTGACTGGATAACTCGACCTAGAATCCGCTCTCCGTCATCGTACTGGAGGCGATAAACGCGCATATGAGCTGAGGGTAAAGTGTTCCAGAGCGGTAACAAAAGTCCTGTTATCACATAGAAAATTTCATGCTCAAATTCAGGTATATTCCTGATCTCTTTTGTCCAAAGCTGCTCGAAACTATTGATGTCGATTTCAGCCCAGTGAGAATGCTCTAGTTCCTCAACTGGCATTTTCTCTCTTCCTAGTGGTCTGATAATATTGACACGTCGTTGAACCGAACCGTTATCAAGTAGAATCGAGCTAGTTGGCATTACTACAGCAACTCGTCCTGAACGTTCATTAAACATCATCTGCCCTTGGTCTATCTGAGTCAGATTAATAGCGGTATCAAGTGATAGAACTCTGGTGTGGGTACGAGTAGTTTTCCCGATCTTACAGCAGGTTGTCTTGGCTGCTGTTTCCGGGTGCTGATAAATCTCACGGCGTTCTAAGACCCGAAAGCCATCAGCCTTCAACAGCATCATAGGCATCTTTCCATAGCCATGCCCCTTGGCTATCAGTACAACCGCCGAACACGCTGGTCATAGTCTGCTGCAAGAGGGGTGCGCTAATTCTCTCCCTGGCTGACAAAACATTTGCCAAAATTTCAGCGGCTGCAAATATCCCCTCAACTAGTACAGAAAGCTGCCGCGAACAATTAACAATTTGACGATTGCTAGCAATGTTATTCATCAACATTAACTTAATTCTAAAAAGTACTCACGTCTCTTCTGCGTTAGCAGTAAAAAGTACTTAACTGTTCAGCTTTTTCTTTAATGTTTGGCGATCTTTTCCAAACAGCATTGGGATTAATATGAGTAGGAAATACTACTCGCTTGGGTGATTACATAGTGCTATCGCTTGCTTAAGCCGAGTCAGTTTTACTAATCTCCATTTCCTGTCGCGGAATTCCCAAACAGCGGTAATAGTACACCAATCTTTTAGGTCAATTGCTGCGTTAATATTCATACTATTCCCTTCAATTGAAAGAAAGGAGATACAGAAATTCTGACAGCCTTTAAAGCACACGTGGAAGCCAGTATGAATTGAAAAGATAAAATCCTATACGAGCTTTCTGGTTCGCGCTGAATTACGCTTTTAATAGCGACTTTGTATTAGCAAATTACTGTTCCTTATTTTCTAAATTGATTATCCAATACACTGAAAAACAACCCCCAAAACTCATTACTCCCATTAAAAAGTTAAGTTGAATATCCGGGTCTTCAGGGAGGTTAACCTCTTTCTTTCCTAGCCAGTTTTCAGTCAAAAGACTGCGACTTACACCGGCAAGAACAATTTCTTTTTCAGATATCGGAGCATCAAAACTAGTTTTTTTAAGAGTTTGTCGTGTTCCTTCGAGGTTTTGATACCAATATTTGAAACTCCTACTACTAAAAAGTAAATCATCGTCCGTCAAAAATCTACTAAAACGAGGTTCAGCTTTTACAAAAGTAAGAGCAGCTTTTACCTCAGCTTCAGAGACTTCGATAGTGCTAGCGTGTGCTGCTCGTTCGAGGTGTGTAGTGACATTCTGCTCAAACTTACTGCTCAATGTAGAAACCTCAAGAAACGAACAGAACATTGATGCCAACATAATTAAAGAACTAGTTTTTAGAGCAGCTATAAGCAGATGTTTCTTGGTGGAAGGTTGTTCTTCATATGCGTCTTCATCGGTTACTAGCAATCTTTTATTATCTTCAGTCATGTTTTTTTCCTAGTAAAGTTTTTTGTAACAATTCAAGGGTTTGAATCAGGAAATTGAGGGAATTGCAAGCTGCTGTTAACCTAACAGCGTCAAAGGGAACTTGCCCATTCCTCGCAGATAAATTACTAGACAAGAACCAAGAAATTTAAATTAGGAATCAAAAAACTCATGCGACTTCTCTATAACAGCAACTAATATTAACGCAAGTACGATAGAAGCTATTCCTATAGGAAACAACAGCCAATATAATGCTGTAAACGCTGTCTCTAAAGAATTTAACTTTAGGGGAATTGAACTAGGAATATTGTATTCAACTCCCAATTCAATTCCAAAAATAATTGTTGACTTAGCTTTTGCAAATTCCCTCAGCGAATCCAATGCCATTTTATCTGCTTGGAGTTTTTGAAAAGGGGAAGCGTTAGAATTTTCTACTTGCTCAGCTAAATTTAGCTGATGCTTTACTCCCGGTATTGACCTATACCAATTCTCGAAATCGGTTCCTGAGATTTCTGCTAGTGGCTGTGCTTTTAGATACCCTTCAATTTCCGTAACTGCTTCTGTTAGTTGCTGCTCAGCTACAGCTATGTCATAACTGCTAGACGCATTAATAACATGTTGACGTATTCTGTCAAGAACTTCCGACTGTTGCCGCTGCTCATTAATATGGAAAAATTGAGACGGTCCAAATAGGCCAGATGCTATTCCTACGAGTAAACTAGTACATCCAACGAAATACAACAAACCTGCTAATATTATCCTCCAGTTTCCAATCATATATTTTTGTTCAGTAGTGTCTTCCATTTTAAATCTCCATTTCAAAATTTGTGGTTTTCAGTCATTATCGCAGTTGTTACAGAAAGTCTATTGCGATCGTCCCTCACTTCTCCAGCGGGTCAGCCCGACCAATTCCAAGGCTTTGTAGGGTTGTTCTGATATCCTCCCAATTTAGTCCGCAGTAGTAGTACTTTCTGTCTCTGAGATTTGCAAGATAATATCCGGTCTTACAGTTGCAACTAACACAGAACCCCTGTCCCCTTTAGGGCTGGGGAGAGCTTCAGCCGGAAGGAATCGAGCCCCGCGTAAGGAAAACATGAACAAAAAGATGGGAATGTTTGCATGAGTAAAAAAAATAGTAAAAGTAGGAGCAAGCAGCTTGCTACTTCCACCAGTAGAGGCTTCAAGGCTAAGACTCTTAGCAAAGTAGCTATAAACTGCTACCCTAACGAACCTTTGGTGCTGTCCGAGCGAGATAGCGAGTTTTTCACATCAGTATTGGAGAATCCACCAGAGCCTTCACAAGCGTTGCTCTCAGTCTTTGAATAGCTTTGCATCTTTATAAAACTGCATTTAGTTGACATCTACAGTTAGAGTAGGAAAATAGACGATACCGAGATAGGGTTTGAGCTTGATCCATTTATCGACTCAAGAATACAAGGATTGGACGTTACTGTTTGTTGCTCAAGCGGGCAAGCGCTCGCAACCTCTAGATTTGCAAAAGCTTGTCTTCCCAGATGTAGTTGGAACCAAAGGACTACTAATAGTTGCTCCTGTTAAAAACTGGGTAGCTGCAGCAGTCATGATCCACTATCGTAATTTAGTCCGATGGGTATCAGTCCACGACCCCGATTTGAAAGGAGCTGTGGTTGTGTCGTCGCAATCTCGCGATCGCGTGACTGGCGAAGTTATCCCATTGAACCTGGATTGCTTGGTCTGCGGCAAGTCACTGCGCTCCGATGCCAAAGCTCCCTATTGCGTAGAACATCGCGGCAACAACCCAATCAACCACTAGTGTTAAGTAATGTAAAGAAATAACTGTAGATAGTTGACAAATGTAGTTAACCAAAAGAAGGTGGATACATAGAAATGACTAGGAGGAAACAGGCTCCATCCAGAACCAAGAAAACTGAATAAACCCTCTGCTTCCCGAAACTAGCGTGGCAGGTGAAGAACCGAGAACGAGGAGCTAGGATAGAGGAAGAATAATGGCTAACGCTAAAGAAGCATGAAGATTCAAGTTGATAAGTTGAAGTAATTGATTCGATCTTATGAAAGATACATATTTAGAACAGATTCGCTCTTGGAACTGGGAATCTATAAAACAGGAATGTAAGGATAATTACGATGCCGATTGCGAAGCCAGGGATACAGGAGGATGTTTTTGTATTGGATATAGTAGATGTTGCAGATGGTGAGATAGAACAAAAAGAGTTATGGATCGAAGCGCTTAAACAGGTAGCAGGAGAACATAGAATGTTTGTAATTAATCAATAGTCTCCCGTGCTTTGGAGATTATGACTGGATAATTTCTACATTACCCCCACTCGGAAACTACTGCTACTGAGATGCGTATCTATCATGTCTATAGTTCACATAATGAAAACAATTAAATCAATTAAGGCAGTACAGTGTGTTTATTGCCACAAGCTACACTTATCTGAAAGTACAGAATTTGTGACGATACAAGGTAATATAGGTGTTGGAAATTGTCAAGACTTTATTCTCAACGGCAATATCGATGATGAGGGCAAAATAATTAATTCTTCGGTCTATTGTCGACGTTGTATTATTTTGCTACTCGTAAATAAGCCAACCGCTATTGATATAGACCTATAGCGGTATCTAAGATTGTTTCTGCTAAGGAGAATAATATGTATTCGCTCAAAGAACTCGAAGCCAAGAAAACTTTAAGCTCGTCAAATTAAAGAAGAAACAATGACTTACAAACCCAGCTACGATGTGAACCAAGTTTCTGAGCAGATGTCACCAACAGGAAAAACATCTAAAGAGTTAGCATTTCTGGAAAACCAGCAACAAAAAATTGTTGCTGAGTCTGAGTATTGGAGAATAGCTAAAAAAGTTAATTTCTTTAACAATGATTATGTTTCCGGTACTGATTCAAAACAGTATCTAGAGAAAATGGGTGTTCAAATTGTTGGGGAAGACGCTCTGTTTTACCATTGCATTGCTCCGGCAGGTTGGACGAAGTCTACCGAAGGATATTGGACAACTGTACTGGATGTGACTGGTTCCGAACGGATATCCCAGTTTTATAAAGCTGCAATCTACGACACTGATACTTTTGTTAACTTGACGGACCAGTAATGAGCGATCAGGAACTCCTGCTTGGCGCTCCGACTCCCCATTCAAAGCTAATCAAGGCTATAAGACTGGTTAAGCAGCGCTCTTGATGGCACTGGCAGCCATTAGGCAAGCAAGAGACTGAGGAGTTTCTGCAAACTGGCAGCTCGTGTATTCTTTAGGTCGAACGAAAGAACAATGAAGATTCTAGAATGTGACGGGGTTCCAATTAGAGAAGTTTCCGACCAAGAGTTTCAGCAGCTATTAGAAGATATGCCTTGGCTACAGCCTGAGGATTTCGCGGAGCTGGATGCTGCCAAGTGCCTGGTGGAAGTTGAGGCCACATCGCTAGCTCCAAGATCTGCGATAATTGATTTGATTGATAAAGATAGTCTGCTCGCGGACGCTGCTGCTTGGCATAAGCCTTTTCAATCTTTGGGCCACAGACCCTAAAATAAATCCCGGCTCGGCATAAGCCGAGCAACGGGACTGCCACCACTTCAATCGCAGGCAGTAAGGGATCTAAAGTTAATTTGCTGCTTGGAAACAGATGGATTGTTTGACCAAGCAGCAGGTTGTCTAATAGACCTTTCTAGAAGGGAATGTCTGGATTCAGAGCAGCCTCGACTCCACTATGCCTAGTAGAAGCATTACTTGAAACAGTGCTGCTCCCAACTGGGATAGCCGCCGCTGCCTCAGCTTGAGTCTGGAACAGGCTAGCTCTCGCATTCACTTCATCAACCTGGGCATTTTCCCTCGCCGCTGGCAGTGCTGTCACGGCCTCGCCTCCTGCCAGTGCTGGGGCTGCTAGCACATCAATCTTCTGCCCTGGCTCCAGCGCCTCCCAAGCATAATCTTTGAGCGTTGTATACCCAATGAAGTAGTTTTTCCAATTTTCAGTTGTGGGCTTCTCATGACCCATTACACGACAAACCCAGTTTTTCTTCTTGTCTCCAGCGAACTCAGCTTTAGTCGTAAAACAGAAAACCCCTAATGAGTGGAATCGGTCAGTTTTTGGCTTAGTTCCTATTTGATTAATGATGGCATGACAAGTTTCTAATTCAGTCTTGAAGGCTCGGCGCTCCTGCTCGAATGTCGCGCCATTGACTCCCCTCGCTCCGTATTTTAGGGGCAAAGAATGTAGAGGATTGTTATTATCATCAAGGAAGAACACCAAATACAAGCGCTCTGTTTTGATGTTAGGGTCATGCTTTAGCTCAGCATTGTACAGCCCTACAATCATTTTTGTCTTCTGCTCCTCGGACGCTTTAGCGTCATACTGGTACAAATCTGTCTTGGGACAGACAAGCATTCGAGGGTTTTGGATCAAAACTCCTTGCTCACTATCTCCCGAGCTGAAAACATGTTCAACTAATTGAGACTCGTCAAAGTTAATCCAGCCACACTTCGCCATAGTGCTGACCGGAATAAAATAGCCGTAATTATGTTGCGCGTTTAGCACAATCACTGTTGGCAGGGCGGCGGTCTTGTCGATAAATTCGTCAGAAGCAAACTCATCACGTTCAATTGTGATATCAGTAGAAGTAGTCATTGGTTTCTCCCGTTAAGCTTGAATTAGATAGGTTAGACCCGATGGTTCGATGTACTACCCTGTGAAAGGTAGAAATTAGCGTTCTTTACTTGCCTTGATTCGCTTTGTTCTTTAAATGACTTGGGTTGGAATCTGAATATGCAATCCCCCCTGACTGACCCGCATTTCTCACAAACTTTGCGAACATAATCGCTCAAAGCCTTGTTCAACAAAGGATTGACCCCGATCAAAGCGAGGCGAAAAAAACAACACTCTGTTAAAACCCTTACTCCGCCTGACTTTGGCAGGGCAAGGGTTTTAACTTCTCAAGCTCTCTTTGTGAGAAATGCGGGACTGAGCGTGACCAAGAAGAATTGCCTCTTTCTATGTCAGGAAAATCTGTAGATTTGATACTTCCATAACACATTAGTGTTAAGTAAATTGTACCTCCTATTCCTACTTTTGTCTAGCAGTTTAAGGGATTGAGCATTGCTTTTTTAGACTAATTTAAGAAAAGCGTTGTCACTTTTTGATTAGTCTAAAAAGTTCGCTGTCCTTAATAATTTGCCTTTCCCTCTTTGGCTTGCAGACTAAAGATTAATCGATTGAGCTTGCTAATATGTATGCGAAGAACATGCTTACCTCTTGCCTTGGCGACGTAGTAGTTCTTCTCGTAGTGCCTTTTGAGGTATCTAATATGTTCCAAACTCCTTAATTCTATTGAATGCTGTGCAAGTAATTGTGACTCACCTAGTTCAAGTTGATGTAACATTATTTTCACCCTTGTATATCTGAATCTTCCGATTGATAGTCAAGCCTGCCTACCGTTTCAGGCTTTTCTTGCTGGAACTGCTGTCCTACTTGGCATTTCAATTACACTGCTATTTGTCTGCCCCAAGCAGATACGGCAACTGCACGTCGCGGTGAGTCCTTTTTGCTCTCTGCGGCATTACCTTCACAACCCTGGCAGACCGCACATGTTGAGAACCAACATCTTCAGGTAGCTGCAACATTTGACCAAGAATTCTATCAATCGCCACTCTCAATTGCTCATATTGGTCGAAGTCATCCACCGCACTTTTGATTTCTACCTCAAGGATTAGTTTCTGTGTCTGCATGGTCTTTTACTCCAGAAAGTGCTATTTTTGCTTTGTGAGATAAAAATCACCTAAGCACAGCTTAGTCTGAGCCTCTAGGAGCTAGGTTTGATTTCACCTAGCTCCTTTCCTATTTGTCTTTAGCTACGTTTAGTCCGGATTAACGGGCTGGCAAGCGCGATCGCTACTCCCATCCAGGCTATCGGAATGAGCATGGCAGTCATACTTAAAAGTAATGCAGCAAATATGTCGTGCATTTCGCTCTCCTTATACCATTTGTTGTGTAAATCTGCTCTTTTTCCTAGCAATTTGAGTGCTGAAATTCCGCCTATCCCCTTGTAGCACTAGCGGTAAAGTATTAGCTCTGTGGTCTAGCAACTGAACTAATTAGGAATATTGCATTCAGATTAAGGTAACTCCAAAGTGTCCCAAGCTTCGTCTGAGTCTTCTCGAATTACTTGGACCTCAAAAGCATCTGCGTCTGCAAAAAATACTTCTGCACTTCCTTCGCCTCCTGGCGCGATTGCGTCAATAAGGGTGTTTATCAACACGCATAAACCTGACGTTGTAGCTACAATTCTGACAGATCCGTCAGTAGCTTTTCGAGGATAAATGTGTACTAAAGGGTACTCATGCTTGGACATTTTGCTCCTCAAATTTAAACTAACTTAACAAAAAACATCAACTGCTATTTATGCAATTGATAGAGGAGAAGAACTACTTGAAAAACCAATTCCTTACCTCAACAGCTCTAATTACATCCACTCATTATTAAATGCCAGCGGAGCCAGCGGGTGTTCTTTAACTCCAATTCCTATGTATTCCAGAGCCGACGCACAAATGCAACCAGCAAGACGAACACTACAAAGATTTGGCCTAGCCTGGACTTGGTGCTGACAAACATCCTGAATGCCCAATTCAGGGACTATTTTAGCTAGGAGGGAATTCCTCTGCTTTGGTATTGATATTGCATCTTTTACCGTTCCACCCACTACAACGAATACATGAAGCGACCCACATATTGCCTGCTCCGTCATAATTTTGAGAACACAATATTTGCTGATTCTTTTCTATGAGAGCCAATCTCTCAGCCGCAGTTTTATTTTTGATCTGTTGCAATTTCACCCAGACTGGGGAACTCAACTTCAGGATTAGTTGATGCAAGTTTTTGATTTGAGTAAGCAGAAAGCCTGTAATTCGTCTTTCCGTCCGAAGAGATATTCCAAACTTCTTCGCGAGCCAAAATTTCGCTCTCGTAAACTCGGAACCTAAGCTTTTGCTCGGTTGGCTCAAACTTTGACTCAACTGTATATTGCTTGCTTTTAACCTTTTGGCCTGGGTAGCACTGTCCTTCGTTGAAGCCTAATGTACCCCAAGCTTCAACGACGTGTACTTCCACGCCGGAAAAAAGCCTAGAGCCTTGGTACACATTGTTATTTGGGAAATTTCCCTTCACGGCATAGCAAGTCCCTCCCTCTTTATTCGGTATTCCTGCTGAAAAGGTAGATTTGGTTAGCGTTTGGCGTAACATGAGAAACGCAAGAATAACCAGCGTGGCTCTTGAAGTAAGCATCACAATTTTCTGCATATCTTAAGCTCCCATTTGTTTTACGGTTTAACTCTCTCCGCTGGCTCTTCTGGGTTTCTGGTGAAGTTCGTATAATGGAATACTCCTAACTTCTCTCCTGGCAATGGACTATCATCTTGACGCGCTCCTCAATCTGCCCAACCTCACTGTTGAAAGTTGCACTCAAG
>JAABUQ010013192.1_pt1 | contig 10084 bp, 11 predicted proteins | sample 5560001 | NCBI WGS metagenome assembly JAABUQ01 (sample SAMN10711888, study PRJNA513371) | rock metagenome | isolation source: Antarctica rocks | place: Antarctica: Victoria Land, Finger Mt nord | collected 2015-12-18 | reverse complement strand
CCCGTATGCGCTCCCACTGGTCGTCGCGAAGGCCGTAACGCCGCATCAGTCAACCTCATCATGGCTGACACGCTATGAATCACGCCCTCGCTCATAGGGAAATCCACTAAATGACGACACGCCCTAAAATGGCGAGCAGCGCCGAAACGATCAAGCCGCTTTCGCAATGATGCGAACGCTTCGCACTTGCGGGGAAAGGCGGGGTGCCAGAATGCCGGGCCGCGTCACCCCGGACGGGCGCCGAGATCCTCCTGGCATCGCAGCAGGTAGCCGTCGGGGTCCTGCACCAGCAGCTCGCGCGATCCGGCCTGGCTGCCGCCGACGCGATACCAGCGCTCCTGGATTGGGCGGAACAGCGGCCAGCCCGCGGTGTCCAGCGCGGCCAGGATCGGAGCGGTGCTGGCGACCCTGATCTGCAGGTTGATGCCACGGCCGAACGGCCGCTCCAGGGGTCCGGTGTCCCAGGCGCCAGTGCATTGGCACAGCATGACCTGGGCGCCGGCCCGCTGCAGGTAGGCAAAGCCCGCCGCGGGCCGGTCATAGGCGACGGTGAAGCCGATGGGGCCGCACCAGAAGGCGAGGCTTGCGGAAAGGTCGGTCACGTCCAGCTCGGGGACGAGCGGAGCGAAGCCGCCATCCGGGCTGGCGCCGGAGCTGGGAGCCTGGGCACGGGCTTGTTCGGTGAGGAGCATAGGCGGAGGTCCTTCGCTTGCAGCTTCCTCCCCCGGCCGGAGGCGGAAGATTGCCGCATGTCGCACGCACCGCCATACATAGCACCCTAGATGCCCTCCAGCCCCCTCCTCGTCCCGGACGCGCCCGCCGTCGTCGCCGGGCACGGCCGCGCCGCCGTGCTGACCACCGATGGCGAGCTGCTGTCGCTGCCGGCGGAAGAAGCGGCGCACCTGTTGCGCGCCGGGCCGCCGCCGCTGCTGGTCCATGCGCCGGCCACCCTGCGCCGCCTGGGCCTGCGGCCGCAGCCCTGCCTGGACCTGCTGGAGCTGTTCGCCTTCGCCATGCCCGCCCGCCCGGCGCCCCCGACCCCGCGCGGCCTGGCCCTGGCGCTCGACCTGGACCCGCCGGATACGGCGGATGACGCCGTCGCCCTGCTGCCCGGCATCGCCGCTGCCCTGCTGCGCCACCTGGAGCGCGGCCGGGACCTGGCGCTGAACAAGGCCGCCGCCGGGCTGGCGGCCCGCATGGGACAGGTCGGCTGGCCCTGGGCGCGGCTGGTCGCCTCAGCCCTGGGCAATCCCGGCGCCAAGCCCTCCACCGACGCGCTCAAGATCTGGCGCCGCTTGCCGGACTGGGAGGACCAGGCGCCCCCGCCGCCGCCGGGGAGCCTGCCGGTGGAGGCGGCGGAGGCGCGCACCCGCTTGGCCCGGATGCTCGGCCCCGACGCGGAGCAGCGCCCCGGCCAAGCCGACTACGCCAGCGCCGCCACCCACGCCTTCCTACCGCGGGAGGCGCCGGGCGACCCGCAGGTGGTGCTGGCGGAGGCCGGCACCGGCACCGGCAAGACCCTCGCCTACGTCGCCCCGGCCAGCCTATGGGCCGAGCGCAACGGCGGCAGCGTCTGGATCAGCACCTACACCCGCCACCTGCAGCGCCAGATAGACGGCGAGCTGCAACGCCTGTTCCCCGACCCGGCGGAGCGCCGGCGCCGCGTGGTGATCCGCAAGGGGCGCGAGAACTATCTATGCCTGCTCAACTTCGAGGAGCACGTGAACTCCGCCAGCACCAGCGCGGGCGGCATGGTGGCGCTCGGCCTGGTATCGCGCTGGGCCTTGGCGACGGCGGACGGCGACGTGCAGGGCGGCGACTTGCCGGGCTGGTTCCCGGAGCTGTTCGGACAAAGCCTGCTGCCCGCCATCGCCGACCGCCGGGGCGAGTGCATCCACGGCGGCTGCCCGCATTACCGCACCTGCTTCGTCGAGCACACCATACGCCGGGCGCGCGGGGCGGAGCTGGTGGTGGCGAACCACGCCCTGGTGATGGCGCAGGCGGCCTGGGGCGGGCTGGACGACGACGGCGTGCCCAGCCGCTACGTGTTCGACGAGGGCCATCACGTCTTCGACGCCGCCGACGGCGCGTTCAGCGCCACCCTGTCCGGCGTCGAGGGGGCGGAGCTGCGCCGCTGGCTGCTGGGGGCCGAGGGTGGACGGTCGCGCGCCCGCGGGCTGCGGCGGCGGCTGGACGACCTGGTCGCCGGCACCCCCGACTTGGAAACTCCGCTGGACGCCGCCCTGCAGGCCGCCCGCGCCCTGCCATCCCAGGGTTGGGCGCTGCGGCTGCAGGACGGCGGCGAGGACGCGACGCCCAGCGAGGCCTTCCTGCGCCTGGCCAGGCAGCAGGTGCTGGCCCGCCTGACCGGCGACGTCGCGCCCGGCGCCCGCACCAGCATGGAATGCGACCTGTATCCGGTCGGCCCCGGCCTGCCCGACGCCGCCGCCCAGCTTGCCCGCGCCCTGCGCCGCATCGCCGAGCCGCTGCAAACCCTGCTGGCCCGGCTGGGTGCCAAGCTGGAGGACGAGTCCGAGGAGCTGGACACCACCGCCCGCAACCGGATCGAGGCGGCGCGCCGCTCGGTGAAGCGCCGGGCGGTGGACCGGCTGCAAGCCTGGACCGCCATGCTGGACGCCGTGGGCGCGCCGCCGCCGGAGCCGGGCATCAGGCCGCAGCACATCCACTATTTGCACCTAGACCGGCGGGAAGCCGGCGACCGTGACGTGGGGCTGCACCGGCATTGGCTCGACCCTACGGTGCCCTTCACCGCCAGCCTGGCCGCCCCGGCGCACGGCATGATCGTCACCTCGGCAACGCTGCGCGACACCGGGGAGGCCGATCCGGAGGCGGCGTGGGCGTCGGCGGAGGCACGGGTGGGCGCGGACCACCTGCCCTCGCCCGCGCTGCGCGTCTCGGTCGCAAGCCCATTTGATTACGCCCGGCAAACCCGGGCCTTCGTCGTGACCGATGTCGGCACCGGGGAACTCGGGGCATTGGCCGCGGCCTACCGCAGCCTGTTCCAGGCGGCAGGCGGCGGGGCGCTGGGCCTGTTCACCGCCATCAGCCGGCTGCGCGCCGTCCATGCCCGCATCGCGCCGGAGCTGGAGGCAGCCGGCATCCCGCTGCTGGCGCAGCACGTGGACGCGATGAACAATGCGACCCTGGTGGACGTGTTCCGCACGGAGCTTGATAGCTGCCTGCTGGGCACCGATGCCATGCGGGACGGCGTGGACGTGCCCGGCCGCGCCCTGCGCCTGGTGGTGTTCGAGCGGGTTCCCTGGCCCCGCCCGGACATCCTGCACCGGGAGCGCCGGGTCCACCTGTCCGGCGGCGATCCCAAGGGCTACGACGACAGCAAGGCGCGGCTGCGGCTGCGCCAGGCGTTCGGACGGCTGGTGCGTTCGGCTACCGACCGCGGCGTGTTCGTGCTACTTGACCGGCGCACTCCGAGTCGGCTGCTGTCGGCCTTCCCGCCTGGGGTGGTGGTACGCCGGGTCGGGCTGGCGGAGGCTGTGGCGCAGACCCGCGACTTCCTGGCGCCGGCCGGAATCACCCCCGGGATCACCCAGCCGTAACTTGCCCTGCCGCTGGCTTTCGCCGAAAGTGGGCGCATTATGACGAAGGACGCAACGATGCTGGCCAGGACCGGGTTGGACCCACAAGAAGCGCTGGTCTGCACGATGGTGCTGGTCGCCGCAGCGGATGGCGCGATCACCGACCGGGAGATCGGCGTCATGTCGGGCCTGGTGCAAACCCTGCCGGCCTTCCACGACTTCAGCAGCGAGCGGCTGGAGGTCGCCTCCGAGGCGGCCATCGGCTTGCTGGAGGAGGATGAGGGGCTGGAGCACGCCGGCCAGATGATCCGCGACGCCCTGGAGCCGCGGCTGCGCGAAACCGCCTATGCCCTGGCCTGCGAGGTCGTGGCCGCCGGGCGCCACACCAAGCAGCCGGTGCTGCGCATGCTGGAGCTGGTGATGGCGGAGCTGCGGCTGGACCCGCTGGTGGCGTCGGCTATCGAGCGTGCGGCACGCGCCAGGCACCAGCGGATCGAGCGGGCGGCGTAGCTGTCATGGCGGCGTACTTGGTGGCGCGGATCACAGTCTACGACGACGCCAAGTATGCCGAGTATCGCGCGCAGGTGCCGCCGGTGATCGCCGCGCATGGCGGACGCTACCTGGTGCGGGGTGGGGCCATGGAGGTGAAGGAGGGCGATCCGCCGCCGGGCCGCCTGGTCGTGGTGGAATTCCCGGACATGGAAGCCGCTCGCGCCTTCTACGGCAGCGCCGAGTATGCGCCGCTGCTCAAGCTGCGCGCGGACAGCACCGAATCGGAAGTCGTAATCGTCGAAGGGGCGGGATGATCCCTTCTCCCTCTCCCTCCGGGAGAGGGTCGGGGTGAGGGGGTCTTGGCTGCGGAGCGGGGAACCGCCGGTGCTGGCGGCACGGGTACTCAGACAAGCAACGGCCGCGCCCGAAGACCCCCTCACCCCAACCCTCTCCCGGAGGGAGAGGGAGCAGCGTCACAGCGTTACGATCTGGCCGTTGCCGACAGCGACCAAAAACGTCGGAACGCCTGCCACCTCCACACCTGGCAGCAGCGACGCCGGGCTCAGCCCGGCCATACGCAGCCCGGCGTCGCACGCCATCAGGCGCACGCCCAGTTCCGCCGCCGCCGTCCGCAGCTCGCCCAGGCCGGCCACTCCCGCCGCGCGCACCGCTTCGTCCCGCCCGGCATCGGCAATTCCGTCAGCCGCCAGCGCGCGGCATCCCTCGTTGGTGGCGAACACCGTGACCGCCCGGCCGATCGCCGCCGCTCCTGCCGCCAGGATGAAGGCGTAGTGCGCCCGCTCATGCCCCCCAGAAATCAGCAGGATGCCGAGCGGGCTACCCGGCAAGCGCCGGCTCCGACTGTGGCAGCCCTGGCGCCCGGTGCGCGGACAGGTCGTAGATGGTGGCCTCCGGGCCGCACAGCGGACAGGCCGGGTCACGCGGCAGCTTGATGGTGCGGACGCGGGCAGCCAAGGCGTCCCAGATCAGCAGGCGTCCGGACAGGCCCTCGCCGATGCCCATGACCTCCTTCAGCACCTCCGTCGCCTGCAGGGTGCCCATGACGCCGGTGACGGCGCCCAGGATGCCGGCCTCGGCGCAGGTCGGCACCAGCCCGGCCGGCGGCGGCGCCGGGTGCAGGCAGCGGTAGCAGGGGCCGCCCTCATGCGGCTTGAAGGTGGACACCTGCCCGTCGAAGCGCAGCACGGCCGCCGACACCAGGGTGCGCCGGGCGAGCGCGCAGGCGTCGGCCACCAGGAAACGCGTCGGGAAGTTATCGGACCCGTCGCACACCAGGTCGTAGGCGCCCACCAGCGCCATCGCGTTGTCCGCCGTCAGCCGGGCCGCGTGGGTTTCAACCGTGACGCCCGGGTTGATGGCCCGGCAGGCCGCGGCGGCGCTGTCCACCTTGGCCATGCCGATCCGGTCCGTGGTGTGCGCGACCTGCCGCTGCAGGTTGGACAGGTCCACCCGGTCGTCGTCCACCAGCCCCAGCGTGCCGATTCCGGCCGCCGCGAGGTACAGCGCCAAGGGGCTGCCCAAGCCCCCTGCCCCCACGATCAGCACCCGCGCCGCACGCAGCCGCGCCTGCCCGGCGCCCCCGACCTCGGCTAGCAGGATGTTGCGGGAGTAGCGGGTGATCTCGTCGTCGGTGAAATCAGGGTCCATACTGACTCAGATAGGAAAGGCGGGAACGGAAAACGATGGAGGCAGGCGCCCTGGTGCTGTTCAGCGGCGGGCAGGACAGCACGGCGTGCCTTGCATGGGCGCTGGAGCGGTATCCCCGGGTGGAAACGATCGGCTTCGCCTACGGCCAGCGCCATGCCGTCGAGCTGGAGTGCCGCGGCCCCATACGGGACGCGCTGGCAGCCCGCCCGGGCTGGGGCGCACGGCTGGGGCCGGATCACCTGGTGGACATCGGGGCGTCGCTGGCCGCGCTGGGCGACACGGCGCTGACCTCGGACGCCGCCATCGCCATGACGGACGAGGGCCTGCCCAACACCTTCGTGCCCGGACGCAACCTGCTGTTCCTGACCTATGCCGCCGCCCTGGCCTACCGCCGCGGCCTGCTGCGCATCGTCGGCGGCATGTGCGAGACGGACTTCAGCGGCTACCCGGACTGCCGGGACGACACGGTGAAGGCGATGCAGTTGGCCCTCAACCTGGGGATGGCCCGGCGCTTCGTGCTGGAAACCCCGCTGATGTGGCTGGACAAGGCGGCGACCTGGGCGATGGCGGACCGGCTCGGCATCCTGGACGTGACGGTGGAGCTGACGCACACCTGCTACATGGGCGACCGCACGCATCTCCATCCCTGGGGCCGCGGCTGCGGCGCCTGCCCGGCCTGCGAGCTGCGCGCCGCCGGGTGGGCGCGATGGAAGGACTCTGCCTAGTGTTCGACGGTTTCGACATCCACGACCTGATCGCCCGCTACGGCTACGGCCTGGTGGGCTTGGTGGTCTGCCTGGAAAGCATGGGCCTGCCCCTGCCCGGCGAAAGCCTGATGATCGCCACCGCCCTGTATGCCGCCGCGACCGGCAAGATCAGCATCGCCTGGGTGGTGCTGGCCGCGGCGGTGGGCGCCATCATGGGCGACAACTTGGGCTTTGCGATCGGGCGCCGGGTCGGCCCGCCGGTGCTGCGGCGCTATGGCCCGCGGATCGGGCTGACGCTGCCGCGGCAGCGGCTGGCGCAGTTCCTGTTCCTGCGGCACGGCGGGAAGGTGGTGTTCCTCGGACGCTTCGTGGCGTTCCTGCGCACCTTCGCCGCCGTGCTGGCTGGGGCGAACCGGATGGAGTGGGGCCGGTTCCTGGTCTGGAACGCGCTGGGCGGGATCACCTGGACCTGCCTTTACGGCTTCGGCGCCTACCTGCTGGGCAGCCAGGTGCATCGGCTGGTGGGACCGTTCGGCATCATCACGGGCATCATCGCCGCGGGCGTCCTCGTCCGGGGCGTCCTGTTCGTGCATCGGCACGAGCGCCGGCTGCTGCTTGAGGCGGAGGTGGAAATGCAGGCGCACGAGGCGGCAATGGCGGCGCGTCAGTGATGGACGGCGCAGTGCCGGACGGCTCCGCCGGGATCACCCGGGACCGCATCGCCGAGACCGGGCGCCTGATCCGCCCGCACCTGCGGCGCACGCCGGTGATCCGCGTGGACGCCGCCGAGTTCGGGCTGCCGCCCGGCCCGCTGCTGTTCAAGATGGAGCAGATGCAGCACTCCGGCTCGTTCAAGGCGCGGGGGGCGTTCGCCAACCTGCTGCTGCGCGATGTGCCGGCGGCCGGCGTGGTGGCGGCGTCGGGCGGCAATCACGGGGCTGCGGTGGCCTATGCGGCGGGGCGGCTGGGGGTGGCGGCGACGGTGTTCGTGCCGGGCATCACGTCGCCGGCGAAGGCGGAGCGCATCCGGGCCTATGGCGCCACTCTGATAGTGGGCGGGGAGCGATATGCGGATGCTCTGGCGGCCAGCGAGGTTTATGCGGCCGACACCGGCGCGTTGCCGCTGCATGCCTTCGACCAGCCGGAAACCTTGCTGGGCCAGGGCACGGTCGGGCAAGGAGATGCAGGACGACGCGCCGGAGCTGGACACGGTGCTGGTGGCGGTGGGCGGCGGCGGGCTGATCGGCGGCATCGCGGCCTGGTATGCCGGGGCGGCGCGGGTGGTGGCGGTGGAGCCGGAAGGGGCGCCGACCTTGCACGCCGCCTTTGCCGCGGGACGGCCGGTGGACGCGCCGGCCGGCAGCGTGGCGGCGGACAGCCTGGCGCCGCGGCAGGTCGGGCGGATCATGTTCGGCATCGCCCGGCGGTTCGTGGCGCCCGATGTGGTGCTGGTGTCGGACGACCAGATCCGGGCGGCGCAGGCGGCGCTATGGTCTGCTCTGCGCGTGGTCGCCGAACCCGGCGGGGCCGCGGCGTTTGCGGCGCTGCTGTCGGGGCGCTACCGGCCTGCGGCTGGGGAGCGGGTGGGGGTGCTGGTGTGCGGGGCGAACACGACGGCGGTGCGGTTCGAGGGATAGCGCGGCACCGGATTGAGGATGGCGGCGACCCAGCCCTGATTGGACTTGAGCCGTAGCAGGGGCCAGTTAAACCATGATGATCTCGGATCAGTTCCTATCCGGCATCAAAGCCCGCAAGGCCGCACTTGGCATGATTGACACCCCGGCCGAGGTCGAAGCCATGCGGAACAAGGGCGGACGCCGCACGCCTGAGAAGCGGGAGCTGCTACGCCGCGTAGAAGAGCGCGCACGCGCGGCAGGCATGGAGCCGCTCAAGTCGTACTATTGATCGCCGGTGCGGGGCGGAGGAGCAGCCAACAAGGCTGCCCCGCCCCCTTCCAAAACGCTACGCCGACACGAACCGGTCGGTGTAGGTGGCAGGCAGGTCCATCTTCGCCGCGGCAATCGCCGGGTCGAACCCAGCCAGCATCTTGTATACCGTCTGCGCCATCTCCGGCGTCACCCGCCCGTCATGCTGGAAAGCGTCCTTGTTGCGGGTGAAGGCGCTGTCGCACACGTCGCGGCCCACCGGGCACATGCCGGCCTGCAACGCGCCGATGGCCTGGTCCGGCGTGGCGCCTTGCAGGAACGTCGTCGCCTCCCGGATTGCCGCCGCCGCCCCGCGCACCGCGGCCTCGTTCTTCGGAATCCACCCGGCGTCCGCATACAGGCAGCCCGACGCATAGGGGCCGCCGAAGATCGCCTGCGTCCCGGCGCTGTCCCGCGCGTCGGCGAGCAGGACGATGCTGCCCTTGTTCTCCAGGGCGTTGATGATCGGGTCGAACAGGCTGAGCGCGTCTATGTCCCCCCGCTCGAACGCGGACAAGGCGGTCGCTGTCGTGCCCACGCCGATGGCGCTGGCATCGGTCGGCTTCAGCCCGGCCTTCACCATCAACTGCATCGCGAACAGGTGCGTCGCCGACCCCGGCGCCGAGACGCCGATCTTGCGCCCCTTCAGGTCCGCGGCCGTCTTGATCTCCCCGGCCAGTGCCTTGCGCACGCCCAGCGCCAGGCCGCTATTCCGCGCCTGCAGCACGAAGGCTTGCAGGTGCGCGCCCTTCGCCGCCAACTGGATCGTGTGCTCGTAGTAGCCGCACACCATGTCCGACGACCCGCCGAGCAGCGCCTGCATGGCGCGGGCGCCGCCGGGGAACTGGGCGACCTCCGCCTCGATCCCGTGCTTGGCGAACAGGTCCTGGCCCAGCGCCACGAACAACGGCATGTAGCCATACAGCGCGATACCGCCGCCGGCGAAGCGGACCTTGGTGCGGGACTGCGCGATGGCGGGCAGGGCCAGACCTGCCGTCGTCGTTGTGGCGGCGACGGTGGCGGCCAGGGCCGAGCGGCGTGTCAGCATGGGCGTGTCCTCCGATGTTGTTCCAGCGGCCTTTGGCCCCGGCCGCCAGGCGTCCTTGTTGCCGCGTTGAGCGGGTGGGCTTTTGGGTCCGCACTGGCGGGTCTCGGATTGCCATGCCGCTGCGCTTTTCGCAATGACGTGCGGGACCCGGGAGTGCTGGCGCTATGAGTCCCGGGGGGTGTCCGCCCTCGGCTGCCAGACCAGCAGCCGGTTCTCCGCCAGGCTGACGCCCGCGTCCAGCACCAGGGCGCAGCCGGTCAGCACGACGATCCCCGCGAACACGGTGTCCACGTCGAACACGCCCTCCGCTTGCAGGATCAGGTAGCCGACGCCGTTGGCGCTGCCGAGATACTCGGCGATCACCGCGCCGACAAAGGCCATGCCGACCGAGACATGGAGCGAGCTGAACACCCAGCTCAATGCCGCCGGCAAGTAAACGTGGCGCAGCAGTTGCCGCCGGGTCGCGCCGAGCATCCGTGTGGCGTTCAGCACGGTGGGGCTGACCTCACGCACGCCTTGCAAGACGTTGAAGAACACGATGAAGAACACGAGGGTGAAGCCGAGCGCCACCTTGCTCGCCATGCCCAGCCCGAACCACATGGCGAAGATCGGCGCCAGGATGACGCGCGGCATGGCGTTGGCCGCCTTGATGTAGGGGTCCAGCACCGCCTGGGTGCGCGGGCTGAG
>JAABUQ010013190.1_pt1 | contig 10086 bp, 8 predicted proteins | sample 5560001 | NCBI WGS metagenome assembly JAABUQ01 (sample SAMN10711888, study PRJNA513371) | rock metagenome | isolation source: Antarctica rocks | place: Antarctica: Victoria Land, Finger Mt nord | collected 2015-12-18 | reverse complement strand
CGCGATAAATGAGACGACTTCAGTTGTATGAAATGCTTCATGTTTGTGGACGTAGGTGAGCAGCTCCTCGACGTGCTTGATAAATTCATCTTCCGCTAAAAACTCTTGAAAGTGTGTATCGACAATAGCAGGAGACGCGATCATTGTACGAATTTTGCTTGCTGCATGGAGCCTGATCTGGTACGTTTCAAGGAGTTCGCGTATCATCCTGCCGACCATACGCAGTACACGCTGATCATCTTCAGTAAATGCCGCTTTATGCTCGGAGGCGACATAGAGGACAGCTATAGCGGTGCCATCGTTGCCATCAATGGGAATAGCTATGGTGGAACGGATCAATCCTTCTGGACTGTGCTGGGCCATAGCTGCATCTTTAATCGGCATATCTGGCAGGTAGAGACTATGCCCGCTCTGCAATGCCTTAATGCTGGAACTTATAAATGGCTCCTGTGGAATGTGGGTGGTCACCCCGCTAACATAAGGCGCATGCTCGCTTTGCGCACGTACAACAAGACTTCGCTGTTGCAGGGAGAGGGCTGACGTCGCGGACGTTGGTAAGAAGATACAGCAGAAACGCCAGCGCGGCTGACCGTCCGGCGTAAGACCTCCCAGGCGTATCACCATGTCCGTCAGGCCGTTCAAAATAACATCTTCGTAGTCCGCGTTACTGTCCAGATCGGTTGCTGGCCCGAGGACATCGCGCATCCCTGGTCCAAAGCAGTCGCGCAATTGCTGGACATCCTCATAGAGCGGCCTGAGCAGGCGGCGTATAGTCTCAACGATGGCGATGCTGAGCGTTAACGGTTTTGCCTCCCGTTGAATGATGATGATGGTGTTGTCTTCCGTCGGACCATCCTGTGGTACGCCGGCTTTCATCGCTCGCAGCAGCTCAACACGAAAGTCAGAGCTATATTGAAAGGAGGGCCTGGCTGTGAGGAGGGTATGAGAGGAGCGGCTCTGGCTCAACCAGCCAATGAGAGACTCACCGACCGTCGCTACGTCCTCAATACCCTGGATAGATGAAATCTCTCTAGCTGGCTTGAGTGGTAAAACGAGGCCCGCTGTTGTATGAGGCATATCCTCGCTGATGAGCATGAGCGATAGGCGCAGCGCCTGCGAAACAAAGTAGCGCCAGAATAACTCCGTCCGTGCCTGGTCAATGCGGATATTGATCGGTAGATCGGGCTGATCATAGGGGATGGCGTGCTCGGACCGCTCGGCAGGAACGGTTAACTCTCTAGGGGGTCGTGTGGTGAACCAGAGCTTATCAATGTCGGCCGGGATATCGCTCGCTGCATAGCCCGCGTTGATCAATTCACGAATAATGGCGAGCTTATCTAGCTCCGCCGGCGTATAGAGCCTTCTTCCCTTCGGACCGCTGGGGCGCAGCGGATTGAGGAAGCCGTACTCCTCCCAATCCCGCAATTTGTTTTCGGTAATACCGAATAACTCGGCCGCGCGGCTAATCGTCACCGTCGCTTCATCGCGGCCTTTCTGGATGTGTTGAAGAATCCGCTCCTGTACATCGTCTCTTTGCAGATGCTCTTTTATTGTTGGTTTGCTACGCACATCCATCATCGTCTCCCTGGACAGTAAAGGAAAACCGACACGCTCGTTTGGCACACGCTTAATAGTACCATAAATGCAATACTTTGTATACCTATTCGGGCTGCAATGTAGAAGTTTTTTTGCAAAATTTGTTAAAAATATAGGCGATTAGCAGTTTTTTTAGAAAAAAGGCCAGATATAGGAGGAAACCTGGCAGGATTTGCGCAAAATCATAAAATGAACATTCTTTATATGCAGAACATCATTTCCTGAAGTTTTCTGTCTGCTATTGACAAATTTCTTCCTATTAGGTACCATTTACTCTAAATATAATAGTTTTCTTCTTCCTTGTAAAGACTCTCTGTAGCAATTGTTTGCGTACACCCAAATTTGCGCAGTACTAAACCTGGCTGTAGCAGAACATATTGCAGCGATGATGCCTATTCTCTACGCTGCATGTTAAGAATCCTGGCGTTGTGTAGATGGTCTTTCCACAGGCTCTCCAGGGAGGTCTCTTGCATGTTGACAAGTACAACTTCTACTGAGCTCGACCACTTCCCACAAAGCGATGGACAGATATGGTCCGACCTGTATAGCTGGCTGCTTCCCCTGGTTGAAATATGGGTGCGTGACTCCGGCGTTACTTCCTGGCATGGCCAGCAGAAAGAGATGGCAGAGGATATCGCGCACGAAGCTGTCGCCCGCGCGTTTCGCTACTGTCAGCGTGCCAGCCGGGGCGAGTTGTCCCCCGTAGGTTCCTTGAAAGCCTTGAGCCGGGTCATCGCCCGTAACTATTTTCGTGACTGGCGTAAGAAAGACTGGTACCTGGTGCGGCCTGAACAGGGCACGAACGCATATGACAGCAGTACTGTAACGTACGAACCACTGGATGCTGCGCAGATCGCGCTGGATCACCTGATGCTAGATTCGCTCCTTGTAAGCGTTGCACAGGTGGTGGCGAAGTTTCCACATGGACAGAAAGTGGCCCTGCTCACCGACCTGGCGAATATCTCTGATTTTGCGGGAGAGCCGACCCTGCTGGAGCAGGCACTATCGGATGTCGGTCTACACCTGAGCGACTACAAACGCCCCCGCTCCGAAGATCCCGGCGAACGCGGCCGCTACGCCGCGCTGCGCAGCATCGCCTATAAACGCTTACGGCACGCTGTACAGGTGTAGTGCTATTTCCTACTTTGCCTGCTCCATCATTGAAAATTTCGCACTATCAAAGCCGTTCTAATCAATTGGCAAAACCTTTTATGTTCAGGATTATTCCTGAATATCTTAATACTAATGTAGTAATACCTGATCAGAATGATAGGTCGGCCATCTTGTTCAAAAGTTCTTTGACGTGGTGAAATGCAGTAGACTTTCCATATGTGTCTCGTGTATGGCTATTATATAAGCATATTGAAGTATAAAAATGAATAGTGTATAGTAAATAATAATGAATTTGAAATGTAAAGATAACAGCTAAGAATGAGATAATGGATGAGCATAAATGATAAGCAGATTCCTAACTTAAAGCGCCCCGTTTCAAGTGACCCAGATGTATGGATCGCTTACTGGAGAACTGTAGGTCAAGGTTGGCGTACTGAGCCTGAAATCGACATTGAACGCCAGAAGTATCTTTCAAAGAGGCTTGGCATTATCTCGAATGTAGAGCAAAGAGTATTTCCATTCAAGGACGTAAAATTATGTCGTGCCGACATTGAATGGTTTCTGGCGGCTCATCTGGATACATATGGAGCGATACATTATGTGATTGGTTCGCCTGCACAAGGAATTGATGTACGTGGAGCTGATTTGCGTTATACAAATCTTAGCAGACTACCTCTGACTCAATTACGTGGAGGGTTACGATCTGCTGAGTGGTTTAGTAGTACGAGGGAGCAGAGGGACGCGGCAGCAGTTCATCTGGAAGGAGCTAATCTCAATAGATCTGATCTGACATGGGCTACACTACGTTCAGCCCATTTAGAAGGTGCTGATTTGAGATACGCTCATTTAGAAGGGGCCCATCTTCGAAGTGCTCATTTGGAAGGAGATAGTGTTTCTCTTTCCGCTGCCGACTTGCGTAATGCATCGTTTAATCAAGATACGAATCTTGATGGGGCGATATTAGGTAACAAGAAGAGTGTGTTTGTTCGGTTAGCTGATATCAATTGGGGTGGCATAAATCTCGCTTTAGTAGAATGGGCTGCCATAGAAATGGTTGGAGATGAGTATGAAGCTCATAAAATGAAAACAAAAGATGGACAAGTCAAGGGGAAACAGAGGCGTCTTGATGAGTATAAAGTTGCTGTGCGTACAAATCGTCAGCTTGCTGTTGTACTACAGGCACAGGGTTTAAATGAAGAGGCGGCCTACTTTGCCTATCGAGCCCATAAGCTTCAACGGAGAACATTACTGTTCCAGGGTAAACGTTTTTTCGGCCGCTATCTTTTTTCAGCATTCCTTGATTTGCTAGCTGGCTATGGTTATCGGCCAGGGCGTACACTTCTATGGTACCTTATTGTAGTATTTGGATTCTCTATTGCTTATTATTCAATCGAAAGCGCGTTGAAACCGCGTCTTACACTCATTGGAGCATTGATCTTCAGTATTACAGCATTTCATGGCCGTGGCTTTTTCCCTGGAGGTTTTAGTTACGATGATATTGTGACTGTCCTGGCCTCTATTGAGGCTGTAGTCGGGCTACTCATCGAATTGAGCTTCATCGCAACTTTTACTCAACGCTTTTTTGGTAATTAACCCCCGATCATCTCTACCTCTTTCAATTAATGGATTTTTTCTAGTTCACGTACCGCAAATAGTATTTCGTGCTCTTTGAGCAATATAGCAAAGTCTTCGATTTTGTTGTGGAAATTGGTCAATGAATCGTTATTATCAATAAAATGCACAACTTTTTCCGAGGTAGGTTGCATACTACGTACTCGCATGTTAAGTTCTACTTGCTCAAGCATATATGGTATATTGTTATGACCGTAATATTCTCTAAGGATGTATTCAGAGACGTAGTGATTATCTGAAGCCCTTCCCTTTATAACTCGTTTTTTGATACGCTGTATGCAGATTTCCATATCTGCCTCGATAAATAATGTGTGTGTCTCACTTCTAAAATTGGGACTAAAAGGTTTTAGTGTATTTCTGTAGTCATCACGAGCAAACTCAATCATAATAAGCTCTTTTTCTTTTGCATTATATGTGATAGTTTTTACTTGCTCTTCTAGTCTCATCAGAGCCTCATCAAGCACAGAAAAATCTATGACATCAAAGCCGCCGTGAGCAATGCGCCGAAACCGCTTCTGTTCCGCATCGTTTCTGAACATCTCTTGCAAGATATCATAGTCCCTGACCCGGATAACGGACCAACCTTCTGGTTCCAAAAGCTCTTTGATGCAACGAAATGCGGTAGTTTTGCCACTACCAGGACGGCCTAAAACAAACAATTTAACAACCATGATAAGTACTCCCCCAAAATATAAAAATAAGACAGGAACAGTTCTTCCCCTAAATACTATTCCTATCTTTTCTTTGTCGGTTTATTCTTTCTCTTCTTCTGGCTGATATGGTGCAAATGTTCGTGCTATTGGATTCCAGGCGTATACTGTGTCTCCTCCTGTATCTATTCCCAGTTTGAGCACGAAGTCTAACGAGTGATAAAGAGTTGAACTTATCTCTGCGTTAGAACGCATCTGCGATGCAATTAAGAAATCTAAGAGTTTGTCATATGAATAATGTGTTACTCCTAGATGGACAGAGATGTCTGGCAACATTAGGGTTCCACCAGGTACATCTGATTGTTTAACAGCGATGCTACCTTTTAATGCTATACGCAGTCGTTCAGCATTGCTTTTGGTTTTTTCGAGCGAGAAGTCGCGCAGGAAGAGGTAATACCGGCCCGCATAGATATGGTAGAGTTTACAACTCAAATAGTTAGTAAAGAGGGCCGGCAATAGATCGCGAATACGCACACCTATCACTTTATTCAGATTACGTAATGTCTGGTCGCCGTAGCTATTAGCTATTCTCTCCTGGACGTCTGTGTCTATGTCGATGCCGATAAATGATATCTCGGAGATCGGTTCTTCTTGATCGCCTGCTGCCTGCCTGGCCTCTCTGTTCTGCTGAATCGTTTCCAACAGCTCTTCGATATCGTGTAGAAACTCGTTCTCTGAGAGAAATTCTTTGAAAAGAGCGTCTACTGTACCAGGATCTTCCAGCAGGTCCAGCATCTTCTTTGTTGCTCGTTGACGTGTCGAGTATGTGTTCAGTAATTCTTCAATGAGCCTGACCATGATACGGAGAACCCGTTGATCATCCTCATCAAAGGCTCCTGGTTCATAGGAGGAGACATAGAGCACTCCCTCCGGCGCTCCCGTTTCGCCGCCAATGGGTACGGCGATACTGGAGCGAGTTGGTCCCTCGGTCTCTTGCAACAGGGGCGTGGTGTCTTCATAGGCCAGTTCGGGGCGATATATGATGTGGCCGCCCTGGTAGGCGCGCAGGCTCAGACTTGTACTATAGCGCTCAGGAGTGCTCGTGGTGACCCCTAACAGTTGGCGAGCGTACTGGCTTTTGGCGCGCACTACCAGGCTGCGTTGTTGTAACGGCAGGCGGTCGTTATTGGGCAATAGAACACAGCAGGCGCTCCAATGATCTTCGCCATCTGCAATTTTGCCTCCCAGACGAATCGTCATGTTGGTCAGCCCGGTGAGCACGGCATCTGGCAGTTTGGGTCTGTAGTCCATGCCGGGATTGACCAGTTCATTGACCCCTGCGCCAAAATACTGATACCAGCTCTGTTGATCTTCATAAAGCGGCTCAAGCAATCGTTGTACTGTACGAATCGCTTTCTCAAGCTGACGGATATGCCCCGTCTGTTGTCTTTGTACGATGATCAGTGTTCGATTCGTCGGTGAGTCCAGCAGGCTCTCACGTAACTCTGGTGGACGGAGGGGGAGGACGCGAAAATCACTTGGATATTCAAAGGTTGGCTCTGGCGTGAGAAATGTGTAGAAAGAGCTGGTCTGACCCAGCCAGCCAACAAGCGATTCACCGCACCATGCCAGGTTGTTAGCCTCAAGTGTATCAGCGTCCAGCGTGTTCTCGTGACTGGGAAGAATAAGGCCAGCCGAAAAACCGGGCACGTCCTCATAGAGAAGCATCAGTGAGAGCCAGAGTACCCGTGAGGCGTAGAAGCGCCAGCTCAAATTGTGACGATACGCGATGGTTACGCGTCGATCGATCGGCTCATGCTGATACCTGTTCCTGCTCTCGCCTGTATCCTGCTCATCCTGTGCGTCTTCCTGTGTTGAGGTGTCGATAGCATGCCAGATCTTATCAATATTTGGTGGGATAGAGCCCGGCATCAGGTTTGCCTCATCGAGCAGTTCACGAATAATGGCGAGCTTGTCCAGTTCAGTAAAGGAATACTGGCGCTGTCCACTGTGCCCACTCTGGCCCGCCATGCTTTTTGACTCCGCACCCTCTTTGGGACGCATTGGCTTAATCAAGCCTATCTTTTCCCAATCACGCAACTGGCTTTCGCTGAAATTAAATAGACGAGCCGCGCGGCCAATTGTAACTGTAACTTCGTTCCGCCCTTTTTGAATGTTCTGGCGCACACGCCTCTGTGCTCCCTCGTCTTCGAGGTGCTTTCTGATTTTTTGTAGGTTGCGCTCTTCAGTTACCATACTCCTGGCCCTTAAAAAACATAATGATACATTACCAGATCCGTTAAATACCTGGCTATCTTATCATATATATAGTCCATTGTACACGAAGCTCCAACTGGGATAGTACTCCAGGGTATGACGTTCCCGGTGTAAGATTCTTAAAAGACTGAGAATATATAATGGCATATGAGAAAATAGTAATTTTTGGGAGTCAACTGCCGGGTGCCATCGTAACATATTGTGTGTCACTTCCTGGATTTTTGTGGGATGTATCGATTATGGTCAATAAATATAAGGTTAATGGTGAGACGTTTCTTTGTATTTATGACTTGCCTACGAAATATTTGTGTCATTCCTACAAAAACCTGATGATATTCCCACAAATATATGCATGCCATCAGAAAACCTTGATTAAAATGAGCAGTAATGCTATATAATCTCTATAATCATTCAAACGACTAGAATGATTAAGTGGTAACAAAGAAAACCTGATGATGTAAAGGTTCTGTTAACAAAGGAAAGCTGGTAAGGAGACGGCAGGGTAGTGAACGATATGTAAGACCGCTCTTATGATCAACCTGTCTCACCAGGAGGTGCAATCATGGCTATACATCAAGCCTTTTTCGACACGAGTGACCACCGTTCCGCTGGCGATCAGATCTGGTGTGAGCTGTATAGTACACTGCGACCGTATATTCTTGCCTGGGTCTACTCCTCCGGGGTGACCTCATGGCATGGGCAGGAGAACGATATCGCGGATGATATCCTGCAAGAGGCTATCATCCGCACCCTCAAGTATACAAAGCAGGCCGAGAGTGGGAAAAATCTTCCCATTCACTCCATCACCTGCTTTAGCAGGACGGTCGCCCAGAATCACTTCAGAGACCTGCGCAGGCGAGAACTACGGCTCGTACGTCCCACCTTGCACGATAATGATGAGGTCCCTTTCTTTGTCTCGCAAAGCGAGCAGGTTGATCCGTCCGAGGTCGCACTTGAGGGCCTCGCTCGTCGTTCACTGCTGCTGGCCCTGGCACGCATTATCGCGGATTTCCCCGATAAGCAGCGTACCGCTTTGCTCACCGATCTGGCGAATCACGCGGATTTTGCCGATGAACAGTGTCCTCTTCGCTCTGCCTTTGTAGCGGTCGGTATAGATCTCCATGCGTATCGCCGCCCGCTGCCTATCAATCCTGCAGAACGCAGCAGACACGCGGCATCGTTGAGTATGGCGTACAAACGTCTTAAGCAAACGTTCAGTGTAAGCTATCGCGATCACTTTGTGTAATAGATCAGGGAGTGCGCGTATGAGCCCAGACTTTGTTCTGTCATATCGTCAGAATGCACCATAGTGTTGTTTCTAGCAAACAAGTGGAATGCTTTGCTCTTACTACAAGCGGAGGTAAATATGGACCCGAAAACGATCCTGATACTGCTCCTGATTGCATTTATTGCGGGGTTTATATTAGGTGTGATGTTAACTCGTCCACGCTACATGGGTTAGTATGCTCCTCTTTCTAACAGAACGCGCTGCATCTCCCAGGCATTGCGCCTGGGAGATGCGATGTAGGTATCCTGCTGTGATACAATAGCAAGAAAACGCCGTTAGTACTGAAGGGCATAGTGTTTTATGGTACAGACTTCTTCCTACGCGCCGACGTATCTCCCACTTTTTCACACCTATCAAGAAGAATTTCTCCACCGTCTGGCCACACTGGTCAATATTGATTCGGGGACGGGTCAGGTGGCTGGTGTCACCAGTATCATGACATACCTGGAACAATGGTTGCGGGAGCTTGATTTTGCCGTAACGCTGCATCCTGGCGCGTCCTTTGGGCCTAATCTGGTGGCGCGCCGCAAGGGCAGCGGCCAGAAACGCATCCTGCTGGTCGGTCATGTCGATACTGTGTATACCGCCGGGTCAGCGCAGGCGCGGCCGTTTGTCGTGCAGGATGGTCTCGCGTACGGTCCAGGTGTAATTGATATGAAATCCGGCGTATTGCTGTGTATTTATGCTCTACGAGCACTGCTTGAAGCTGGCTTTGATGGGTATGGCGAGCTGATCGTGGTCTTTAATAATGATGAGGAGGTTGGTTCTCCTGGCAGCGCTCCACTCTTACGCGATATTGCGCGGCAGGCCGAGGTGGGGCTGGTGCTGGAACCTTCGCGCGCTCTCAAGGTGTTGACCCAGTCGCGCAAGGGGTCGGATAAGTATGTACTCGAGGTCACTGGCATCGCGGCCCACTCAGGGGTGGAGCCGTATAAGGGACGTTCCGCAGTCGTTGATCTGGCTCACAAAATTATTGCCATTCAGAACCTGCACGCGATTTTTCCAGGTGTGACGTTTAATGTAACCCGTCTGAGCAGCACGGAGCCGCTTAACATTGTCCCTGATATGGCGCGCTGTCATATTTCGGTGCGCGCTTTCAGTACACGTGCTTTAGACGAGGCCAGGGCGGCGTTAGAAACGATTGTCGCGGCGAGCAGCGTGCCAGGGACGCGGGCGGCGTTGACCTATAATCCTGGCCGACGACCGTACGAACCGACGCCTGGGATCATGGCTCTGTTCTCACACGCTCGGGTGGAGGGCGAGGCGCTGGGCTTGCAGATGGTGGCGGAAGCGAAAGGCGGCGTCTCTGACGCCAATACCTTGATTGAGGCTGGTATTTCCGCGCTCGATAGCCTTGGACCCATTGGCGGCAGTATGCACAATCTGGAGCTTGAATATCTACGCGTCGAGTCTATTCCACTGCGCGGCGCGCTGCTAGCCGGCCTGGTGCAGCGCATCTGCCTGTCTTAGAATGTGTCTGTTTCCCATACTCTCCGCCTTCTCCGTACATGAGCTTCTGCGGCTTCGCCG
>JAABUQ010013189.1_pt1 | contig 10086 bp, 8 predicted proteins | sample 5560001 | NCBI WGS metagenome assembly JAABUQ01 (sample SAMN10711888, study PRJNA513371) | rock metagenome | isolation source: Antarctica rocks | place: Antarctica: Victoria Land, Finger Mt nord | collected 2015-12-18 | reverse complement strand
CGCTTTCGGGGGCGGGATCAGCGGCGCGATGCGCGCCCATTGCGCCGCGCTCAGGTCGGACGGGTATGCTTGTCTGTTCATATCCTCCAGTCTACCGCTCCTGGAACTACTTTACACACAGGCTCTATGACGCGCGACGGGCTAGGCCGACGCGGGGATGACGTGGGGTGATGAGCGTCCCGTGCCGCGAGCTTCCCGCCCGTCCGCGCAGCGCCTTCCGGTCCGGCTCGCCTGCGCAGTGGTCGGTGAGTGGATCTGACGGCCGGCGCGGCGATCATCGCTCTTTCCCTCTCCCGCAGGGGAGCGCGTTGATTAACGCGCCCCTGCGGGTGATAAAGGGGTGCCTTTCGCCATGGCGGCGCTGGGATGCCGCGCGCATCCCGTTGCGGTCTATGGCCATGGTGTGAGGGGGCCGGCCAGGTACCCTAGCAGTCCTGGTGTCCGGGAAGGAGAGACTATCCACCTCCCCCGCTTCCCCTTCTAGTGAGCATACGGAAGGGCTATCGCTCGATACGTCCGATATGCACGAGGCCGATTGCACCGATGATCATGACCGCGCTGGAGCTGATCGCGATCGTGGTAGATATGCCGAGATGATCAAACAAAGGGACCGCGACTAGCAGACCGAGGAGTGATCCTCCGCCTTCGACTATCATTAGGAGGCTGTACACCTTCCCGATCTGCTCGGCCGGGAAGTCAATTTGCAGCACCGTCAGAAGCGGGAGATCGGTCAATGGTCCACCTATGGCAGCGAATGCCGCTGCCAGCATTGCTAGTGGTACGGTGGGTGCCAGGGACAGCAGGAAGAATCCCCCGCCGAGGACAACGCGGCCAACAAACGTGACACGTGCCCGTCGTCGGATGGTCCAACTGCCGATGATGAGATTGCTCACGACATTCCCTACTCCGTATGCCCCAATGATTAGCCCATAGGCGCCGAGGCCGCCACCCAATGTCCGCGTGACAAGGAGAGCCACGCCTAACGTGAAGCCCAAGCTCCAGACCGCGTTGCCAACGCCCAAGCCTGCCAGCGCGTACGGGAGCCAGGGATGTCTGGACACGAGTCGTACCGCTGCGTTAATCTCCGTCGCTATCCCGCGCACGCCTCGCGCATGTTTGTGCTGGGGCGGTGGCGTCCATGCAAAACGGTGCCCTAATGCGCCCATGGCCAGCGCGGAGATGCCAAAACTCAGGGCATCGATGGTGAAAAACTGCACCAGCGGGAGCACGGCGGCCAAGACGCTGGCGAGCCCAGGTCCCAGGATGCGCGCGAGCCGGCGCGTTGCATCCATCAGCCCGTTCGTCGCCTGCAGGATATCCGCATCGCCTGCCAACGCCGGCAGACTGGCTTGCAGTGCCGGATCGAACAATGCACCCAGCCCTCCCACCACCACCGCGATGCTGGCCAGTTCCCACAAGTTCAAGGGGCCCAGCAGCGTGGCCACAGGCAAGAGCGCCACGGCGACGCCGCGCACCATGTCCACCCCGATCATAGTCGCGCGGCGATTCCATCGATCGGCGTACACACCGCCGAGGAGCCCGACTAATAGCGCGGCGGCGGATTGGGCAGCTCCGATGAAGCCAGCCTGGTTCCCCACTACGCGGACAGCGAACCAAATGACGGCGATCCCATAGACCTGATCGCCTATGGCAGAGCAGACTTGGCCGAGCCAGAGCACGGCGAGGTGGCGTTGGCGTAACGCCGCCAGAATGCGCATCGACCAGGATATCCCCTCTACTCGTGCGGCTACACCCTCTGTTGTTAGGCTACACGGCCGTGATGGTCGTGCTCAAGGCTCTGTCCACAAGATAGTACGGAATGCGTCTTGCACTAAACCTGACATATTGGACGCCGTTGTTCGATCATCCTTGGCAAGAATCAGCCTCGTGAAACGGCTCGATCAAGCGTGGTGAGGTCCGCTGGCCGCCTGTTTTCTTGCCAATCACGACTGCACGGATACGTTCAGGAAGCTATGATGCAATACGTACGTCTAGTAGCCCTTGATCACCTTTCTGGCGCTCATTGTGCTGGCGTTGGTCATAATCTGTGTTGGCGACGAGGGCAAGCGGGTAGACGTATTGATGGCGTTGGGGTAGAAAAACTATCTCGCTCTGATGTGCTCTTTACCCCTAAATCTATCCATCGCCGTATCACCGCGACATTCTGTCCGTCGCGATCATTAGCGTGACGGCAGTGTGACGGCCCGCGCGATCATCAACATCAATAAGACATCAACCTTGGTTCCAGTCTCTACTACTGCGACGATGCCGGTGACGCACTTGTCACGAGGTGGCGCGACAAGTGCATCAGCCCGCTGCGAAGGCTGCTCGATGGACCGCCGAAACCTATCCGGACATGGCGCGCGTGGTGGAAGCAACTGCCTGGGACCAGCAGGACACCGTCTGCCAGGAGGTGTCGACACAGCGCGTCGGTGTTGTCGATCGCGTGGAAACGTGGGAATGCGGTGACCCCTCCTTGCGGAGAAACCCAATCGACAAGATCTGCATGCGCGACAGCCCACTCCAGCAGGATTTGTAAATTGGCGCGCGCTTGCGTCGAGCGTTTAGCGAGGAGACGATCGGCGTGCTCGACAGCCCGTTGTCCAATCAACTCGATGAGGGGTGATAGGAACACCGTGGTGTAATCCCGCAGATGCGCGCATTGGTCGAGGATGTCTGGCGGGGCGAAACACCACCCAACTCGCAACCCCGCCAAACCGTACGCCTTCGACAGGGTGCCCAACGTTATAGCCCGCTCGTACTGAAGATGTGGATTGGGCAATGGTGCATGACCGTACGTCAACTCGGCGAAGGTCTGGTCCCAAACAAGGTACGCGCCAGCCTCGGTGACCAAGGCGAGCAATTCACTCTGTTGCTCAGCCGTAAGCGAAGCCCCCGTGGGGTTGTGCGGGAAGTTGACGATGACCATACGCGTCTGCGGGCTGAGCAGTCCTTTCAGCACTGTGAGGTCAGGGGTGAACTGGTGCTCGAATCGGAGAGGCCAGACCTTGAGCACACAGCCGAGCGCGGCGGCAATCTCAGTGAGCGGATAGTAGCACGGGTCCAAGACGACCACCTCATCACCCAATTGGAGCAGGGTCTGCATGACTAGGAACATCGCCTCGCTCGCTCCGTGCGTCACCATGACCTGGCGTGGGTCCCCGTCTCCCCAACGCGTCGCGATGGCTTGGCGCAAGCCCGGTGTACCGAGCGACCGGCCGTCATCGAACATGACCGGGTCAAGCTCCTCATGTGTGAGGCCGATAAGGGCGAGCAACTCCGCGAAGGAATAATTCTGGACACCGCTACTCCCGATGTCGACACCCGCCGTGAAGTAGTTGTCTCTCAACCAATCTTCGAGGTAGGCGGGGGCAAGCTTTTGCGCAAGGCTCATTCTTGATTCCATTCGTTCGATTAGACGGGTCTACGGACTCGCATCCGCCAAGTGAGCGATGGCGGGCCTAAGTCTAGATCTCGCAAGGTGATAAAATCGCCGGATCAATAGGTCTGTCGCTAAGATCTTAGCAACAGGCCAATACCGGAATGTCGCCTGCTTTGGACCATTTCTGGCGTTTCGACGCTGCGTTTTGTAGCGAAAACGACCTGTTCAGACCACTTGCTTGACGATAACGATCACCGTGCGAAATGCAAACTAAGCAGGAAGGCACTACTGCTCATGCTTCAGTGACGGCCTTCACGATGTGGTCGATGGCGACCGGGGTGTAGTCAGTCCCAGTGAGTTGCAGGATGTCGTATATGCCTCCAGGATTGACAATATTGAACTCCAGAACATGCGGATAAGCCAAGTCTATGCTGGCGTAATTCACGCCATGAGTATGCAATCGCTGCCCTAGTTCGGTGCAGAGTTCGTGCTCCACTGGCGTCAAGGTGGCAGGAACTAAGCGACCTCCCTGTGTAAAGTTCGACCGATGCTCCCCAGCGGCGGGATAGCGCCCATATTGCGTGAGCACCATGCCGCCAGCGATCAGCACACCTTTCTCGCCACGTGCTGCCTCCAGCGCGTACTTTTGGAGAATGCAGTATCTATTCTGGAGACCAAGCAGATTCGCGTCGGCTATCTCAGCACTCGTGGCCGTATTGCCGGTCATGGATTCTAGGATCGTGCGCGCGTTCCTGCCGCTGGGTTCTAGCAAGTACACGTCGGTCCCACAGCCGCTGTTGGGCGGTTTGACGATCCATCGTTCGTCGCGATAATCGTCATAAATGTTCCACAGTTGACCGAAGTCATTCGCGACATGGGTCTCGACGAGATGCTCTTGCGGCACGAGGTAGCCGAGCGTATTCTTCGTGTTAAGAAAAACCATGGCCTCGACGGAATTGACAAATTTGCACCGCCGTGCAAGCAACCACAGGAGTTGCCAGACATCGCGCGCGAGCGAAGGATGCGGCTGATTCATCACCCACACGATGTCGTAGTGCTCAACACTTTGATGAGTTGTTGGGCGGCCGAGAGGTATGCCTCTATCGACCCTTGCAATGACCGGAGCGACAGCGCAAAACACCTTGGATCCGTGCGCTGCTAGGGTATTGATGAGCCCATAGCTCACGTCGAAGCCGCGCTCCAGGAAACCGTTGGCAAAATCCACGTGGTTATCCTCGAGATTCGTGATTGCATTCACCAGGATCAGGGCATCCATGATCGGTTCCTCCATAGGTACATATGTGGACGACGCGTTCGCTAGCGACCTAGCTGCAAACCTCGCCAAAAAAAGCGGGCGGTCCGCTTGCCCGCGCGTTGAGAGCTATCGTGCTCACGCCCCTCGCTTATTCGGCCACGGATACGACCCTCAAGCGTCAAAGATGGTACGGCGAGGTTTGCTCAGTTACGGCTGCTCCAGCTTTACACGTACGCCAGCTGGAATAGTCGCCAGGCATGCAGCGAGCGTCTCCGGTGTTGCCGCCGCTGCAATGAAGTGCCCGACCCGGTCTCTGAAATCCCCACGCAGTGTGACGGCGGTTCCGATCGCGGGATAGACTTGGAGATCAACGACGCACGCCCGCGCTCTGAGGGCGTCGAGTCCCTCGATGCCGGCGAATATGCCAGTGCGCTCAGGAAGGAAAAAGCGTATGGCAGCGTTGTTATTCATCAACGGCAGCATGCTAGCAGAGCGAGCCGCCGCGAGAAGGATTGTTTCCCGGATCAGATCGACGCCGTAGGCGTGGCGGATGAGCTCGGGGATCATGTCACCAGCTAGACGGGGGTTAACCTCCATGATCTTGGCCCCGTCGGCCGTCAGACGTAGTTCGACATGAACAGGTCCCCAGCGCAATCCTAACGCCCCCGCTGCGGCAGCTGCCGCCGTGCTGAGCGCCGCAGCATCGCTTGGTGGAAGGGGTGCCGGGAAGTCGTGGCCTATCTCCACGAAGTGGGGCAATCGGCCCAGATGTTTCTTGGTGATGCCAAGCACGTTGCCGTTGAAAATTTCCACCGAATATTCTGGCCCCTCGATCATCTCTTCGATGAGGATCTCCGAGTGTGCCAGGGTTACGTCTTCCAGCAGCGTCGCCGCGTGCTCTTGTATCTCGGCAATGGATGTGCATAAACGCACGCCAATGCTCCCCGTACCGTGCGTCGGCTTGGTGACAACAGGCAAACCGATACTGCGCGCGCCTCGAACGGCGGCCTCGACCGTGGAGGCGGTCGCGTAGCGCGGGTTCACGTCGCCGCAGCACGTGAGGCGCGACCGCTGCCACGCCTTATTCCGGCACAGGCGGATGGCATCGGGATCGCCGCCCGGTAAATGGAACTCTTGGGCCAACCAAGCCGCACTGGCGATGAAGTATTCGGAACTGGAGAATATTCCCGCCACGTCCTGTGCTCGCGCGACATCCTGGCATCGCTCCAAGAGTGCGGCGAGGTCTGTCGTATCGACACAACTTACGGCATCATTGCCCCCCAAGATATTCGCCTGCGATAGAAAACGATAGCGGGACACATCTCGGCAAAACAGGAGGGGGCGGAAACCGAGGGCGCGGGCTCTGTCGAAGAAGAGTGGCCCCGTGCCCGTCGTATTGCTTTCCACGAAGATAAATACGGGGAGGGGCATCAGTTGACCTCTTGGAGGCTGGGCGAGGAGAGCACCTCTTGGAGCGAACGGCGATTCCAGGTAAATGATGACCAGATATCCTCGCCATCATAGGGATGATGCACCGGCGTCGGCTCGTTCGGCAACGAATCCTGCGCGCCTGGTACCATTCCCAACCATTGATCGTTGTAGATGGTATCGGCGTAGCGATGTCCTTCGTCAGGGAAGAGCGCGACTACTGTGGTGTCTGGATGCTGGCGCGCCCACCAGCGCGCGACCATGTAGGCGGCACCACTGGTCCCTCCCATGTAGAGACCGTGTGTGCGGTGAAGTTGACGCGTTGCATTGAAGGCCAGCCCGGCGGGGACCCAACTCACGTGATCGAAGACGGCATGGTCGAGATTGGAGGGCATGATGCTATTGCCTAAGCCACGTAGGAGACGCGATCCATTGTGTTGCCCGAAGAGGATGCTCTTGCCGGTGTCGACCCCGATCGCCGTCATCCCCGGAAAGTGCGCGCGCAAGGACTTGGCAGTCCCAACCATGGAACCACCAGTTCCTACGGTTCCGACCAGGCAGTCGATGTGCCCAATCTCCTGGACAAGATAGTCGGCTACCCGATCATAAGACCGTGGGATGTCAGGATTGCCGTACTGGTTGGGCCAGAAGGCGTCGGGATCTTCGTCGCGCAATTCTTGCAACCGGTCTAGGCGTGCGCGTTGATAGCCGCCCTCCGGATGGGGGGCGCGCAGTATTTCAACCCGCGCCCCCAAGTCTTGCAACCGCGCGTTAAGCCGGTCGTCGATCGCCGGATCGCTGATGAGCGTAAGACGATAGTCTTTCGCCGCAGCCAGCATCGCCAACGCCAGTCCGAATGTGCCTGAACTTGTTTCAACGATGTGGCTACCGCGCGTGATGCGACCTTCCTCGTGCGCCGTTTGCAAGATGAAGCGAGCGGGCAATAACTTAATGAGGTAGAAGCTTGCCCCGTAGAGATTCGACCCTAACAGATCGAGCCGCGGTAATTCGTGGTTGGAGAATGGCCAATCATAAGCGTCAGGCATGGATGTCTCCTCCCAATTACGGAGTTTATTCCACTGCTCTTCTATAGTGTCGAGGGGCACGCACAGCTTAATTGCGGGGACCATTGCGGGGCAGAAATCCGACTTACTGGAGCACACGGGCTGTGCTTGTCTCACGCGCACTACGCGACTTGCGCAAGTCGCGGGTGATGTTGAGGCGCTTCAGCCAGCGATCGCGCCCGTCGTAGCGCGCTTTGAAGGGTTTGCGCCCATGTACGGCTCTGTAGTTGTCGATGAAACAGCAGTCTCCCGGCTCCAGGACGACACTTGATAGGTGGGCATCAATCTCACCGCTCAACACCTCAAGCGCGGTTTGCGCCTCCGGATCAGCGTCCAACGGGTCCATGAAATAGGGGTCAAGGCGCATGTATGGGGAGCGCGGGTGCCCGAACAGAACGGCCACCTTCGTGGGGGACGGAAAAGTTACCGTATCGCGACGATCAAGCGCCCAATGTTTCACAAGATCAGTATCATCCTGCTCCATCGTCTTATAGATGGTCACGTGTGACTGGTCGGGATTGATGGTGAATCGCGGCTCGAACAGAACGTTGAGCGTGTCGTCATCCAAATGCAACGTATCGATAGACGCATAGGTGGTCGCAGCTTTTTCCGAATTGCGCAGGCACATGAGGGCGACATAGTCACCACGATAGGGATGGAACGCGTCTTCGGTATGCCACCAAATCGTCTGCTCACTTGCCGAGTTGATTTGCTCGTGCTCGTGCCCCTTGATCGGGGCCACATCATGCACGATATAGCCATCTTGCTGCGTGGACCATCCAAACACATCGCCCAGCAGCGAGCCATACAGAACAAAAAGCATCTCCTCGCAGCGCGTCGCCGGGCTCTTATCCTTCCAGTGGCTAGGTGTCTGCCCGATCTTGGCATCATCGATGGGATATCCCGAGATGACACACGCGGCCGATGATTCGCGCATCTTGAAATTGCTCAGAAATGCTCGGACCCTGTGTGGGAGATCGTGCGCATAGAGGGCCGTGTTATCGAGGAAGTCGGGGGCTTCTGCAGAAGCGTGCCGAGCGGCGATACTATCTAACAGCGCATGAATGGCGCTAGTCTCCTCCGCTGATAAGAGCAATCGATCCATATACCTCTACCTTTCGTGGTATTCGCGCCGGTTGTCGCGCCCGGTCTAGGGGCCAACCTCACATGATGATTGAAGTACTGGCATGCCCCGAAGCATTCTATCCTGCTTGCTTGTCAGTCCGACTATCGTCTACGCTCGATTCCCAGTGTTTCCAACCGAGCTGCAGCGGCCAGACCAAGCAGGCCTAAGTTCTGAACTGCACCACTAAGCGCCATTTGCGGTCCAGCCAGCCCCGTTCCTACAAGTTATTGTCAAGCGGCTGTTTTGCGAAGCTTTCGTTGCCTGACTTCTATCATTGCATGTTGGTAGGGGTGAGCGTCAATCGGCCCACGGGCTGATTTTTGGCGCACATTTCTCAGCTGTAATCTACACCGGTCTCGGGCTAGCACTCCCTGCAACGAGCCTTCCCCGCTGCCCACTTCCTACGCTACAGGATGCCGATGCGCCCGTCAGTGATCTGAGGTCACATTGTTGTGACCTCAGATCACAACAATGTGACCTCAGATCACATGCCGTGTCTCAGGAGGGCCAATAGCTGCTGGCTATTCAGCACGCGGATGCCGCGCCGATGTCCCCCGTACGCGATCAAGCCCTGCTCCCGCAAGTCGGGCAGCACGTAGCGGGTGATCGCTTCGCGGCCGACGCCCGCCAGGGGCGCCAGTTCCTCGTGGGTCAGCCACACTATCCGCTCGCGGTTGGCCGTCGCCAGGTGCGCCAGGATGTAGGCCACGCGGGCGCGCGCGTCGGGCAGCGCGTGCAGGTCGTAGGCGTCGCGGAGACGCCCGCCGACGTGCGCGATCACACGCAGGGCGAGGTCCGGGTCGTCGCGCAGGGACCGCACGACGGCGCGGCGCGGGAGGCGGTAGACCACGGTCTCGTCGACCAAGGCCTGGGCGCTGGTTGTCGGCACGAAGGCGGCGGTCAGGTCGGTCAGGCCGCACACCTGCCCGTGGTCGAGCAGGGCAACGATCGCCTCCTTGTCGCTCTCCAGGTGGTGATACAGGCGCACCTCGCCCGCCGCGAGGGCAAAGGCGGCCTCGATCTCCTGGTCGGGCTGCCACAGGAGGTCGCCGTGGCCGAGGACCTGACGGCTGCTGGCCGCCGCGAGGGGGGCGAGGACCTCCTCGGGGACCGCGCGGAAGAGGGGGATGCGGCGCAACGACGCGGCCGTGACCTCCTTCCCAGCGGCCCCGCGCTCTATGTGAGGGCGCATGGATGTGCTCCTTTCCAACTATGCGTGCGTTCCGGGGTCACGGTCTTCCATTGGACGAAGCCTGCTACATCGAGTCCATCAAGTTGGAGGTGGACCTCGGGCTCCAGGGGCCTACCGAACACGACGAGTTGGCTGTCCGGGCTCACCACGCGGAGGTCGCGCACGAGCGGCACGAGCCTTACGCCCAGCAGGTCGGAGGCGACGAGGATGAGGTCGGGATGCTCCCGCGCCGCGATGGCCAGAGCATACTCGCGCTGTTGCACGTCGTCGATGACATGCACCTCCGGCCAGCCCGCGAGGATGGCGCGCAGGGCGACCCAATTGGGGTCGGTGGACGAGACGAGCAAAGCGGTGGTGGATTGCATAGTGAGGGCCTTTCCTGGCAGTGGATCATCGCTCAACCGCGGGCCACGATCACCGGCCCCGGTTGGCGTATTTCTAGTGTCACATGACCTGACGGGCTTGCCTAGCCCCGTAGCGGGTGTTTTTTGCACCCTCTACCCCCCCACCGCGGGGGTCTCAGGTCCCCCGTTGCCGCCCGTCTCCAAGGCGTCTTGCTCAGCGCGTGCCTGTGCCTCGCCCCCACGATACACACGGCCGAACACGCGGCGCGAGGGGACCTCAAACGCGTGCAGGATG
>JAABUQ010013187.1_pt1 | contig 10087 bp, 12 predicted proteins | sample 5560001 | NCBI WGS metagenome assembly JAABUQ01 (sample SAMN10711888, study PRJNA513371) | rock metagenome | isolation source: Antarctica rocks | place: Antarctica: Victoria Land, Finger Mt nord | collected 2015-12-18 | reverse complement strand
GCGTCTGCACACGCGTCGCACTGCGCCTGCTGGCCCTCGCCGCCGGCCTCGTCCACAACCAACAGATCGGTAACCCAGGCCGCCGCTTCGCCGCCTACAGCTACTGATTCGGAATCAACCATCTAGATGGTTGATTCCAAATTGCTGCGGCGGGTGGGGTTGCGGCGAGGGGACATAAGAAGGGCGCCGAAGGAAGGCGTTGCAATCGCAACGTCGACCACGGAGGTGGCCTCGTGCTCGCCGACCTTGACGCCCTTCTCACGGCACTTTACGTGCGCGTGGATGACTTCCTGCCCAAACGCAGCGGACCTGGACGCCGACCTCGCATCACTGACGCTGAGCTTGTTGTGCTCGCGGTGGCGCAAATGTTTCTTGGGATCCCGAACGATCGTAAGTTTCTCGCGTTCGCGCGCCGGCGGCTGGGGCACCTGTTTCTCTATCTTCCCAAGCAGTCGGGCTATAACAAGCGGCTGCGGGCGCTCGCGCCCACGATCGCGCAGGTCATCACGCACCTCGCGGTGCACTCGCCGTCGTTCTGTGACGGCCTGCGTCTGCTCGACAGCACCCCGGTGCCGTGCGGGCAGTCGCGCGAGACCGTCAAACGCTCGCAGCTGGCCGGTGTCGCGGCCTATGGCTACTGCGCCAGCCATTCCCGTCACTTCTGGGGTTTTCGGCTCTACTTGCTGTGCGCGTCGGACGGGATGCCGATCTGCTTCGAGCTCGCGCCTGCCAACACGCCCGAGCGCGATGTCGCGGCCGAGATGCTGCGTCGCGTCGAGCTTGAGGGCTACACCGTGCTCGCTGACAAGGGGTTCGCCGGCGAGGAATTCGAACAGTTCATGGCCAGCCTGCGCACCCGCTTTCTGCGTCCCGACCGCAAGAACGAGCCCCACCGCAACGGGTCGCTGGGCCCCGTGCGCCAGCGGATCGAAAGCGTGTTCTGGACCTGCAAAGGCCAACTCACCCTCGAGCAACACGGCGGGCGCACCACCGAAGGCGTCTGCACACGCGTCGCACTGCGCCTGCTGGCCCTCGCCGCCGGCCTCGTCCACAACCAACAGATCGGTAACCCAGGCCGCCGCTTCGCCGCCTACAGCTACTGATTCGGAATCAACCATCTAGGTATTCGCTCATCAGTTCTTCGGTCGCCGTAGGCCAGCTTGACGAAGGATATTCCCCGCGGTGCCTTTGGGCACATCCTTGTTGGGTTGGCCCGCGACGGTGACCTTGCCCGGCTTGGTCGGGTGCTCGTACTGGCGGTGGCTGCCGCGCTGAGCGCTCAGGCGCCAGCCGTCGGCCTCGATCAGCGCGATGATCTCAGGTTCTGGTTGTTGTTCATCAAGCCATTGCTCGAACCCGTAGAGCGGCGGGAGCCTCGAACTCGATGGGTGGGATGTCGCCGTCGACAGATTCGGCTGCCGGCTCCCGAGCTAAGGGATGTGTATCGGCGGGCCTCGTGAGGGTGTATCCTGGTGAGCGCGTGACGGAGACGAAGACCAAGCGCACGAACATCAACCTCGACACGGAGCTCGTCGACGCGGCGGCCGCTGTGCTCGGGACAGCCCGGACCACCGACACCGTGCATGCTGCGCTGCGTGCGGTCATCGACCGTGCCTCTCGCGAACAGCTCGCGGAGCGCGACTTCGCCGACCTCACGCCCGACGCGCTCGAGCAACTCCGGCGAGCGCGACCGTTCGCGTAAGTGCAGCTGGCTGACACCAGCGCCTGGGTCTGGACCCGCGCTGTCGGCGGCGAGCTGCGCGTCGCGTTTGACGATGACCTCGTCGAAGGGCAAATAGCGACCTGCGACATGGTCAGGCTTGAGCTCCTGCACAGCACCCGCAACGCCGCCGAGTTCACGAGCCTGCGAAGCGAGCTCGACGCTCTACCGAACTGCCCAATCGGTGTCGATGAGTGGAACCGAGCGCTTGAGATCTATGCGCAGCTCGCACGTCAAGGCGGCCTGCACCACCGTTCGGTCCGCCATCCAGACCTGCTCATCGCTGTGGCCGGCGAAGCCGCTGGGATCCCGGTGTTGCACTACGACGAGGACTACGACCCCATTGCCAGGATCACTGGGCAGGACGTTCGCTGGCTCGCCGCGCGCGGATCCCTCAGCTGAGCCGCATCCCGGGATAGCCGGCAGTTATCTCCGGTGCCGGCCAGTCGGTTCGAATTGCAGCGCACCATCAAACCCATCTCGCCGGGCTTCAGATGAAGCGAAGCGCCAGTGCGCCCGGTCGGCCGGCGGCTGCCGACCGACCCGACGGCCGCACCCCCGGCTGGTGACGAGCAGGGCGCCCAGCCTCTGGTGCCGCTCCCCTGCTTTGTTCTCACCGAGGGTGCGGCCGGCCGGCCAGACCGCCGGTCTCGGCGGAGGCTGTCGCACAAGCCGGGCGGGTCTCGAGTTCTTGGGCGTTCGTGACAAGGAAGTCGCCGGCGGCTGGATCACTTCCGCCGCGGAGGGCCCAGTCTTACGGCTACGCGTCTCCCATGAGGTCGCCGGAAATGGCGATTGTCGAATCCGTAGAACGGCTTTGCTTTGTGCGACAGCCTCTCAGCGAAGTACTCTCGAGCACAGAGTTCCGCATCTCAACCACCGCGACCCTCACGAGACGCAGACGGCTCAGCGGCGGGTCCAGCCGGCGCCGGTCGCTGCGTACTCCTCGACCCGCGCCTGCATCAGCGCCTTCAGCAAATCGGTCGGCAGCTCGCGCTGGTAGGGAAGCTTGATGAAGCCCTCACCGGCCGCATGACCGGCGGCCTCCACCGCGGCCTTCTGCGTGGCGAAGAACGGTGGCGGGAACCGCAGCGAGCAGTGGTTCTTGAAGTTCTGAAGCATCCACAGGTTCGCATTCTCGCCGCGAACGTACACCGGCAGATTCCACTTCAGTTCCTCCCGCGCCGCCGGGTCGGCGTCGAGGCTCAGCTCCCTGAGCGCCTCGAGGTGCGGCCTCTGGATGTCGTTCAACTGCGCGAAGAAGTCATCGACGCTTGACCGCTTGGGCATCGGCATGGCGTCAGCGTACCCGTGCAGATCGCGCGGCTGGCGTTCTTGGTCCTCGGCCGGAACCTCTCGGTGGCTACCTGGCACGTCGGGACCTCCTTGTCACGAACGCACAAGCACTCGGGACTCGCCCGGCTTTGCGCGACAGCCTCGGCGGTGAGCGGCAGCCAGGGCGAGACTGCCGCTCCCGTGCCGGCGCGCGGCCCTAACGGAGTGGTGTTGGCGTCTTTTTACTCTGCCGGGCGTCGCGAGGTCAGTGCCTGCTGCGGTAGACGGGAAAGTCAGGTGCCGCTGCAGAGTTGTCAGCCAACTCCAGCGCCCAGTCCAGCCAGAACTCTCCCACCGTTGGACCGCCGTTGCAGTGGCCGTCGGAGAGTCCCGGGTTCCCGATCCAGTAGAAGGCGTCGGCCAGACGGTTCGGAGTTCGCACTGTGGGGAGCGGGCCCAGTGCACGCCCCGAAGGGTTGCACCATTCGTGGAAGCCGTGTGGACCCACTCGAGGTCCTCGCCCGTTGAACGCGGTGTTGATGACAAAATGCTTTCCGCCGAGCAACCGAGCCAGCCTGACCCCGTACGCGAGCTCAGGACGAGTCCAGTCATAGTGCGTCGCGTTGAGGGCAAAGCCGCGGGCGAAGCGAATGCCCGCCTCACGCAAGAGGCGAGCAGCTTGAGACAGCGAACGCCAATCCCCAGCGCCTATATCCTCGTAGACCCCGGTCCGCGGTAGGGCACTGAGTACGCGCGCTGCGTAGGTCATCAGCGCGTTTCTTAAACGCCGCCGCGACGGCGCCAGGCAGGGGGACGCGGCCAGAGCGTCAGGCTCGAGGAAGATCGCCGCGCGCCGGTCACCGATCAGGCGGGCGTAACCGTTGATCCAAGAGCGGTACTGATCGGCGCTCTGCGCTCCAGGCGCGTTTTCGCCCGCGCAAACCTGATCAGGCAGACCGTGCAGAGTCACCGCGATCATGGTGTCGCTCCCGGCGAGGGCGGCTCGGGTGAAGAAATCATGGACGTAGGCCGACCGATCGGGGTCATCGGCGGCGATGAACCACATGCTCTGCGGCGTGTCCGCCACCAGCCGCAACGCTCGTGCTTCGGCCCGCCGCCCCTGCATCTGTGCCTGGAGGGCCGGTGCAGACGCAGGCGAAGCTGGGTCGACGAAGAAGCGCCCACCAGCAAAGGGGTCGGGGAGCGCCGCCTGAGTCGCCGCCTCCGCTCGAGTGCCTCCGCAGATCAGCGCACCGAAGGTGACGATCAGCGCAAAGACCGCAAGCCACCGTACCCGCGCGTCTGCCGGCCAAAACGGACCATGAGATCTCAGGCGAGGATGCACGGGGCTTCTATCGACATCCACAGGTGAGCCGCCATCAACCTGCTCAAACCATGGGCGTATGATCGATTCCCCGGACAACCCCCCTGTGGTTGGCGCAACCTCGGCCCAAGCATTCGGCGAGGTGCATCCAAAGCATCGTGTTCGGGGGAGGCTCAAACGTATGCGGCCATCAGTGTACGCGTGCGGACACTCAGCGGAAACGCGGCCGAGCACTGGGGTATTTCGAGCAACGCAACTGATCGGATGGAGGCAAAATGAGATTCGCGCTTTACGGACTGCTGCTCGCGGCGCTTGTGTTCGCGATATCAGGCGGTCACCTACTGTTCTTGCCGCTGTTCTTCCTGCTGCCGCTGGGCGGCCTGTTCGGCCACCGCCGTGGCGCGCGGCGTGCTCGCTGAGATGGTCGCGCCTTGCTGCCCTCCAGCGCACGCACCGCGTCAGTCTGGTTGTTCTACTCGGAGGAGAGATAACTGATGGCATCCCGTGACGTATCGCGTTCCGGTCAAGGTAGGCGGCTCACGACCGAAACGAAGCACGCATCAAAGACGACGGAGTTCTGGGCTTTTGTCGTAGTCGCCATAGCTGTCCTTATTGCCGCGGACAATCTCGGCGGGGGGCAGTCTCATGACGTGTTCAGGGCCGACAAGGCGTGGCTGTACGTCACCATCCTGACGGTGGGCTACATGATCAGCCGCGGACTGGCCAAGGCTGGTAGCCGCGAGCCCTACAACGACGTCACGGCCGGCTCTGACTCCGGCGGGATCACCCAGCGCTTGACCAAGGCAGCAGCGGTGCTGCGCGACGGCGACCTACCGGCAGATACCGGAACGTCAGCGAGTGGCCCGGGCGAGACCGTCCGCGCTAGGGACTACCCCACCCGTTAGGCCAGCGATAGTGGGGGGTACGGTGGCGTACCCCCCACTCGTTGTCTCGACGCCAGCCGCGCATCGTCCACAGCCATCGCACTGGCCAGACCAACTCGCCTCGCAAGGTCAGGTCGCACGCCAGTTCGTGCGAGGCTGACCCGAATGCCGCGAGGGGCAGGCCAGCTTGAACGCGTAGGTACGCCGGTTGGCGTATCAGACAAGGCTGCCCAGACCATCGCGTCTCCAAGACCGTCCGGTAGCGTCGGTCGGGTTGGCCCGCACAGACGCGAGCACCAGCTCGAGCCTCTGCTGCGGGGGGAGACGACCAGCGCTCAGGCCGCACTGCTCGAGCCCGCATGTCCCGCCGGGCAGCGCGATGATCGACGTGCGTCCTTTCGCTCGTCATGAATGTCCTCCCGACGATCGCAGTCACGAGCCGCGCGGTGCCTCGCCGCCTCGAGCGGCGGCCGAACCGATCATCCACGATCAGGACCGTTGTCGAGGTCAGGGACGCTTGCTGGCCGTGGACCGTGGTCCGAGGTCGTGCTCGGCAGCGCATAGAACAGCGCGACGCAGGCACAGATGGCAATACGCCGCGAACGGGCGGGAAAACCGAGGTCTCGCTCGACCATCGGACGCCTTGACGGGCAGCCGTTTGGCTGCGTATTATGGGCAGCCGGATGGCTGCCTATTCGTCCATGCACGAGGTATTCAGGGCGCTGGCCGATCCTAGCCGGCGGTTACTGCTCGACAGCCTGAACGAGCGCAACGGTCAGACGCTGCGCGAGCTGTGCTCGGGCCTGGACATGGCTCGTCAGTCGGTTAGTAAGCACCTCGCCGTGCTGGAGGCGGCCAGTCTCGTCACGACCGTTCGCCGCGGCCGGGAGAAGCACCACTACCTCAACGCGGCGCCCATCAACGAGATCGCAGAGCGCTGGATCACGCACTACGAGCAGCACCGCGTGCACGCGCTTGCCGATCTGAAAAGAGCACTGGAGGACACCCCTGTGGATAAGCCCACGTTCGTCTACACGACCTACATCCAGACCACCCCCGAGCGGCTCTGGCAGGCGCTGACCGAGCCAGCCTTCACCGCGCGCTACTGGGCAATCACCTTCGACTCGGACTGGAAGGCCGGCGCGACCGTAACCTGGCACACGCGTGGCGTGACGATCGCTGACCCCGAGCAGGTCGTGCTCGAGGCCGAGCCTTACCGCCGGCTCTCCCACACGTGGCACACGTTCACCCCCGAGTGGGCCGAGTCGCTGGAGCTCACCGACGACGCCCGCGAGCGCCTCGGTGGCGAACCGCGCTCGAAGGTCACCTTCGAGATCGAGCAGCTAGGCGATCAGGTGAAGCTGACGGTGATCCACGACAACCTCGAGCCCGGCGGCATGACCGGCTCGCTCATCAGCCAGGGCTGGCCGCGCGTCGTGGCCAACCTCAAGACCCTGCTCGAGACCGGCGAGACGCTCCCGGACCTGCAGCAGAACACTCCGGCCAGGCTCGGCCTGACGCAATGACCAGCATGGATACGGTGCCCACCCACCCCGCGTTGGTGCCGATGATGGCGGCAATGATGCTGCCGGGCGCGATCCCGGCGATAGCGCGTCGTGCTCGGGAGCGCGGCGGCGTCCTCGCGGCGGCGCTGTTCGCAGGTTCCTACCTCGGCACCTGGGCACTAGTCGCCCTCGCCATCTACATCCTGTACCGGCCGCCCGGCGCGCTCTTGGCTGGTGCGCTGACCATTGGCGCAGGGTTATATGAGCTCACACCGGTCAAGCGCGCGTGCCGCCGGCGCTGCCGCGAGCGCGTCCGCTCGGGCCTGCGGTTCGGCGTCTACTGCTTCGGCTCGAGCATCGGGCTGATGCTGGTCCTCGTGGCCGTGGACGTCATGAGCATCGCGCTGATGTTCGCGATCGCGGTCGTCTTCGTCACCCAAAAGCTGCTCCCGCCTCATCGCGCCGTCGACATGCCCCTGGCGCTGGCGATCGTCGCCCTCGGCGTCGCCGTCGCCGCAACCTAACCGACAAGGAGACAACCCATGACCACCCACACCACCGCAACACGCGAGCAGTGGCTCGCTGCCCGGATCGAGCTGCTTGAGGCCGAGAAGGAGCTGACCCGGCGCAGCGACGACGTGGCCCGCCAGCGCCAGGAGCTGCCCTGGGTCCCCGTCGAGAACGACTACCGATTCGAGACCGACGCCGGCGCCGCGTCGCTGGCCGACCTGTTCGGCGGGCGCTCGCAGCTCCTGATCTACCATTTCATGTTCGGCCCCGAGTACACGGGCGGCTGCCCGTCGTGCTCGGCGATCGCCGACGGCTTCAACGGCTTCGCCGTTCACCTGGAGCACCACGACGTCGCGATGATCGCGGTGTCACGCGCCCCGATGGCCGCACTGCAGGGCTACAAGCGACGGATGGGCTGGACCTTCCCCTGGGCCTCCTCTCTGGACAGCGACTTCAACTTGGACTTCAACAGTTCGTTCACCGAGGACCAGCAGCGCTCAGGGAGCGTCGACTACAACTACCGCCCGAAGGACACCACGTGGATCCAGGAGGGCGGCACGTCTGAGCACGCCAGCATGTGCGGCGTCGACACGGCCACATACGTCCGTGAGATGCCCGGCATGAGCGCCTTCGCCCTCCAGGACGGCGTCGTCTACCACACCTACTCGGCCTACGCACGCGGCCTGGACGCGCTGTGGGGCATGTACCAGTGGCTCGACCGGGCGCCGAAAGGGCGCAACGAGACCGGGGCATGGTTCCGCCGTCGAGACGAGTACTAGAGCGCCTCAGGCGAGGTCAGCGACGCCGAGGAGTGGGTCTGACGGCCGCGGCGACGGAGCAACGACGCGAGCCACCTACCCGCAGTGAAAGTCACATGCATTCGCCGTGCCAGGGCTCGCAGGCCCCGCTCGCCTGCGCCAACGGGCAGTGGCGGAGGCCCACGATGCGCCCTGACTTGGCGCGTCCGAAGGCGGCGTCCGCCGCGAACGGCGAACGGTTGGCATTACGGGTAGATTTGCGTTGTGAGCAGCTGGGCGGTGTTGCGAAAGCGCCCGGAGGAGCTGGCGTGAAGATCGAGATGTTCAACGTCGGATGGTTGACGGCGGCGGCCGGCGTCTGGCGCCGCGGTGATGACTTTGCCCGCACCATCCGCTTCCCGGTGCCTGCCTACGTCATTGAGGTCGGCACTCACCGGGTCCTGATCGATACCGGGCTCAGTCGGGGTGCGGCGACCGACGCGCGCTCGCACTACAAGCGGCCGGAGGTCACCGATCCGTTCGACCTTGACCTTGACCTGGACATCGCCGAGCAGGTCAAGGTCAGCACGATCACACAGGTGGTGCTCACCCACCTGCACTTTGACCACGCTGGCGGGCTGGCGCGGCTGCCGCGATCGGTTCCGGTCGTCGTCCAGCGCCGCGAATGGGACGCCGGCCACAATCCGGGCGCGGTGAATCGCAATGGGTACTTCCCGATCGACTACGACGAGCCAGCGCGAGAGGTCATCCTCATCGATGGTGACCACGACCTGCTCGGCGATGGATCGGTCACGCTGATGCTCACGCCTGGCCACACACCCGGGCATCAATCTGTCCGCATCGGCAGTGATCTCGTTCTCGGAGGGGACGTCGCGTACTTCGCCAGTGGCCTTGACGATCATCGCTTTCCGGTCTACGGCGACGACTACGCAGAGCAGGCACGATCCGCCACGCGGCTGCGAGCACTTCGCGATGCTGGCGTCCGCGTCCTGCCCGGCCATGATCCAGACGTCCTGCGCCCCGGGCCGATTGCATTAGCCGAGGCGGGCTCGCCGTCCTCGCCGGTTGCACAACGAGGGGTGGACGCCTCAGAGTGAGAAACCGCGGTGTCGCAAGCCACGGATCGGGTTGCTAATTCTCCGACACACAAGGGTGGCGAAGGCGGCCGCTTTTCCACCGGTCGTGACCGAAGTGGGAGCGACGTCGCAACGGCCGCCGAGGGGACAAAGCAGGGTCGAGGGGTGGTATGACCACGACTTCCGGTTTCCGCGCGCAAGCATGGTGCTGTGTAGGAACGGGGATGCTCGCCTGCGCGCCGAAGCAGGAGCGGGCTGCGCGGGTATCGCGCTCGGGTAGCCCGGCGTCCCCCGGGCTCGAGGCAGCTCGATCACCTGACGACGCATCTGTGGCGGGTACCTGCGGGCATCTGAATCCTCCGGACTACCGGACGACTCTAGAAACACGACTCCATCAACTCCAGGACAGGTCACAGCGTCCGAGAAAACGGGGGCACTCCACAGCGCGATCTGCCTGGGGGTACGCTGACGCCATGCCAATGCCCAAGCGGGCTAGCGTCGATGACTTCTTCGCGCAGCTGAACGACATCCAGAGGCCGCACCTCGAGGCGCTCAGGGAGCTGAGCCTCGACGCCGACCCGGCGGCGCGGGAGGAATTGAAGTGGAATCTGCCGGTGTACGTTCGCGGCAAGAAGACGAGCCTGTGGATGCTTCAGAACTTCAAGAACCACTGCTCGCTGCGGTTCCCGCCACCTTTCTTTGCCACCCAGAAGGCCGCGGTTGAGGCCGCTGGGTATGAGGCCGGTGAGGGCTTCATCAAACTCTCCTACGAGCGCGAGCTGCCGATCGAGCTCTTGGAGGCGCTGCTGCAGGCACGGGTCGAAGAGTACGCAGCGACCGGTGCCGGCTGGAACGACCGCTGAGCCCGGCTACCCCGTGAGGGTTGCGATCGTCGGGCTCGCGATCACCTAGTCCTGTGTCCGGTTGTTTGGGTTCATGCTTTGAGGGGCTTGCCTTGGTAGGTCCAGGCGAATGGTTTGGCGGTTGGGTTGTAGCGGTCGATGAATCCGAGCAGCTGGGTCTTGAGATTGTCTT
>JAABUQ010013186.1_pt1 | contig 10089 bp, 8 predicted proteins | sample 5560001 | NCBI WGS metagenome assembly JAABUQ01 (sample SAMN10711888, study PRJNA513371) | rock metagenome | isolation source: Antarctica rocks | place: Antarctica: Victoria Land, Finger Mt nord | collected 2015-12-18 | reverse complement strand
ACCGGCTGGGAGCGCGACCGCAACCAGCGGGGCAAGACCATGGCCGGCAGCCGCGCGGCGAGGTCGCGCACGATGAGCCATGAGATGCTGCCCGACCCGACGATCATCGCGGCCCGGAGCTCGAGTGTGGGCACCGGTCCGGCCCGCAGCGCTGCACCAACCTCCAGTCGGCTCCGTAGATGGTCTGACGGCGGGCCCTGCGGTGCGACGCCTCCCAGGTAGATGATCCGCTCGAGCCCCGCCTCCGCCGCCGCCGCGGCAAAGGCCCGCGCGAGCCTGACCTCGCGCGCGCCAAAGTCGACGCCCGGCTCGGCCATGCTGTGCACGAGGTAGTAGGCCTGGCGACAGCCGTCCAGGGCCCGGGCAAGGTCGTCCGGGTGCGCCAGGTCGGCCGACACCCACGTCTGCTCAGGCCAACGCCGCGCGGCGCGCTCGGCATCGCGGCTCACGCAGCGGACCACCACCCCGGCCGCGGCCAGCGCCGGTGCGAGCCGTCGGCCGACGAAGCCGCTCGCCCCCGTCAGTAGCACCTCGGCAATGATGATGGCGCCTCCCGCCGTACGGCTTGATCGGCAACATGGGTCATCCCGTGACCCAAGCGCTCCACGGACGTAACCCTACGGTAGCATGGTTCCGTTGGGGGCCCGCTGAGTTCTGCTGGCCGTGCGACGCCTGGTTACCGAGCCGGGCATCGCGGCCGAACGCGCCCAGGTCACCGTGCTGAATGCGGGCGCTCCGGTCGGCACGGGTGGCGCTGTATCGGACCTGCTGGTCAAGAACGGAGTTCGGGAACTTGTGGAGTGAGGACAAGAAATCGGGCTTCGGCGACGTGCTGGGGACGCTCCGCTTGAGATGGACAGGACTGCCGACACCGTCCAATTGTCGTCCTTAGACCATCGAAATGTGCCCCAGCACTGCACGACTTCCCAAACTCGGTCTAATCACGGATTCTTGTCCTCTCTATCACCTGGGCTGATGCCTGCCTCGATTGAACAGCCGCGCCAGATTACGTGTGGTCGAACCCACCCAGCTGGCGAACCGCTCCGGGGTGGTGGTCTTGGTGTAGGCGGGCTCGAACCAAGGGTCGAGCCCCTGGGTCCGCCCCGGCTTCTCGAAGCCGCCTACTCAAGTCCCGTCCTCTGAGCAGCCCTGCCTACCGCCTCGATCAAGTGAGACTGTCGTAGCAAACTTCCTGGCGCCCCCCGTACGTGGTATGTGTGGGAATACGAACTGATCTACGGGATACCAGCGGCGCGTACGAAAGAGAGGTAGCACTACCCTGGTTGAGAGCTCCTCTGGGTCAGCGCTGCCCCAGAGCGTCCAAGGCCTACATCGAGCGCATCGATCTCAAGGTTCGCCGGCCACCGACAGGTGGTCGCTCCTGTACCCACCCGCATCAGCTGAACGGATGAACTGACCGAAAACGACGGATGGCGAGCAGTTGACGGGGTGCTACAGTAGCGGTACGAGTCGAGCCGGGGGTCTGCTTAGCGGGCAAAGAATGGGTGGGGAGGCCGCCGCTCCCGCGGTCGACCGGGCGCGTGGCGGGTCGCCGTCAGGGTACTCCTACAAGCCGAGATCGGGGGTCGGTTCATAGTGGCAGAGACGATACGTGTTCCGGCAGCGGCACGTCGTCCCTTTTCTCTCCCAGCGCTCCTCGAGCGCCAGAACATCCTGGGGCCCGTCATGGTGGCGCCGGCCATCCTCTACATCCTGGTGCTGGTCGGCTATCCGTTCGTGCTGGCCCTCTACCTGAGCGTCAGCGACGCCAACGTCGCGACCAGTGGTCTGGGCCAGTTCGTCGGGCTCGAAAACTTCGCCAGTCTCTTCGAATCGTCGGTGTTCCTCACCGCTCTCCGGAACACGCTGCTCTTTACCCTCGTCTCGGCCGTCTTCAAGGGCTTGCTCGGGACGAGCCTGGCGTTCTTGCTCGCGGAGAACCTGCCGGGAACGCGCTTCTTCCGGCTGGTCATCCTGCTGCCCTGGACGATCCCCATTGCCCTGAGCTCCATCACCTGGAAGTGGATGTTCGACTCGCAGTACAGCATCATCAACTGGATCGGGTTGCATTTGGGCCTGATCCGTGGCAATCCTCCTATCTGGCTCGGCGAGCCCAACCTTGCGATCGCGTCCATCATCGCCGTCAACGTCTGGCGCGGTTTCCCGTTCGCGGCCATCATCCTGCTGGCCGGACTGACGTCCGTCCCACGCGAGATCCTTGACGCGGCGCGGGTGGATGGCGCCAGCGGCCTGGTCCGCTTCCGCAAGATCATTGTGCCCATGATTGCCCCGATCCTGTTCATCGGGAGCCTGTACGACCTGGTGTTCACGTTGACGGACATGACGATCGTGTACCTGCTGACGCAGGGTGGGCCGGCGAACGCCACGCATGTGCTAGCCTCGTACGCCTTCCTGGTCGGCATCCAGTCGGGCGCACTCAGTCGAGGTGCAGCGATTGCCATTCTCCTGCTGCCCATCCTGATGGTGGTCGTCTTCTTCGTCTTGCGGTCGCTCAAGCGGCGGGACATCTAGGCCATGGCCGTGGCTGCCGCTCGCCGCCCGGGCCTGTCCCCTCTCGGGCGCACGCTACGCAAGCGCGCGCCGGTGTACGCCGGATTGACGTTCTTCGCCGTCTTGGCCGGCCTGCCCGTGTACTGGATGTTCCTGACGACGTTCAAGGCCGATCGTGACCTGTACAGCCTGCAGAACTTCCCGTTGTGGTTCAACCAGCCGCCGACGCTCGATCACCTGAACCTGTTGTTCAACAAGACGGGCTTCAACCACTGGCTGGTCAATACCCTGATCGTGGCCGCGGCGGTCGTGGTCATCACGCTGCTAGCCGCGGTTCCCGCGGGCTACGCGCTGGCACGTCTGCGCTTTCCTGGCGCCGAGACGCTGTCGATCGGGATCTTCATGACGTACCTGATCCCAACGACGCTGCTCTTCTTGCCGCTCGTGAAGGTCATCGCGGCGATCGGCCTCTTCGACAAGCTCGGCTCCTTGATCGTTGCCTACCCCACCTTCACCATCCCGTTCTGCACCTGGTTGATGGCCGGCTTCTTCAGGACGATCCCGCTCGAGATCGAGGAGGCAGCGATGGTTGATGGCTGCTCCCGTGTCGGGGCCATCCCGCGCGTGGTGCTGCCGCTCAGCATCGCCGGGATGCTCACGGTGGCGATTTTTGCGTTCACGCTCAGCATGCAGGATTTCGTCTACGCCCTGTCGTTCGTCTCCTCGTCGGATCAGAAGGTCGTCAGTATCGGGGTGGTGACCGAGCTGATTCGCGGCGACGTGTTCTTCTGGGGTTCGCTGATGGCCGGAGCGCTGATCGCCGGCGTTCCCGTCGCCATCCTCTACAGCTTCTTCCTGGACTACTTCGTTGAGGGCATCACGGGCGGGGCGGTCAAATAGACCGCGCAGTTGGTCGGCGCGATAGCGCGCTGGGGAGGTACTACGGTGGATCGTCGAATGGATGAACGCGGACCCAGTCCGAGGCTGTCGCGCCGTGGATTCGTACGGCTGGCAGGCGGCCTGGTGGCCAGTGGCGTGGGGATGTCCCTGGTAGCAGCCTGTGGTGGTGGTGGTGGTGGCGCCGCGCCCGCCGCGACAACAGCGCCCGCTGCGCCCGCCACTGCCGCAGCTAGCCAGCCGACCACCGCCCCGAAGCCTGCGACGAGTCCACAAGCCGCAACGGCGAGTCCACAAGCTTCGACAGCGAGTCCACTGGCTACGACAGCACCAGCCGCGCAGACCGCTCCGCTGGCCGTCGCCAAGCAGGGCAGCACGCTGCGCATCCTGCTGTGGAGCCACTTCGTGCCGGCGTACGACGAGTGGTTCGACAACTTCGCCAAGGACTGGGGAGGCAAGAACGGCGTCGACGTCAAAGTCGACCATATCCGCAACGCCGACTTGCCAGCGCGCTTCGCGTCCGAGACCTCCGCCGGCGCCGGACACGACCTGTTCGAGTTCCAGGCGATCATCCAGACGCACACCTACGAGGAAAAGCTCGTCGACGTGAGCGACATCGCCGACGCCGTGGGCAAGAAGTACGGCGGCTGGATCGACATGGCCAAGAACGTCGGCCTGGTTAACGGGACCTGGCGCGCCGTCTTGAGCTACTTCATCGCCCAGCCAAACATTTACCGCAAGGACTACTTCGACCAGGTCGGCGCCCCGTACCCGGACGACTATGTGACACTGCTGGAGTCGAGCAGGAAATTGAAGGCGGCTGGCTTCCCCTGTGGGCAAGCGCTGAGCAACTGCAACGACGGCAACCACAACTGGCGCTCGGTGCTCTACTCATTTGGCGGCAGCGAGACGTCGCAGGACGGCAAGACCATCACGATCAACTCGCCCGAGACCCTGGCCGCGCTGAAGTTCGGCGGTGACCTGTTCCGCGATGGCATGACGGACGAGGTCTTCTCATGGGACGACGCCGGCAACAACCGCCTGCTCCTCTCGGGCCGCGGATCGTGGATCGACAACGCGACCAGCGCCTACCTCACTGCGCGCGACCAGGCCCCAGACGTGTTCGAGCATTGTGAGATTGCGCTCAATCCAAAAGGGCCGGGCGACAAGGGCGGCCGGCGCAACACCGTGGACCCGAATGCGTGGGCGATCTGGAAGTTCTCGCCGAACGCGGATACGGCCAAAGCCTTTCTCCTCGCCTGGTACGACGCCCACCTCGATGCCGCCGTGGCGAGCAACGGCTACAACAGCCCAGCGCTCAACGACCTGTGGAAGAAGCCCATGCCCGGTCTCGACAAGGATCCCAAGCTGGCCATCATGCAGGAGTGGAAGGACACCGCCTTCGTCTACGGCTGGCAGGGGCCGATCACGCAGGCCATGGAGGAAGTGCAGGCGACCTTCGTCATGCCGAACATGTTTGCGCGAGTCGCCCGTGGTGACACGCCGGAAGCGGCCCTGGCGTGGGGCGAGGGAGAGTACAAACGCATATTCAGCAAGTACAAACTGTAGGAGGCTGGTTCCAAGCTCACGGCCACCAGCAAGTACTCCTTTCCCAGCTACAAGATACGGGCGGTGGCCGTGCGACTGGCACGAACAGACCATCGGCTTCAGGGCTCAACATGAGACACGTTCCTACAAACGGCACGTGCTTGCGGGCCCCGTCGGGCAGCGAACTGCGCTTCGCCCAACTCGCGGATGCGGTTTGCCACCTTGGATGCTTCCTCTCTGGCTTCCATGCCAGGTTGGGAGTCCAGTAGCACTGGATCTATGTTATTTGGAATACAATGCATTCCCAAAGAACTTTGATTATGTGGACTACGCCGAGCCGAGCGAGGTGCATTCCACATAATCCTGCTCCATTTCTACTCAGAGGCCAATACCCGTTATCGTCACGCCCCCTCCGTTCAGCCCCCGACTCAAACGGTCCGCACATGGACGGCGAACCGCTTACGTGTGGACGGGCAGGGCGACCAACTAAAAGCGCCGCCCCCTTCAGAGAGCGGCGCTTCTGAGCTGAGACTGACCGGCGTTCTGGGCACTACCTGGACAACTCGGGGACGCTTCTTCGGCGCTTCAGGCGTGAAAGTGCGAGTATCTCGTCATGCGCGTCGGGGACCTCGGCGAACTGGTCAAGTACAGCGAACTCTGGCGGTTCACCTGCGCCAAGTGCGGCCACGTCGTCGAGTGGTGACGGAGCAGCAACCACGACCACGACCAGCAGCGCGCTGGATAGCCACGCAGACGTTTCACAGTCGTCGATCTATCAGGTCAGGCCACCGCCGGTGGGTGGGTTTTCGCCACCGGCACGATGTCGTGGAGCTGGCCCTCGATAGGTCCGGCTACGTCGACTCTCGCATCCAGCGGGCAACAGCAAATGTTCTGCGCAAACTCGCGCCGTAGGCACACGCGCTGGTGGGTACGCGCGTGCCACGGCCGGCTCCGTCCCGGCGGTCACAGATGAGTCGGCGTCGACTGGCCTGCTGCTCGCCGCGGGGGCGTGGCCTGGCGCCGGGTCTCAGTCCCCATCAGCCGGGTTTTTGGGCCAGCAGGAGATAACTCCTACCCGCCGATCGAATTCCTGGCACCCTGCGATCCGCGAGGCTCTGTAACCACTGGTACAGACTGGTACCTGCCCGGTCGGGGAGAAGCTCGCAACGGAAGGCCGTGAAGGGGCCGAACCCTAAGGTGGTCCCTGCAATCTTCTGCAGACCGACCGATTGCAGAAGCTGATCGACTTCGTGGGGCCATTGCCGACGCAAGGTGGCCACGGGGCGACGGGCGCACTTTCGCTCAAGCAGACGCTTCGCCGCCCCCTTTACAGGCTGGAGAGCTGGGTTGAGCAAGGGATCAAGGAGACAGTTCAGCGCTGCGCAATTGGCCGCGCTCGCGATGACGTAGCCACCCGGCTTGAGCACTCGAGCCACCTGCTGCATTCCTGCCTGTGCCGAATGGAGCCACGCGATCACGCCGATAGCGACCACGAGGTCGAACACTCCTTCCGGAAAGGCGAGGTCATGGACGTCAGCGACGGCGACCCTGACACTATCCTGCACGCTTGCCTCGATTGCGTGCTGGCGAGTGAGGTCTGCCATACGAGCGACCGAGTCCACTGCGTAGACCTCGCATCCCCTCTGGGCCAGGGCAACTGCTGTCAAGCCGGCGCCGCATCCTACCTCCAAGACCGACGATCCCGAGGGAAGGGCGATCTCATCGATCCGAGCTAACGTCGCGGCTCTGCGGTGCTGGAAGAACAGGCCGGATACTCCAACTTGCTGGTAGATTTCCTTCCAGAGCACCGCACTCTCTTCAAAGGTAGCATCCACCAATCTTTGCTGCATCTTCACGCTCGACCTGTTGGCGAGCGGCCTCCGCGGCCAGGAGTTGGGCGGAGCCACTGCAGAGCCCGAGTGCGCAGGCTGGGGCGAAGCCACAGGAGAGCCTGAAGGGCTGCGCCCGCTAACATCATCACGAACGGCGCGGGATCGTCGCGGGCGAACCAGGCAACCTCCCGGACGCCCACGAGCGACCGCAGCCACGCGCTCGGCGTGAGCTCTCCCTGACGGATGTGGTGAAGGCTGGACTCAAGGTCATGGTTCTCAACCAGCCACTTTCGTCCGTCGGGAGCCGTGGATGAAGGTACCGACTGCCCGGTGAGGTCAAGGTACAGGGCTCGGGCCACGTCAATCCCATTGCTGCCGACAAAGAGCCGGAAACTTGCGCCGATGCGGGGGTTGGCATCTAAGAGCTTGTACCGCCCGTCGCGCACATCGTAACGGTAGCCAATATCCAGAATGCCTCGATAGCCCAGTTGCTTCATGAGGCGGCATGTGGTTCGCCGGACCGTCTCGTTCGACAGACAGATACCCAGCGAAGTGGAGCCGGTATGGGGCGGGTGCTGGCGTAGTTTCTTGCCCGTAAACCCCACCAGGCAGTCAGACGACGCGTCGAAGTAGCCGTTGAACATCCAGACTGAGGCAGCCTCACCTGGTATGTACTCCTGGAGCATGAGATTGGGCGGGCCGTACGACTCCCCCCGCTCGTAGTGATCGAGCAGCTCAGCGGCGTCGTGGGCGATCACCACGCTGCGCACGCCGGGGCGTAGCGCCAGCAGGTTGGGGTCCACGGCCTTAATCATCACGGGGAACCTGGTCGACGCGGCGAAGGCCGCAACCTCGGCCCGGGAGCGAGGGAACATGGCCTCGGCGGTTGCTACCGCGAACCGCTGGCAGAGCGCATGCAGCTCCTGCTTGTTGGCCAGCGCAGAGGCAAGCCCGGCCGGCTGGTCCGGGAACAAGAACCATGGCCGCAGCTCAGCCGCGTGCTCGTTCACGAGCAAGCTGGAGACATCGTCAACGGGTATCAGGACTGGGCGTAGTCCGACACGCTTGGCGGCATCCAGCAAGCGGTCGACGACGTCGGCCGGAGCACCCGACGGGGGCCAGTGAAAGGTGCCCTGGACGTAGCACGACAGGCCTCCTGGCGCCCACCTGGCGTCGTGGAACGAGTAGACCGGGACCCCCAGGTGCCCGAGGCTGCGGACAAGTCCCACGTGGCCCTGGTGGAGCAGCCCGCCGGCCGCCTTGAGGATCAAGACCGGAACTGACGTGTCGACGAGCGCCAACTCGCCGGCTGCCGGCCTCATCAGCCGGCCTCGGCCAGCGGCACGAGCTCGTCGCCCCTGAGCCGTGGAACGACAGGCAGATCGTCGACGTGGTCCAGGATGAAGGCAATATCGCGCATCCGGCCGGTCTGTTGCAGGTAGTCGAAAGAATGGCTAACGGCGCAGGCCGTGACCGGCGCGCCGTCCCAGCGCCGGACAAGCGCTGCAGTCTCACCAACCGGCACGTAGCCGGCCGCCATGAGCCGCCCGGCTATCCAGGCGCAGCACAACTGGTCTTCCTCGCAGAACTCGCCCCGGCTGCCGGCGCCAATCACTGCCACTCTTGGGTACCGCTCGGTAAGATGCGCGACCAGCGCTGAGATGTTGCGCAAGCAGGCTGCGTAGACTGGCCCGAACTCAGCCGCCTCACAGAGCAGCCGCGTCCCGGAGGTTGACAACAGGACCATAGGCCGGTCGATGTCCCGACGCTCTACGAGATCGGCGGGACTGTTGTCCAGGTCAAATCCCTCGGGTACCTCGCCGCGGAGCTCGCCCACGAGAAGCGGCCGTTCGAGGCGGTGGAGTATTTGCCCGAGCCCCACGAGCGACGCAATTGGGAAGCAGCGCCGGCCAAGCGCCAGGCCAGTCACCGCTGTCGTCATCGCTCGGATGACGTCGACCACGACCACGGCCTGCTGGTCCGGATAGTCGGGAAGGCCGCGGGCGAAGCAGTCGATCAGGACTGTCTTGCGCATGCAGCTTGCGTAGTGCCGGGCACAGACGGCCGCAGCTGCGGCTTGTCGAAGGCATCCGCATGCAGGCCGCGCCGATAGATTTCCACCCGCAGGAGCTCTTCGAGCCGCACGTTGCACAGATGAACTGCTGGGCCGAAATGGTTTAGTAGAGTGAACTGGCTCACCTTATCGGGCGCTTCGAACGTAACGGTCCCATGGCCGAAGGCCGCGACAAACGCATCCGCCAGCGCGGCGTTAAGATGCCCGGCATCGTCGAAGAGGCCGACTCCGCGAGCGCTCTCCCGGGCCTCGATCACCAGCTGGCTGGCCCCAGCATCGAGCCAGGCGCGGCCCTGCCCAATCAGCCGGTCAGCAACAGCGGTGCTGAAGGATCCCCCGTGCTTCTTGCCTAGCTCGAACTGAACCTGTAGGCCCCGCTCGGCCGCCATGCTCACGATCTGCCGGGGGGCAAACGGGAGATCGGTGAATCCCTCGCCGGACTCCACTCGGGTCACACCGATGTCCGCGCATAGGTCCAGGTAGGCGGGCAGTTGGCCCTGAGCGACGGCGATCTCGAATGGCCCGCCGCCGACGACCGTGGTGACGCCATGGGCACGCGCCGCTGCCATCTTCTGCCGGGTGGCGGCTTCATCGGCCACCAGCCAGCAGGCCATCGAGATCTTCAGGATCGAGATCAAATGCGCGCTTTGGTCCAGGTGGCTCCCCAGCGTGCACGGGTCATAGCCCGGGTCGAACGGACTCGTCGACGGTGGCAGGTTCTCGACCCCGATTAACCGCAGAAACGCGCTCGTCTGCATGGGCTCACCGCTACCATTAAATCACATAGCGGCCCAGAGCTGCACAGCGCGGGCGCGGGCTACGCCTACTCGCGACCAAAAGCTCGGACCCCTGAGAGCAATGTGCCCACGGGGGTTCTCCGACATTGGCGTGGGGTGATGGCGTCGAGTAGGCTGCGCCGGTGTTAGTTTGCCCGTACTGCTCCTCACCAAATCTCACGCGCGATGGCCATAACCAGCGCGGTCGCGCCGTCCAAGCCTGCCGTGCCTGTGGCCGCCACGCGACCAGCGAGTCAACCAGCCTGGTCGCCGGCCACCGCTTCCCCCGCGACATCATCCTGCTGGCCGTCCGCTACTACCTGCAGTTGGGCGCCGCGGCCGAGCGCATTGCCGGCATCCTGGCCGACCGCGGCATCGACGTGAGCGGCCGGACGATCCTGCGCTGGGTCCAGAAGTTCGGTCCGGCTCTCTCCGAGGAGATCCGTCGGTA
>JAABUQ010013185.1_pt1 | contig 10090 bp, 8 predicted proteins | sample 5560001 | NCBI WGS metagenome assembly JAABUQ01 (sample SAMN10711888, study PRJNA513371) | rock metagenome | isolation source: Antarctica rocks | place: Antarctica: Victoria Land, Finger Mt nord | collected 2015-12-18 | reverse complement strand
TACCTGGCGATGCGCACCTTCCGGGCAAGCCACATCCCCTGGCCCATGCGCGTTTCGCGGGTCGGCTGGTACGTGGAGGAGCACCTGGTCTGGCCGTCGCACTGGTTCCTGTTGACGCTGGGCGGGTTGCTACCGCCGCTGATCAACCCAGACTATGCCCGGACGTCCCTGGGCGTGTGGCAGACGGCCATGTTTTCCACCCTGCTGGGGTTATGCTTTCCGTCGCTGGTACTGGCGATCCTGGCCGACCTGCTGTTGAAGTGGCGCGGGGGTGAGCGCGACCTGCTCAGCCTCGTCATCGGCATCAGCTCGTTCGCGCTCCTGCCGGTGACTGGTCTGGCGCTGGTGGCGTTGCCGGCACTGGACGCTCATACGCGGCTGTTGTTCGGCCAATCGCTGACGTACCAGGTCACCGAGAAGGTTGGCCGGGCGAGGAGCTTCCGTCGTCGCGCCGTCGAATCGCCAGCGTCGACCTAAATTAGCTCAAGGCTACTTGGTTTGCGCGGGCGATCGTTCCATACACCTGAGCGCTCGAACGCAGCATGCGATCTCGAGTGGCCAGGCCGAAGCACTGAGAAAAACCCTCCGCCCACTCGAAGTTGTCGAGCAAGCTCCAGTGCATATAACCCCTGAGGTCGACGCCGGCCGAGATGGCGCGATGTGCCTCGCGAAGGTGCGCCACGATGTACCCGGGGCGCAGGTCGTCGTCGCGGTCGGCGATACCGTTTTCGGTGATCACCACCGGTTTTCCGTAGCGGCCGACGCGCAGCAGGACGTCGTAGAGCCCGCGTGGGTAGATCTCCCAACCAAAATCAGTCCGCACGTCCGAGTCGCTGACGACGTCTGTCCGAGCCCGCGGCCAGCCGACAGTGGTGCGGCTGTAGTAGTTCACGCCGATCCAGTCGAGAGCTCGCAGCGTGCGGTTGAGCACCCTACCCTGCCAGCCCCAATCACCCAGACGGGCCATCAGCTGGTCAATCGGACTCCACCAGCGCAGCGCCTGCATGGGCCACACTGCGAACGCCACCCCCACCTGGGCTGCCGGGTGGCTTGCCTTGAGTGCTTGCCGGCCAAGCATGTGGGCGCGGGTGGTATATCGCATGAGACTGAGGTACCCGCGCGGGTCGCGCGTCCGAAACGGGGGCCAGCTACCGTCGACGTAGCCCTTGAGGCCGAGGATGCTGGGCTCGTTGATGGTCACCCACCAGCTCACCAGGTCGCCCAGAGTGCGCGCGAGCCGGTCGGCGTACTGACCGAAGCGCGGGACTACCTCCAGGTTGCTCCAGCCGCCTCGGTCGGCGAGCCAGGCTGGGTTGGTAAAGTGGTGGAGGGTGACGAGCGGCTCGATGCCGCCGCTGCGCATCGCTTCAAGCATGCGCCGATACGTGTCCAGGGCTGTTTGATCGAAGTGGCCTGGCTCCGGCTCAATACGTGCCCACTCGACCGAAAACCGATAGGCATTCAGGCCCATGTCTTGCAGCAATCGAATATCGTCGGCCCAACGGTTCCAGGAATCACACGCGGCGCCTGAGCGATGCGGCAGGATCCCAGCCTCCTCGGCGCGCCACCAGTCGTTGTGGACGTTGTTGCCTTCGATCTGGTGCGCGGCGGTGGCCGCGCCCCACAGGAAGCCATTGGGGAAGTCCACGACGTGAGATTCAAACACACTCGCCACGTCCTGATACGTACGAGTCCTTTTTTGTTTGCGCCATACGTGGCATAAAGCGCTACTTCTGTATGGCACTAGGAGTTCGGCCGCCGTTCGCTCTTGGCCATGCGCTTTTCGGCCGAACTCCGTTCAAGAGGACTGGCTAGAGAGGGGCGACATACGTGGCAGAAGACTTTTCGGCCGCCGCTCTAGCGCTGAGTCGGCTCTCCATCCGACCGCGAGGAACGGCGGACATTGGGCTCCTGCCGATACTTTCGGCGATCTTTGCCTTCAGTCTGGGATCCGGAGCCTGGTCGGCTGTTGTCGCCGGGCGGTTGACGCAGGAAGGCGCCGGGACCGCCGTGCTGGGCGTCCTCTACGCCGTGTGCGAGATCAGTCGTCTGCCAGCGGCGCTGCTTCTGCCGGCCGCGACCCTGAAGCTCGGCGCGCGACGAGTGACCCAGGCCGGGCTGCTGGTGCTGCTGGTGTTGCCGCTCATCGGCCTGAGCGGACTCGACAACGGCCAGGTCATGCTGATCTTCATCCTGACAGCCCTGCCTGCCATGGCGGTGTATGTTGGCATGCCGGCCCTGGTCATCGGTGCCTCGCGCGCTGGGCGAGACGGATGGGCGCTCGCGTGGCTAGGCATGGCTGGTGGAGCGGGCGGCGCTCTCGGACCCTGGACCGGCGGATTGCTGGCGGATGCATTTGGCCTGGGGCCAGTCCTGATGCTGTTTGCCGCGGGGAGTGCACTGATGCTGCCGGTGGCCACGTTCGGCAAATTACCGGCGAGAACCGCCTGGAACGGCTGGACCGTTCTGGCTGGGCGCGGCCTGCCCTGGCTGGCGCTCGCGGCGCTCGGTCTGGCCAGCGCGGCCGATGCAGGGCGCGCGGCGCTCGTGCCGGGTGAGCTGGTCCACCAGGGACAGCCGCTGGCCGGAGCGGGGATGCTCCTGACCGCCGGCTGCGCGGTGGCCGGCCTGGGCTTCCTGGTGTTCGGTCGGCTGGCGGATCGGCTGTCGGCCCAGCGAGTCGTGGGTGTCGGGGTCACGATCCTGGTCGCCGGAAGCTTTGCCTCAGCGCTGGCAGTCGGCTGGACGCCTGCGTTCGTGCTCGCGTCGTCAGTGCTGGGAATGGGTGCCAGCGGCACGCGGTTGGGGGCTGAGCTGGCGCTGATCAATTGGCTGGGCCGAGACCGCGCCGCGGTCGCCGCGGCGCTGGGGGAAACAACGGTGCTTGGCGGCCGAGCTGTGGGCGCACCTGCCGCCGGCGGCATTGGAGACGCGTTTGGGGGTGCCTACGCCTTCGGTGCCATCGGCCTCGCCGCCCTGCTGGCTTCAGGAGTGTTGATGCTGATGGCGGCGATCAAGCTTCGGCCGCGAGTCATTCTGCAGCCAGTTAGCTCACCCGATGTTCTGGGTATAGACGAGGGTGGCCTACCCGCTCGGGATTTCTCCCTGAACTCGTAGCCACCCTCACACCCCTCCCTCACGGAAAGAGAGGCGGTTGGTTCGACGCGTAGCCTGGCGTCAGGCCCCGGTGAAGACAGGCGCCTCGCCGACGGTGAGCGGGACGCTGACGTTCTGGCCGCCGCGGATTACCGTGAGCGTGACCTGATCGCCCGGCTTGTGCAGCACCAGCCGGGCCAGCAGCTCGTCTGGGTTATAGATGTCGAAGCCGTCGACGTTGACGATGACGTCACTGATCTGGATACCCGCCGTCGCGGCCGGGCTGCCAGCCTGAACGTCCGCGACGAGCGAGCCGTGGTCGACACCGGTCGGAGCTTGAGGCGCGGTTGGCGGCTGCTGGCCGCGGCGGCCACCTGGCATACCTGGCATGCCCGGGATACCCGGTACGGACGGCTGGCCAGGGTAGCCTGGCGTGGTGTCCGGGCGATTGATGTCCCGAAGGCTCACGCCAAGGAAGGGCTGGCCGCTGTTGATCACCTTGCCAGATTGGACGAGCTGATCGGCGATGCGCTTGGCCGTGTCGGCCGGAACGGCAAAGCCGAGCCCCTGAGCAGGAATGCCCTGTGGTGCGGCGACGAGGGTCGTGATGCCAATGACCTGGCCGTTGATGTCCAGCAGGGGTCCGCCCGAGTTGCCGGGGTTGATCGCGGCGTCGGTCTGGACCATGGGCTGGCTGTAGCTGCCCTGGCCTTCTGAGACCGGTCGGTTCAGCGCAGACACGACGCCCGTGGTCAGCGTGTGGTCGAAGCCGAACGGGTTACCGATAGCCATGACCGCGTCGCCAACCTGCAGGTTGCTCGAGAGGCCGAGCGATGCGGTGGGCAGGTTCGTGCCGTCAACCTTGATGACCGCGACGTCGAAGCCCGTATCTGCTCCGACGACTTTGCCGGCCAAATGGCGGCCGTCGACCATGCCGATGGTGATGCTCTGCGCGCCCGAGACAACGTGCGCGTTGGTCAAAATCAGGCCGCTGGGGTCGTAAATGACACCCGAGCCAAGACCCTGATCGGTCCGCACGCTGACTACGGCTGGGCCGACCTGTTGGGCAACGGCGGCCACCGACCCGGCCTGGGCCGTTGTGGAGCTGACCGTCCTGGCAAGCACGGGGCTACTCGGCGTCGCCTGGGCCGTGGCCGGAGCGGGGTTTAGGCCTTGAGTAACGGCTACGGTGACAACGACGATCGCCGCCGCAGCGGCTGCCTGAGCAGCCATGAAGCGTGAGCTCAGCCCCGAGCGGTGTGGCTTCGGGGCGGAGGTGGCGTGTGGGGTTTCGTTCAGTTCCGACATGGGGGGAGCGCTCCTTGTGTGGCAGCCATTCCTGGCATCCTCCAGGATGGTTCCACTGGAATGTACGTTTCGAACCTTGGACCTGGCTGAGAAATGTGTTTGCGGGGAGTTACCTTCTGGCGTGGCTATTGGCTTGCTGCGTGACGGATTGCGAGATACGTGCCATTCGGGGCACCAATGCGGCTTAATGGGCGCTGGATGGCATGCTTTTTCCGATCTGGCGGCACGCTGCTGCTGCTGCTGCTGTTAGCGGGCTGCAGCGCCGCGGTCTCGCAGCCCTCGGCCCGATCGGCAACGTCAGAGCAGACGGCGCCTGGCAGCGCAGCGCCCGGTGATGTGGCGTCTGGTGCGCCAGCGCTCGGCCGTTCGGCGTCTGGTAGCGCAGCGCCTGGTGATGTGGCGTCTGGTGCGCGAGCGCCTGGTGGGACGGCTCCCCAGGTTGCGACGCTCGCGGCCGCGGCGCCAGTGGCTGGCGCGACCGTCGTCCCGACGCAGACGAGTGCTGCTCCGCAGCCGAACCCGCCCACGATTGTGAGCGAGTCTGCTGCCGTGCCAGCCGCGGCGCAAGTAGGCGATCCGCCAGCCACTGGCGCGTCGGCCGCGAGCCTCGCGCGCTCGGGAGCCGTCCCACCGGGCGCTGGCGTCGCAGACGCCGTACCGGCTGATAGTGCGCAGCCCGCCAGCACGCAGGCCTTCCTAGCCCAGGCCGCCTCAGCCCAGGCCGCCTCAGCCCAGGCCGCCTCGGATCAGCCTGCCTCAGAGCAGGCCGCGGCTGATCCGGCGTGCGACGACACCCGTCGACCAGATCCGCTGCCAACGCCAGGGTCGCCGGAGTCCAGGGACTTCTTTCGCTCCTTCCGAACTCCACTCGCCCCTGCCCCGCTGTACGACCCGCCCGGCCCGCGGCGCGTGGGGCTCCAGGCCGGGCATTGGCTGACGGAAGAAGTCCCGCCCGAGCTGGGTCGGCTCCAGGGTGGTGCCGTCGGCGGCGGCAAGCAGGAATGGGAGGTCAATCTGGACGTCGCACGCCGCGCCGCCGCGCTACTGGACGCGGCCAGCATCCAGGTCGACGTGCTGCCGGCGACCGTGCCGCGGAGTTATCGCGCCAACGCCTTCATTGCGCTGCACGCCGATGGCGACCCGGCCGGGATGGCCAATGGCTTCAAGGTCGCTCGGCCAGGCTTCAGCTCGCTGCCGGATATTGACGACCGCCTGGTGGACACCCTGAACCAGGTCTACGCCGCCGACACGGAGCTGCCGCGCGACGACGACCACATCAGTCTCCGCATGCGCTACTACTACGCGTTCAACTCGCGCCGCTACTGCCACGCGGTAGCGCCGGGCGTGCCGCAAGCCATCGTCGAGATGGGCTACCTGACCAGCCCGCTCGATCGCCACCTGCTGATCGGCGACCCCGATCGTTTGGCCCGCGGCCTGGCCGACGCCATCCAGACCTTTCTCACCAGCATTCCATAACCGGGAACGGGAAGAGCCTGCAACGAGTTCTTTCCTTAACGCACATGGCCTGCGGCCACCACCGGGACATGACAATGGGCGGCCACGCCTGCGGCGCGACCTATTTCACCGCAAATTCTACGCGGTGGAGCTGGCGCGGCCGTCGCGGCGGACGTAGTTCTGGACGTAGGCGATGTGGCCCCACATGGCGGCGTGGGCTGCTTGGGGATCGTGAGCCCTGATGGCGGCGGCGATGGCGCGGTGGTGGCCGTCCGAAATGTCGATTGCCCGGGGCACCTGCGTGCCGAGCAGCATGCTCTGCGACATCGGCGCCCGAACCGCCTCGACGATGGCTCCGTAGACCGAGTGCCGCGCGACGGCGGCAATGGCATCGTGAAACAGAAGATCGGCGGCTACGTGCAGCTGTGGCTCGGCTCGGGTGCGGAGGAGCTCAGCCAGACAGGCATCGATCGTCGCCAGGTCCTCCGGCGTCGACCGCTGGGCCGCCAGACTTGCCAGCTCCGGTTCGATGAGCAAGCGCGTGTCGCACAGCTCCAGCAGACTCACCTGCCGCAGCTGCAGCAGCAGCGCCAGCGACTCCGACACGACGCGTCCGGTCGGCGCCTCAACGTACGCCCCGCGTCCAGCGACTACCCGCACCAGGCCTTTTTGACTCAGAATCCGGAGGCCCTCGCGCAAGACGTTGCGACTGACCGACAGCCGCGCCGCGAGCTCACGTTCGGGCGGGAGAGGATCGCCAGGTGCGAGCTCATTGGCCACGATCAGGTCCTGGATGCGCCGCACGACGGCCTCCCTGGCCCCGATGCGGTCGACAGAGCGGTACAGGTCAGAGGTGGCCATGCGACGGTCTTCTCTGTCTGCTCACTTCACGGCGCCAGCGGTCAAACCCGCGACGAACCGCTCCTGGAGCAGAATGAACAGTGCCACCACCGGCACACTGATGACGATGGCCACCGCAGCCAGACCAGTGTAGTCAGTGCTGAACTGCTCACGCATGGCAAACAGGCCCTGGCTGACAACTTTGAGCGCGTCGCGACTGATCAGGGTCTGGGCAACGATGAACTCGTGCCACACGTTCACGAAGACCAGCAGGGCCGCGGCCGCCAGCCCGGGTGCTGACACGGGCAGCGTCACCCGCACGAGCGCACCCACACGCGTGCAGCCGTCGATCATCGCCGCTTCCTCGAGCTCGACCGGCACGGTTTGGAGATAGGCTCGCATCAGCCACGTCGTCACCGGTATCGCACCCGCCGAGTACACCAGGATCAGACCCTGATAGGTATTCAGCAGGCCGACGCTGCTGAACAGCGCATAGACCGCGATGAGGTTCACCAGCCCAGGTACGGTCAGGGCGAAAATAAACAGGAACAGCAAGAGCTCCTTGCCTCGAAACACCCAGCGCGCAAAGCCATAGGCAGCCAGCGACCCGAGTGGCAGGGTTACGGCGATGGTGCCAGCCGCCAGGATGAGCGAATTTTTCAGGTACTCCGCGAGCTTGACCTTCTGGAACACACGCGGATAATTGCCCCAGTCGAATGCTGAGGGGAGCACGGTATTGGTCAGCACCTGCCCTTGCGGCCGCAGCGAAAACAGCGCCAACCACACCAGCGGTGCCACAAAAATCACCACGGTTACCGCCAGGAACACGTACAGCCCAAGGCGGTAGGCGCGATCGCGGCCAACGCCGCGGCCGGCGATCGGGCGGCGCTTCGCAGGTACGTCTGCGGAATGGGCGACATCCAGGACGGCCATACGCTAGTCCGTCGCCCCGCGTCGACCCAGGACGCGGATATAGGCCCAGGCAGCCAGCGCGTTCACGGCGGTCATAATGATCGCCACCGCCGATCCATAGCCGGGCTCGAAGTAGGTGAACGCCTCGCGCCACATGAACAGCGCCGCCGTTTCGGTGTGACGCACCGGACCGCCACCGGTCAGCGACAGAATGATCGTGAGCAGGTTGAAGTTGCCGATGCTGAGCAGGATTGTTGCGACCAGAATCGTAGAAGTCAGCAGGGGCAGCGTGATAAACCGGAAGCGCTGGAAGCGGGATGCTCCGTCAACGTTGGCTGCTTCGTACATCGCTCCGTCGATCCCTTGCAGCGCGGCCAGAACGAACAGCATCACGAAGCCGATACTGCGCCACGACTCCACCAGGATGAGCGAGATCATGGCGTTGGTGGGTGTTGCAAGGAACTGCGGATCCCAGCCCGCGCTCCGCGCAGCAGTCGTGAGTACGCCGGCTGACGGGCCCAACAGCAGACTCCACATGATGCCCGTCACGACTTCGCTGAGCACCCAGGGCGTGATGACAATGGCTCGGATCGCGGTGCGGCCCCTGACACGTTCATTGAGCGCGAGCGCACAGGCGAGGCCCATGCCCAGCGATACGACCACGACACCAACCACGAAGACGATGGAGTGACCCAGGCTCTGGCGAAAGGCCGTGTCCCCCAGCGCCTTGACGAAATTGTCCAGGCCCACGATCTTCACGCTCGGGCGGTTGAATGCCCAGTCGGTGAGGCTTACGCCGACCGTGTAGAACGTGGTAACGACCGAGAGCGCGAAGACAAGCAGGGCGGCCGGAGCGATGAAAAGGTACGGAGTCCAGTTGACCCGCCGCCCGCGGGTCGCAGCCAGTGCCATCGTTCCTCCTCTGCAGCGCTCTGGAGCGACGACGCCCGAGCGGCAGTAGCGGTCGGGCGTCGTCCCGCGGATGAGCGTTTCGGTCAGCCGATCTTGGTGTTGTAATTCCGCTGCGCCTCGGCCAGTACGTCGTCGAGCTTGCCTTCGCCCATCAGGTACTTCTGGAAGGCAGCCGTCACCTGGTCGAACATGAACGCGCCTTGCTTTGCGCTGGGCATGCCGTGGCCTGCCTCAACCGCGTACTTGGCCGCGAATTGCCAGAAGTCCGACTTGTTGGCGGTAGCCTGGGTGTTCTTGAGCACCGCACCTCGGGTCGGCAGCGAGTCGATGTACTTGATGAACGTGGCCTGACCCTCCGGACCGGAGAAGCGATAGGCGAGGTCGAACGCGGCGTCCTGACGCGCCTTGTCTTTCGTCTTCGGCAGCTCCCAGGCCCAAAAACCGGTCAGCGTTGCATCCTTGCTAGCGGCGGTCGGTTTGGGGGTGCGGAAGTAACCCAGCGTCTTCGGGTTGGCCGCGTCACTCTCGAGTGGCATGCCGTTCCAGCGCCAGCTACCGTTGTGCTGCATGGAAGCCCCATGGGTGACGAACAGCTTGCCGTACTCCTCGTCGGAAGTTGAGATGAGCGATTGGGGTGTCACCTTGAGATCGTTCATCAGGTGCCCGTAGAACTCGAACACTTTACGTATGGCGGGTGTGTCGAAGCGGGCTCTGTCGTTTTCGTCCTGAAGCTCCTCGCCCTGCATCCATACGCTCGAGAACACACTCTGGGTGGGTGTATGGACACTTGGTCCGGCAGGAAAGACGTAGCCTGACCGGTCAGGCTTTGTAAGCTTCTGGGCCGCGTCTGCCATCTCGTCCCAAGTGGTGGGCGGAGTGGTGATGCCCGCGGCCGCGAAGTCCTCCTGCCAGTAGAACACGCAGCGGCAATCGGTGGTGTGAGGGAGCGCGACGATCTGGCCTTGAACGGTGGCTACGCCCTTGAGCAAGGCCTGGTTGTAGTCGTCCCATTGAGCATTCGTGTACCCGTTGAGAGGTAAGAAGTAACCTCCGAGCGCCAGCTCGCGGATATTCAAATCGTTGATGATGGTCAGGTCGGGCAGGTCATTGCCGCCGCCCTGCATGACGGTCACGAATTTGGGCGAGATCGTGTCCCATTTGACTTCTTCGATCTCGAGTTTCGTGGTGGGATTGTCCTTCTTGTACTGCTGCAGGATTTCGAACAGGGGCTTCGTCGAAGCTCCGATCGTCTTTTCGGCTTCGGGTGTGACTTCCGTGAGGTCGGCGATCTGGCCGAGTGGATACGAACTGGGCATCAAGAGGCGCAGCGCGGCCACATTGGTCTGGCCCGGAGCAGCGGTTGCTGGTCCGGCCGCGGCGGCAGTCGTCGGCTGTGCACCCGGAGCAGCGGTTGCCGCCCCCGCGGCCGCACCGCTGGGTTTCGCGGCGCTTGCGGGAGCCGCCGTCGCCGCGGTCGATGCTGCAGTGGGTGCGGCTGGGCTACTGGTTGGCGCGCACGCCGCGAGCACGCCGAGTCCGGCGGCGGCGCCGCCGCCACCGACACCAA
>JAABUQ010013184.1_pt1 | contig 10090 bp, 10 predicted proteins | sample 5560001 | NCBI WGS metagenome assembly JAABUQ01 (sample SAMN10711888, study PRJNA513371) | rock metagenome | isolation source: Antarctica rocks | place: Antarctica: Victoria Land, Finger Mt nord | collected 2015-12-18 | reverse complement strand
AAATTCAGGCATCTTATCATTAAGGAGGTCTTGTTGACAAAGCTAGACCTCTTTTCTTTATACCATGAATACCTGAAACCTTGAACCTATAAGTGTTGTAGCCCTCCTTGTCACCCCTTCAGCTATTTATCTCCTTATTCTCCCGATTTTAGTCCAATTGAAAACTGTTGGTCTAAGCTGAAGCAATATTTACGTTCTGTGGCAGCACGCAGCCGAGATGCTTTGGATCAAGCGATTAGTGATGCCATGAACCTTGTAACAATTAAAGATATACGCAATTGGTTTGCTCATTGCTGCTATTGTACATCACCCAGTTGAAAATCGCTATATTTAGAGGATTTACTCGCCTAAAGCAGCTGGAGTATCTCATTCGCACCCAGCAGATTGATGAATATTTTTTCTGGAGCAAATAATGTTATTTACAGAAACTAAGCTCAAAGGCGCGTTCATCATTGACTTAGAGAAACGATCAGACAACAGAGGCTTTTTTGCTCGTACTTTCTGTGCAAAGGAATTTTCAGCCCATGGTCTGAACTTAACTGTTGCGCAATGCAGCGTGTCCTTCAACTCTAAAAAGGGGACGCTGCGGGGTATGCACTATCAAGTTACCCCTGCAACTGAAACCAAGTTGGTTCGTTGTACCCATGGCGCTATCTATGACGTGATTATTGACATGCGTCCTGAGTCACCCACTTATCTGTCGCACATTGGCGTGGAGCTAACCGCTGAAAACGGTCGGGCTTTGTACGTACCTGAGATGTTTGCTCATGGCTTCCAAACCCTAACCAATGAGGCTGAGGTTGCGTATCAGATCGGTGAGTTCTATGAGCCAGACTACCAGCGTGGTCTGCGCTATGACGATCCAGCTTTTGGAATTGAATGGCCAATACCAGTGAGTGAAATCTCCCAGAAAGATACCTGCTGGCCTTTGTTGGAATCTCTTCGGAGTAGGAGTTCAAAGCGGGACTCTATCTACGCATAAGTTACATAAAACACTTTTTAGAAAAATAAATGATTCAGACAACCAAGGAGCCTTACCTACAAAATAGTACAACCATGAATCGTTGTTGCTGTCGATTTTGTGGCTCAATATTGTCTCATACTTTTGTTGATTTGGGAATGTCACCGCTTTGTGAAAGCTATGTGAAACCTGAACAGCTAAACCAAATGGAGGCATTCTACCCACTTCATGTATATGTGTGTGAACATTGTTTTTTAGTTCAACTTCAGGAATATGTAAGTCCTGACCAAATATTCAGTGATTACGCCTACTTTTCATCGTATTCTGACAGCTGGCTGCAACACGCCAAAACTTATACCGAAAAGATGGTAGATCGCTTTAAATTGGACGGGCAAAGCCAAGTAGTGGAGATTGCCAGCAACGATGGGTATCTACTTCAATATTTTGTGGCGCAAGGAGTGCCTGTTCTCGGAATAGAGCCAGCAGCCAATGTAGCTGAGGTGGCAAGAATTAAAGGCGTTTCAACGGTTGTGAAGTTCTTTGGGCAAAAGACAGCTCGTGAATTGACAGCATCAGGCTTGGGAGCTGATCTCTTGGTGGGTAACAATGTACTTGCTCACGTACCTGATCTTAACGACTTTGTCAAAGGGATGAAGATTTTACTGAATCCCGAAGGTGTTATTACCATGGAATTTCCTCATTTAATGCGATTGATGGAGGGTAACCAGTTTGACACAATCTACCATGAACACTTCTCATATCTTTCTTTGCTCACGGTTAAAAAGGTTTTTACTGCGCACGGTCTAACCATCTTCGATGTGGAGGAGCTGTCAACCCATGGCGGTTCTCTAAGGATATATGCCTGCCATTCTGAAGATACCTATAAACCCGTTAGTCAGCAAGTAACCGAACTGAGAGCCAGAGAGGAAATTGCTGGTTTTAAAACTATTGAACACTATTTTTCATTTGCCCAAAAGGTAAAGTTAACAAAGTTTAAGCTCTTAGATTTCTTAATTAGTGCTAAACGGCAAGGAAAATCCATTTCTGGTTACGGTGCTCCAGGCAAAGGAAACACCCTTCTGAATTATTGCGGTATTCGCTCCGATTTCATCGACTACACTGTAGACCGCAGTCCTTATAAACAGGGTAAGCTATTACCAGGAACTCATATCCCGATCTTTCATCCAGACAAAATTAAGGAGACAAAGCCAGACTATCTCTTGATTTTGCCTTGGAATCTTAAAGATGAGATTATAGACCAGATGTCGTATATACGCGACTGGGGCGGTCAATTTGTTGTACCAATCCCGGAAGTGGATGTTTATTCGTGACTTCCACTTAAACAAACTGAAACTTAGGCAATAGCTAATAAAAAAGGAGAATTTTAAATGAAAGTAGTTTTATTTTGTGGTGGTTTAGGGACGAGATTGAGAGAATATTCAGAAACTGTTCCTAAGCCTATGGTTAAAATTGGATACAGACCAATATTATGGCATGTAATGAAATATTACGCCCACTATGGACACAAAGATTTTATTTTGTGCCTTGGCTATAAGGCAGATGTGATAAAGAATTATTTTCTCAATTATGATGAATGTGTTTCCAATGATTTCACCTTACTGGATGGGGGGAAAAAATTACAGTTGTCAAATAGTGATATTCAAGATTGGAAGATCACTTTTGTAGACACAGGTTTGACTTCAAACATTGGTCAAAGATTAAAGGCAGTTGAAAAATATTTAGAAACCGAGGAAGTCTTTTTAGCTAACTATAGTGATGGCTTAACAGATTTGGTTCTTCCTGAATTTCTCGATAATTTTCGCCAACACGATAAGATCGCAAGTTTTGTGTGTGTAAACCCCTCCCAAAGCTTCCATCTGGTTGGAATGAAAGAAAATGGTGTAGTAAGTGAAATCCGAGATGTAAAGCAAGCTGGTATTCGGATAAATGGAGGATATTTTGCGTTTAAAAATGAGATTTTTAAATATATTAATCAAGGAGAAGAATTGGTGTGTGAGCCATTTCAAAGACTTATCAATATGCAAGAATTGCTTGCCTATAAATATGATGGATTTTGGGCTTGCATGGATACCTTTAAAGAGCAACAGCAGTTAGATGACATGTATTCCCAAGGTAAGGGACCTTGGCAAGTATGGAAATTTTCTAAGGGGATGGAGAATAGCCTTAAAGTCTTGCCCAGCTTGACTTATAAGGACTCTCTGGCATCCAATTTGACTCATTAGCTCTGTTGTTGCCGCTCTACGTTCCTATAAGGGTTAAACCTAAAACCCTTATAGAATATTTCAATATTTTCAATAAAATGCTGAAGTTTAATTTTGAAAATAAAGATTCAATTTATAGAGTTCTCTGCCTAGGCTCACATGCCGATGATATAGAAATTGGCTGTGGAGGCACCATTTTGAAATTGATAAAAACTTATCCAAATATTGAATTTAATTGGGTTGTTTTTAGTTCAGATTCACAAAGAGAAAGGGAAGCATATGAAAGCGCAAAGATGTTTTTAAGTAAAGCACAAGAAAAAAATATAGTCATAAAAAAGTTTAGAGATGGCTTTTTCCCCTTTATTGGTATTGAAATTAAGGAATTTTTTGAGCAGTTAAAGCAAGATGTTCATCCTGATATTATTTTGACTCATTATCGAAATGATTTACATCAAGATCATCGCTTAATTTCTGATTTAACATGGAATACCTTTAGAAACCATTTGATTTTAGAATATGAGATTCCTAAATATGATGCTGACTTAGGCTCTCCTAATTTTTTTGTGCATTTGGACGATTTGATTTGCCAGGAAAAAATTAAGTATATTCTCGAAAGCTTTGAATCACAAAAGGGAAAGCATTGGTTTGCAGAAGAAACTTTTTTATCGCTTTTAAGGCTTCGAGGAATTGAGTCAAACGCCCCAAGCAAATATGCTGAAGCTTTTTATTGTCGCAAAGTAGTTTTTTAGCTGAACGTCTAAAATGGTCAAAGAATTATAATTATCTAGACTTGACTTTAACAAAGGCTGCAAAAACGTGAATATTACTGATGTCAAGATTACTTTTAATATGAATGACGTTAGCCAAGAGATGTATCAGTTCATATCTGAGTTATATCCTATTTGCCGCAGTATTACCGGCAATGGCTTTCGAGAAACACTGCATCTTATTAAAAAATATATCCCCTTAACCATTCATGAAGTTCCTACTGGAACTGAAGTGTTTGACTGGACGGTTCCCAAGGAGTGGAACATCAAAGATGCGTACATTAAAAATTTGAAAGGTGAAAGGATTATAGATTTTAATAAATCTAATTTGCATGTCGTCAATTATAGCGTGCCTGTTAATAAGAAGATGCCTTTAAAGGAATTAAAGTCACATCTGTTTACACTACCTGATTACCCTGACTGGATTCCTTATCGGACTTCATACTACAAGGAGAGTTGGGGCTTTTGTCTAAGCCACAAGCAATTCTTGGAACTACAGGAGGAAGAGTATCAGGTGTGCATTGATTCCTCGTTAGAGTCAGGTCATCTGACTTATGGCGAGTATTACCTCAGAGGGGAAAAACCGGACGAAGTGCTGATATCATGCCACACTTGCCATCCATCACTTTGTAATGACAATCTTTCCGGGGTGGCGATCGCAGCATTCCTAGCTAAATATCTAAGCCAAAGAACGCGCTCGTACTCCTATCGATTTATCTTCATTCCTGGAACTATTGGCTCCATCACCTGGCTTTGTTTAAACGAAGCTCAGGTTTACAGGATAAAACACGGTTTAGTTGTGACTTGTCTGGGGGATTCGGGCAAATCTACTTACAAAAAAAGTCGTCGAGGTGATGCGGAGATAGACAAGGCTGTGCTCCATGTTTTAAAGCACTCCGGTAAAGATTATGAAATTACGGATTTCTTCCCATATGGCTATGACGAGCGGCAGTTTTGCTCACCGGGATTTAACCTGCCTGTGGGTTGTTTGATGAGAACGCCGCATGGTCGTTATCCTGAATATCACACGTCGGCAGACAATCTGGAGCTAGTGCAACCCCAATACCTCGCCGATTCATTCTCAAAATGTTTGTCGGTTTTGGAGGTTTTAGAAAACAACAAAAACTACTTAAACAAAAATCCTAAATGTGAGCCGCAGTTGGGTAAAAGAGGGCTATACCGCGCCATCGGTGGACATACAGATGCAAAAAGTAGTGAACTAGCAATGTTGTGGGTTCTGAATATGTCGGATGGCAACCATACTCTGCTAGATATTTCAGATAGGTCAGGTTTAGAGTTTGATTTAGTTAAAAAGGCAGCAGACACATTGTTGGAGTACGATTTGTTGCAAGAGTGTCTTGAAATGAGCAAGCTTAACTGAGCAATAGACAAGCACCAAAGGAGACAAAAGATCACCATTTTTAGTTGATTAGCCTGGCTGGAAGTCAATTCAAACCATGACAGTGTTTAAAGACCAAGTTGCAGTTGTAACGGGAGCTAGCAGCGGTATCGGCAAAGCCATTGCCTTTGAACTGGCGGCGAGGGGGGCAATGCTCTGCCTCGTGGGACGCAAGTTAGAAACGCTCAAAGCAATCGCCAAAAGCGTTCAAGCGACTGTACCTCGAGTCCTGAGCTATCAAGTCGATCTGACGGTGGAAGAAGACATTCAGAAGCTAAAGGCGCGTCTCAAGCAAGATTTTGGACAGGTTGACCTGCTTGTTCACAGCGCTGGCGTAATCTCTCTGGGACAGCTCAAGACTGCTCCTATCGAAGACTTTGACTGGCAGTACCGCACGAATGTTCGCGCCCCCTACATCTTGACACAAATCTTGCTACCCTTGCTCATACCCCGTCGGGGGCAAATTGTGTTCATCAACTCGAGTGCTGGTCTAAGTGCTAAGGCAGGCAGGGGGCAGTACGCCGCGACCAAGCACGCACTCAAGGCGATCGCCGACAGCTTGCGAGCGGAAGTAAATGCTGATGGGGTGCGCGTCCTCAGCGTGTTTCCCGGACGCACTGCCAGTCCTATGCAGGCAGCTGTTCATGAGATGGAGGGCAAGGCATATGACCCTGATCACCTTGTTCAACCGCCGGATGTAGCTGCTGTAGTGCTCAACGCGCTCAGTTTGCCTCGAACCGCCGAAGTTACAGACATTTGTATTAGACCTTTAGTTAAATCAAACTAAATTGTTAAACAAACGACCCAAGGATTGGGAATATCAAAGGATGCGTTGAACCCAATCACTTTGAGCGCAGGGCTTGGACTGGGTCGAGCTGGCTGGCTCGCAAGCCGGGGGCAAAACCAGCTGCCACCCCCACCACCAGCGCTGAGCCTAACGCCAGAGCTGCTGTCTTGACCTCAAACTGGTAGGGCAACTCAAAAACACCGGTGACTACAACCGTCAGTCCATGCACCACCCCTATAGCCACTATTCCTCCCATTAGACTCAAGAGCGCGGCCTCCAGAATGAACTGCAGCATGATTTCCGACTGGGTCGCTCCCAATGCTCGTCTCAAACCGATTTCAGAGGTGCGTTCCGTCACGGAGGCGATCATAATATTCGCAATGCCGACGCCGCCAACCAACAACGAGATCACCCCTACCACTGCCAGTCCCCGTGAGGCCAGTTCAAGGGTTTGCTGCTGCTGTAGGATGTCCTCCACATTGTTCCAAGCCACAAAATTTCCACCTGGGAACCGCTGCTTCAGCAGTTCCTTGGCCTGGTTGCTCAATTCTTCCACATCTTCGAGTTTGTAGGGCCGCACCTGGATGCTTCCAATGTTGCTGCTACCCTTCAATGCGTTGTAAAAAGACATCGGCACCAGGATCTGACCCTCAGGGGGTTCCTGTTCATCGAGCCTAGTCGGCATTACCCCTAGGACGATATAGGGCCTTTGCGCAGCATAAATGCGCTGACCCACAGGCGACTGCCCCTTAAAAAGTTTGTCTGCCAGAAATTGATCAATTACCACCACCGGTCGGTAACTGGCAAAATCTTCAGGAGTGAAGAACCGTCCCGCCACCACTGATTTCCCTGAAGTGAGCAAGAAGTCTGGGGAAACAGGTGACATGGATGGATTAGACTCCTTGTCCTGAAATACAGTTGGAGTAGAACCAGCCCAATTGAAAGCACTGATCGCCTGCAAGCCCACTAGCCGCTGTCGTAAGTATTTCATGTCTTCCAACCTCAGTTGGATCACCGGGCTACCAGGCTCCCACTGTGGGTATACTGTGACCCGAGGTGCGCCTCGCTCTGCCAGTTGCTGGGCAATGACAGCCCGGCTGATGCTGCCAACCTGAAGTGTAGCGCTGACCGCAGCCACACCCATGAACACCCCCACACAGGTCAGGGCAGAACGCAAAGGGTTGCTACGCAGGGAGCGAAAGGAGAGATCCAGCAGGTCGAAAGGTGAAAGGCTCATAACAGAAGGGGACAAGGGGACGAGGGGACAAGGGGACAAGGGGACAAGGGGACAACGGGACAAGGGGACAAGGGGACAAGGGGACAAGGGGACAAGGGGACAAGGGGACAAGGGGACAAGGGGACAAGGGGACAAGGGGACAAGGAGACAAGGAGACAAGGAGACAAGGAGACAAGGAGACAAGGGGACAAGGGGAATTGCCATTACCGGTACCCCTGGCTTTAGTGGGAGCTGAGGCGGGGGCAGTCAACTCATTTTTACTTCCCCTTGTCCCCTTGTCCCCCCTTCCCCTTGTCCTCTTCTGTTACCGGTATCCCTGGCTTTAGTGCGGGCTGAGGCGGGGGCAGTATGACCTGTTCGCCAGGACGCAGGCCAGAGGTCACCTCTGCGGTCTGCAACCCCTCCAAACCCAGCGCGATCGCCCGTTTTTGGGCTTGGCTTTGACTGTCCCGCACCCATACAAAGGGATTGGGTTCAGAGCGCTGAATCGCCTCCGTGTTCAAAACCACCACGTTCTGCCGCTGCTGCAGAATAATATCGACATTCACCCGGCTGCCAGGAAGCAGCTTGCGAGTAGGGATGTTAAGCAGCACAGTTGCAGGTACCTTCGGTTCCTCTGATTGGTTTTGTTGTTTGTCTTGTGTCTGGTTTTCTTCAGAGGTGACTGCCTGAGGATATAAGCTTTGGAGCCGTCCAGTGAAAGTCTGCGGGTCAGGGCCGATGACATTGACGCGGGCAATTTGATTGACCCGGACTCGGGCGGCGTTGAGGGTAGCAAGTTGGAGCTTCACCAGTACTTGCGTGGGGTCGCCGACGGTGAGCAGGTTGGTGCGCACCTGAACCCCATCGCCGTCCTTGACATTGATACCCAGAACTACACCCTTAAGCGGTGCAGTCACGATAGTGTCCTGGAGTTGCTGCTGGATGCGTTGGCGCTCAAGCTCAAGGCTCCGGAGTTTGAGGGCGTCTGTAAAGACCTGTGTCTGAGCATCTCGCAGGCTAGCCAAAGTTTGGCGAACTTTGTCGTTCTGCTGCTGGACTTGTTCTTGTGCGACAGCTCCCTCCACGCTCAGAACAGTAAACTTCTTGAGTTGACGTTGATCCGCTGTTAGCTGTTCCTGGGCTTCGACAATTTTCTGGCGATCGCGTAGCATGGTGAGTTTTTGTTCCTGAATCTGCAACTGCTGGTTGGCGACTACAGTTTGTCGCTCAGGGTAGCGCAGTGTGAGCAGCATCTGACCGAACCTGACCTTATCACCAGGCTTTACCAACACGTGATCGACTGCGCCCTCTACTGGGGACTTGAGGCACCGTTGACCGCGCAGTTCAACGGTGCCGCTCTCGTTGATTGTGGTCTCAACGGTGCCTCGCTCCACGGTGAGCAAGCCTACTGCCACTGGATCGGGGGGCCGATTCAGAACCAGGATGTAAGTCAGGCAACCGCCTATGCTGACCACAGCCAGAGCTGCTGACCAGGCTAGCCATTGAACTCCGTTCTTAAATTTATTTTTTCCCTGCGGCTTGCTCATGAACACTTTACTCGGTCAGTTTGCACCAAATCCTCGCCCAGCAAAACAACAACTTCATGGCCCTGTTCAGCAAAGTAGTGCTGCGCAGTGAGCAAGGTGATACCAAGACTGCGGCAACGGTTCAAGCAAACCTGATCAAATCTCATCATCAAAACCTCCGGGAAGTGTGGACACCCCACCTTGTAGAAGGTGGGGAGGAAGCACGACACGGGGAATTTATTCCCCGTGAATATTTAGGCATAACGAATCCTCCAAGAACTGTAGGTAACAAACCTACAATCTTTTGGTAATGCATTCTGAGTCAATCTTTTCCCAGTTTCCACCGAATATAAACTCAACACTTTTCTATCCAGTTCTTTTTTAGTCGGACTTTCCATCCATCCCGACACGTAGCAAAGCCCATATCTAAAATGCTTAACTAAAGAACCTTTTTTAAATCCAGCACACATTGTCCGCGCAGGTTCGGAGGGGGAAGCTTCCCCCTCCGACACTGCGCCCCCATAACGAGTGCGACCAACATCTTTTTTCGCCTTGAATCGGTGCAGTTGTCTGCGGCAGAAGTTGTGTGGTGTGATTAAAAATATTTGAGTATGATCTGGCTTCGAGCTACCTCCTACTAGATAGTGAGCTAGCACCCATGAGTCAACACAGTGAGCCTCAAACACTTCAGCTAGCTTCTGTGAAGTCTTTTTCAGTCCTAGGGCTTGACGCATCTCATAGGTTTGATGACCTTCAACTAAGCTCACTGGAGCAATGCGATTGAGTTGGTAATAAAACCATTCTTTCCCGACCTCTAAAGGACTAAAGCTTTGATTCCACTTTTTAGCTTTCTTTTTTGTTGATGCCTTAATATCTTCCACCACAAAATCAGTAACGGGAAATATTGAGACTAGCCATTTGGAAACTTTGAGCTTCAACTCCCAACGGCTACGGGTAGAAGGAGGCATGCTCAAATGACCGGCATTGCGATTGGGGCGACATTTTCGGTACGGAGTCTTGCGATATCTTCTACCCCGCCGCATTTGAGCGCGTTGCAATGTGGTCTTGTTAAAGCCCTTGTTGGGCAGGGTTAGCGCATCTCAAACCCTATTGACAGGCGGCTCATAGTAAGGAGTTTGAGTCTGAGAGAGCCGCCGCCAACACAGAAAGCATATACTGATCATTCATAGCGGCTCGTCGTGACTTCTG
>JAABUQ010013183.1_pt1 | contig 10090 bp, 11 predicted proteins | sample 5560001 | NCBI WGS metagenome assembly JAABUQ01 (sample SAMN10711888, study PRJNA513371) | rock metagenome | isolation source: Antarctica rocks | place: Antarctica: Victoria Land, Finger Mt nord | collected 2015-12-18 | reverse complement strand
GCGTAGGCCGCGGTGTCGCCAGGCTGCGGCGAGTTGCTGGGGAGGGCGGTCCTCCACACCTTCCCGTCCGCCCCTGAGCTGATCGGCCAGGTCCATCATGGCGCCGAGCAGGGTGGCGCGGTCATCGCCGGTGAGTTCGACGAGGCCGGCTTTCTGGACGAGGCCGCCGAGTTCGATGAGCTGGCGTGTTCGTGCGCGTCGTTCCTGGACCCAATCGCGGGTGTCGTGGCGGGCCTGAGCGCGTTCGAGACGTGTCTGCATGACGGTCAGGCGGCTAAGCTGCGCCGTTGCTGCTTGCAGGTCCCGGAGTAGCTTCGCTGGGTTCGGCCTTCTTCCCCCGTTTGCCCCCTTGTTGAAAGACGGCCTGGCCGCGTTCGGTCCACCTCGCGACGGCCTCGGGTGACTTCTTAGATTGCTCGACGGCGGCGAGCAGGGCGCCGGCGAGGGCCTCCATGGGGAGGGTGTCTGCGCCGGTGACCTGGACGAGTTCGCCGAGCTGGACGGTTTTCTGTGACTTGACCTTCTTGGCCTTGTCCATGAGGGCTTGGAGTTCGGCGTCGAAGTCGCGTGGCTTCCTGGCCATGACGTTTCCTGATGTTTCTTGGGTAGCGGCGGGATCGAGCGGGAACGATAGCAAGGGCGGATGCGATATCAAAGCCGCGGCGGCGACTGCCGTGCGGCCGACACGGCGATGCCACACGTCCAACACGGGAGAGGTGGCGAGGGCTGGAATCCAAGGGTCTGTGGGAAGGGTATGGGATGCTAGTTCTATGGGAGACGGATGAGGGCGAGGTGCATCATGCCGTGCGGGCGCTTGGCGGCCGTAGTGCCTTACATCTCCAGGTTGAGAGTTTGGGGGAGTATGGGTGGGACTGGCATGTGTGGGAGCGATCTGGGTGCGGGCAGCAGCGGTATGGTCTGGCGGACGACTTGCCCGCGGCGAAGGCCAAGGCGGAAGCAGCGCTGGACGTTCTAGCGCGGGAGCTTAGCCTGACGGCGTAGCAGCCCCATGCTGTCCAATCTGACCTGATGATTGACGGGTTTGGCTTACCCGGCCAGGTTCACGCCCAGCCCGTCATTTCTGTTGCGGAGTGAAACGGAGCATATTAGGAAATGCGCGCTTAAACATTGCGTTGCAATGTGCGCTGGCCGGCTGCTGGCCTACCCAGGAGACAGCACGAGCCGCCCCGCACATGGCACTTTACCACTTCTCTGCCAAGGTCATCCAGCGCTCGCAGGGGCGCAGCGCGGTAGCGGCTGCGGCCTATCGCGCGGCGGAGGAGCTGCACGACAAGCTGCTGGACCAGGACCATGACTACACCGGCAAGCAGCATGTGGTACATAAGGAAATCATGCTGCCCGACGGTGCGCCGGAGCGGTGGCTGGACCGCGAGACGCTGTGGAACGAGGTGGAGGCGGCGGAGCGGCGCAAGGACGCGGTGCTGGCGCGCGACATCGAGATCAGCCTGCCGCGCGAGCTGGGGCAGGCGGAGGCGGTGGCGCTGGTGCAGGAGTTCGTGTGCGAGCAGTTCGTGGCGCGCGGCATGGTGGCGGACCTGAACGTGCATTGGACCAAGGCGCGCGATGGCGGGGAGCAGCCGCACGCGCACGTCATGCTGACCATGCGGGAGGTCGAGGGCGACGGGTTCGGGCTGAAGCAGCGCGCATGGAACGACAAGGCGCTGCTGCGGACGTGGCGGGAGCGTTGGGCGGAGGTGGCGAACGCGCGGCTGCACGAGCTGGGGCACGACGCGCGGATCGACCACCGTTCCTACGCCGACCAGGGCATCGACTTGGAGCCGCAGCACAAGATCGGGCCGGCGGGGGCGCGGCGGGAGGAACGGCAGAACCCGGAGCCGCAGAACGCGCAAGAGCCGCCGGCGCAGAACGCGGAGCGTCGGGTGGAGCACCGGGAGATTGCGCGGCGCAACGGGGAGCGGATCGCGGCTGACCCGTCTGTGGCATTGGACGCGCTGACGCGGCAGCACTCGACGTTCAGCAAGCAGGACCTGGCGCGGTTCGTGGACCGGCACACGGACGGGGCGGAGCAGTTCGCGCAGGTCATGGCGCGGGTGGAGGCAGCGCCGGAGCTGGTGCGGCTGGGCCGTGACGGGCGGGGGCGGGAGCGGTTCAGCACGCGCGGGATGCTGGAGGCCGAGCAGCGCATGGAGGAAGCCGGCGTGACGCTGGCCGGGCACGGTGGGCACGGGGTGTTGCGGGCCGCGGCCCTGCTGGCGGCGCGTGCGGCGGAGCGGGGTGGGCTTGCGCTGGGCAACGAGCAGGCGGCGGCGCTGCTGCATGTGACGGGCGGGTCGGACCTGGCGCTGGTGGTGGGGTTTGCCGGCACGGGCAAGAGCGCGATGCTGGGGGTGGCGCGGACGGCGTGGGAGGCGGAGGGCCACCGGGTGCGCGGGGCGACGCTGTCCGGCATCGCGGCGGAGGGGTTGGAGGCGGGCAGCGGCATCGCGTCGCGCACGCTGGCGAGCTTGGAGTTCGGCTGGAAGGACGGGAGGGACGCGCTGACCAGCCGTGACGTGCTGGTGGTGGACGAGGCGGGGATGATTGGCTCGCGTCAGATGGAGCGGGTGCTGTCCGCGGCGGCGGCGGCCGGGGCGAAGGTAGTGCTGGTGGGCGACCCCGAGCAGTTGCAGGCCATCGAGGCGGGTGCGGCGTTCCGTGCGCTGTCGGAGCGGCACGGGGCGGTGGCGATCACCGCGGTGCGCCGGCAGCGCGAGGCGTGGCAGCGGGACGCGACGCGGGAGCTGGCGACGGGGCGGACGGCGGAGGCGCTGGCGCGGTATGCCGGGGCTGGGATGGTGCAGGCGACCGGCACGCGCACTGCTGCGAAGGCGGCGCTGGTGGCGGGGTGGGATGCGGTGCGCCAGGGGAGTCCAGAGGCGAGCCAGGTGATCCTGGCCTACACGCGGGACGACGTGCGGGACCTGAACGAGCTGGCGCGGGAGCGGATGCGGCTGGCGGGGGCGCTGCGCGGGGCCGACCAGGTGGTGCAGACGGAGCGGGGCGAGCGTGCCTTTGCGGCGGGCGACCGGATCATGTTCGGGCGCAACGAGCGCGGGCTTGGGGGGCACCACGACCGGGCGCAGGGTGTGGCGGTCAAGAACGGCAGCTTGGGGACGGTGCTGGCGGTAGAGGCCGGAGGAGAGAGGTTGACGGTGCGGCTGGACGGGGCTGGCGGGGCCGCTGGCGGGCCTGGCGCCGGGTCCGGGGCTGGGCAGGAGGGACAGGACGCTGCCCCGGTGGTGACGTTCTACGTGCGGGATTACGCCCACCTGGACCACGGCTATGCGGCGACGGTCCACAAGGCGCAGGGGGTGACGGTGGACCGGGCGCATGTGCTGGCAACGCCGCACATGGACCGGCACGCGGCGTATGTGGGCCTGACCCGGCACCGGGACGGGGTGGCGCTGCACTACGCGGCCGAGGACTTCGCCGACCCGGCGCGGCTGGCGCGGGCGCTGGGCCGGGAGCGGGCGAAGGACACCACGCTGGACTATGGCGGGGAGGAGGACCGCATGCGGCGGTATGCCGAGCGGCGCGGGCTGGACCCGCTGCGGCCGGAGAGCGAGATCGTGGTGCAGGCACCAGTGCCAGCGCCGGAGCGGCAGCCGACGCCGGCAGAGCCGCCAGCCAGGCCGGCGCGGGATGAGGAGCTGGCGCAGGCGGTGGCCTTGGGCCGGGCGGGGTTCCGGGAGCGGTTCGAGGCGCACCGGCGGCAGCAGGCGCAGCGGGCGGCGGACGAGGCGGGTGCGCGCGCGCTGGTGGGGCAGTGGGACCGGCTGCTGACCGGGTTCAGGGACGCCCTGCCACGGCTGGACGCCGACCCGGCCTATGGTCCCGCGCGCGAGGCGCTGCTGGGGTTCGGGCAGGAGGTGCGCGGGCAGCCCGGGGCGGTGGCGGTGCTGCGGCAGGGGAGCGAGGCGTTCGGGATAGGGGACCGCCCGATCCTGGCGCAGGTGCTGGCCGACGCGCGGCCGGAGCGGATGGTGGGCGAGGTCGTGGAGGCGGCTGAGGCCGTGACGCGGGCGCGGCTGCAGGAGCAGGCGCAGGAGCGTGCGGCGCAGGAGGAGGCCCGCCGGCAGGAGGTGGCGCAGCGTCCGCGGCCGGTGCAGCGGCAAGGCCCCAGCATGAAAATGTGACAGGCGACCAGGCAGGAGGGACAGGCGGTGGACGGCACGGCGGGGCAGGCGGACGAGGACCGGCTGTATGGGCTGGTGGAGATTGCCGACCGGCAGCAGGCGGCGGTGCAGGCGGCCTTGGAGGGGCTTGCAGCCGAGCGGGCGGCGCTGGCACGGGAGCGGGAGGCGTTTGCCCGTCAGGTGCAGGGGTTGCAGGCCGGGGTGCAGGGCGCGGCGCGGGCCGCGGTGGCGGAGGGCCTGGCCGGGGCGGCGGTGGAGGGGGTGGCTGCGGTGCAGGCGGCGACGGGGCCGCTGCTGTCCCGGCTGGGCAGGGTGGCGGAGCAGGCCGGGCAGGCGGACGTGGCGCTGCGGGGCGTGGTGGCGTGGGCGAGCTGGCGGTTGCTGGGGTGGATGACGGCGGCGGTGGCGGCGTTGGTGCTGCTAGGGTGGCTGGCGAGCACGCTGGTGCTGTGGTGGGACACGGGGGCGATTGCGGCGGCGCGGGTAGAGAAGCGGCAGTTGCAGGCGGAGGTTGCGGAGATGCAGGCCAACCGGGACGAGTGGGCCAGGACCGGGGCGCTGGCGAAGCTGACCCGGTGCGACCCCGGCAACCGGCCCTGCGTGCGGGTGGACGAGCGCGCGGGGGCGTTCGGGGACCGGAGCGACTACCGGGTGCTGCTGGGGTACTAGGGGCGGCTTGGGACGACACGAGAGGCTGAGTGGTTCTACTTTCCCTAGTCTGTGGTAACAACGGTCGGAGTTCCATGAAGCAGGTGACGATGCCCAAGCCGAGTGCCCGTAAGCCTGTTGCCCCGAGCGTTCAGGCATCTATTCTCGTCCGATCCAGGCGGAGATGCTGCATATGCTACGGCTTGAACCGGGACACTGGGTTGAAGGCTGGGCAGATTGCCCACTTGGACCACGACAACTCGAACAATAGGGAGGACAACCTTGCCTTCTTATGCTTTGAACACCACGATCAATACGATAGCCAGACGAGGCAAAGCAAAAATTTCACAGAGACTGAGGTCAGAAGTCATCTTAAGGAGTTGACGCGCGACATCAAGAATGCGTTTTCACAGCCTGTGTTCTTTGGTTCAGCAAAGGTAAGCGCTATGACAAGCATAGAAGGGAAGTATATCAGGCTGGGCGGAGAAAGTGGAGAGATTCAGCTTACCGCTCTGCCAATTTCACCAGAGCGCTTCCATGTATCTGGGTTTGCGCTATGGGGCGAGAGTAGGGAATATGGTCCCAACATGGGTGAGCTAGACTTCTCAGCTAATCTGTCTGACGGAGTTATTCGGTACATGGGTGCTCAAATGTTTCCCGACTACAAGATCACTATAAAAGTTTTAGAAAATTCTCTTGAGGTGGAGGAGGATAATTTCATGGGAGTTCACGGAATGAATGTCACATTCTCTGGAAAATATGTAAAATAGCGTCGTATGGATGGTGGATATTAGAAAGAACTCTTTGCTAGATGCCGAGTTCTGTTCACATCCGGCATACACTAAACGTGATAAAAGAGCAGGTGGATGCGCGCTGGCCGTGGATGCCGATATAACGTATTACAATCAAGTGGCTCCTCGCTTACGGAGTGGACCAGCCAAGGGGTGCTCTCCAAGCAGCGCATCCTGTGAGGGACATGAAAGCTGGCTCTGGATACCTTATAATGCGGCGGATGTTTGCGGCTGGAAGCGCAAGTTTGCTCCAGGCGTCGTGGTCAAGAGATTCCCGCGTCTGGAACCCGCGGCTGATAAGATAGCGACGTGCGATTTTGAAAGTGAAGCCGATGCTTGAACCCATGCTAGCAATAGGAATCAAGGCTTCGACAAGGCATGGCCGTCCTATGTTGTTGATTGCTTCACCCGTCTCTGGATCATCTTCATGAGAGTTGTATAAGGCTTCTCCACCCCAATTGCGGAAGAACCGTTCAATGCCGCCTTCACCTGCAAGACGAGGAGGGTAAAGGCAGAACCAAATCATCCCGGCTCTGTGCTCATCATCTGCCTGATTTTCTCCTTTCAGTCTTTCGGTTAGGGCTTCCGTTAAAAATCCTGACCGCAGAAGTGTATCTAGCCTGCGATGAAGTATAGAGCAATTTGGTAGCTGCATTCCGCTACTTAGAATTGTTGCACACTCTGCTTCCGTAAGCCGTGTACAGTGCCATCCTATGACCCCATATGGCTCCAATGCGCGCTGTAGGCCATAGATCGCCCTGTCGTAATCCAGCCCTGAAACCTTCCCGGCTTCCCAACCAAGCAAGAGATCATAATGCCTATCAAGGTATGCCCGTAAATCGTCTGGCCAGGCTGCCAAGTCTTCCAAATCAAGAGGAAGATGTGCCTGGATCATGGTGTATCGCCGCAAGTTACCGGTTTGCTGGGCACCATATGGTCACCATGTGGAGCGACTTGCAACCATCCGCGGCCGGGACAAGCGAGGTTGTCCGCCTTGCCGTCCGGCAATCAACGTGTCCGCCTTGCCGTGCGTGACCCGGAGTTCCCGGACAGAGCGGGCGTGGTCGGTTGGGGTTCGTTTGACGGACACCACAAGCTCTGGCCGCCGATTAAGATGCCGCCGCCGTGCCAGATAGTGAGCGTCTTGGCCTCGGGTGGCCGCATCAGAAAACCGTGGATCCTACCGAAAAACACCCGAACCAGGCATGACAAACGGATCAGCGGTCCTCCAACGGGGTGCTGCATCGGACTTGCCACCTGTGTTCAGCGCAGCCCGGCCACCGACGAACGTCGCGGGCGACAGTCACTCCTCAACCACCTCGGCCTCCCGTGCATACCGAAGGACCAGATCGAACATGCCCGGAAAGCGCTGCTCCAGATCGGTCCGACGGAAGGAGATGTAACAGCGCAGGCCTTCGGTTCGGGTCCTCGTGACGCCTGCCTCGCGCAGGATCCTAAGATGGTGGCTCAGTGTGCTTTTCGAGACGGGGACGTCCAGCTCCCCGGAGGTGACCTCCCGGCCGTCCGCCAGCAACGCGGCAACCGCGAGCCGCGTGGGGTCGCTCAAGGCGAAGAGCACGTCGTGCAGGCGGATGTCCTCGGCCTCGGGGTTGGGATAGCTGCGTAGCGCCATCAGAACGGTCTCCGTGTTTCGTCCGGCCTGCATGTGGCGTTTTCAACCCTGGCCGCCAACCGAGGCGGTTGCATGGGTGACCTTCGGGCCATATGGTCGATGTTTTACGAACATCGAATAGGTGCCCTCTGTCTCGCATCGCGCTGCTGGCCGTCGGATCATTCGCACTGGGGCTGGACGCATACGTGATGGCAGGGCTCCTGCCGGCCATCGCTGACGAGTTCCAAGTGCCAGTCCCGGCGACGGGTCAGCTCGTGACGAGTTTCACTCTTTGCTACGCGCTTGCCGCTCCAGTCTTCGCGACCTTCTTGTCCGGCAGAAAGGCGCGGTGGGTTCTGGCCGCCGCCCTCGTCGTCTTCACCCTGGCGAACGCCGCCAGCACTGTTGCCCCGTCCTTCGCCGTACTCTTGACGGCGCGGGCGGTCGCGGGATCGGGCGCCGGCCTGTATTCCCCGTTGGCCGCCGCCGCTGCCGCAGCCCTTAGCCCGCCGCAGAGGCGCGGTAGGAGCCTCGCGGTTGTGATGGGCGGCATGAGTTCGGGTACGGTCCTTGGGGTGCCTGCTGGCTTGTATCTAGCCAGCCATGCCGGGTGGCGCTCGACGATGGCGATGGTCACGATCCTCGGCCTTCTCGCACTGGCCGGCTTGCTCGCATGGCTGCCGGGCATCCCCGCCGCCGTCCCTCCGACCCTGAAGGAGCGGCTGGCCGTTCTTAGGAACGGCCGGGTGGCGTCCATCGTAGGGGTCTCGTTCCTTGCGGCGGTGGCCAGCCTCGGCCTGTACACCTACCTCATCCCGGTTCTGAACGTTGGGCGGGGCGGCATTGATGCGGCGCCCTACCTTCTGGCCTGGGGGATTGGAGGAGTGGCCGGCAGCTTCTCAATGGGTGCCTTGCTCGACAAGACCGGTCGCCCGTTCGTGCTGGTGGCCGGTATTCTCGCGACGATGGCGGTTGCGATGTTGCTCCTGCCCCTGCTCGCCCCCGTGCCGGTTGCCGTCATGGTTCTGCTCGTTCTTTGGGGAGCGGCTGGCTGGGGTTTGCAAGTGCCCCAGCAGCACGAGCTCCTGGCCACCCGCCCCGAGTTCGGGTCGATCGTGGTTGCCTTGAACGGGTCCGCCCTGTACTTGGGAAGTGCTGTCGGGTCGGCGCTCGGCGGACTCTGCTTGTCCTTGGGGGTGAGCGCGTCAGCCTTGCCGATGCTGGCGGGCTGCGTCGCGGGCTGCGGCCTGCTGGTCCACTGCACGGCTGTCCGGATGCGGAGCAGGTAAATCATCGTGTCGTAACCGCCCGCCAGGTTCCAAGCCTTCCGTTGTTCGCCGCGTGGTGTTGGGAGAACCCTCCTGTGTACAGTACGGATACATTGCAGGTCAGTAAGCGTCCGGTGTGGCTTCGCAGCCACTGGGCCATCCAGGAAATGACAGATGACCGATCCGAGGCGACTGTTTAGTGCAGAGCTGTTTCCATCGCCTGCCCCGTTCTCGCACGTCGCGGTGTCGCGGACCGGGCTTGCCTTCATCTCCGGCCTAATCGGGCAGAGACGCAGCACGGGCGAGCTGGTGAGTAGCGAGCTGCGGCCCCAAGTGGAAGCCATGTTCGACAATTTAGCGACGTTGCTGGCCGAGGCCGGTCTAGACGCGCGGGACCTGCTGCGAACCACGCTCTACCTCACCAGCTATGATGATTTCGGCGAGATCAACGCCATCTATCGTGAACGCTTGCGCGAGCCGTATCCGGCCCGTGTAACTTTACAGGTGGCCGGCTTGCCGTTGGGCGCGCGCGTGCAGATCGACGCAGTGGCAGATGCAATCGAAAGCTAAGCCATATGGGGGCATGGGGCGTACAGGCTCGTGCGCGCTCGGAACCTGCCGGCACAGGCGTTTGGCCAGAGCGGCAGTACGAGCTGGCTAGGCCGTCCGGGTTACAAGCGAGGAAGAGTAGGCCGCGCCGCAGGCTGTATGAACTCTAAACCCACGTTTAGAGTTCATACACCTCCGCGCCGGCCTGCTACGGTCCGTGCCATGGACCCCGACCCGACGAGCCTAAAGCCGGCGGCCCCGGACGACGCGAGTGAGATCGCCGACCTATATCTCGCCTCACGCGCCGATGCCCTGCCCTACCTGCCACGGCTGCACACCGACGAGGAGGTACGAAGCTGGATCGCTGGAACCGTCATGCGGCGGTGCCGGGTATGGATAGTCTGCCGGGACGGTCGCGTGGTGGGCTTCCTGGCCCTGGATGGGGACGAGCTGGACCAGCTCTACCTGATGCCGGGGCACTACCGGCAGGGAATCGGTTCGCGGTTGGTGGCCATGGCCAAGCAGGAAAGCCCGGGGCGGCTTCGTCTATTCACGTTCCAGCGCAACGCACGCGCGCGCGCTTTCTACGAGGCGCACGGGTTCCAGATCGTGGACCTCAACGACGGATCACGTAACGAGGAATGCGAGCCGGACGTGCGCTACGAGTGGACGGTGACGCCGTGACTGGCCCGGCCCCGACCTTCGTTGCCTACTACCGGGTCAGCACCGACCGGCAGGGCCGTTCCGGGCTGGGGCTTGAGGCGCAGCGTGAGGCCGTGGCGCGCTTCCTGGCCGGGCATCCCGGCGCGGTGCTGCTGGGCGAGTTCACCGAGGTGGAGAGCGGAAGCCGCGCCGACCGGCCGCAGCTCACTGCGGCGCTGGCGCTGGCGCGGCGGCGGCGGGCGACGCTGGTGATCGCCAAGCTGGACCGCCTGGCCCGCTCGGTGGCCTTCATCGCCGGGTTGATGGAAGGGGGTGCGCCGTTCGTCGCCTGCGACAACCCGCACGCCACCCCGCTGACCATCCACATCCTCGCCGCGGTGGCCCAGCACGAGCGCGAGGCGA
>JAABUQ010013180.1_pt1 | contig 10090 bp, 9 predicted proteins | sample 5560001 | NCBI WGS metagenome assembly JAABUQ01 (sample SAMN10711888, study PRJNA513371) | rock metagenome | isolation source: Antarctica rocks | place: Antarctica: Victoria Land, Finger Mt nord | collected 2015-12-18 | reverse complement strand
TGAAAGGGGTGCGAGGTCAAATTGAGCAAAAAATCAGTAGGATCATCCTCCTCAAATGGCTTTATAAGCCAAAAGAAACACACCTTTTTTGCTCATTTCGACTGCCCGACATTTTCAAGCATCATGGGTCTCCCGAACTTTTGATGATTCAGGAAAACACTGCTTGCTTGTTGACAAATGGAGGGCTATTGAGTAAGCTTGTAGAGCGGCTTTAGCAAAACAGAGAAGTTTGCAAAAACTGTCAAAAATCCTCTCATAGCTCCTCAACCTGGAATCATCAAAAGTTCGGGAGACCCAGCATCATATGACGGAGTGTCAGCTGATTGGCTCGCTTCTCCAGCACTGGCTTTTCTTACTGTTTGCCCGGGCCTGATGCGCAACGGAGCTTCGTCAAATTGTCACACGTCGTGCATCAGACAGCCAGTTTTCTTCTGGAAGCTTTGGCGGGCCACTGTTCGCTGCAATGGGCGTTGCAAGTCATTGAGCGCAGAATGCATTCTGGGACACAGATGAACAAACGACACACGCATCCCAATTCTGCACAACTCCTCCATGATGGTCTCAATTGGTCAATTGATCCTTAAGTTGGTGCGTATGGGTCCCAACATTTTTACCCGTCAAAATCCCCTCTAAGGAAGCGGCAGTACAGGGAGAAGATGCGATGAATGAATTTCAAGAGATGTATGGCTCTCAAATCAACGAGATATGCGACTAAGATCGATATGGTCCGTAGAAAACGGCTGCTTCCCGTCTCTGATGAGCCAAAAGATATCTCATAAATGCATCTTTCTCTAGTAAATACGTCTCAGTTATCTCAATTCTTCTCTTGCTTAGAGGGGATTTTGATGGGGAAAAATGTTGGGACCCCACATTGACAATACTGAAGTCCAACTGGAGCACAAACTGCGCTGCACACACGAGGGCGAGCGTGCTACTGATGGGGCGATGGATGATGGTCATCCAACGAGAACGAGCCAATACCAAGCGTTGCTTGCAATCCATATCTCTCCTTTTCTCCTTCTTCCGATAGGGCTTTTTTTCCAGAAGCCATCGCAGAAGAGAAAGCCTCATATGTTCGGATTTCAGTGATCCCTTGGTCTGCTCTCAAAGCGAGCTCATTCGGGTCTCATGCTGTCCAAGTTGTCTCACCTCACAAGATATATCGCATACGAGGTATCCTGAGTGCGGCGATGACTGTCGAGACGTGATAGCCCTCGACGACTGCGCCCATCTGCTTATAAAAGGAGCACGCATGAGGATCAGCGTCACAGACCAGAGCTTTGGCTCCCATCGACCGTGCTAAAGCGACTGCATGGTACCAGAGAAGTTTTCCGATGCCTTGGCCAATGAAAGCTGGTTCGACAAAAAGATGGGAGAGTTCGATCTCAGCATAACCCACGTTCTTAAAGCACAGGACACCAGCAATCGTGTCCCCAACCTGAGCGCAATAGACGGGATGGTACTCGATGGCTTCGGGCGGCAGGCTCAAAAAAGAGCGATACACCTCAATGAAGGATGGATCATAGCCCCAATAGCTCTTCGAGTGGGTAATCACCTCATTGAGAACTTCGGCTTCATCAGGCTGCGCACGTCGAACACGTATCTCGCATTGTGTTGATGTCATACGTCCTCTGCGATCTTCTCATCCCAGCTCTGGTGAGAGGGAGAATATGCTCGTATCGAGTACCTAGATGATGTACGACGGAAATGCAGATGTAAAATCTGCTCGCGTTGACGCCATGTACCAACGATTTCCAACATTCATAGCGCTAGGGAACAAAAGTGTTGAAGAGTTGGAACGCTTCTTTTCTTTAAACGAATTGTTTTTCGTACAGGATCACCTCAAGCGGTTGAGAGGTATCTCCGCCGACTTGCTGTTGATAGGTATCTCGACCGATTTCGCGGAAACCATTTTTTTCGTACAGCTTCTGAGCTGGAAGCTGCAGGAGAGAGGTGTCCAGATGCAGGGTCTGATAGCCCAGAACACGGGCGCGAGCTTCCAACTCCTCCAGTATGCGCTGGCCGTAGCCGCGCCCCTGATACTCGGGGCGAACGCGCATGCGTTTGATCTCGGCACGCTCTGGACTGGTGTGCTTCAAAGCACCCATCGCGACCAAGTGTCCATCGCACTCACCAACCAGAAATTCTCCCCCATTGTTGAGATATGCTTCCTCGATAGCATAGATATCATCATCCCAGGGACCACGTCCCAGATAGGCTCCAGTCTGCTGAAGGACAAACATATGCAGATGTTCGACGGCTTCCTGGTCAGCAGGTGTGTAGCGGCGTAGTGTCAACATGACGCTCTTCCTTTTCTAGAACGATCTTGTCCTTGGTGTCACGACGTTGGAAATGGGTCTATTTAGCCTGCAATGTTCGTAAGAAAAATCGAGATGGTGGTTCGTCTGTCTCTGGCCATATTGCCTCATACAATAAAGAGAATGTATTTGAGGTTAGCCTAAGATCCTGACGAAAATGTGCAGGAAAGCAATTTGCAATATCGGTATGTGGAATCACCTTCCCGCTGGCTTTGTGCAACAGCATCCTTGCCCTCTGCACCGCCAAGTTAGTCACTTGCTGGCTCTTGCGCCAATTCCATACCGTTCTGGTGATCTGCTTCAATAGTGTCAGTTTCCCGTGGTGGTTCCAAGGCAAACGTTAAATCATCGGTCACTGGCGCGGGAATAGCCGAGAGGTCCAGTTCATAGTTGCCAAAGCGCTTGATATGCCGGGTCTGGTAAGGTGAGAGTGCCGCCAACTCATCGATGGTTGGGAGATAGCCTTCCTTTGCCAGCGCGTTTAACGCTGCACTGATTTCAATCGTATTGTCGAGCATCAGGCAATTCGCGATCAGCCCTGTATTTATGTAGACACTTCGGTAATTGCTTTCCAGTCCCGGGCTCTGGACAACATTCAAGATGACGCTCTAGAACTCCGGTGCGATACATGCGACAAGGAATCCCATCCTTCAGCAATAACTGGTTGCGCAGGAATGAGCGCTCCTTAGCCTTTCTGGGCGAGCAGGAATGGTGCGCCCCCTCCCGCAAAAAACGCGACGTGCTCCTCTGGCACACCTGCTTGCCGTGCGAACAGCTCAAGATCCCGCCGCACCACGTTCACGACAGCGAAGTTAGCCTCAAGGGCCAGCTGTTTGAGCTCGCCATCTGTGTAGAAGCGTAAGCGAGAAGCCATTGGTTCAGGTGCAGCTAGCGTTCCCCGCCCCTTGGGGTCGCTCCCCAGCACGACGAGCCGACCACCAGAAACCAGCACCCGATGAATCTCACGCAGCGCTGTAACCGGGTCAGGCAGGAAACCGAGGACGCCCGTCATCGCTGCGCAAGTGAACGTTGTGTCGGGAAATGGCAGGTGGTCAGCGCTGGCTTGTTTGACCTCTAGCCGACCCTGGGCTACCGCCTCGTGGTTCACTTCCTGCGCGAGCTGCACCATTTCTGGACTGTGGTCGACTGCTGCCGCGCGGCAGTTGCTCTTGAGCGCCTCCTTTAGCAACGCGCCACCCCCACACCCCACCTCGATGAGCACATCGTCAGGGGTCAAGGCGAGTTCCTGAAGGATCACCTGGAAGTTGGGATAGTGGTAGAGCGGGTCGCGGTAGACAGCACGCGCCTGCGCGCCGGACGGACGGCGAGCCCGCCGGTCGGTCAGCCAATTTCCCAAGCATACGGGTGCTGTCGCCTGCAGGAAAGGCGCGGCCACTGCACTAGCGAACCAGCCCGTCAGTTCGCCGGGGTCGCCGATCAGACCGCCCCATCCGCGATGCTCCAGCGTCACACGCGTGCCGCTGTCGACCGGCTCAAACCGCACCTCGATGTTCGTCACCTCCTCAGTCTTCCAGCCAGCCTGATGCCATTGGAATTGGATCAGTTCGCCCGGTTTCCAGGCAATGACACGTCCCACCTCAAGCTCCCCCTCGGTCAGGCGTCCGTTCGGACCTGGCTCAAAGCCCATCCCTCCTTGGGCAAGAGCGACGGCGAGCTCCTGGACGAGCACATCGAACGCCATCGTCGATGCAAGTGCGAGGTCAATGCTGACACACAGAGTGGTTCTAGTATCTTCCATCTTGTTTCTCCTCACTTTCGGTTCACATCCCCTGAGTTTACTCAGGTGCTTCTGGTCCATCAAGGGGCTCACCCAGGTCGGCGAGCAACTGCTCCATCCGTTTCATGGTACAGTGATGTCGTTCCACTTCCCGCTGCCAACCATGCTGGCGCGCATCTTCTCCCAATTCTTGTTCAATCCTGTGGCGCCGGCGGAGTCTCGGTGCATATGCAGGAGAAGTCACGAACTTGGCACACGTGAGATAGAGATCACACTCACAGGGACCTTCTTGCGGAAGACGCAAGCACCTGCCCAGCTCTAGCTCCGTCTTGAGCCAATTTGACTTGAGCCAATCCACGGCAGATGCCGCAAGCTCTCCTGATCGGAGCACTTCCGCGCTGGGACCGGCAACGATCGCCCCTGGTCCTAACACTGCCTGATAATCCTTGAGGACTTCTTTGTCACTAATTTGCGCATAGACCATCGACATGCTCGCCGATGTATGACCGAGCACTTTCATGATCGTGTGGAGCCTGGCCCCTTTTTCCGCTAATTGGGTGCCCACCGTATGCCTGAACCGATGAGCGGTGATGGTCGGCTTTCCTTGCTTGTTGGTCAATCCAGCTTTTTCACATGCCTGCTGTAAAGCACTCTCGAAGAGGTAGGCTGTTGAATAGAGTTTGCCGATCCGCATGAAGAGATACTGGGTCTCAACGCCAGTCTGTTCATCGGAGAGACCACGTTGACCACGATGGAGCGCTTGAAGTTCTCGAATGGCTGAGGCTGCTTCCCCATGCAAAGGGACGAGACGCTCTCTCTTTGTTTTCCCCACAGGCAGATGGAGTCTTGCTGTCCCGTCTGGATAGCGGTCTAAGCAATTGAGCGCAAGGCGACGGATCTCGCCACGCCTCGCTCCACTCCACCGGGCAACGAGCAGGGCAGCGCGTTGGTAAGGACAGGAGAGCTGATGAACAGCTTGCATCAGGCGTGCCAGCTCTTCCTCCTCGGGAATGTAGCGAGGAACCCGCTCTGGGAGTTTGGGCAGGTCCCCAACACTCAAGAGTGAACGTCCTGGTGTCTCTTCCCATCCCCAGGCAGCGGTATCACTGAAGAAACGGGAGAGCTTGGAGAGACGGCCACGTTTGGTATTGGTGGCAAGCGGCTTTCCTCCTCGAGTCGTTGCGCAATGACCAAGAAAGTTTGCATACTCCAGGAGATGATCACGGGTTACCGAAGCCCAGGATTCAACGTGGGGATGGGTCTCTGCAAGCCAGCCAATGAAGCGACGAAGCGCCAGCTCCAGACCCTGGATCGTGCCTGGCCGATCAGTGAGCTGCCTGGCAGCAATATATCGCTTTGCCACGGCTTCCATGCGTGGTTTCAAGGTAGGCCGGTGGGCATACAGCGGCGTGATTACCCGTGGCTCAGTCTCGGATTGTCCTCGATGGTACAAAATTACATGAAATTTGTAAAGCACGGCCGTCCACGCTGCCTGTGCTTTTCGGTAGCGCTCTGGTGAGCCGAAAAACGAGGAGACATCTGGACGCATGCCAAAACGCTTTACGGCTTCGGTGAGTGCCTGCCAGTGACGGTCATTCAAAGCCTCGAAGGGAAGAAACCCCTCGTGCAGCAGCAGATGCGTGATTACCCAGTTCATCCGTTGATGAGAGCTTCGAGGACTGTAGCCAAGATGAACCCCTTCATCAATGAGCTGCTGCACACCCTGGGCCAAGCCGGTTTCTTGCAACAATGGCTCCAGGTGAATAGTAGGCACTGCGATAAGCCAATCCCAATCCAATGTGGCATATCCTCGTGAGACCAGAAAGTACAAGTAGGGGCGAGCCCGGTAAGATACTCGATTGCACCATTCCCGTGGACCAGTCCCATAGAGCCGACCCACTCGCTCTGCCAGGGGAGCCTCAAACCACATCTGCAGGTCTGGATAAGCCTGGAGAAACTGGGCATAGCAGCTCCGATGAAAGTACTCAGTCTCCAGATTGGCGTAGTGACGCCGAAGAAACGCATAATATTCCTCAGGTGGTGTATGCCGAACAGCACCTATGGGCTGCGGAGCAAGAAGCTGTGTCACTGGCTCTCTCCTTTCCCCAGAGCACGTTGATACTCTGCCACCATCATCGGATCAGAGACCTGGGTGTAGATCCGCGTCGATTCAGGAGACGCGTGCCCCAGCCGTTTCTGCAAGGCTAACTCCCGCATACCGCCTTCCCACATGCGTGTCGCGTGTGTATGGCGCATGGCATGTGGCGTCACCCAGGCATCACGAATGCCTGCTCGATCACAGTGTCGCTCAAACAGTTTGACCAGGGCATGATAGCTGAGAGGTTCAAGGCGCCTCAGGCCTTTGCCTCCCACAAGAAAGACCAGGGTACTCTCCCCTTCTTGAGGGCGCTCCTGCATCACGTAGGTACTCAGGGCCCGCAGTGCTTCCGGTTCATAGAGGTCAACGACTCGCTCCTGTCGAGATTTGGTACGCACTCCCTTAGGATGATCCTCACGAAAGCGAATCACCATGCGCCTTCTCCCGTATTGTATGTCCTCCAGATGCAGATTGAGAATCTCACCTGGTCGCAGACCCCCGTGTAGCATAAGCAAGATCATGGCCTTGTCTCTCCACAGGCGCAAGGAGCCAAGGAGTGCCTTGACTTGGTCCTCACTCAGAGGCCGTGGTACTCGTTGAACGGTTTTCACTCGCACGGCACGGCGGATGGGTCGTTGGGAGCTGGCGTGACCCATGAAAGGACGATGACGTTCAGAGACCCGTACGAGAGCCCGATCAGGCACTGTTTGGATCGGATTCTCCCATCCTCTCCACTGCCCTGAGAGAATGAGATACTCGTAGAATGAGGAGACAGCAGCAAGGAGACGATTAATGCTGGCGGCGGAGAGCCGAGTTGCAGACTGTCCCGCCTCGGTCGTGCAAAGGACGATGCTCAATCGGCTCCCCTGCTTCCGGCTGGGAATGGCTCGTAGATAAGCTAACAGGTCTAAAGCATGCGTTGGAGTGAATTCGAGGTAGGTCAATTGCTGTTGTTTCAAGAAGGACAGAAAGTGCAGTAGATCGTAGGCGTAGGCGGCCTGGGTGTTTGGTGAGAGGCCGCGAGCATGGAGATGAGACAGGAAGCCAGAGACAACCTGGATAGGCTGTCCCTCATCATCCAGGAGGACGTAAGAACTGCCAGGTGATAACTCTTGTTGGAGACGTTGTACTCGCATAGGACACTTGCTCCTTCTGACGATACGAACACATGTTTTATTATGAACGCATGTACTACAGAGTGTCAAGTGTCTGCATAACGGTATACTTGATGCGCTTCTCTTGCTCCTCATACACATTCTCAAAGATCGCTCCTCGAAAGGCAAAGGTGATCCAATCCTCAAAGTTATTGTATTGTTCCGTTTTATTGGTGCTGCTATGGATAATTTCCCGCAGCTTCACATCGGAAATAAATTTCAGCAAAAAGGTCGTCCGCTCGACGCATCCCAGGGCGTAAAATGCCTGGTAGAGCCGATTTTTGTGGCTGTAGGTGGTCAGCTTGCGTAGCAGCATGGAGGGCAAGACTTTTCCTTCCTGGATCGAAATCACCACCCGCAGCAAGTCCTGCCAATGCGTTTGGATCAGTTCCCAATCGATCACATTGTCGCCAAAGAGCGTGTCGATATGCTCGTACACGGTGTCTTTGCTCGGTCGGTAGAATTTCAGGTCTTTCCAGTTGCGTATCCGTGGCATCAGTTCAACGCCCAACAGATACGAGAGACCAAAGACCGGGAGGTTTTGCCCCTGCGTATCCGCGTGAAGCGTCGTGGGCTGAATGGAGGAGCGATTACGGATCAGGCCATCCAGAATGTAAATGGCTTCCCAGACACCACACGCAATGAAATGGGAGAAGAGCAAGATATACATGTCGCTCACATGATGATAGGCGATCCCTCCATAGCCCCCGTACCGAATATGGCGCTCAGCGAGCAGATTCTCTTCCGCTAACTCATATTGTGTCCCATCCGCCGCGACCCGTTTTTCATCCCCCCAGTAATGCGGCAGCGTAAAGCGGTGAAAGCGATTCGTCACATCGCGCCAGGCCGCCTCCAGTTTCTCTGCGGTAAAATGACGGCGGTTGATATGAGCAATTTGATCGGCGTTGAGAACCCCTTGCAGATGACGAGCCATTTGATAAGGGCCTAAATGGGTCCCGTAGGCAAAGAGTGTGAGCAACTGTCGCTCGCGGGCATCAGCGGTTTTGGCCTCGTTGCCAGAGAGCGGGCCGAAATGGCGCGTAAAGTTGGTGACATGATCGATGCGTGCCAGGACATCCAGCAAATGCCGCTCCGGGATCTTTTCCCGCAGGCCCTCCTCCAAGTGCGCCAGGCCCGGCGGCGTGGCTTTGGCCTGTAAGCGTTTGAGGGAGGGTTCTCCCCGCTCATTGATGAGCAGTTCGTGATTCTCTGGTCGCGTGCGATCGACGCGCGCCGCAACCTCAGTGAGCCGCGTGCGCAGGTGCTCGACAAACCCCTCCGCCGTCATGGGCAAATCAAGCCGCTGGCAATACTGCGCGACCTTGGGTTCGCACTCCTCCCACGAGAGGAGCTGGTCGCGGTAATCGGCAAACTGTTCCGAACCAGCCACGCACACATCGCCCGTCTTGAGTTCCGCCGCCACGTAGGAAAAGACGCAGGTTTCCAGGTGCTGACGAATAAACCAGCTTTTGCCCTTGCGCCGCACCATCACTGTGCGGAGCCACTTCTTGCTGGCAAAGGGGAGATCAAACGTGGCTTCCAGATACTTCTTGGGATCTTGTTCATGAGCAATGATGAAGTTCATGGCCTCAATGAGTGCCTGGTCCGAGGTGGTGGATTGGAAATCGAGCGTTTTGAGCACGCGGAAGAGCGCTTTGCGGTGACTGGAGTAAAAGCGCCAGACCAGGGGTTGATAGCGGTCCCCATGATGGGCACTGACCTGTTCGCATTGCGCTAAGAGACGCGCTGCGCCACCTTCTCGGGCGATCACCTCACGGATCTGTTGGGACGATTCGGTCGGGTCCTGCGTCTCGGTGGTGACCTGCAACACATCTGCCAGAACTTCCACCAGATGTTCCGTCGTGGTCCGTTCCCCTGCGCGCAAGCGCTCCAATTCCTCTTTGGCTGATCTGATCAGTTTACTCATGCGTTTGGTGAACATCTGGAGAATCTCATCGCGTGTGGAGACCGTCGCCTGATGGATGAGGCAGACCAGCAGCGCCAGGCGTTTGGGTGCCGAAAAATCCCAGAGATTGGTCGCATGCAAGCAATGGGCTTCCTCCGCCAGGTGTTTCACCTTAGCCGGGCGCAGACCGATCACCAGTGGCCCCATCGTGCCGAGTGATTGCAGCCAGAGGAGGCGGCTGAGCCACTCATCCAGGTGGGTCAGGGTCGCGCTTTTGGGAGCCTCCTTGATTTGGTTAAACGTCGTGAATGCGCTGGACGTTTCGCGCTCAATCAACTGCAAAAGCGCTGCTTGCTGCGCGTTGGAGAGGCGGGACGCGATGCGTTGATAGATCCCACGATGCACTAGCACGCGAATCCGCCGGGCCATCCGCTCCAATGTGCTAAAGCCTGGGAGTTCGCAGTTCTCCTTGATCAGCACTTCAATCGCGGCACTGATGAGATCCGCCGGGTTTTCCATGACCTGAGCTGCCTGATGCATTGCTTGCGCGGCGACATGGCGGATATGTTTGCCTTCACTCTGGATTTCCAGATGTGTACGTGTTTTCAACATAAAATGTGACAGCATGAGTGCCTCAAATTCTTACTCGAATTCTCTTACATTTTGGGACGATGGCAGTTTTTAGCGTATCACGCTGTTCGTTCACGTCAAGGTCGCTTCGCTCTCTTGACTTGGCCTCACATGCGTGATCATGAGACGATATGCCATTCGTCCTCAAAAAAAGCACAGGTTTTTTATTGCTTTCTGCCACATTTTTCAATTAACAGAACAATAAACAAATGTAAGAAACGAAAGTATCATTGTGTTAAAAATTCA
>JAABUQ010013179.1_pt1 | contig 10092 bp, 18 predicted proteins | sample 5560001 | NCBI WGS metagenome assembly JAABUQ01 (sample SAMN10711888, study PRJNA513371) | rock metagenome | isolation source: Antarctica rocks | place: Antarctica: Victoria Land, Finger Mt nord | collected 2015-12-18 | reverse complement strand
CGGCGCCGGCGGGCTTGACCACCGCCGCCTTCCGGCGCCAAGATCCTCACGTCGACGCTGGAGGCACCCCGGACCCGGTCCCATGCCACTGGCGGAGAGGTGGTCCCTTCATGCTGGCGGGCGACACGCCCTGCCCGGCTGGGCACCCCGTGGTGTCGGTGGTGTGGTGAGGCGGTCAGGGCTCAGGAGGAGGTGGCTGTGGTGCAGCACCAGCGTGGCCCGGCCGATGGTTGACAGACCAGGGCGGACTAGGGACTACCGCTTCCGCCACGCATGGCGGACATCCACACGAGCACAAGTCCTGGCGGCCAGCGGTGGGCGCTGTGTCTTCTGCGGTGACGCTGGTACTGACGGTCGTGGTAAGGGCCTGGCCCTAGCCCATCGCATCCCCCATGACCAGGGTGGCACCGATGATGAGGCCAACCTCGTGCCGGCATGCCCGCCCTGCCATGCCTCATGGGATCTTGGCCGGAGGGTCAGATCATGAGCGCCCTAGCGGCGAGCCGCCACGCAGCGTGGCCGAGACGGACGGCTGTGGGATACCCCCCCCTAAGGTTTTGCTCTGGGGTATCCCTCCACACCCTCACACGCCTCGCTTATGCGCGTGCCTCCCGTCAGATTCTCGGATTTCCCGGGGGGATGGCCGGGCGTTCACCCGGAGCGGCGGAGCATGGCGGCCGATCGGCCGGGTTTGTGGGGGAGTCCCGGTGAGCTCGGCAACCCCTCGGGCGCCGGGTCACCTGTCTCGCGAGTCGAAGACCTGGTGGAAGCAGGTGGTCAACGACTACGAGCTGGCGCCTCACCACCTCAAGCTGCTCCAGGCGGCTTGTGAGGCTTGGGATAGCTTGGTGGCGGCCCGGCTGGCGCTCGCCGAGGGCGGGACGACGATGAAAGACCGGTTCGGTACGGAGCGGGCCAGGCCGCAGGTGAAGATGGAGCTCGACTCCCGCCAGGCGTTCTGGACAATCCTGCGTCACCTCGACCTCGAGGGGGAGAGTCTGCCGTTGACACCGCATGGGGCGCGGGCCCGCTGATGCCGCCGTTGAAACGCAGCTCGAAACGAGCTGCCGACCTGCACCCGGTGATGGTCGACGCGGAGGAGCTGTTCGCGTGGGGTGACGGCACTTGGTGCATGTTCACCGGTATGGCCGAGCCGTACGAAAACCGGCTGCTGGCCAGGGCCGCCTGGAATGCGGCCAGGGAGGCCACGTGGGGCCTTCCCGACCGTGGGTTGTGGCCGCCGGGCGGGGCGGTCCACGATGGGATCACTCGCCACACGGAGCGGTGTAGGCCGGCGTCTTTGGGGGTGTCGTGGTCGGCGCCGGCCGTGGCCGAGGCGGTCGCCGCGGATGTGGCGTCGGTGGAGTCGTTCCGCAAGGCCGACCGGGTTGCGGCCAGCTCGATTGCCGACCATCTTGAGCTCTACGTGGCGGACTTGGGGATCCTCGCCGCCATTGTCGAGCGGGCGGCCGTCGTGGACATCCATGAGCACCAAGGCGACGATGAGCACCAGGTCGCTGCCAGCACGTCGTGGACGGCGCTCGAGATGCGCCGCCGTCGCTGATCCGCCACGGCCGCTGCGCTGCCTTGGCGCGCTCTGCGAGGCTACGGTCCATGGCTGACGAACGGGATCTCGGTACGGACAACCCACTCGCTGAGGTCCTGTCGGCGTGGTATGGGATGGTTACGGGCGGCTCGCTTGACTTGGTGGCGTTGCGGGCGTTGGTGGTGGCGCGGGTCGACCAGATGGAGGTGACCGTCCGCGACGACCCGGCCGCGGCCGTCCAGTTGCGGGGAGCCGTTTACCTCGTCGGCGTCGTCGACTTGATGGCGTCCGGCAACCTTGAGGAGGCCGGTGACCGGCTGGGCGGCTACGTGTCGACCTTCCAGCCGCCGGAGTCGTCAGCGGAGTAGGTGCCTGGTGCCACTGACCTCGTGGCGGCCGCGCCCCTCGCAGAGCGGTACCCCAGTTCAACGACGGACGCGCACAGTGGCGGGCGGGTTCTGAGGGGTTGCGCCCCTGATGCCGACGGTGGACCGGGCCGAGAGGATGGAGTTGTCATACGCAACTAGGTCTGCCGGATAGAGGCGCAGGTGCCCCAGATGGACCACCCGGGGAATTGGCCGCTCTGACCATTCGGCTCTGAGCCTTCGGCTCTAGGCGGGGCGGAGGCTTCGCCGATGGCCCCGACTTCCGCCCCGCCCCCACCCGCTCCCCTGATCGACGCCCAGGCGGTCGCCGGTGTCCTCGGTTGCTCGCCGCGCACCGCCCGCCGCCTGGCCCAGACCGGCGTCCTGCCTGCGGTGCGGGTGGGCGGCGATTGGCGCTACGACCCCGAGGCCGTGGCCGAAGCACTCGCCGCCGCCACCGCCCAGCGCACCGGCGAGGCGAGCTGATGACCACGACCGCGCAGGAGACAGCACGGCGCCGCCTGGCCGCCGCCCTTCGGGATGCCGGGGTGAGCGACCGGCCGGAGCGCCTGGCGCTCCCGGCCCGCTACGTAGCGTCCGTGGCCTTCCGGAAGGCGCGAGGAGCGAGGCCGGTACCGGCCGAGGCCCGCTCGGTGCCGGTGGCGTCAACCCGGGAGCTGGTCGAGGCCCTGCACCTGCGGACCTACACAGACCTGGCGCCGTTCTCGATCGAGCCGGTGCCGTACGTGGCGTGGCTCCCGCTGCAGGCCCTGGTCACCCAGCTCGTCGAGACCATCCCAACGACTCAGGACGCCGTTCGCCTGGCGCCGGAGGGCTCCGATTCGCCGGCCGCTAAGGGTGGCCCGACCGGAACGCCGCTACCGGAGGCTGGGACCGGCTTCGCTTCGTCAGCGGCGGTCACCCCGCTGCCTCGGTTCGGGACGGCGTGGCCCGTTGCCACGGAGCTGCTCGACGACGAGGGCCTGGTGCAGTCAATGCTCGAGCACCGCCTCCGTCAAAACCTCATGTTCGGCTTCGAGAACCTGATCCTGACGGGGCCAACCGGCAGCGCCAGCGGCGTCGGGATCCTCAACACCCCCGGCGTGGCCACCGTGACCATGGGCGACGCCGGGGCCGGCGACGTCTACCGCCTCGATGTGGTCATGCGAGCGGTGGCGACCGTGAGCAACGCCGGTTTCTACAGCGCTCCGCTGGCCGCGGTGGGCAACCCGACCACCCTCCGGGCGATCCGCGAGGAGAAGTCGGGCACCGGGCTGTACGTCTTCGACGACGAGCTGGTCCCGGAGATCCAAGCGTGGGTGCCATCGACGCAGATCCCGCCCGGCCGGGTCATCGTGGGCGACCTCTTCGACGCTGTCGCCCTCTTCCTCAAGGACGGCCTCGCCGTCGAGATGGCCGAGGCCCACGCCGACCTGTTCACCCGCGGCCTGGTCGAGATGCAGCTCGCCACGAGAGCGCTCTGCTGGGTCCGCAACCCCACGGCGCTGTGCATCGCCGCCGGGCTGTAGGGGGGCGTGGAATGAGCGCAGGCTCGCCGGCATCGCCATCGAGGTCTGCCGGAGGCCCGAAGGCAAAAAAGTCGGCGCCGACGTATCATGTCGTAACAGGGGCTGAGCGCCTGGCCCCCTCGGCGGCATCGTCGAGCGGTGGGCCGATGTAGATGGCGCGGTCGCCTGCGCCGCGGCCAGCACCGTGGTCAGGGTGTCGCGGCGGCGATGGCGGGGCGTTTGCAGTAGTCCCGTAGTTTCGTTTCTCTTCCGGCGGCCCTTCCGAGCCGGGCCAGTATCTGGCGGGTGCTGCACTCCTCAGCGGCCATGGTGCGGATCACCTCGTCATGATCCGCGAAGCGCCCAACTGACTTGGGGTTCACCGGGGGGTTCCTTCCGATAGCTCTTGCCGTCAGTCCCAGTGATCCGAGCCGGCTCGGGTGCAGGGCTGGGCACTGGCGGGGGATGGGCGGGGGCCTCGGTCTCCGTAGCTGAGGGCTCAGGGTCCTCGATGAGTTGGTGACCCACAGGTACAGGTGGCTGGCCGGTGACGCCAGACCAGCCACCGGCAAGGCTTCAAGCTCCTCGAGCCCCATGGTCGAGTAGTGGTCCTGGGCCGCACCGCGCGTGGCGGTGTTTCCGTACTGCCACGGCGGGTCGATGACGATGGCAGCGAACTGGGCAGGGACGGCCTCAGTGTCTGGGCCATTGGCAGGGGGCACGATGCGCGGCTCTTTGGGGGCGCCTCCCCCAGTCCGGTAGCGGGCGACGAGGGCCTTGGCGTCCTTGCGGCTCATGTCGGGGGTGACTTGGCCGGCGCCGATGGCCGCCTCGAGGTCGGTCGGGTCGAGCCGGGCCAGCTCGTAGAGGGCGGTGGAATCTCCAGCGGGCAATGCGACGCAATGCGTCGCATCTAGTTCTGAGACAGCACCGGCGATAACCATGAGACGCTGCGCGTGGCGAGGTCCTATCCCGACCGCTCCGCTCTCCAGCCAGGCGACGAACGTGCCGGGATGCTGCGCCTTCGCTTCCGTCAGGTGGCGCCCGGCGGCGACCAGCCCCTCGACGGCGCCGGTCAGGTCGCCGCGAACCAGTTCCGCCCAGTCGTCGAGCGTGCGAGGGGCCATGAGCGGCGTCACGACCGCCAAGGCGACGGTCATGCCCACCCCCCGATGAGGCCGATGGTGCCGGCGAGCATCGTGGCCGAGCCCCCGCCGACCATGCCGCAGACCCCTTGCATGATCTCGTCGGAGGTCACGACGCCTCCACCACGGCCGGCGCAAGCACGGCGGCGATCTGGGCCTTGCTCACTCGGTAGACGGGCCGGTCTGAGCCTGGCGAGCCGAAGCGGAGGATGCGGACGCCAGAGCACAGATCGAGGCCTTCGCGGGCGAGCCGACCGCCGAGGGATGGGCTCACGCCGAGACGGAGGCAGGCGTCCTCAAGGGGCAGGGTGTCGGGGTTGGCGTCGATCACCCGGGGCGGGCGCCTCTTCGGGGAGGGCGTGGGGTCGCTCGGAGCGGGCATCAGGCCACGACTTCGCGAGGGCGGGCTTCGATGGGGAACAGACCATCGACAGTGGTCCCCACGCTGCGGGCAAGAGCATCCAGCGTTTTGAAGCGGGGGCCTGGGGTCGCCCAGTCGAGCATCGGACCACGAGGGCGGCTCACGAGCCACCTCGATGGGCGGACCCTGGCGGACCCTGGCGGTCTTTCGACGGTCGATTCCGGGGTACCCTGGGCTTCGTGAGCGAGACAGCACGAACCCTGACTCTGACGGCGGTGGTCACCGATGAGGGTGACTGGTGGGTGGCTCGCTGCGTCGAGGTCGAGGTGACCAGCCAGGGGCCTACCGAAGCTGAGGCGCTGGACGCCTTGGCTGAGGCGCTGGCGTTGTATTTCGAGGACACCCCGACTCCCGCTGGGATAGCCCACCTTGCCCCGGTCGAGGTGGCGCTCCCCGCTTGAGCCCTGCGCTCCCGGTCGTCTCCGGCCGCCAGGTGTGCGCTGCTCTGGCTCGTGGCGGGTTCGAGCAGGTGAGCACCCGGGGTAGCCACGTCAAGTTGCGTCACCCAGACGGGCGGATGGTGATCGTCCCTCTTCACGACACCTTGGCCCGGGGCACCCTGGCATCGGTGCTCCGCCAGGCCAACCTGAGCAGCACGGACCTGGTGAGCCTGCTCCGCTGAGCGGCCGGTCACGATGCCAGGGGTGCTCGGCACAGCCGGCGGCCTGCTCTGCGGAGGGGATGACCGTGCGCAGGGTGACTCGGGCACCGATGACGGGCGGCTGCTCGCCGGGGTAACGGAGGGTGAGTCCCCAGCCGGCCCGGCCGGGGAGGGCGCGGAGGCGGGTTCCGTCACCATCGGGGGCTAGCGGTCAGGGATGGCCAGCCATCCGGGGGCATGGCGGCGCCAGGGCAGCGGGGAGGCGGCGACTCGCTCGGCGTGGAGGGCGGCGACCACGGAGGGGTACTGGGTTTCAATGCTGGCAGTCAGCTCGGCAGGGAGCTGGTGGGCTCAGGGTGGCCTTGGCCCGCCGCAGGGTCCGCTCGGAGTGTCCCGCCCTCTTGGCCTCGGCGAGGAGGCCCCCGGCCGGCTGGTTGGTGGTGGCGCGGGTCGACCAGATGGAGGTGACCGTCCGCGACGACCCGGCCGCGGCCGTCCAGTTGCGGGGAGCGGCGTCAGTGGGCAGGTGGGCGATGGGTGCGGCGGGGCTCATCACGCCACCGCCTTGGCCATGGCCCCGCAACGCTCGGGCCGCCGCGGCCTCGTCACCGCGGAGTGGAGGATCGACCAGACCCGGAACTTGGTCAGGCGGTGCCCCGCCCCGGCGGGCAGGCCGGCGGCGGCGGTCGACTCGGAAAACACGGTCACCACCGGGGCGCCGTGATCGGTGGTGACCGATGGCGTACCCGGCGGTGGCGGCCGGGTGGCGCCAGTAGGTCACCGTCCCGCGTGTGGCCATCTCCGTGAAGCCAAGCGGGGAGAGGATCGTCTCCCAGCTCACGCATCGGGAGAACCCTTCGGCCGGCGACTCCCCGCCATCGAGGCCGCGGGAATCGGCCGCTGAGGGCCTCGTGGTGGCGACGGGGGCGCAGGTATGCCCCGCTCGGCTCGTGTCGGTGGCGATCTATCCGGAGGGGCGTTACCATCTGGGTTTGAGCGCCACGGAGGAACTCAAGGATGTTTGGTCGTCACCACGCTGGCCATCCGGTCGTCGACCCGGTTGAGTTCCGCCAAACCTGCCTGGAGAGCATGCTGGCGGTCGTCGAGGGCCGCCTCGATCCCGGCAGCACCCTGATCCTCCATGCGAGGGAACGGGCCGTGCTCGAACTGCACGGTGCCGGCCTGGTCGAGCCGCGCCGTGGCGCCGGAAGATGGCAGGGCCGGTCGGCCGGGGTATCGGTGCCGGTCGGCTCTGTGCGAGTCCGGGTCGGCAAGACTCACGGCACGTTCGTGGCTGGCGACGAGACACCGACCATCGTCGAGGCCGGCCTCCTCACGCTGACCACGAGCCGGGCGGTGTTCCGTGGTGCCATCCGCACCCGCGAGTGGTCGTGGCCGAAGCTGGCCGGCGTGTCCTACGACACCGGCCACCACTGGGCCGCCCTGCAGGTGACCAACCGGGAGAAGACCTCCGGGTTCACCTACGGGTCGGTCCCTGACGACGTCATGGCCGGCTGGGTAGACGTCGCCCTCGGCTTGTGGCGCGGCGACGAGGCCAAGCTCGTCGAGGATCTTCGGGCGCAGATCGACCAGCTCGCCGGCCGCTGACGCTCGAGCCTGGGGGGTGCCCAGTGGGGTGCCAAGTGGGGTCTCGGTCGGGGCTGCGTGGTCACAGAACGGTCACAAGCGAGCGCCGAGCGAACAGCACCGGACGGTAAAGGGCAGGACCATCTCCGGACAAAGTCCCAGTTCAGACCCACTATTCGTCATAAGGCGGTATCAGCCAAACCGGCCGGGCGATGTCTGGGGGTCAAGAGGTCGGAGGTTCGAATCCTCTCAGCCCGACCACAAAAGTGCAGGTCAGCGGGTTTCAGGCGGGGGTCAGTAAGTGCTCTGGAGGAGCGGATGTAACGGATTGTCAACGGAGGTTTGCGTGCGGGTCTTCATCAGCTGGTCGGGCCAAGCGAGTCGAGAAGTCGCAGATGCCCTGAACGACTGGCTTCCGGAGGTGATTCAAGCTGTGAAGCCCTGGATTAGCCCAAGTATCGAGAAGGGGGCCCGCTGGGCTAATGAGATAGCGGAGCGGCTGGACGAGATCGATTTCGGCATCGTCTGCCTAACCCCGTCAAACCTCTCGGCACCGTGGATCAACTTTGAAGCTGGAGCGCTCTCGAGCCCCATGACGAACAAGGTAGCCACAGCCCTACTTGGGCTGTCTGCAGCGGAGGTACCACCGCCGCTTGGTCAGTTCAACCACACAACTGTCGTGGATAAGGGGGACGTCCGAAAGCTGGTGGGCACGCTCAACGCAGAACTGAAGGACGTCAAGCTCGACGACCGACTTCTTGATAAGGCCTTCGAGCGCTGCTGGCCCGATCTGGAGCAGCGGCTCGGCAAGATTGACCTGACGGAGGAAGAGCGAACCCCCGACCGCTCGTTGGAGGATATGATGCGAGAGCTACTCGAACTTGCGCGCAATAACAGCCGATCCTTCAATTGGCAGGACTTCGTGTCCCTGCCGGGTACTTTCACTACGGTTGACGTGTCGGGTACATCTGGCGCTGAAGCGCTACGTTCGGCGCCAATCACCCCGGCCAGTATTGGGCCTTCTCGTGTCAAGCGCCCCCGTGTCAAGCTCCCTCGGCCGATCGTCGTCGAAACAGAGCGCCCTCTCTCGCGCCCGCAGGGTTGATGAGTCACAACCAGCCCAGCCGCCGGACAGCTAGCCCAGCAGGGAAGTGCTGAGCGCCTCGCCGGCCGTCTCGGCCATCCCCGGTAGGACATGGGCGTAGATCGACAAGGTGATGGTGGGGGAGGAGTGGCCAAGCATCTCGGACACAACCTTGACCTGCACGCCCGAGGCGAGCATGAGGCTGGCCGCGGTGTGCCGGGTGTCGTGGAGCCGGATCCGGCGCAGCCCGGTTGTCTTGGCCAGCTTGACGAACACGTCCGAGAAATGGTCAGGGTGGTAGGGCTCGCCCAGCTCGTTGACGAACAGGTGCCCGGTGTCGGCCCACGCCTCGCCGGCCGCCAGACGTTCGGCCGCCTGGCGCTTCCGAGGGCGGTCAGCAGCTTCACCAGGTGGTCGTCGAGCGGGACCGACCGCCGGCCGGCTGAGGTCTTCGGGGTGGAGTCGATCGTCTTGCCATCGACTACCACCCGGGTGGCCACCATCCTGAGCAGCTTGGCGTCCAGGGCGACCGTGTCCCACGTCAGCCCGGCGAGCTCGCCACGGCGAGGCCGCGGGTGAGCAGGAGGGCCCACGCGGCACCGAGGCGGTCCGTGGAGGTGCTGGAGAGGAACTGGCGGGCCTCGGCGGTGGACCAGGCGCTCATCGGCTTCGCCTGCACCCTCGGTCGCTTGTAGCCCATGAGCGGATCGCGGTTTGAGCATCCCGGTGACGACCGCCCATGACGTGGCCGCCTTGAGCACGATGACCACCAGCTGCACCGAGCGGGGTGACAGCCCGCCGCGCTTGAGGGCCGAGCCGCTGGTGCGGAGCATGTCGACCAGCTCACCCACCCGGGCCGGCGTGAGCTGGCGCAGGTCGAGCTCAGCCAGGTGGGGGATGATCCAGGCGCCCACGACGCTCTCGTACTGGTCTACCGTTGCCGGCCGCAGCCCCTCGGAGCGCTTGGCTGGCAGCCAGTGATCCTCGAGAGGCTGGCGGACGGTCAGCTTGGCATCGGGGGTCCAGGTGCCGTGGTCGACGCCCTCCATGATGGGGCGTTGAGATGGGCCCGGGCGTGCTTCTGGATCCGAAACCCCGCCCTTGGAGTGCTGCCGGCGCTTGCCGGTCGCCGGGTCGGTCGTGCTCCAGTAGCTGGTCCACGTGCTGCCCCGCTTGATCGTGCTGCCCTTCATCGTTTCTCGGTGTCATCGCGGGCAACGAGGGGCCGCAGGCGCTCGGGCCGGTCAGGTTGTGGCGTCAGAGTCCACGACGTCGTAAATGCCGTTCACGTCCCAAGTGCCGTACGGGGTGGTGAGCTGGTCGCCAGGGCCGAGCGTCATCCAGATCAGCTCCCGGTGGCTGTCCCAGCGGGCTACTTCGATGCGCCGCACGTCAGGCTCCACAATCAGGTAATGGCTGATCGACTGGAGGGTGCCGTACTGACGCAGTTTCTCCCGGCGGTCCTGGCTCCGTGTGGACGGCGAGAGGACCTCGACGACGAGGGTGGCGTCAGCCTCGTACTGCACGGCGGCGGCTTTGCCGCAGACGACCAGCACGTCTGGGTAGTAAACGTCGCCAGAGGCGACCCGGAGCTTGCGGTCGGCCCGGAATGTGCGGCAGCCGGTGGTCCGAGCGGCGGGGGTAAGCAGGGCGGCGAGGTGGCCGGCCATGAGGCTATGCCGTTCGGTACCGCCCGACATGGCGTAGGTCCGGCCGCCGACGAGCTCGTGTCGCTCTGGCTGACGCTCCTCCCAAGCGAGGAACTCAGCCTGGGTCAGGGCCGTTACTGCTTGCTCGCTCACACCCTCAGCCTACGCCGGGGTGGACTCCGGCCG
>JAABUQ010013178.1_pt1 | contig 10093 bp, 11 predicted proteins | sample 5560001 | NCBI WGS metagenome assembly JAABUQ01 (sample SAMN10711888, study PRJNA513371) | rock metagenome | isolation source: Antarctica rocks | place: Antarctica: Victoria Land, Finger Mt nord | collected 2015-12-18 | reverse complement strand
CGGCCGGCACTTCGAGGGCTGGGAGGCGGCGGGCCGACCGACCCTCACAGACCTGCGGGTGACGGTGAGCTACTCGGGCCACGACGCCGCCCACCACTGGCGGACCTTCCCGCGGTCCGACTCCACCATCGCGCTGGACTGGGCGCCCCCCGGCCCCTAGCACGGCCGCGGCGGGGCCGTGCAGCCGGGCGGCTCAGGGTCGGGTCAGCAAGCCGATGGCGTGCTGGGCTCGGGCCAGAGTGGGGCCGGCGACGGCGCTGGCCTTGCCGGCGCCCACGGCGAGCAGGTGGGCGATCTCGGCCGGGTCGCCGACCAGCTCACCGAAGCGGACCTGGATGGGCCCGAGCAGCTCCACCACGGCGGCCGCGGTGTCGGCTTTCAGCGGCCCGTACTGGCGGTAGCCGGTGGCCACGTCGGCGGGCGCCCGTCCGGTGCAGGCTCCCAGGATGGACAACAGGTTGGACACTCCCGGCTTGGCGCCCGGGTCGTAACGGACCTCGGTCTCGGTGTCGGTCACCGCTCGGGTGATCTTGCGCTCCACCGTCTTGGCGTCGTCGAGCAACAGGACGGTGCCCTGCGGTGAGGCCAGTGACTTCGACATCTTCCGGGTCGGCTGTTGCAGATCCATGACTCGGGCTCCGGCCGGCCGGAACGACGCTCGGGGCACCACGAACGTCTTGCCGTACCGGTGGTTGAACCGTTCAGCCAGGTCGCGGGCGAGCTCCACGTGCTGGCGTTGGTCGTCACCCACCGGGACGCGCTCGGCGTCATAGAGGAGGATGTCGGCGGCCATGAGGGCGGGGTAGGTGAACAAGCCAGCCGAGACGAACTCGTGCTGTGCACTCTTGTCCTTGAACTGGGTCATGCGGTTCAGCTCACCGAAGCTCGCCGTGCACAGCAGAAGCCAGGCCAGCTCGGCGTGCTCGTGGACATGGCTCTGCAGGAACAGAGTGCAGACCTCAGGATCGAGCCCGACGGCCAACAAGACCGCGGCCAGCTCCAGCGTCCGGGCCCGCAGCTCGTCGGGGTCCTGGATGACGGTGAGGGCGTGCAGGTCGACCAGGCAGTAGAAGCTGTCGGCCTGGTGCTGCTCGTCGACCCACGCCAAGAAGGCGCCGAGCAGGTTGCCGAGGTGGACCTCACCGGAGGGCTGCACGCCGGACAGGACTCGATCCATCACCGGACGGTAGTGGAGGGCACCGTTCCTGCCGCTTGGGTTCAGCGGCGTGGCTCCTCGAACTACACCGCTGCAACTACAGTGCCCGTCGTGACCTACGACGTGCAGACCGCCGTCTTCGAGGGCCCCTTCGACCTGCTGCTGCACCTCATCCTGCGCGAGCAGGTCGACCTCTACGACGTCTCCCTGGCCCGCATCGTCGATGCGTACCTGGCTGAGCTCGACGCCATGGTGAGCCTCGATCTCGACGTGGCCACCGAGTTCGTGCTCATCGCCGCCACCCTGGTCGAGCTGAAGACCCGGCGCCTGCTGCCCGGTGAGGCCGACGTCGACCTCGACGAGGAGCTGGCTCTGTGGTCCGAGCGCGACCTGCTCCTGTCCCGTCTGCTCGAGTGCAAGACATTCAAGGACGCTGCCGTGGCCCTCGCCCGGTTGGCTAGCGCCGCCGGTCGGAGCCACCCCCGGCGAGCCGGGCTGGAAGACTGGTGCGTCGAGCTCACGCCCGACCTTTTGGCCGGCGTCGGTCCCCTCGACGTGCGCGCCGCCTTCCTGCGGGTCAGCGCGCCGCGACCGGCGGTGGCGATCGACCTCGACCACGTGGCGCCGGTGCGGGCCAGCGTCACCGACGCCGTGGCTGAGCTGCTCGATGAGCTGCCCCGGGTGGGTCGTATCACCTTCCGGGCTCTCACCGAGCAACTGGTGGAACGGCTCGAGGTGGTGGTGCGCTTCCTCGCCGTGCTGGAGCTGTTCAAGCAAGGACTGGTGGATCTGGACCAGGTGGAGAGCTTCGGTTCCATCGACGTGGTGTGGCTGGGCGCGGGGCGAGCCGCGTACGAGGGTGTCGGGCTGGTGGGCGTCGACGCCTACGAAGGCTGAGGTGGAGGGTGGCCGACGAGGCGGCGCGCGCCATCGAGGCCATCGTCATGGTGGCCGACGCACCAGTGCCGCCCCAGCTGTTGGGCCAACTGCTGGAGATGGCACCAGCGCGGGTGGAGGAGCTGTGCGCTGAGTTGCACGCCTCCTATGAGGCCGAGGACCGCGGCTTCGTGCTGGCCCGTGTGGCCGGCGGCTACCGCTTCCAGAGCCACCCCGACCTGGCTCCGTACGTGGAGCGCTTCGTGCTCGAGGGCCAGACGGCCCGGCTGTCGGCCGCCGCCCTGGAGACGCTGGCCATCGTGGCTTACAAGCAGCCCATCTCTCGCGCCCAGGTCGCGTCGATCCGGGGGGTCAACGTGGACGGGGTGATGCGCACGCTGCACCAGCGGGGCTACGTGGCCGAGGTGGCCCGCGACCCGGGCCCGGGCCAGGCCGTGCTGTTCGGCACCACGCCGGCGTTCCTGGAGCGACTGGGCCTCGATGACGTGCGTGAGCTGCCGGCCCTGGGTGACTTCGTGCCCGGTCCCGACGTGGTGGAGGCCCTCGAACACGGCTTGCGGGCCGACCGCCGTCCCAATGCCGAGGATCCCGGGATCGATGGGTGAGGGTGATGAGCACAGCGATGAAGCAGGGCGAGCAGCCGGTCCCATCCGGTTGCAGAAGGTGTTGGCTCGGGCCGGGTTCGGCAGCCGGCGGGTGTGTGACGACCTGATCGCCGCCGGGCGGGTGACGGTCGACGGGGAGGTGGCGGCCCTCGGCCGGCGGATCGATCCCGCGCTGGCCGACGTGGCGGTCGACGGGGTGATCATCGGGGTGCGGCCGGGCACCGTTCACTACCTGCTCAACAAGCCGGCCGGGGTGGTCACCACCGCCGCCGACCCCCACGGTCGACCCACCGTGGTGAACCTCGTGCCCGCCAGCCCGCGAGTGTTTCCGGTGGGACGCCTCGACCAGGACACCGAAGGTCTACTGGTGTTGACCAACGACGGCGACCTCGCTCACCGGCTCACCCACCCGTCCTTCGGGGTCGACAAGGAGTACTTGGCTGAGGTGGAAGGTGAGCCATCGCGGGGCACGTTGCGACGCCTGCGCGAGGGGGTGGACCTCGACGACGGCCGTACCGCGCCGGCCCAGGCGTCCTTGCTGGCACCCAACCTCGTGCGGCTGGTGATCCACGAGGGCCGCAACCGCCAGGTGAGGCGCATGACCGAAGCCGTGGGCCACCCGGTGCGCCGCCTGGTGCGGACCCGCATCGGACCGCTGGCGGACCGGTCGCTGCAACCGGGGGAGTGGCGGCCGCTGACCCAAGGCGAGGTGCGGTCCCTCGAACGGTCGCTGCGCCGCTGAACGACCGCGTCTCGGGGCCGAGGCCGTCATCTCACGCCGGTGGATCAGGATCACGCCGTAGCATCCCGGCCGTGCCCGTCGCCGTCCGCGCCCTCCGGGGGGCTACCACCGTCGACCACGACACCGCCGCAGAGGTCGACCAGCGGGTGGTGGCCTTGCTGGATGCCATGTTCGAGCAGAACGCCATCTCCCACGACGACCTGATCAGTGTGATCTTCACCGCCACCGACGACATCGTCAGCACCTTCCCGGCGGCGTCGGCCCGCAAGCTGGGCCTCGGTGATGTGCCGCTGCTGTGCGCCCGGGAGCTGGCCGTGGAAGACAGCACCCCCCGCTGCATCCGGGTGTTGATGCACCTCACCACCGACCGCGACCGCCATGACCTGCACCACGTCTACCAGGAACAGGCGCGCGGCTTGCGAGACGACCTGCCGAACTGATGTGGCTGGCTGATGGCGCCGAACTGATGTCGGCGGGCTGATGGCGGCAGACTGATGGCGGGGCTGGCTCCTGGCCGGGCCACCGTCGTGGGCACCGGGTTGATCGGAGGGTCGATCGGCTTGGCCCTCCGGCGACGGGGTTGGCGCGTGTCCGGTGTCGACCGCGACCCGGCCGTGGCCGACCGGGCGCTGGCCATCGGGGCCCTCGACGCCGTCGGCCAGGACCCGGCAGCGGATCTCACCTTCGTCGCCACGCCCGTGCGGGCTGCCGCCGAGCAAGCGAGGCGGTCATTGGCCGACGGGCCGGGCGTGGTCACCGACGTGGGCGGCGTGAAGACCTCGGTGGTCAACGCGGTGGCCGACGCCAGGTTCGTGGGCGGCCACCCGATGGCCGGCTCTGAACAGCTCGGCTTGGAGGGGGCCAGCGCCGACTTGTTCGAGGGCGCCGTGTGGGTGCTGACCCCGGTGGTAGGCACGGACCCCGACGCCTACGCCCGGGTCCGATCGGTGGTGTCGTCGTTCGGCGCGGAAGCGTTGGCCCTTGCCCCGGACCGCCACGACGCCCTCGTCGCCGTGGTCTCCCACGTGCCCCACCTCACCGCCGCCGCCCTCATGCGCCTGGCCGACGAGCGCTCCACCGAGCACGCCGCCCTGCTGCGCCTGGCCGCCGGCGGCTTCCGCGACATGACCCGGATCGCGTCGGGCAGTCCGGCCATCTGGCCCGACATCTGCGAAGAGAACCGCGCCGCCATCGTGGCGGTGCTCGACCGCCTCATGGCCGAGCTGACCCACTTGCGCCACGCCGTCGACCACGCCGACCGGCCCGAGCTGCTGGCCGTACTCGAGCGAGCGCAGCGAGCCCGGCGCAACCTGCCCGGCCGCGCCGTGCAGCCGGGTGACCTGTGTGAGGTGCGGGTGCCGGTGTTCGACCGCACCGGCGTGGCCGCCGAGGTGACCACGCTGGCCAGCGAGCTCGGCGTGAACATCGTGGACTTCGAGATCGCCCACTCGATGGAAGGCGACCGGGGTGTGCTCATCGTCGTGGTGGAGACGACCGCGGCCGAGCGGTTCCGGACCGCGCTGGCCGATCGCGGCTACCGGGCCGCGCTGCGGGCCCTGTCGTGAGGCTCGCCGTCGTGACACCCCTCCGCTTTCTGCGTGTGATCGTCACACCGTGGTGCGACGATCACACGCAAGACCCGGGGTGGTCATGACCGCGGGCGGCGCGGACATGGATGTGTGGCCGGCACCGGTGGCGGCCGGGCCGGTCAACGCCGAGGTCACGGTGCCGGGGTCCAAGTCGATCACCAACCGGGCGTTGATCCTCGCCGCGCTGGCCGAGGAGCCGTCCACGGTGCGTCGTCCCCTCTGCGCCCGCGACACCACCCTCATGGCCGCCGCCTTGCGCAGCCTCGGTGTTGGGATCGAGGAGCCGGAGAGCGCGGAACATGACTGGCGGGTGACGCCCCGGGCGCTCACCGGCGAGACCCGGGTCGACGTGGGCAACGCCGGCACCGTGATGCGGTTCGTTCCGCCGGTGGCCTGCCTGGCCGACGGTCCGGTCGTGTTCGACGGCGACCCCCGGGCCCGGGAGCGGCCCCTCGGTCCCATGCTCGACGCGCTGCGGGCGCTGGGCGCCGACATCGAAGCCGGCGAGCGGGGAGGGATGCCGATCACCGTGCACGGCCACGGTGGCCTCTCCGGCGGCGAGGTGACCATCGACGCCTCCACCTCCTCGCAGCTCGTGAGCGGGCTGCTGCTGGCCGGGCCCCGCTTCGAGCGGGGCGCGATGATCCGTCACGTGGGGCCGGCCGTCCCGTCGCTTCCCCACATCGCCATGACGGTCGACATGTTGCGGGCCCGGGGGGTTCAGGCCGAAGCGGTCGGAGCCCGCGAATGGCGTGTCGGGCCGGGAACGATCGACGCCGTCGACGTCGACGTGGAACCCGATCTCTCCAACGCGGCCCCGTTTCTGGCCGCGGCGATGGTCACCGGCGGCACGGTGACGGTCCGGGAGTGGCCAGCGCCCACCACCCAACCGGGAGACGCGCTGCCTGACCTGTTCGAGGCCATGGGCGCCACCTGCCAACGTCGCGACGGGGCCGTCACCGTCGCTGGTCCCGACCCCGCCGAGTTGAGCGGCCTCGACGCTGACCTCCACGACGTAGGCGAGCTGACGCCAGTCCTAGCCGCCGTCTGCGCCGTGGCCGCCGGCCCGTCGCGGTTGACGGGCATCGCCCACCTCCGCCGCCACGAGACCGACCGCTTGGCTGCGCTGGCCAACGAGCTGTCCCGGTTCGGGGCGCGGGTGATGGAGACCGACGACGGCCTCCTCATCGCGCCGGTGAACCCCTCGACCGACCTTCACGGGGGCGTGTTCCGCACCTTCGACGACCACCGCCTGGCCATGGCCGGCGCCGTCCTGGGCCTGGTGGTGCCGGGCGTAGGCATTGGCGACGTGGCCACCACGGCCAAGACGTTCCCCGACTTCGGGGACCGGTGGCTGGCCATGCTCGAACCTCAGGCACAAGAGGAGCGGTTGCACGCGAGGATGGACGGGCCATGAGGGTGATCGCCATCGACGGGCCCGCCGGGTCGGGCAAGTCCACCGTCGGGCGGCGCTTGGCCGAGCGGTTGCACCTGGAATACCTCGACACCGGGGCGATGTACCGCGCCGTCACCTTCGCGGCCTTGCAGCGGGGCGTCGATCCCATCGACGCCGACGACGTGGCCCGGCTGGCGCAGCGCATCGAGATCGACGTGGCTGACGGGGTCCAGGTGGACGGGGTGGACGCCACCATCGAGATCCGGGGCCCGGAAGTGACGCGAGCGGTGAGCACGGTGGCCGCCAACGCCGAGGTCCGCCGGGAGCTGCGCCGACGGCAACGCCAGTGGGTCGCCGACCGCCACGGCGGGGTGATCGAAGGGCGCGACATCGGTACGGTCGTCTTCCCCGACGCCGACCTGAAGGTGTACCTCACGGCCCGTCCCGACGTGCGCGCCGCCCGTCGGTCCCAGGAGGTGCTCGAGCTCGACTACGCCACCGTCGCCGCTGACCTGGCCCGCCGCGACGCCCTCGACCAGGGCCGCGAGGACAGTCCGCTGGCCGAGGCCGACGGCGCCCTGGTGGTCGACACCAGCGAACGGTCCGTGGATGAGATCGTCGACGACCTCATCGCCAGGCTGGATGACCGTCGTGGGTGAGCGATCAGCGGCGCGATCGGCGCGGCAACTGGCCAGAGCCGAGCGTCGGGCTGGGACGGTGGCGCTGCACCCCGAGACCCCAGCGGAGCGGGCCCTGTGGTGGTTCTTCCGGGGGGCGTTGGTCTGGTTCGCCCGGCTGTGGTTCGCCGTGCGGGTGGAGGGCCTCGAGCACATCCCCGCCGACCGGCCGTTCATCCTCGCCCCCGTGCACCGATCCAACGTCGACTTCCTGGTGGCGCTGGTGTGCACCAAACGGCGCATGCGGTACCTGGCCAAAGACACGCTCTGGAAGCCGGGTTGGGGACGTCTGTTCAGCGCCCTCGGTGGCATCCCTGTCGCCCGGGGCACGGCCGACCGGGAAGCGCTGCGGGCCTGCGTCGAGGTGATCAAGATGGGCGAACCGCTGGTGGTGTTCCCCGAAGGCACCCGCCAGGAGGGCCCAGAGGTGCAGGAGCTGTTCGACGGCCCGGCCTTTGTGCAAGCCCGCACGGGTGCGCCCATCGTGCCGGTGGGGATCGGCGGCTCCGTCCAGGCCATGCCCAAGGGGGCCAAGACCATCCACCGGGTGCCGATCCGCCTGGTGATCGGACCACCGCTGGAGGCGCCGGTCATGGCCTCCGCTGACGGCAACCGGGCCCGACGCAGCGCCATGCGGGCCCAAACTGCCCGCCTGAAGAGCGAGGTCCAAGCCCTGTTCGACCAGGCGCAGCGCGACGCCGGCACCCCGAACTGACCGCGCTCGCCGGCCAACCCGCCGCTGCCCCCAAAACTTTGGTGATGTGTGACCTGACACAGCATCCCTGCTCAGAGCGCCTCAAGCACCGCCGCTGACTGAGAGCTACCCTGGGCCACTCACGGCGGGAGTAGATGGGGGAGATCGAGATGCGGGTCAGAGAAGCGGCACATCGCGCCGTTGTCGTGGGTGTGCTGAGCGCCTTGGTTCTTGTCGGCGGCTGCGGGAGCACGAAGTCCAACACCCCGACTCGTGGAACAGGATGACGTCCCGCGGAGTGGTGGAGAAGTGAGCTTCGGCGATGGTGATGGTAGGGGGTGGGGGGGCGGCTCCACGGCCTGGATCGCCGGCACCCTGCACCCATCGGGGTTGCGGACAGCGCCTTGTAGGGCTTCTGAGGGGCCGGTTGGTCAGCCGGCGAGCTGTTCTTGGTCCGATGTGGGGCTGGGCAGGCCCGGCGGGGGTTTCTGGCGGAGCCGTGCCATGGAGGTCTCAGAGAGGTAGTGGCGGTCGGCGACGGCCCACTCGTCGTGTTGTTCGACGACCACGGCGGTGACGAGGCGGTCGATGGCGGCGTCGTTGGGGAAGACCCCGACCACGTCGGTGCGACGCTTGATCTCACGGTGCAGCCGTTCGAGGGGGTTGGTTGACCAGATCTTGCGCCAGTGCTCTTGGGGGAACCCGCTGAAGGCCAACAGGTCATGGCGGGCGGTGACCAACATGGCGGCCACGTCGGGGAACTGGGCATCGAGGGTGGCGGTGATGCGCTCGAACTGGGCGGTGACCGCGTCGGCGTCGGGCTGAGCGAAGATCGTGCGGATGGCGGCGGCGACCATCTCGGCGTTGGCCTTGGTGACCTTGGACAACACGTTGCGCATGAAATGCACCCGGCACCGTTGCCAGGCGGCACCGATGAACACCTTGGCGATGGCCGCTTTCAAGCCGAGGTGGTGATCGGAGATCACCAGGCGGACCCCGGTGAGGCCCCGTTGGCGCAGGCTGCGCAGGAACTCGGTCCAGAACGCCTCGTCTTCGGTGTCTCCCACCGCACAGCCGAGCACCTCACGTTCGCCGGTCATGGCCACCCCGGTGGCCACCACGACCGCCCGGGACACCACCTGGCCATCGACGCGGCCCTTCAGGTAGGTGGCGTCACAGAACACGTACGGGAACTCGACATGGCCCAGCGCCCGGGTGCGGAAGGCGGCCATCTCGGCGTCCAGGCCCGCACAGATGCGAGACACCTCGGACTTGGAGATCCCCGCGGTGGCGCCCAGGGCGGCGACCAGGTCATCAACCTTGCGGGTCGACACGCCATGCACGTAGGCCTCGGTCACCACCGCGAACAGGGCCCGGTCGATACGACGGCGGCGTTCCAGGATCGACGGGAAGAACGACCCCCGCCGCAGCTTGGGGATCTTCAAGCCCACATCACCGGCCTTGGTCGTGAGCAGCCGGTCACGGCTGCCGTTGCGCTGGTTGGTCCGCTCATCGCTGCGCTCATAGCGCTGCGCGCCGACCACCTCGGTCGCCTCAGTCTCGATCAGCGCCTGCAACACGAGTTCGACGCCTTTGCGGATGAGGCCTTGCACAACGACCCACCTCTGCACAAAAAACCAGCCAGCTTGCACAAGAACTTCTGGGCGAGAGGGGCTGAGGTGTGAGCACGACCTCAGAACAGCGTCGCGAAAAGCCCTGAATGTGCTTGAGCCGGACAGCATTTCGTGCCGAAGCCGGCAATACTCGTCGCTATGACCTCGTCGCTTGTCGCCTTCCTGGAAGGCCCGGACCTTGTCATCGTGGCCGTCGTGATCATGGTGCTGTTCGGAAGCTCCCAGCTCCCCAAGTTGGCCCGCAGTCTCGGCCAAGCCAAGAAGGAACTCGATGCCGGCATGCACGAAGGCGCACCGCACGACGGCTCCGCGCAGGCGTCGCCTCGGGTGGAGGGTCCCCCGCCGGACCGCCCCACAGGGTCGGGTCCTACCGGCGCCAGCTGACCTCAGTCCATGCCGTCATGACATGACCGCCCAAAGCATGGGGCCCCTGACGCCTGGGCGGATCGCCTACGGGCCGATCCCGGCTGGGGACAGCACGCGGGGATGGGCTCCCGGCCTTGGAGAGCCTGTTGCTGGTGGGCCTGGTCATTGCCAACCCCACCCGCATCAACCGCACCTCGACCCGATTGCGGAGCGCCAGCATGGGACTGATCGCCGTCACCAGCCTGGCCAACGCCTGGTCCGCTGGTCGCCTGATCACTGCCTTGCTCAACGGACAGGGCAGCAACGACGCCCGCCAGCTCCTTGGCACCGGCGGCGC
>JAABUQ010013177.1_pt1 | contig 10093 bp, 13 predicted proteins | sample 5560001 | NCBI WGS metagenome assembly JAABUQ01 (sample SAMN10711888, study PRJNA513371) | rock metagenome | isolation source: Antarctica rocks | place: Antarctica: Victoria Land, Finger Mt nord | collected 2015-12-18 | reverse complement strand
GGCCGGCCGCCGCGCTGTGCTGCAGGCAAAAGTGGGGCGAGCAGTGCCCACGTTTCGTCGCTCACGTCAGTCGCATATTGATTGTCTGGCACTCTCCAGTTTCAGGGGAACCACGCTGATTCCCTGCAAAGTGGCGTGACACTTCTCAAACACCCTCTTATTCAGTTGCTCCAAAGGAGCGACCTGGCCAATGTTCGCTGAGAGTGTCGGGCAAAGCCCGCGTTGCAAACGCCTCTCTGGGATCTGCACCTCAGCGCACATCAGCCGTGACGGACTTCCTGTGAGGAGTTTGCGCCATAGAGCGCCGGTATAGGGGCGAAGGATGTCACGCGTGGTCAAACAGGATTGAGGAGAACGCGATTGGAAACGGAGTACAAGTGGTTTGTTGGCATTGACTGGGGTGATCAGTCGCATCAGGTCTGTGTGCTGGACCGAAACCGCCGCAAGATTGGAGAACGTTCGATCAAACACGACGGCGAAGGAATCGGCGAGTTGATGAGTTGGGTGAGAGCCATAGTTGCGGGCGAGCCCGCAACTATGGCGGCGGCCCTTGAGGTGCCACACGGGCCGATAGTGGAAGCCTTACTCGCCTGCGGGATCGCCGTATTTGCGATAAACCCGAAACAGGTGGACCGCTTTCGTGATCGCTACACCGTAAATGGAGCAAAGGACGACCGCAGGGACGCCTATGTGATTGCGATGTCGTTAGCAACGGACCCGCACGCCTTCAAAAAGCTCAGCCTAGAAAGCGCATTCACATTGCGGGTTCGAGAGCTCTCACGAACGCTCGATGACCTAAATAGCGAACGGCGTCGCCTATCGAATCAACTCAGGGATTTATTAGTGCGTTATTTCCCCGAAGTCCTGGCGCTGTGCCCGGCGGCAGATGAGCCGTGGCTATGGGCTCTGCTCGCACTTACGCCACTGCCGGGTAAAGCAAAGCGTCTGAGTGCAACCCGCATTGAGGCAGTTCTTCAGATGCACGGAATTCGGCGAATCAGCCCAGCTGACGTTCGCAACGTGCTGCAGCGCGACTCTCTTCAGATCGCACCGCAATCCGCGGCTGCCACCGCAGAGCACGTTCGCATCTTGATCCCGCTTCTGCAAGCCTTCGACATCCAGTACAGACATGTCTTTGCGACTCTGAAAAGCCTGATGAATGAGGTGAGCGCTAATCAAGAGTGTGAGGAGCACAGGACGATCACTCTCATGAGGTCGTTACCCGGAATTGGCGTAGTTGTCTCGACGACGTTGGTGGCTGAAGCGGGTCCGGTCCTGGCGCAAGCGGATGGACGTGCATTCCGGTGCTATGCGGGGGTCGCTCCGATCACGAAGCAAAGCGGCAAAAGTTGCCGCGTCCTTATGCGATACGGGTGCAATCTGCGCATGCGAGAGGCTTGTTATCACTGGGCTCGAACGAGCGTTCAGCGAGATGCAAACAGCCGGTCACATTTATGACCGGCTTCGAGAAGCGGGACATAGCCACGGTCGAGCTTTGCGAGGTGTCTGTGATCGCCTGATCACCGTCCTGATGGCCGTGCTCCGAACCGGCAACCCATACAGCCCCGAAATTCGACGTGGTTCGGTCGCGATCCCGACCGCGCTACTTCCGGATCCTCGCAAACAGGAGAAACCGGAAAACTAAACACATCGCCGTTTCAAAGGAGAGAACCGCACCTATACGGAGAAGGCCGCCTTCTCCAACTGCTTCAACCTGTTCTCCAGCAATTCCTGTTCCCGCAGGTTCTTCGTCATTGCGATGGCGCGTTGGATTTCTTCACGTGCCTCAGAGAGCCTGCCCATCTTCATCAGCAGGTCTCCGCGAACGCTGGGAAAGAGATGGTAGCCGGCTGGCGCAGAGTCACCGGCGAGGGTGGCGGCTGCGTCGAGTGCGTCGAGTCCTGCGGCTGGGCCTTGGACCATGCCGACGGCGACTGCGCGATTGAGTGCCACGATTGGAGATGGATTGATTTGCAGCAAGGCGTCGTAGAGAAGAACGATGCGGTCCCAGTCTGTCTCTTCGGCGGTGCGGGCGCGCATGTGACATGCGGCAATGGCTGCCTGCAACGCGTAGGGTTTCGCGCCACCGCCTAGTCTTTGCGCTTGTTCGAGCGCGGTCATTCCTCGCTGGATCTGCGCGTAGTCCCACAAGGAGCGGTCCTGATCCGGCAATAAGACGGCCTCGCGGTTTTTGCCCCGGCGCGCTGCGTTGCGCGATGCCTGCAACTCCATCAATGCCACAAGTGCATGAACTTCCGATTCGTTGGGGAGAAGCTGCGCCAGGATGCGGCCGAGGCGCAGCGCGTCTTCCGCGAGGGCGGCGCGCATCCACTCGTCGCCCGAGGTTGCTGTGTATCCCTCGTTGAAGATGAGGTAGACGACCATGAGCACGGACTCAACCCTGCAACGCAACTCGTCCCCACTCGGCGTCTCAAAGGGAACGTGTGCCTCCGAGAGGGTCTTCTTGGCGCGAGAGATCCGCTGGCCCAGCGTCTTTTCCGGCACAAGAAACGCACGCGCGATCTCCGCCGTGGTGAGGCCGCCGATCAGGCGCAACGTGAGCGCGATGCGTCCTTCCACCGCAAGCACGGGATGGCACGCGGTGAAGATGAGCCGCAGCACGTCATCATCGATCACCTGATCCAGCGAGTGCTCCAAAGCGTCTCCAAGCCGCTGCTGTTGCCACTCCAGCTCGCGGGCAACCTCTTCACGCTTTTGTACGAGCATGCGGCCGCGCCGCAACGAATCGATCGCGCGCCGCTTCGCCGCCTTCATCAGCCATGCCCCAGGATTGTCAGGGATGCCTTCCCCGGGCCAAACTTCGAGGGCAGTCACGAGCGCATCCTGCGCCAGCTCCTCGGCAATGCCGATATCGTGGGTGACGCGAGCAATCGCGGCGATGAGGCGTGTGGACTCAATTTTCCACACGGCCTCAATCGTCTTATGGACATCGCTCATACGTATGAGGTTACCGGGTCAGTTGCTCGAACCCTTCCGCCGCCTTCTGGACGTCTTCGGGAAAGTCAGACATCTCGTGAATCTGGCGGACTTCGATCCTCTCGTTGTTGGACATGGGTGCCCGCTTTGCCCATTCGATGGCCTCTTCGCGTGAGCGCACCTGGATGATCCAGTAGCCGCCGATGACTTCTTTCGACTCCGCAAACGGCCCGTCGGTCACCGTCGGCTTGCCGTCCATGTAAGAGATACGTGCTCCCGTGGAAGGAGGAAACAGTCCATCCAGTGCGAGCAGGACTCCCGCCTTTTGCAACGACTTGTTGTACTCCATCATCTTCGCTACTGCTTCCGCGCTGGGTGCTACATCCGGCGCAGCCGATCCATATCCTTCGGGGATCGCCATCATCATGAAACGCATTGAGTTGCTCCTATGGTTGGTTCTTCAAAGGCCCAGCGACCTTGTAGGCATTGATAAGGATGCCTGAGGACAAAGCTTTCGTGCTGGCGAGCTTGAAGGAACGTGGCGGCGTTCCCTCCGAGAAGAAACGTTTCCCTTGGCCCAGCAGGACTGGATAGACGATCAGCAAGACCTCATCCGCAAGGCCGTCTTCGAGCAGCGTCGATGTCAGCGTTGAACTGCCACAGAGGATCAGGTTAGGGCCGTCGTGCGACTTGATGCGGCGAATGTCCTCGACGATGTCCGGCCCAAGGCCCTCGAACGGGCCCCATTCAAGGCTTTCCGGCCGGTGGGTCGCGATGTATTTCGTCGCGGCGTTGAGGCCGTCAGACATAGGACTGCTCGGCGCCTTCGGCCAGAAGCCCGACCAGAGATCGTAGGTGCGCCGGCCAAGCAGCAGATCGAAGCTCTCCCCATGCGCTGCGAGGATTGCATCTCTGCCAGCGGGGCTGCGATAGGGTGCTGTCCAGTCGCCGTAGGGGTAGTCGCCGTCTTCGCCCGAGCCGCGAACCTGGATTACGCCGTCCAGCGAGATGTGTTCGAAAATTTTGAGCTTTCTCATTGCGAGTCTCCGTGGCTAAGTGATTTTCTATTCGGCCGGATTTTGAGGAACGCTCGCACCTCGACAGGAACCCGGCAGGCGACGACGGCTTTGCGTCCCCAGGCCAGCGCTTCGTCCATGTCGGCGCACTGGAGGATCCAGAAGCCGCCGATGTGTTCCTTGGCTTCGAGGTAGGGGCCGTCGGTGATGGAGACGTTTCCGTCGGGCTGCTTGCGCAGCGATTTAGCGTGGCTTGCCGATTCCAGACCGCCTGCGAAGAACCGGGCGCCTGCGGCATCCATCTCTTCGTTGAGTGCGCCGATGTCGCGAATCATCGCTTCACCTTCCAGCGACGGGTCGTAGTTTTCGGGGTGTTGAATAGCAACTAGATATTGCGGCATGTCTTCTCCTGTAATAGTCCTTCAGGCGGGGTTCTCTGCCCGGCCTTCACTACAACGACGAACGGCCAGACCGGAATTCTACAAGCCGTCGGGAAAATTTTATTTCTGGGAATTTTTTAGTTCTGGCCGCGGCTTCAGGCAGTTCGTAGGATGCACCTGGCAGGTTTTTCTCTGTTCCAAGGAGAAGATGCTCTCCTCGCCTGCCTCCAGCCATTTCGAGAATTCCGCCATCACATCATAGCTGGCCTGATCCTGCCCGCAATGAGCCCCTGAATTTGGCGGTGCCAAGCACGAGAACCAGTAATGATAAGTCGGCAAGGGTAGATCTATACTGGGCTGTCACCGAGATCTATTCGAGAGGGATCAGTTTCCAGAGATGAATTTCACTTCGATCGAGATGCTTCATCAACTCGGCACCCGTAAGCACAACGACGGATTGTTGGTGACAAGAGCTATTATCAATTGCTACGGACGAATTCCGAGCGCCTTTAAAGTAGCCGCATCGAGTTGGCCAGACGGGCTCAAACGATGGCTCTCTTGGAATTTCTTGACGGCATTAGCGAGGTCTCCATCAGAGACGCAGTCCTGGATAAAGTCGGATCCCAGCTTGTTGAGCGCGGCCTCCGCATCACAAGCAACCCGTCCTGAGTGGCCCGTGCGCCTCTCCGATCCAGCATCCTTGAGCGCTGCGATAGTCTCGCGATCACCAGGATCAGCATAGTCAATCGCGAGTCGCCCCTCGTGATCCCTGACGTTCACGTCGGCGTGCGCCGCAATCAGATCGCGAACCGCGTCAGGCCAGCGGTGCATGACAGCCATCATCAGCGGCGTGCGTCCGTCGATGTCGGTCACCCTAATGTCCGCGCCATGCGCTAGCAGATCATGCACCATTTTCCCGGCAGCGGACAACTCGTATTCGATGTACCCCGGCGGCATGTTGCGCTCGGGCGCGAGCTGTGCGCGGCGACGCGAGATGAAGCAGCCAGCCGCCACGAGCAGGGGCGTGCGTCCTGTGGTCATGAATCCCTTGTTGGTCGTCTCGCTGCGCACGTTGGCTAGCGCGCCATGTTCGAGAAGTAAGTCCAATATCTGTGGGCGACACTCCAGTGCTGCGTGCATTATCGGTGTCCAGCCAGCTTGATCTCGCTCGTTCACATCGCCGCCGGCAGCCAGGGCCTTACGGACAGCATCGACTCCGTCCTGCTCGTGGCCGACCGCGTGTCCTTTGTGCACGGCATCGCACACCGTCGATTTCGACTGTGCCAGCAAACCAGCAGATAGCAAGAAAACTAAGCCGACCCGGCCCCAACAAAAAAACTTCACGGCCGCCTCCCTGCCGAAACATTTGACTCCGCAAGAGGACCCCAAGTTCCCTGTGCGAGGAGCTATGGAAGTTGGGATTGTGACGGATCCGGATTGACTGTTGTGAAATCCCGTTCCAAGAAATCTGGGCGGGGCGCCGTTGCGCGGCCATTTTTTGTAATCCAAGTTCAAGTATCGTAGCCTCTCCGTCAAAGTAGTTGTGTCGATTACTCGCGAGTGGTCGCCAAGGGTTTACGAACGCCGACGGCACCGTTCCGGATGCCTCTTGGTCAAAGTGCCAACCAGGAATGCTTGCTCGACGACAACCATGAAATCGGGCCACTCATACGGCTGGCTTTAGTGCCATTGACCTGCACTCGATAAACTCGACCACTGTCGGGCGGCACTCTCCAGAAACTCTCTATCGAGTGTCAGCGAATGCCACTACTTGAAAGCCGAGCTGTGCAGCCTTCTTTGTTAAATATTGAAGCTGCTGGTCTCGCTGTCTTTGTTCGTAGAACTCGGTTCCGCGATCCAGGTAGTCTTGTCCGAACTTGATCATCCGGTAGAAGAGGATCGCTAAGGTGCGGGCCATCGCAGTAATTGCCTTGGGTGGGCCAAGGCGGCTGCGAAGGCGACGGAACTTCGCGCCGAGATAGCTATGGCCGGTCCGAAGCGTGGAAGCAGCCATGCGGAACGCGGTAGCTGCGCGATTGACAACCTTCCGCGTTCGCTTCTTCAGAATTCTCCCTCCGCTTAACTCATTGGAGGGCAGAGCCCGAGCCAAGAAGCGAAATGATGTTCGCTTGGCCAGCGGCTCATATCCAATCCGACTTCGCTGATGACCGTTTGCCCCGTCATAACATCGATTCCGTCTATTCTGGTCAGATCTACGCCACTGATTCGTTGTAGCTCGTGATGCAGATCAAACGGAGGAATGTTGCCGTCTCTTCTCCGTTTCCGTTTCTTCGGCTGCTGATTTTCCGTCGTCTTGCTTCTATCTTCGCCCTTGTTTAACTCTGGCAAGCTCAGCAGCTGTTGTTCCAGTTCGTGATCGCATTCGGCGATCTGCAGTTGGCAAAAGTCGTAGCGCGCGCCAACTCTTGTTTGACTTGAAACAAGAGTTCTGATCGCCAGTTCCCGCGAAGGCTCGCGATAATATCCTCACGACTGGCCTTGATCCGAGGATCGCGAAAGTCGGCCAACTTCTCTGGATCACGCTCTCCGTTCACAACCGCCCGCAGGATCTGTAGGCCGGTCTTTCCGCTGACATCGCTAATGACATTTGCCAATTGCAAGTTCATTTGCATTAATGCTTTCTGAATGCGTTGAACGCACTGGCTGGCAGTCTTGACATGTTGATCACGCTGCCGCCAATAGGCACGCAAAACACGAATCTCCGAAGTCGGCCGGAACGAGTTTCGTAACAGCCCATAGGTGTGCAGTTTCAGGAGCCACTGACTCTCTTGAACGTCTGTCTTGCGTCCCGGCAAATTCTTGGTGTCTCGTGCGTTCACCAAATACACTTCGATACCGTGCTCTTCCAGAATGTCGTACAGCGGGATCCAATACACACCCGTGGACTGCATCGCTACCGTTTTCACACCGCGCCCCTTTAGCCACACGGCCATCCGAATCAACTCAGCGGTAAAGCATCCGAAGCGCTGCACCGGCACCTCGTCCTGAGTGGGCGCAATCGCCACATAATGCTCTTCATTGCCAACGTCAATTCCAGCTGCATTTTGATGCACGACATCGAGCCCAGGGTTGCTTGACCATAGCCGCCGCACCCGTTCCTTCCGCTGCTGCCGGTTCAATTGTTTGTCTGCATTTTGCGAAGCTGCCATCTCGTCTCCTTTCGACAGCTTGGCCCGGTGGCGAATTGTGATCATTCTCTCCAGCGAGGTCGAATCCGCGCCGAAAGTTCGGGCGAACTGCCATCAAACAAGCGATCGCATGACACCGGGACCACGCTTAAATGCGGGCAGAAACGCACCAATGTGCAACCAGGTCTTAGCTTGCCAAGCCGTCCTGATTAGCGTCTCACCTTTTGTGGCCGCGGTTCAATTCGGCCATACTGCCGTCCAGTTTCTGCCACTAGCGACGCCGCCCCTCAGGATTCGTTTATCGCTTAAATCGCAGACAGCAAAGGCATCACTGTACGTAAAATCGCGGACGAACCGTATTGCCTTGGTAAGGCGTGTACGGCCAAGGTTCTTGCTTTCGGCGACGAAGGGCGGAACCGAAGCGGCGTTGTAGCGGTATAGGCCAACTTTGGCTAGCTTTTTCCAACGTCTGCTGTTGCAGCACGGTCAGCCGCATCGTGATGTGGAACCAGTCGATCAGATGTTCGCTGAACGGGTGCAAATGCTCTTGTACCCGCCGCACGTTTTCGCCGCCGTCCGACATGAACACAACCTGCTGGTTCTCCTGCATCCCCCTGCGACTTCATCAGCTCCCACAAACGTCGGCGGGCTTCACGTCGTATGTCTGCACGAATCCGAAGCACTTCGCCGATAGCACCTCGCCTTTCTCGTTCCGCCGGAAAGCGACGACACTCCTGCCCGCGATCACCTCGAACCATCCCTGCTTGTGCGCCGCACGTACGTAACCGCCATCGATGCCGACGGTGATCGGACCATCAGGTAAAGGTTGTTGTTCCCACTCATCCTCCGATCCCTCGAACAGATTCAGCTGACGCTCGTCACCGAGTTCCTGCTCCATTCGCTCGGCTGTCGCATGCAAGTGGGCCCGGACGGTCTCCTGATTCGTTGTATCCCCGAGCGGCAACACGTCCTTCAGCGGATCCGTCACTCTCACGAACGGGATCAACGATGCCCACTTCGTCTCCAGGTAGAGCATTTCAGGGCTGGTTTGTCCGTTGAGCCATGTCCTTATCGGACGAAATGTCTTTGGCGCATTTGTCTGGCAGGAGCAGCGGTTCCAGCGCGGATTTGGCACTTGGACGCGACCGAATACGGTGCTGACGAGTGTGTTGCCGGAATCCTTGCTGGTGTACTGGCAACGGCAGTGTGGACACACACGGCGGCGTATCAGATCCTCGTGTACCTGCTTTCCATCGCCAATTCCCGAGACTCGACTGTCATCACCTCCCGGCGTTGTTCGGAGCCGTCTGGGTTTATGCAGACAACCTCGACCCGTACACTCATGAGTGAAACCTCCGGCTTTGCGCCAATGCATTCAAACGCGTGTTGGCGCCCTGAAGGCTGAACCTGTCCGGCTCCACCGATCCAATTCTGTCAGCCTTCGATCGATGCTTTCAAAACCCTCGCTCAAGACTTTTCGGAGGAGATCCCATGTCCCTGCCGGTTGATCGGGGCAGGCATCCGCCATCATCTGAATGCCAGCTTCCAGCCGGATTGGATCGGACATCGCGGCGCCTTCTCGTTGGCGCTTCATCATCAACCGGTAACCGGTCGGACCGCCACAATACTCTGGAGGTGCAGAACCGCGCCCGCCCACACAGATGGGCGCATGGTCATCTTCCATGCCGTTTTGAATGTCCACGACGCGAATATCCCATTCCCACATATGCAGCGTGTCGCAGATGTACAGGAACTTTTCCTGCCGGTGCAGTTGAAACTCATGCAGGGCCTTCGATCGCGTCTTTCGACGGAAGCCGTTGAACTCCTGACCGTGGATGCGGATGATGTAGCCCAGATCGCCGTCCCAGCCATGAATGGCGCGGAAGACATCGTGAAATTCGAGCAGTTGCAGGTGGTCGGAGACCGAGATCAGAAGGATAACCATTGGGTTCACCTGACGGAGAACGGCACGCAGGATCAAGCGTTTGGAGGGGACTGTGTCAGCCATCCGCCTAGCCTACGATGAACCCTGACCCCCGACTTTTTGCCGGACTCCCTGTTGCGAACAGTAAGCCAAGCAAAACCAGCTTGGTTCTCGATAACAGCGGTTGGCTTCGCGCACGGCTGAAAGGTACAAAACGCAGTTCACACGAAAGGAACTTACTCGATATGTTTAGCTTGAATCGTATTAGCTTGATGGCAACCGGAGACGACGCCAAAGTCATCCCCAACGGCCCCACAACTATCTCCCTCGCCGCGAATAATTCATGGACCGATAAGAACTCCGGGGAACGCCGCACCCGCACCGAATGGCACCACCTCGTCGTTATATGGATTTGAAGCCGTTTTCAAGACCTTTTCTGCCGACTCAGCAAAGAATACGAATACAGGGTCCAGACATCGGAGACCCTGATCGATATCGCAACCATTCGCATTGTGCTCAACCGACTCGCCCCAGTGTTAAAACTTCTCAAACACCCTCTGAGCTCGACTTTATCCATTTCAAAGCTGGTAGCCTGAACTTCGCTTCCATCCGGTGGCTGCCCTGATTCGGCTGGGCGAGGGAGGTGTTTATGAGGGAATAGGCGTTGCATCGTTCCGGTTGGTCGTC